>Ga0351900_1007_pt1 | contig 98331 bp, 86 predicted proteins | sample BONcelHT113001D3_FD_205827 | JGI IMG/M metagenome (GOLD analysis project Ga0351900, IMG submission 205827) | Enriched cells from coal bed in the Powder River Basin, Montana, United States - BONCAT cells T11 rep1 HSBNCT.T11.300.1.D3 ...
TTTTTCTGGCGACACCCTTCGACGTCTTCTTCCAGGGATGAACCATCCGAAAACAATTGTCTCAAGAATCATTCTTAGCTTCTGAGATGTAGTATATTTTTCTTCGATTGTTTCTTCTGGTAGTGCTCGGTTGAGGAGGTCAGTGATGATCGTTTTTGCTCGCTCAGCATCTTCAGGGGGAACCATAATTGTTTTTTTATTCAGGAGGTCGATCTGTGGCCCGACACGCATCGAACCGAAGTGGTCGTTATGAACGAAATAGTGAATGCATTCAGTGTCGAAGACACCTCGAATCATAGCCAGTTCAAGCTCGTCAGAGGGCGAATAAATTTTTATCGAGCAGTGGGTGTCAGGTCGCTGTGACAACATGAGCAGTGGGTGTCAGATCTCCACCTGTGACAATGTCATAAGTGGAGATCTGACACTGTCGGTTTCTGTCGGTTTCTCTTTTATCCATCAAATCGAATATGCGGTCTAAGAAATGGGGATTTATCAAAAAGGATATTTCGGGGACACTATACCTATTATTTTGCAACACATGAGACTTCTACGCGCCAAGTCACATGTGGCATGATTTTATCTGTATTATGTCCCCAGAATTCACATGTGGCATGATTTTATCTGTATTATGTCCCCAGAATTCACCAACTTTGCAATCCTGACCCAACTATGTCCTGGATAACAGGGATCATGCTACCTGACTCGCAGCGATTATCCCGTAGAGCTGCAGCACCTCCACCAGACCGTGAAAGACAAGCCCCATCCCCATGGCCGATACGAAAAAGCCGACCAGCCGCGTTGCCGCATCGACACCCTTTGCGCCGATCTTCCCGAGAATTGCGCGGGCATAGATCAGGGCAAGGTAGGTTACGAACATGGTCGCGATAATCGCAAGGACGATCGCGGTCATGTGGCCCAGGTTGGCTATGGGGTTCTTCACCATGGAGGACATCCCCAGAACCGTGGCCAGGGCGCCCGGCCCGAACATGATAGGTATCGAGAGAGGTACGAAGGCGCTGTCACCGGCCTGTCCGTCGGAGGCGCCGGGTGAGGAGAACAACCCTCCCGACGAGGAAGGAAGAAACATCTCGAAGCCAATCTTCACGAGTATAATCCCTCCCACGATGCGGACCATGCTGAGCGGGACCCCGAATATCTTCAGCACTAACGCCCCGAAGAGGAGGAAGAAGAGCATCATCAGCAGTGAATAGAAGCATGAGCGCCGCGCGACCTGTCGATGCGCGTTGTCGTCCTTTCCCTCCATAAGCTTCAGGAAGACCGGTATGGATTCCAGCGGGTTGATCATGGCCAGAAGGGTCGTAAACGTTACGATAAAAAGTGTCGGGATCTGTTCCATAAGTTCCTCCGGGCAAGAATATCAGAAGGTTGCGCCTTGAAAGATAATGGTGTCAAGAATGATAATGGTGTCAAAGCTACACGTTTCACTTAACCAAAAAGATAATGGTGTCAAAGCTACACGTTTCACATAACCAACTCTTTCCTCAGTTTTTCGACGGCCTGCTGAAATGTCTCATCCTTTGCCAACTCTTTCGTAACACGACGACTTGCTTCAGACACACCTGAATCTTTTAAACCAAAACGCGCTCCTATTTCCCGCAGCTTCAGGCCACTGTAACGGTGCGCCAAGTGGATTGCGACCCTTTCAGCTTGACGCTTCCGCTCTCCGAAAGCTGCCTGCGCTGATTCAACTATTCGTTCAAGGTCCACTTTCGGCGTTGTCCGTGGCGGCATGGGGAGGTTACGGTCCTGAAGCATTCGCTCCTCGTACTCTTCCTGTATCCGTTCCACGAATTCGGGTGTTCCCAAAATCGTGCCGACAACAGCTTGTACCAACGGACTTTCAGCCTCCTTGCCGAGCATATCATTTATAAATATCCGATATTTCGGTATCGCATCACATTCTGCAGTGCCGAAAAACCCAAGAATGAAGTCACGCTTTAACCAATTGGGAGGCTTTCGAAAGTCGGCATAGTCAGCACAGCTTGACCAACGGTAATTCACAGGATCGGCAACCGCACTAATCCGAACCGGGTTCAGGTGAATGTATCGCGACAACTCAACAGCATACTCGTCGGCTTCCACCAATATTGCCTTATACCTTCCCTGAAACAGGTGCCCCGACCGCTTTCGTTTGGTGTTGAAGTAATTCGTGTATGCACCGTTTACATGCTGCATCACCTGCGAAAGGTTCCCATGTGGCGTCTCCAGCAGTAGATGATAGTGGTTATTCATAAGGCACCAGACATGAATGATCGCCCCATATCTTTCAACCGCAGACTGAAGATATTCCAGAAACTTTTCGCGGTCTCGGTTGCTCTTGAAGATATCTTTCCGCTCATTACCCCTTGCCGTGACATGATAATAAGCTCCCGGATACTCAATTCGCAGTTGCCTGCCCATGGTTTACCTCGGCAAATCAGCTACTTTAATATACGTTGCGCTTTTCATTGTGTGAATCGTGTAGCTCTGACACCTCTTTGTTTTGACACCTCTTTGTTTTTTTTCCCTGGCGTCATGGAACGCACTTATCTCTCCTGCCGGTCCCAGGTATTCCTTATACCAGACCCCAAGAACCGCGGCTCCCTCAATGGGTTCCGCTGTATCCGCGTTTATAATTCTTCCATTGTAAGTAGCATCATAACGAAATGGCGAGCATCCGGTTATAAAGAACATGGCAGCAATCAAAATAATGTTGACGCATTTCATATTCACACCTTTTTGTGGATCTACCAGACATGTTATCTTGTCAATTATTTATACGCCTTCCTTACCCGAATAACGTGATAAGGCACACCGGCTCGGCGGGGGCTTTTCCCGCTGACCGGTGCTGCCGTTGGTTGAATCTTTGATGTTCTTGCCGCTGGTTTACCACCTATAAGTATTCCCTGAAACACCGCAAATTGATTGACCGCCTGGATAATAAGCATTTCCTAAAACTTCAACTACACTAAGAGCACTACAGTCATAGTGTAAACCTGTCTTTTTTTGACTTCTACCTGGGTCAATAATATCAAAATAAATTGTATCCTGGCCCAAAGTATTGCCTTGCTTATCTAAAACCCTTGTAACCACGATAGGTTTAAATATTCCGTCGGAATTGTTAGTCATAGTGTAACTAACTTGGCACTTATTAGCGTAAACGCCGTTTTTAGAAAGGGAAAGCGTGCCATTCTTTGCAAAAGGCCCACATGGTCCGTTCAAGCCTGCACACCCAGTAAAGAAAAGAGAAATTAACACTAATTGAAGTTTCATTGCTTTCATGGTTGCTCCCTTTTGGTTTAGTGACAAATAAGAGTAAATAAAACAAGTTACTGACAGCTCATTGCAGAAAGTCAATCTTTATGGGCTGTTTGAAATCTTCTGGTTTAATGCGTGATGGATGCAGAAACCCGCCTCCTTTATTTTTTCTGAGACAACAAAGTTTGTTTGGTGCGACTCCTTGTAACAGTTCCTTCAAGCGCTGCTGATGCGCATTTCCTGTTGCGATAACGATTGTTTCTACTTCTTTGAAAATTTTGGTTACATATTCGGCGTTAGTCTTGTCGGTCCCTTCATCATGAACCAGTTTTTTCTGATCTGTTTCATATTGCGGAAAAAGGTTTAAGACATGTAAACCGCCCCAACCCCACTGTACAGCGAGATTCATACACTTAAACACAGTTGCATCAAGCAGTAAGTGATCTGCTTTTGAAGGGTTTGCGCAGAGGAATGCACCGAGAACCTTTGTCGGTTCCCAAACCCTCTTGAGGACATAACGATAATGTCCACATTCCGACTTGATCGCGCTAGAATCGATTGTTGCAGTAAAAATGTTCTCTGTCATATTTCTCCTTTGTTCAACGTCTCAAGGCGCACCGGCGAAGCGTAGCGAAGACCGCGTGCCGCCGCTTGTTATGTTGAAGCTATCTGTAGTAAAGGGTCGATTTTGTCACGGCCGTCTATTGGCTTAGGCAGCAGATTCGGCAGCGTTCTTTCCACAGATTTACCAAGTATGTGTTTAATGGCCTTGTTGATATTTTCTATTGCTTGAGGCGCGTCAGATACGCCACTAATGATAGTGGCGCAGATTACCAATGCACCGACAACTTTTTTCCATGATGGGGTGGGGGAGGCTAGTTCAAGCTTTGCCTCCTGCAAATAGGAAATTAACCTTTCTTTCTCGGATGGAGTAACTGCCTCGCTGGTAGACAAGCTATCAATGGCCAAATCGATCTGAGTGACGATTATGTTAACGTTAATGTTGCTAGGCTTAAAAACTTCGTCGTCTGTATTTATCCTATTAGCCATGTCGTTTGAAAGTAGCTTTATCAATGACTTCAGGCGCTTTATGTAAACAATTACCGCTTCCATATCCAAGGATTTGTCAGCAAATATTGGAATACCCTTAGGAGGAAATAAGGATCCTAATATACTAGTACTAGGGCGGAATGTGTATTTTCTCCTGCTTTCTATTCTTAGACGAACTCCCAGTTGTGTAATTAAATTCTCAATTCCTGTCTGGTTTAACAATACCTTCAGATTATCTGCTACTTCTCTGTCAACTAAAGGTGCGATTTTGACGCACGCTGCAAGTTTTTCAGAAAACTCTCCAAAAATTGCATCCGCATCATCGGCATGCTTACTGTCCATATTTCTAAGGGCACGGCTTAACCCCCCAATCCTCATCAACAACCCTTCGTATGCCGAGAGTTCATAGAGTAGCGCTTCGAGCTTTTCTAGGTCCTCACCAAAATCAAGCATCCTTTTTAACATATGATTCCTTTGAAAATAACGCTGAGAGTACAGTGGGTTCACCGCTGTTGCGCTTGGATACTATGTAAGGCCCCCCTTGGGCATACGCATTTTTGGCGTATGCTGGACTTTGGCGAAACCCATTCTCCAAAGGAGGCCTTACACATGAGATTCTACACGAAATCACACAAACACTACTGCGGAATCGACCTTCATGCCCGGAAGATGTTTCTCTGCATTCTGGATGCGGAGGGCAATGTGCTTTTGCATCGCAACATCGCCAGTTCTCCGGAAGCCTTTCTCAAAACCGTAGCGCCTTTCCGTGACGACCTGGTGATCGGCGTGGAATGCGTGTTTGCCTGGTACTGGCTCGCCGATCTGTGCAGTAAGGAAGGAATCGAATTCATCCTAGGCCATGCCCTCTACATGAAAGCCATTCATGGCGGGAAAGCCAAGAATGACAAGATCGATTCCCACAAGATCGCGGTGCTGTTGCGCGGCGGCTCTTTTCCCGTGGCGTATGTCTACCCGCCGGAGATGCGCGCCACCCGCGACCTGCTCCGACGCAGGACCCATCTGGTGCGCAAGAGGGCTGAGCTCTATGCCCACATCCACAATACGGCCATTCAGTACAATCTGCCGGAACTCGGCGTCAACCTTTCCGTAGAGAGCAACCGGCAAGGGGTTACCCAGCATTTTCCCGACCCGCAGGTAAAAAAGATCGTGCATGTCGATCTGGCGATGATAGATGCCTATGACGACGTGCTCAAAGCCTTGGAATGGGACATCGAGAAGACTGCTCGCCGCCATGACTGGCACTCTCTCTTGCTGCTGCGCTCCATCCACGGCGTAGGACAAATCCTAGCCTTGGTGATGCTCTACGAGATTCATGACATCAACCGCTTCGAGTCGGTCCAGGATTTCGCATCCTACTGCCGGTTGGTGAAATGTAGCCACGAATCGGCCGGCAAGAAGAAGGGGACCGGCGGCGCCAAGATCGGCAATGCCCATCTCAAATGGGCCTTTTCCGAGGCGGCAGTGCTCTTTATCCGCTACAATCCTCCGGCCAAGAAACTGGTGGATAACCTTGCCAAGGTGCACGGCAAGGGAAAGGCCATAGGTATCGTGGCCCACAAGCTGGCCAGGGCGATCTACTACATGCTGAAAAACAACGTGCCGTTCAATCTGGAGAAATTCATGGCAACGGCATAGGGCTGGAGGGGACGGAAGCAGTCACAATGTCCAACTGGAGCCGCATGGGGCGAGCCTGAACCACGACCGTGCAAAACAATTCGGCGCGTTTCTGAACGCGAACCGGTCGCTGGCCGAATGTCCCGGCATTCCCGAGCTTTGATTAAAGCTCCGTCCCGCTCCTTTCATACATGAGTCGAATTCTTGCAGTTTCAGTGTGTTCTGCCCCTCGCCAGAGCCCGGCACTAACTGCGATGCTCCGAAAGGAGCAATCCCGTCTTTTTGAGTGGGACGGCGCGGGTACGGTATAGTTTCCAGGTCGCGATGGCAATGCCTTCGCAACCGCTGCAGGTGCTGTCTCCGCAGCGGTGTGAGCCTCGATAGGTGTTTGGTGCAGGACCTTTCCCCATTCGGATAGTGCCTGATGCCGGTTATTTAGAAATCCAAGTCGGAACAGGGAAACTACTGATTCGGTTCATTCAAAAAAAACGATTCAAAATCGTTAGGGTCTATTTTTGCCCTTGACGGACCGGGGCCTTATAAGTGTTGGAAAACTGCCTTTTTGCTCAATAAGTTACATAACTTACCAGCGTCCCCTCAGCCTCCCGTTCAACGGGGCCGGGGCGCACCGACGGAGCGAAGCGGAGGCCGCGTGCCGCCGCGTGGTTGGAATCACACTAGAGTGGTATTAAGGCTGATTAAATATTCTACAAGCTCATGCATGTTGGTTGCAGGATGGCTGGAGCCAACTGCGTGATTGTGCTTCTGTAATTGCTGAGCATGCTTAATTGCGTCGGAAAGCATTCTTCTTGTTAAGTCAAAGATATTGCTGGCACCCTTTTTATATCCGGGAATTAGCTTCCTATTATTCAACTCAGATATAACCAATTCACAGTTTGAGGCATTACCTGGAGCACAAAATTGTCGAGTAGTGTAGCCAAAATGAAGCAGCAGCCAGAACTCGAAACAGGGTTCTGATGTTATGGCCTTAAAAACAACGTCTTTCCCCAGCCTTGTTTGACCCAACTTGTCAATGGCAGCATCGAAAGTTGCGTGTTTATCCCGATCCAACACGCAATAGACACGATCATAATCCTTATCTTCCCGGAATTTTCTGATGGCATATTTGACTACACTAAGCGGATCTGAACCACACTCTTCCCCGCAGATTTCTATATTGGCAGTGCTGAGCCGGTAGGCATCCCGTATCTCCTTGAAGTAGTTTGGTTCTGTTTTTGCTCCCTCGCATACTATTAGCACCCTATCATACGGCGCTATCCTTGCTTTCTTCCGTTTCAGAGACGCCGCAACCCGCTGTTTGCGCTTATGAAAAAGATCATCCGAACCCATCAGAACCTCATTTCGCCGATATATGGTAACGCCCCGTAACGCCCTTTCAAATAGCCTTTTTCCAGAGCTTCACCCTTTCGAGGGGTAAAGTCTGACAGTGGATATAGCCTGGTTGCATTCGTAGCATCCTTTTCCGTAAACCAGATCTGGTCACGGCGTAACAGATCATTATCGAGCACTGATGTGTCGTGGGTCGAGAAAATCAATTGCGCATTTTTCTGGTTTATTTGCGGATTGTTAATTAGACTGATGAGAAAGCGTACCATCAGCGGATGCATGCTGTTGTTAAGTTCGTCTACAAACAACACATGACCATTGTCGATCACATCAAGCCAAGGACCGGCAAGGGTAAACAGCTTTCTTGTCCCGGCAGATTCATCGTCGGGGTCAAGAGCAACCAATTCTTTGGTTCCTGCAACCATGTGAATAAATTTAACCTCGCCAATTTCCTTACCATCAAACTCTTTCTCGATCATATCCTTAATTGCATCTGGCATGTCGGATGGAAGGTCGGATGAGTCAAACTTTATCGTCTCTACCTTTAGATCTCTAATGCTCAAATCTGCCGCATTTAGCATTTCAAGAATCCTTTTTCTACCTGCTTCTGTTTTACATAAAGAGGCTGAAAATCCCGGTGTAAGGCCACCCACACTGATGGTATGTAGCTTTTGATGAAACCAATTGTAAACCGGCTTCAACTGTTCGTTATTTAGTTGTACAGCTGTGGATAGGAACAGCGCATTACTGCGCGTTGTTTCTTGAAGCAGCGCTTTATGGCCCTTGAACTTGCTACCAAAATACCAAGTCTCCTTGTCAGCAGATGTGTCGAATTCTCTTTCAAACCAGCGCTGAGGACGTCCTTCTGGATAGGCAATCAACCACTCGTGGGTTACACGCGTACGGTTGACGGCAAATCCATACTGGTACCGAATCCCTTCCTGCAGGAACAGCACCTCAAATTCACTTGGTTCACTGCGACTAACCTCATTGAAAAGGAATGGCTTAACATCGATGGGCTCCCCTTCCTGCCCCTCCTTGGATGACTGAGTGACAAAACTCTCCATGAAATCAATCGCTTGCAATAGATTAGTTTTCCCGGATGCATTTGGTCCGTAGATAGCGACGGAACGAAGCAGGCGCGGCATAGCTTGCTCATTCGTTATGAAGCTATTTTGCTCCTTCAACTCGGAAGTGGAACTGGCCGCCATACTGAGAGTTTGTGTTGTCTGGATAGATTTGAAATTGGTAACGCTGAATTCGATTAGCATGGCTGATTTCCTTTCTTATGAAATCTATGGCCAATTATTGCATATTTTATGCAAAATTCAAATTTTAATTTTAGAAATTATTCCAGAAAGCAAGTTTTTTTACAAACTAGGTGACGTAGCAGGAGAAAAATTGAATGGCACTTCCAACGACTATGAGTGTGACTGGTGCGGCAGGTTTTCCGCCGCGACCGTGTCGACACGAGAGTTGGAACATCTTTCCCTCAAATGTGAATATGTGAAGGGCCCCATAGACCTTCACGTGAATATTTGCCCCATAGCGGGTTACTGACGATTCCAGGTAGGATAAGAATTGCTCCCTGTCTCGACGACTTTTGTAAATATCCTTTTGCTCATTGCCGCGTGAGGTGACGTGGTAATGCGCTCCTGGATACGTTATCCGCAACGGCCTTCCCACTTTTTCCTCCTCAGTTTGATGCCATCGTTCAGTTAATGTTTGTTCCGTTTCTTTGTCATAGGTGGAGACCTGACACCATCATGATGAATATTTCAGGACAGACGAAGGGTTTTAATCGATATCAAATTGTGGTATGTAAATGAGAGGAATTAAACTGTGGTGAGAGCAGGGGAATGGGGTCATGGATATACCTACGATTGCATCGGTTTTGTCAGGATTAAAAACGGCAACAGACATTGCCAAGTTTCTAAGGGAAAGCGGCGTTTCACTGGATAAAGCCGAAACCAAGAATAAACTGGCCGATCTTTATGATGCCCTTGCGGAAATGAAAATGCAGATGGCAGATGTTAAATTGCTTCTGATTGAGAAGGACGAAGAAATACGGAAGCTGGAAGATAATTTGAAGCTGAAAGCAAATGTGGTTTACGAAAAGCCGTATTATTGGCATGAGCGAGAGGTGTTACAGTGATACGTCTTCTTCCCAGTGCCCAGTTTTGTCGCGTTTGTGAGCCATGGTGGACTATCCTCCCGCGCAGCACTAGGACTGAGCGGGGGGGTAGTTTGCTATGTGTATCAAGAGGTTTTGTAGATGTCTGGAATTGTAAAGTGCGGTTGGAAGGGCATCAGAAGCCACCCCCACTCTTTTTTTCGGCACGGTAAGAGTTGAAAGTGGAAAGGAAATCTTGCCCTCCAATAGTGACCACGCCTTTTGTCAAATCCCCATATTGGCTCATCATAACTACGCCGTCTGGCGGTAGCCACAGTAGGTTTTCACTTGCAACGGATACTCCGAAAAGGTTTGTAAGTTTGTCCTTGGTTATGCTTTTCGGCTCGCCCCACTTCTCTTTCATTGCGCTTTTTATTTCCTTGTAATTTGACGGGTCAAATTCGACTCGTATAAAGAACAATTTCTCGTCTTTGATGTAGCAGTTAACTGAAACAGGGGAACCCTTCACCGAAGAACTGTATTCACATACGTCTCCTCTACACTCCACAAGTTTCTCGGCTGACTTGACTATCAGCTCCACCCGATCCATCCCGATTATCATGTCCCTGAAACCGATTTGACTGGCAGTAGCGTAAGAGCATATAAATAGCAAGAGTATATTGGCGAAGCATATTGTTTTCATTTTGCTATTCCTTGTCTTTAAGGCCAAATGATCCTTGTTATTCCAAAAAATACCTTAGCAAGGTATCCTTGTTTGTCAATAAAAGCTATCGCAAACTGTTCGTCCAAGTGCTCAGCTTGTTGCATATCAGACCATCTCAACACTCCCCGAAATACGGAACGGAAGTATAAAACTGTCTTGCATGATTATACACCCATTGCGTCCCGGTCAGGACCGTGAAAGAACCGAAAAGCCCACTGGATTTGTGATGAACGCAACAACAAAAAAGGGACATCACACACTTTTCCGTACAAGTGTGTAATGTCCCTTTTCAATACTTCATGGGTATGTCTCAGCTCAAGCTGACAAATCTATTTCCCTACCATCTCCGCCCTACCCCCAAGGTCTCCGGTAAATCCGGCAAAACCCAAATCTATTTCCAAGCATCTCCCAGGCAGACAGCGCCAACCGCTCACAATTACTCGCTGAACAGGGTAGTGGACAGATACCTCTCCCCAGTATCAGGAAGCACCACCACAATCAGCTTTCCGGCATTTTCGGGCCGTCCGGCCACCTCCAGCGCAGCAACGAGCGCCGCACCACTGGAAATCCCCGAGAGCAGCCCCTCTTCTTGGGCAAGCCGCCGGGCAGCGGCAAAGGCGTCCTCATTTTTGACCGTGATAACCTCGTCGATTATCCCGGTATTGAGAACATCAGGCACGAAGCCGGCACCGATACCCTGGATCTTGTGTGGCCCCGGCTGTCCGCCGGAGATGACCGGCGAGTCGAAGGGCTCCACGGCAATTACCTTGACACCCGGCTTCCGCGCCTTGAGCGCCTCGCCGACCCCGGTGATCGTCCCGCCGGTGCCAACCCCGCCCACCAGGATATCCACCGCGCCGTCCGTATCATCCCAGATTTCCTGTGCCGTGGTGAGACGATGGACCTCCGGATTCGCGGGATTTTTGAACTGCTGGGGCACGAACGAACCTGAAGTCTTCGCCGCCAGTTCCTCGGCCTTTTCAATGGCACCCCGCATGCCCTTTGCCCCGGGGGTAAGGACCAGCTCCGCGCCGTACGCCTTCAGCAGATTCCGCCGCTCCACACTCATGGTATCGGGCATGGTCAGAATGAGCCGGTAACCGCTGACTGCCGCCACCAGGGCCAAGGCAATGCCGGTATTGCCGCTGGTCGGCTCGATGATCACTGAGCCCTCTTTTAAAAGCCCCTTTTCTTCGGCGTCCCTGATCATGGAAAGACCGATCCGGTCCTTGACGCTGCCGCCCGGATTGAAAGACTCAACCTTGGCCACCAGCTGCGCCTTGCTGTCGGCGGCAATCTTTTGCAGCCGGACGAGGGGGGTATTTCCGATCAGTTCGGTAAGATTATTAAAGATTCGTGCCATTGTCTCTCTCCTTTTTTCTCTGGTTGTGTCACTTAGCATACGCCATCAGATTTGGTAATCCCCGACGAAAACACTCATTTTCCTTGGCCTTAAAAATACCTTTTCCCCCACCTGGAGGGATAGTTCCTGCACGATCTCGCGCGTCAGCTCCGCCTGAATCGCTTCACCGCTCTCCAGATGGGAAAGCTCGATCCGGACCAGCGGCCCGATCCTGGTGATGGCCCGCACCTCGGCCGGTACCGAAGAATCGTCCCACGGCGTCCTGCCGATCTCGATATCATGGGAGCGGACATAGCCGACCGCCGGAGCGTCGATTGCCGCAGCATGCTCGGGAGCCAAGTGGGAAGAGCCGCCGGTATGCATCAAGCCTTGATCGACCCGGCCGTGAAAGAGGTTCACCTTGCCGAGAAAGTTGAAGACAAAGGGATTGGCCGGCCGTTCATAGACTTCTTCCGGTGTCCCTTGCTGCTCGATTTCACCACGGTTCATCACCACCACCTGGTCGGCCACTTCGAGGGCCTCCTCCTGGTCATGGGTAACAAAGACACTGGTGACATGGATCTCGTCATGCAGATCGCGGAGCCATTGCCGAAGCTCCTGGCGAACCCTGGCATCGAGGGCGCCGAAGGGCTCATCCAGCAGGAGCACCGAGGGCTCAACCGCCAGCGCCCGGGCCAGGGCCACCCGCTGACGCTGACCACCGGACAACTGGGCCGGATAGCGTCCGGAGAGATTATCCAGCTGGACCAGGCGCAGCAGCTCATGGACCTTTTCCTGTATCTCGGCCTTGGAGGGCCGCTCCTTCTTCGGCTTGACCTGCAGGCCGAAGGCTACATTCTGAAAAACGGTCATGTGACGGAACAGGGCGTAATGCTGAAAGACAAAGCCGACCTGTCTCTCCTTGGCATTGCGCTGGTTCGCCTCCTTGCCGTCAAAAAGGATCGTCCCCTCGTCGGCGAATTCCAGGCCGGCAATGATGCGCAACAGGGTAGTCTTGCCCGAACCGGAAGGACCAAGCAGGGCCACCAGCTCCCCCGAAGGAACAGTGAGATTCACATTGCCCAGCGCCTGGAAGTTATTGAAGCGTTTGCTGACATTTCTGATTTCAATACTCATATCATCACCTTTTCTAGATTCCTTGACCGAGGTTCATTACCCTGTAAGACGTGAGACGTAAGACGTGAGATGTAAGATGTAATCCGTAATCCGTAATCCGCAATTCTTAATCCTTAATCCGCAATCCCTACCCCGCCTCTAGCCTACTCCCCCGACATCTGCTGCCGCATCCGCCACTCCGTCAAACTCTTCAGCCCCACGGTTACCAAGGCCAAAAGAGCCAGCAACGAGGCCACGGCAAACGCGGCGGCAAAATTGTACTCGTTATAGAGGATCTCCACATGGAGCGGAACGGTATTGGTCAGGCCGCGAATATGGCCGGAGACCACCGAAACCGCGCCGAACTCGCCCATGGCCCTGGCGTTGCACAGAATCACCCCGTACAGGACCCCCCACTTGATGTTCGGCAAGGTGACGAAGAAAAAGGTCTTCAATCCTCCGGCACCGAGAACCAGGGCCGCTTCCTCCTCTTCCTTGCCCTGCGACTGCATGAGCGGAATCAGCTCGCGCGCCACGTAGGGAAAGGTCACAAAGATCGTAGCCAGCACGATGGCCGGCACGGCAAAGAGCACTTCGATGTTATGCTCGAACAGCCACTCCCCCACCCAGCCATGAAGGCCGAAGATCAGGACGAAGATCAGGCCGGAGATGACCGGCGACACGGAAAACGGCAGGTCGATGAGGGTGACCAGGAGACTCTTGCCGCGGAACTCGAATTTGGCGATCGTCCAGGCCGCGGCCACGCCGAATACCAGATTGAGGGGAACGCTGATTGCGGCAGCCAGGAGGGTGAGCCTGACCGCTGCCAGCGCCTCCGGATCGGTGATCGCCGCCAGGTAGGCTCCGGCGCCTTTTTCAAAGGCCTGGGCGAAAACGGCGGCCAGGGGCACGAAGAGGAACAGGCCGAGAAAGACGAGCGCCACCGCGGTCAGCAGCACGCGTACCGCTACAGGCTCAGTCAGCTTCGTCAGCGAGCGACTGGTATTTTCTTTTGTATCTGTTCCGGAAAGCTGCATGCCATTCTCCGTTGTCTGTTTCGTTCAGCCGTGGCGATCATTGTGTCTGCTTTAAGGCGGGCAGGTACGGGCTTGCGCGACGAAGCGCTCCAGCGCGAAGGCGGGGGCCTGCCCCTACAAAACGCAATTGTTTCTTCGGTGCTACTTCTCCGTATACCGCCTGCTCCACCACTGAATGACGTTCACCGTAAAGAGGACGAGGAACGATGCTCCCAGCAGCACCGCGGCAATGGCGGTCGCCCCGGCGTAATCGTACTGCTCCAGTTTCGTGATAATGAGCAGCGGCGTGATCTCCGACACCATCGGCATATTGCCGGCAATGAAGATGATCGAGCCGTACTCCCCTACCCCGCGGGCGAATGCCAGGGCAAAGCCGGTGAGCAGCGAGGGGAACAGCGCGGGCAAGATCACCCGGGTAAAGGTCTGCAGGCGGTTGGCGCCCAGGCAGGCGGCGGCCTCTTCGATATCCTTTTCAAGCTCCTCCAGCACCGGCTGAACGGTACGCACCACAAAGGGCAGGCCGATGAAGATCATCGCCACCACTATTCCAAGCGGGGTATAGGCCACCTTGATTCCCAAGGGGTCGAGGAAGCGGCCGATCCAACCGGTCGGGGCATAGACCGAAGCCAGGGTAATACCCGCTACCGCCGTGGGCAGGGCAAAGGGCAGGTCCACCAGGGCATCGATAATGCGCTTGCCCGGCAGGCGATACCTCACCAGCACCCAGGCCGTGAGCAATCCGAACACGGCGTTGACCAGTGCCGCAACCAGGGAAGCGCCGAAGGTCAGCCGATAGGAGGCCAGCACCCGTGGCGAGCTGACCGCGCTCCAGAACGCATCCCAACTGAGGGATGCGGTGCTGATAAAGATCGCCGACAGGGGAATGAGGACGATAATGCTCAGGTAGAACACCGTAAAGCCGAAGGTCAGCCCAAATCCGGGTATGATATTTTTCCTGCTTTTTGCCAAAAACATCAGCTCATACTCCCTCTGGCTGTCAGTTCGTCAGGCCGATCCTTTGTTCGCATAATCCGCAGCACTCGTCGCCAGCGGCTCCGCCGATCACCACGGCACCGCTTTCCAGCAGTTCGTCCAGCTTTTCGCTGAACTGGCCGAGAGACCGGCGACAGTAGAGAACCGGCAGCCCCAACCGCTCGGCATCACACTTGATTTTCTTTGCCAGGCCATGACTGAGGTAATCGCACAACACCACCACCAGGGCGGTGCCTTTCGGTACGGTCCTTTTCAGATCGCCAGGCTTGCGCCCTGTCCAGTGCTTGATCCGCAGCACACCGCGATCGGTAATAATCTTTTCCAGCTGCTTGATATAGTCGCCACCAACAATGAGGGCTGTCATGGGTAATCTCCGAATCAATGTGATCGGACCATACTCTGGTCCTCCGTTAGTCAAGACGGTCAATAGAAGGCCGACCGCTCGTCAAATACCTTATTTCCCGGCCTGGTAAATCTGATCGAAGGTAGCGCCATCGGCAAAATGATCCCGCTGGGCCTTCTGCCAGCCGCCAAATACCTTGTCGACGGTAAACAGTTGCAGTTGGCTGAAACGTTTCGCATATCTTTCGGCAACGGAGGGAAGAGTTGGCCGGTAATAGTTCCGCGCCGCGATCTCCTGCCCCTTCGGAGAGTAGAGGTATTTCAGGTAGGCCTGGGCAACGGTCCGCGTCCCATGCTTGTCGACCACCTTGTCCACCAGGGCAACCGTCGGCTCCGCCAGAATGCTGACCGAGGGGACCACCACTTCGAAACTGTCGCTCCCCAGCGCCTTGATGGCCAGGTGAGCCTCGTTTTCCCAGGTGACGAGCACATCACCGAGTCCGCGGCGGACAAAGGTGGTGGTTGCGCCCCGGGCTCCGGAATCGAGCACCGGCACGTTCCGGTACAGTCGCGCCACAAAATCCCGCGCCTTCGCTTCGCTTCCGTCAAATTTCCGCAGAGCATAGCCCCAGGCTGCCAGGTAGTTCCAGCGCGCTCCGCCGGAGGTCTTGGGATTCGGGACGATAACCGCGATGCCGGGTCTGATCAGATCGTCCCAGTCCCTGATATTTTTCGGGTTGCCCTTGCGAACCAGGAAAACGATGGTGGACACATAGGGTGCACTGTTGTGGGGCAGCCGACCCTGCCAATTGCCCGGCAACCGTCCGGACTTTCGGTGGATGGCATCGATATCGTAGGCAAGGGCAAGCGTCACTACATCCGCTCCGAGGCCATCGATGACCGCCCGCCCCTGCTTGCCCGAGCCGCCGTGGGACTGCCGGACTATCACGGTTTCCCCGGTCCTCGCCTTCCAGTAGCGGGCAAAGGCGACATTATATTCCTTGAAAAACTCACGGGTCGGATCATAGGAGGCGTTCAGGAGAGTTATTTCGGCCCGAGTCACCGACGGGATCCCCAAAACCGAAACAAGGACCAGCACCAGCAGTATTTTTCCGATCAGGTTCTTTTGCATTACGGTCACCTTGTGGCCCTATCGATTTCGCATTGTACGTTGTCGGTATGTAGCACGTTTTACTGACACCCGCCGCATACACTACTAAACTAGTTGGTTTTTATAGTTCTACATATATTTATTATTTAAGTCAATAAAATAGTTAAACTCAACTATTAACTACACTAAAATTATGGTGTATGTTCCGGCACAATTCTCTCAGCGGATTTATACAATAATCCTAAGATGTCGAAAATACTGGTAATAGCTAGCGGGGAGAAAGGCGAGACAGACATTGTCTGTTTACAAGAAAAGTTTTGGAGACCAGGTGATTACCGGATTGAATACTCATGCAAAATATGCGGAAAAGATTCCGGCAGGTTGCGTCAGTGGCTATAATTTTACCCCCACCCCGGCGGGAGTGAGGGTATTTGATCTATACCGATTCTTTCCGAAATATCGGACTTAAAACTACTTGGTTTCCATCCGGAAACTCTGAAACCGTGCTGCTCCGTGTTGCGACAGATATCGTTCCCATGCTACATTTTTTATCCCTCAGCCGGAGATGCCCCACCAAAACCAAAAGTAAGGCATCTCCGGGTCTTTACCGGATGAATTTGCTACTGATCAGTGTGCAGCAGCCTTTTCCACGGCTGCCCGCAGGGCATTGGCACCGGCGTTTTTGACACCTTTCTTCCCGATGATGTCTTTCGGTCCGATTCCCTTGCCATAATACGACTCATTGAGCGAATCGCGCACCGCCAGCACCGACCCTTCCAGATTGAGACCGGCATAGAGCCCTTTGGATCGGGCAAAGGAAAGGAAATCGGCCGTTACCGACGGGACGGCAACCGAACCCTTGGCCCCACCGCCGACCGGGCCAACGGCAATAGAGGCATCGGCACCCAATTTAGCCGTTGAGGTGAGAAGCGTGTCAATGGCCTTCTGATTCATGGCCAGCATCACCACCTCGGCTGCCTCAGCACCGATCTGCAAGCCGAAAGTCACCGAGCCAACGGTATAGAATGCCGGGTCGCTCCAACTGCCTGTTTCGGCATTCCGGACCAGCACCACGCCGGTCCCGCCGGACCCGCCCAGAAAGAACCCGGCTTTCAATACCTGTGGGAAGATGACCAGCCCTTTTGCATCTTTAAGGGTTTTATGCAGCCAATTGAAATTGCTGTCACTCATGATGCTCGTGAAGGTCGATTTCGCCTTGTCCACTATAACCTGCGCATTTTCCTTGTCGGCTGCCGCGACCATACTGAAAGTACCCAAAAGCAGGACGAAGGAAAGAGCGACCGCCACAATCCTCATGCCTGCGAAGAAAGCTTTTCTGATCTCAAGTTCCATGGTGTTCTCCTTTCTCTAGGTGATAGAGAAGAAACGAATCCACATCATTTCTCTGTAGTTAAGTATACCACCATTGCTCGAAAGGAAAAATTCGGCACCTGGCCACCGGGTTTGAAGGGAATGAATACGGGCGGAATAGCACAGTGAAGTCGGCAGCCGCAAGGGGGACAAAAAAAGACCAGCCGCTTTTCCAGAAAGCGCTGGTCTCTTTTTCACACTAAATAGTTTCATCCGGAGTTTCCCTTACAACCCCCCAAACTCGAAATCGACCGGACTCGGCTCCTCGCCGTATTTGTAGAGGATCAGGTTGACCCGATCCCGGTTTCTGGTGAAGACGAAATTCAGGTCATGCTCGAAAGCCATGAGCGCCACCGGGCCGACCTGGCCGGGGTCACGAAGCCGGAACAGTATCCGGTTTCCGGCCCCCAGGTAGTCAAGAAAGGAGGTAGTAACGTAGAAATCGATCTCTCCCCGCTCCCGCGTCAGGTCCACAAAGCTGCCCTCGTCGCTGATAATGAACTTCTCGTCCAGGCGGATGGTTTGAGCTGACGTGCCGACGTCCGAAGAAAGGCTGCGAATGATGCCACCGCCGGAGATGAGCGTCCCGTCTTCGATGACAAAGCGCCCAAGGGCAATATTTTCGCTATACAGGTCTGCCGCAATGTCGTTCTTCAGGGCAAATACCACGTTACCCACTTCGGTTGCCAGGAGCTCTTTCGCGTGCCTCTCGGTCACCTCCAGGGAAGAAGAATCGAGCCGTTCCTCGATGGCCACCGCGGTTGCACTCACCTCGGATGTGGCCAGTTTCAGGGTATAGGACTTCCCGGCTTCAAACGGATGATCCGCCAGCCAGAAGATGCTGGCCTTGATCTCCCGGGTTTTGACTGGGGCATTGTCCCGGCGGGCAATCACCTCGCCACGCTCCACGAACAGCTCGTCTTCGGTGGTAATGCCGATGCTCTCGCCGGCCCCGGCGGAAAAGAGATCCGGCTTCTGCCACTTCTCAACACTTTTTACTTTGGTGATCTTGCCGGAGGGAAGGAAGATGACCTCGTCGCCTTTCCGGATCTCTCCGGACTCGACCCTGCCGACATAAATCCTCTTGTCGTCCCACTTGTAGACATCCTGCACCGGAAAGCGGAGCGGCAGGGTTCGATCGGCATGGATATTTTCGAAGGTATCCAGTGCCTCCAGAACCGTAGGTCCGGTATACCACGGGGTGTGGCCATGCCGCTTCGCCATGTTCTCACCTTCCCGGGCAGATATCGGGATAACATGGGAGGGGACGATTCCGACCGAGTGGAGGAAGGCCCGGATGTCGTTCTCCACCTGGCCGAACACCTTCCGGTCGTAGCCGACCATGTCGAGCTTGTTCACCGTGACCACCACCTGGCGGATGCCGAGGAGCGACAGGACATAGGCGTGGCGCTTGGTCTGTTCCCGCACCCCTTCGGCCCCGTCCACCAGCAGAATCGCCGCGTCGGCACTGGATGCCCCGGTGATCATGTTCTTCAGAAACTGCTTGTGACCGGGTGCGTCGATGATGACATAGGGTCGTTTCTCGGTTTTGAAAAAGGTCGACGCGGTATCGATGGTAATATTCTGGTCCCGCTCTTCCTCCAGGGCGTCCATCAGGTAGGCGAACTCGAATTCCCGCCCCTGCGCCTTGCAGGTGGCGGCAATCTCCTGGTAACGAATCTCCGGGATGCTGCCGGTGTCGTAGAAGAGGCGGCCGATCAGGGTGGATTTACCGTGGTCGACATGGCCGACGATGACAATTTTCAGTGTTTCATGCTGGTTCATAAGATCTCCGAATCTTTTTCTCAAACAGGATGTAAGCCTCTCGCCTCGCTCCTCGCTCCTCGTACCTGCTTTTACATATATCCTTTGGCTCGCAACTTCTGCATCGCATAGGCATTTTCCTGGTCCTGGGCCCGTCCGGCGCGCTCCGGCTCCTTGATGGTCTTCAGTTCCTCGATGATCTCGTCCACCGTGGTTGCGTTGGAGTCAATCGGCCCGGTGCAGGGCATGCAGCCCAAGGAGCGGAATCGCTTGCCGTCCCGGGCAAAATAGAGGGAGCAGATCTCGATGTTCTCCCGTTTGATATATTCCCAGATATTCAACTCTGTCCAGCCGAGGATCGGGTGAACCCTGATGTGGGTGCCCGGCTCGAAATTGGTGTTGAACTGGTCCCACAGCTCGGGTGGCTGATCCTTGTACGGCCATTCGAAGTTCTTGTCGCGGGGTGAAAACACCCGCTCCTTGGCCCGGCTTCCTTCCTCGTCGCGGCGAATCCCCAGAAACAGACCATTGAAATCGTACTTTTCGATGATCTGGGTGAGCCCCTCGGTTTTCAGCTTTTCGCAGCACACCAGCCGTCCCTGGTCCGGGCCCATGCCGGCGGCAACCGCTGCTTCGTTTCGGCCCACAATCAGGTCAGCCTGCCATTCTCTGGCCATCCGGTCACGGTATTCAATCATTTCAGGATATTTATAGGTCGTGTCGATATGCACCAGCGGAAACGGAATCTTGCCGAAAAAGGCCTTGCGGGCCAGATGAATCATGGTGGTCGAGTCTTTACCAATAGAATAGAGCATGGCCAGGTTTTCGAACCTGCGATAGGCCTCGCGGAAGATGTAGATACTTTGTGCTTCCAGTTCGTCGAGATGATCGTACATGGATTTCTCCTTCGTCGAAATCAAGTTTTGAGTTTTAAGTTTTGAATTTTGAGTTATCAAATCTGTCACTACAATCACCAGGTACCAGGTTAAGTTTCTTGCTTCTTGCAGTATCCGACTTAATGCCTGAAACTCAAAACTCAAAACTCAAAACTCATAACTGCCTTATTTTCGATGCAACCCGCACTCCTTGTGCTCCGGGTCCTCCCACCACCAGCGTCCGGCCCGGGCATGTTCGCCTGGCGCCACCGCCCTGGTGCAGGGCGCGCAGCCGATGGATCGATATCCCTGGTCATAGAGCCTGCTGACCGGAACGTGGTGCTGCGTGGCATAATCCCAGACCTGCTCTTCGCTCCACTCCAGCAGCGGGTTAAGCTTGAGAATGCCGCCGTGGCTTTCATCAATCTCGATGGCTGCCAGATCGGTACGGGTAACACTTTGTTCCCGGCGCAGTCCGGTAACCCAGCCGGCCAGTCCGGCCAGGGCACGTCCCAACGGCTCTACCTTGCGGATGCCGCAGCACTCATGCCGGTTTTCGAGCGATTCACGGAAGGAATGGAGCCCCTTTTCCCTTTCCAGTTTCTCCACCGCCTCATTCTTCGGGAAGTACCAGTCGATCCGGATGCCGTAACGGTCTGTGATGGCGTCGGCCACTTCGTAGGTCTCTTCATTCAGTCTGCCGGTATCCAGGGCAAAGATCCCGACCGGCAGGCCTTCCTTGTGGATCATGTCAATGATTACCGTATCTTCCAGGGAAAAGGAGCAGGCAAGTTTCACTATCCCTTTCGCCGCCTCGACGCCCTGTCGCAAAATTTCCTGCGCAGTCGCATCGGCAGGAAGGCTCGGAATTCTAACACTCATATACTTTCTCCTTATCAAGAATGGTTACCGTACTTGCTGTCAGACTTTTTCCACCGTCACGATACAGTAGCCGTCAGCTTTCCTGGATTTCAGCAGCCGGTGTCCTTCAGCCGCAAGGCTTCGCGTTACATTTTGTTCCGGCTCACCCGCATCCAGATAGAAGCGGAGGATATCCCCGCTGTCGGCCATCTCCAGTGCCAGCTTTGCTTTGACAAAATTGGTCGGACAGCAGACACCGCGCAGATCAATAAGTTTCATGGCAATCTCGGACACTGTTTATTCCTTTTCGGGAAATTCAAAGTAAATACTACGTCAATATTTGTTACATCACCTTGCCATATTCTTATTCTTTTTGTCAACAAAAAATAACCAGTATACTTTATCAATTTAATGGTGAATAAAACTACAAAAATGCACTTTTGATTTCAATACAAAAGTCTCGCAAAATGAATCAGTTACCTTCTATATGTATTATTTTACAAGGAAATACCGGGGAGGCAACAGGATATGCAACTTCGCAAGAATGATCGGGGCGAATGGCAGGGAGGCAAGGGAACACAGATTCCCGCTTCGGTAAGGGGAATTTACCGAAGAAGGAGGATACTGCGCTTTCGGAGCAACTATCGGGGAGAAATCCTGCCTGCGAACAACGGCTTGTCACCGCTAAGGAGCTGTAAATGAATAACATGGCCAAGATTGCGCCCAGATTTAGGTCAGATTTGACAGAACTGATTGAGCCAAACCGCAGACGTAGCAGGGCTACGTTGAGGATTTGGTGATTGAAGTTCGGTCAAAGATGGCCTGAAGATGAGATGCAAGATGCCCATGGTATTTGTTTGCAGTTCCTTAGGAAAGATCGCAGATATTCCTTGCGCCTTCCTCATCCCGCAGTTCGAGAATGGAGGGATTTTCGCCGCACAGGGGACATTTTTTCTGGCGGGCAATGGGGGAGGAGTAGAAATCCAGCCCTTCTGCGTCATACACCAACAGCCTTCCGGTGAGGAGCTTTCCGACACCGAGCAGGTATTTGATCGCCTCTGTTGCCTGTATCGTGCCGATGACGCCGGGCAGCACACCAAGCACCCCGGCCTGGGCACAGGTCGGGATAGCATCCACCGGCGGAGGCTCGGGGAAAATACAGCGGTAACAGGGGGATTCACCGGGAATGACCGTCATCGTCTGACCAATGAAGTGAAGGACGCCACCATGGGAATAGGGCTTATTGGCCATGACGCAGGCATCGTTGATCAGAAATTTGGCCGCGAAATTGTCCGTACCGTCGATGACAAAGTCATAGTCGCGGATGATATCCAGGATGTTTTCGGCGGTGATCCAGGTCTGATGGGTAACGACCGTAACATCCGGGTTGATGGCCTCCATCTTTTCCCGGGCGGATTCCACCTTGGGCTTGCCCAGATCGGGAGTGGCATGGATCACCTGGCGCTGAAGGTTCGAGATAGCCACCACATCGGCATCAGCAATCCCAATGGTGCCGACCCCGGCTGCGGCCAGATACAGTGCCACCGGAGAACCTAGTCCGCCGGCGCCAATGATCAGGACCTTCCCTTGCAGGAGCCGCAACTGCCCCCTGCCGCCAATCTCCTTGAGGATGATATGCCGGGAATAGCGCTCTATCTGTTCTTCGGTAAACATTTTCTCCACCTCCGGGAATTCCGAAAAATGCTGGTACTATTCCACCAAATAGTATTTTTTATCATATCTGTCAAGTTCTTTGCACGAACAATCCCATCGATTCCATGGTAATTCATAACGTCCAACGCAGAACATCCCGAAACTTGGGTAATTGCCCTTCCGGGTTGAGACGGGGCTTTCACGGAGCCTCTTGTACGGCTTCAATGCAGGATATTGTTCGAGGGAAAGCACCAGAATCAGGCACGTCACCCAATCTGTACGCAGGATGACGACCAATTACAAGAGGCTTCGGGGAAGTTCCGGCTCAGCCCCTGCTGATACTTTGCGGACGAATACTATCTCTGCAACATATCCAGCCGGCCATCAAGAACAAGCACCAGCCGAGACCGGATAGCTGTTGCCTTTCATGACAATAAAGAAATCATTTATTGTACCAACAGCTATAGTTGACTGATAAAGTGTGGTATGATATACGATAGAATCATCCAGCAGGAAAAGTAAATGCCCGGGGGAGAAACCATGACCCGCCTCATCTATCTTGATAATAACGCAACCACCGCCCTCCATCCTGAAGTCCTCGAGGAAATGCTCCCCTTTTTCCGCGAACAATTCGGCAACCCTTCCAGCATCCACTGGGCGGGACGCCGGGTGAAATCGGCCGTGGAAGAGGCTCGGGAACAGGTCGCCGCCCTTGTTGGCTGCGACACCTCCGAAGTCGTATTTACTTCCTGCGCAACGGAAGCAAACAACATGGCAATCAAGGGTGTTGCAGCGGCCCGCCACTCGCGCGGCAACCACATCGTCACCACCACGGTGGAACATCCGTCGGTGATTACCCCCTGCGTCTTCCTCGAGCACCAGGGATTCCAGGTCACCACCCTTGATGTCGACAGTGAGGGGATGCTCGATCTGAACGCCCTGGAAGAAGCGGTAGGCGACAATACGATTCTCATTTCGGCCATGTACGCCAACAATGAGACCGGCACCATTTTTCCGGTCAGGGAAATCGGCGAGCTGGCCGCCAGGAAAGGCATCTGCTTCCATTGCGACGCGGTCCAGGCAGCCGGCAAAATTCCCCTGGAGTGGAAGGGGTCGAACATTCACCTGCTCGCCCTTTCGGCACATAAATTCCAGGGCCCGAAGGGGATCGGCGCCCTGATCATTCGCAAGGGAACCAAGATATTTCCCCTTCTCCATGGCGGGTCCCAGGAGAGAAGCCGTCGGGCAGGAACCGAAAATGTGGCCGGCATCGTCGGCCTGGGCAAGGCCTGTGAAGTCGCCGCTCGAACCATGGCAGCGGAATCCCTCCGCATCGGAACCCTGCGCGACCGCCTGGAACAGGGCATCATTGAAAAGATCACCGCCGTCCGCCTGAACGGACATCCGTTGAAACGCCTCCCCAACACCTCCAATCTCTCCTTCCTGAACGTGAAGTCCGACTCGCTCCTCTTCAACCTGGACCTGGCCGGCATTGCCGCATCATCGGGCTCGGCATGCAGTTCCGGTGCACTGAAAACCTCCCACGTCCTCAAGGCAATGGGCGTCGGCAGCGGCTCAACCGTGGCAAACATCAGATTTTCCCTGGGACCCGACAACAACGAAGACGACGTGGCGTGCCTGCTTGAAATTCTGCCGGGAATCGTCCAGCGCCTGCGCGACACTTCCGCGTCCGCCTGAGGTTGCTGCCCGCCCCACCATCCGTCTTGTAATTAGCCCCTGAAAATGGTACGTTAAACAGCTGACAACGTGACAGGAATCGTGCGGAAGCGGCCAGGGGCTATCCCCTTCGAAAAAAGCCCGGCAAGACGCACCCCAGGGAGACGAGATGAAATTGTGCAGCAGCAGTCAGAAAGCGGCCCCCCTTGAATCTACAACGGTGAAACCATACTCGGTCGAAGATGCCATCGGCAATACCCCGCTGGTGGAGGTGACCAGTCTCAACCCCAATCCCCGTGTCCGGATACTGGCAAAACTGGAGGGCAATAATCCCGGTGGCTCCATCAAGGATCGGCCTGCCTATTACATGATTTCCAAGGCGGAAGAATCCGGAGAACTGACCTCTGACAAGATTATCCTTGAAGCGACCTCCGGTAATACCGGCATCGCCCTGGCCATGATCGGCGCGGCCCGAAAATACCGGGTGAAGCTGGCAATGCCCGCCTGTGTGAGCCTCGAAAGGCGCAGCATCCTGGAAGCCTACGGTGCCGAAGTCGTTCTCTCCCCTGCCCACGAAGCAACAGACGGCGCCATCCGTCTCGCCCACCAGATCCTCAAGGAAAACCCCGGCATGTACTACATGCCCAATCAATACGCCAACGAAAACAACGTGCTGGCACACTACGAGACCACCGGACCGGAAATTTTTACGCAGACCGGCGGCGAAGTCGATATCTTCATGGCCGGAATGGGAACCGGTGGAACGCTCATGGGAGTGGGACGCTTCCTGAAGGAAAAGAACCGGAACATTCGGATCATCGGTGTTGAGCCGCGAATCGGCCACAAGATCCAGGGCCTCAAGAACATGAAGGAAGCGATCGTTCCGCAGATTTACCACGAAGACCGGCTGGACGAGAAAATTGTCATAGAAGACGAGGACGCCTTTGAAACTGCCCGCCTGCTTGCCGTCCAGGAAGGTCTGTTTGTCGGCATGTCCGGTGGTGCCGCCATTGCCGCGGCAATCAAGATGGCTGAAAAAATCGACTCGGGAACCATCGTAACCATTCTGCCGGACCGGGGAGACCGCTACCTGAGCACCACCCTGTTCCGTTCGGTGTGCGCCTGCTGCCCCCCCTGATCCCTTCCATTCCACCTCAACTTCCGAAGGAATCCCATGAAAGCGCAGATTAACGGTATATCCCTGTCATATGGAGACACCGGAAACGGGCCCGCAGTGGTTCTGCTGCACGGTTTCCCGCTCACCCGTGACATGTGGCAGCCTCAGGAGGAGGCGCTTGTCAAGGCCGGTTTCCGTCTCATCACGCCTGACCTGAGGGGTTTCGGCGAGAGCGACGTGCCGGAAGGCCCCTACTCCATGTCCCTTTTCGCGGACGATGTCGTTGCCCTCATGGATTATCTGGGAATAGACCGGGCCGTAATCGGGGGGATGTCCATGGGTGGGTACATACTTCTCAACCTCCTCGAGCGATACCCGGAGAGAGTCGTCGCCGCCTGTTTCATCACCACCCGCAGCACCTCTGACAGTGAAGCGGTAAAGATCGGACGCCTGGCCCTCCTGGAGAAGATAAAGAGGATCGGAACGCGGAGCGTGGCGGAACTTTCCACCGCCACCCTTCTGGCCGGGGAAACGCTGAAACGTAAGCCGGAACTGGTGAGCACCGTCTACCGCTGGATGACCTCAGTTGACATCAGGGGAATCGAGGGGGCTCTCCATGCCCTTCTGGACAGAAAAGACTACTCCTCTGTCCTCGGAAAATTCGAACTGCCGTCCCTGGTGATCGGCGCGGACCAGGACAGTGCCGTGCAGCCGGAAGATCTCAAGGTCCTCAGCGAGGGGCTGCCGGACAACGAACTATGCGTGATTCCCCGGGCAGGCCACATGGCCAACCTGGAGCAGCCGGATGTTTTCAATGACTGCCTGCTGCGCTTTCTTCGCCGGGTCTGTTCGCAGAACGTGCCCTGAATTGAACCTGAAACAAGCCATTCCCGGCTTTCTCTTAACACTACCCCAAGGACCTGAATTCTATGGAAATAACGACAAATAACACTTCGAATAAATATCACCGCCCCGCCTGGATGCGAGTGCTCGACATCCTCCTGCGGACTGGCCACGTCGGTTTCGCCGGGATCCTTTTAGGCGGGTTCATTTTTGAAGTCCCCCTTTACGATCTCTATCTTTGGCACTACCTCACCATCTTCACCGGCCTCGGCCTTCTGCTGCTTGAGCTTCGTCACAGTCTCGGTTGGCCCCATCAGGTCCGGGGTTTAATCGGCATTGTCCATATCGGGCTACCCGGATTGATACACTTCTTTCCGGCCATGGTGATCCCTTTTACCTGGGTGACCCTCGCAACCGGGGGCATAGTAAGCCATATGCCGCGAAAATTTCGCTACTGGTCGATTCTCTACAGGAAGGTGGTGGATTAATACGACTCCGAAACAATACTTCAGCTTCGCCTGGTACGGGGTTTTCCGAACCCAAATCATGGCCATCATTCTGCTTCTCAGCGGAATTTCGGCCTTCACAGGAGGCTGCAGTGCCCCCCGCCATGCCGTGGCGGACAGACCTGTCCCGGTCCTCAACACTCCCGATTTCCGCTCAGTATTCGGCGGTGTTGACGGCAGAACCCTGGACCTCGATCAGTGCGGGCAGATTCTGGCGCTGGAATTCATTGCCCTGCCGGGAACCACTTTCCAAATCGAAGACAGCATCACGACCTTCCCTTTCCCTGTCTACCGGGTAACCAGCAGCGACTATCCCTATCCTTCAGAGTCCGGCTATTACGTTGACAGCCGCATGGTCCGGACAACCCACAGCCCTCCAGCGCCACGTAAACGCACTCTGCCAGATCCGGAGATGATCATCGCACGGCTTGCCTCGGCAGTCGGAACACCGTACCAATGGGGCAGCAACCTGCGTCAAGGCATCCCGGAAATGATCGCTCTCTACCCACCTGCTTCCGATCAGCAACTGGCAAACAACACACAAAATTCCTGGACCCTGCGGGGACTCGATTGCTCGGGACTTCTCTATGAAGCCACCGCTGGCTGGACGCCGAGAAACACCTCGGAACTTGTCCAGTACGGGTCCCCGGTGCCGATTGCCGGTTTCGATGCCGATGGGATCATACAGAGGATTCAGCCGCTCGACCTGATTGTCTGGAAGGGACATGTGATGATAACTCTCGATCGGGAGTTCCTCATCGAGAGCCGCCTCGATTGTCAGGGGACAGCTGGTGGGGTTACGATACGGAATCTGCGTGAGGCTCTTCGGCAGCTTCTTGCCACCCGAACACCGTTGAATGAATATGACAGAAATGATCCGGCAGCGCCAAAGGGTTTTGTCATCCGCAGGTGGCATCCCGAGGTAAGGCTCGATTAGGGGTAGGGCCGGAATCAAACTCAGCAGCACCAGCGAAAAACGAGTATAATCGAATAAAGATGAACTCGCAAAAAGTCGTCATACCCGCGGCTTGTGCGCAGTAGCCCTAGCGAAGGAGCAAAGCGGGTATCCAGTGAAGTTGTAACTCACTGTAATTCCTGGATTCCCGTTTTCACGGGAATGACGGTAAAACGTACATTTAAACTTTTTGCGAAAGCGTCAATAAAGAAGTGTAACAAAAACACACCGGCCCTTCGACGGCGGCAGTACGTGGGTCGGTTCAGCAAAACTGCCCGGAAACAGCCAGCGGTCGGCTTCTGATAGTCAACTGCTGAAAAGCGGAATGCGAAGAGATTGCACACATGAGCAAGCGAGGAACGCTGCCCGACAAAATCGATCACTTTGAACCAAAGGAGCGCAGGGGACTGATCGTGGTCATCACCGGCAACGGCAAGGGAAAGACCACTTCCGCGCTGGGAATGGCGGTTCGCGCCTGCGGCCACGGTCTCCGGGTCTGCATCATCCAGTTCATGAAGGGCGACCTCTATGCCGGGGAATGGGACGGCATAAAGAAGCTGGACTGCGCCATCGAACTGCATGCCACCGGCAAGGGTTTCTGCGGCATTCAGGGCAACCCCTACCCGTGGGAAGAACACCGGGCCAACGCCCAGGACGCCGTAGATCTGGTGCACGAGAAAATCGCCTCCGGCTGCCATGACATCATCATCCTCGACGAGATCAACAACGCCCTGAAACTGAAGCTGGTGGACCTGGAACAGGTGCTGGATATCCTGCGCTACAAGCCGCCGCTCCTGCACCTCATTCTCACCGGCCGCGACGCCCATCCCGAAGTGATCGAGCTTGCCGACACGGTCAGCGAAGTAAACGAGATCAAGCACGCCTACCGCGAAGGGATTGAACCCCAGCCGGGAATCGACTACTGAGCTTGGGGCACTTCCCTGCTTTTTCTTCAATCCATTTCTGCTATTTCCCGCCAGCGGAAACAGTCCACCGTGTGGTCATTCACCATGCCGACCGCCTGCATGTGGGCGTAACAAATGGTGCTGCCGACAAAACGGAAGCCGCGCTGCTTGAGGTCGCGGCTCATGGCATCGGAAACCGGGGTGCTGGCCGGAACTTCCCTGATGGATTTCCAGGTATTACAGATCGGACGGCCGTCCACGAAGCGCCACTGGTAGGCATCGAAGGAGCCAAACTCTTGCTGCACCGCCAGGAAAGCGCGGGCATTGCTTATCGCCGACGCCACCTTCAGACGATTGCGGACGATGCCGGGGTTTGCCAGCAGCTCCGCCACTTTTGCCCCGTCGAAACGGGCCACTACCTCGGGGTCGAAGCCGGCAAAGGCGTCGCGATAGCCGGAGCGCTTGCGCAGGATGGTGAGCCAGGAAAGGCCTGCCTGGGCACCTTCCAGAATCAGAAATTCGAACAGAAGATTGTCGTCGTGTACCGGAACACCCCATTCGTGGTCGTGGTACGCCCGGTAGAGGGGGTCGTCGCCGACCCAGGCGCAGCGGGTAAGAGTTGCATTGCTTTCCATTACTGTTTCCTTTGATCACCGCTTTGTTGGCAGCAGAGAAGGATAGACAGACCTGCCAGGTTTTTGAAAACCTGGCAGGTCTTTTTTCTAGTGATCGGTGACTTGAAGGTCAGACCTTGGGGCAGGCTTGAAGAGACTTCGAGTCAGATACTGTTTTGATTACTACTTGTCAAGATGGTATTTGACCCCGACCCGTTCAATATCCAGGATTTACCCCAGCTCCCTCACAATCTCCTTCATGTGATTGACGTGAAAGTTTATGTGGTAATCGGTCAAGACGCCGATCCATCCGGCCAGAGTCGGATACTCGCCCAACGGGCTCTCTTTCAGCAACGGGAGGTGCGCCTTGCGGTCGAGCTGTTCCTGCGTCAGTTCTTCAACGAGATCGGCCATTCGGCCATACTCCCGTTCAAATTCCGCGAGAAGTTCCGCCATGGTCATGGAGGTGCGTTTCCCGGTAAAAAACGGATTTTCGGCTTCGATGTCCAGCCGGGGGGTATCCTGATCGAGGATGGCCCGTAACGTCGGCATGCAGTTTTTCATCGCAGAGGAAGAAAATGGAACAATATTGCAGGGGTATTCCGGGAGAATACGGGATCAGAGCCAAAACCCGCGAGACAAGGCTTTGGGGTCAGGTCAGACACTTTCTTGACTGGCAATGTATTCCCGTACCAGACCTCAACAAAAACAGGCAAGGGATATGTGCCCCCGCCCGGTTTTTGATTTTTTGGGAAGAATGTCAGAAAGTCTAACCTGAACCCCTGGACTTCCCCTGATTTATTTGATAGAACATGGGCGCGATGAATCGCGCCCCTCGCATTATGACAAATGCATCCGGCACAACCTGCTTATAGTGCGATGATATCGCCTGCCAACACCCCTCTACCAATATGCCGTAATTATTCAATATCATCGTCCCATCCACAATATCGCCAAACAGGCATTGCCGTTGCCATGCGCATATCGTTATGAAATACGACCCGGCAATGGAATAATCATGGCCCCGTAATTGGATGGAACGGCGATGATGGATATCGGGATTATACGTCATGTTATTATTCCGCAAATCACCCCGTAGGGGCGCGATTCATCGCGCCCTGATTCTGATCGGAGACAACCAGACCGCAAAGAAGATTAATAACCCGATTGTAAATGCCATAGGCTGCTTGATTCCTTTCCGTTTTAAACCTGAGAATAAACTTCTTAGTGACGCTTATCCTGTTCAACTATCCATTTCTATATTCATCTTTTTCAATGGCAGCAGAAAAATACCCCCGCTAATGATTCGTGTCAAAGGAGATTTGCAACTATGAATAAAGTGTTTGGATCCAGCCTGTGTAGCTTACTATTATAATGTGCAAAATGTTTTATATGATCTTGACAATGTAATACTATGCATTTTCCGTGGGTATTTTTCATGAGATAAGGGGGGAGATGTAATGCGAAATGGAAAGTGGTTGTTGCTGAGCATGGTTTTGATGGTTATTCCGCTGATGACCGGCTGTGGCAATGGCGGAAACGATTTGCTCTGGCAGCCGCAAACGCACACCTAGACTGTTTCCGGACAGGTCACCATGGACGGCTCCGGGCTGGCTGGCGCCACTGTTACCCTTGCCGGGACGGCTTCCGCTTCCGCGGTAACCGATGCGAACGGTACCTACAGCTTTGCACAACTGGCCAACGGCTCGTATACGCTAACGGCTGCAAAAACCGGATACATCGTAACGCCGTCAAGCATAAGCGTCACGGTTGACAATGCGGATCTGCCGGAGCAGAACTTTACGGCTTTGAGTGCCTCGATGACCATCGCCGCGGGTTATTTTCATAGTCTGGCCCTCAAGGGAGACGGCACGGTCTGGGTCTGGGGGTATAATTGGTCCGGCCAACTGGGCGACGGGACGACCACCGACCGCAGCACCCCGGTCCAGGTAAGCGGGCTCAGCGGATAACCGTCTATCGGCAGTTAAAACAGAAACCGAAGGGCAAAAAGGTTCGCCGAATAGTATCCCGGCAAACACAAATGGTAAGCCATGTCTCGGCAGTTCGATGCCGTGATTAAGTACAATGGAAAAAAGGGGTTGCGGTTCTGCACGTAACCCCTTTTTGCTATTTGTGCTTTCATTTTCAGCTCTGCTTAAACTTTTGACGAAGCGCCTGCTTCCTCGGCATCGAGGCTTCACGTATCCGCGCTGAGGAGCCGGTTTCTAACATGTTTTCATTCGGGTCCCGGAGGGGTCTTTGGTTCATGGGCGCGAACTTTGGTTCATGGGCGCGATGAATCGCGCCCCTACGTTGCCGGATTGTAATCGTCGTCATTCCATTTCAAAGGATTATTGATAATGTATTCCCGGGAGTGGCTCAATTCATTGTCGTTGCGGATCACCCGTTCGTAATAATCTCGCTGCCAAACCGGGCAACCTTGATTTTCGCGCTTTTTGTTAATCAAGCGCGAACAACGCGTCTTAAATCCACGAATCATTTCACCCACCGTAGGGGCGCGATTCATCGCGCCCTCATTTATTTGATTGCCGGTTATTACACTGTTCGGGTACTGACCGGACGCGATGAATCGCGCCCCTACGATAGGGTACTGACCGGACGCGATGAATCGCGCCCCTACGATAGATATTATCTTGGTGGTCTTGGAGGGACATTTTTGTCTATTTATTTAATTGGCCAAAACCAGTTTATTAATGCCACGATTCGGCTTACAACAAGGGCGGGCTTGAAACCCGCCCCTACCTCTTCAAATCAATACCATACGACTTGATCTTCCGATGAAGATTGCTCCGCTCCAGCTCAATCGCCTCGGCGGTCTTGCTGATGTTCCAGCCATGCTCCTCAAGCTTCTGCAGGATGAATTCCTTTTCAAACTCTTCCCTCGCTTCACGGAGAGTATGCAGTTCAAGCACCGTATCCAGGCGCCCGCCGCCCCCCTCGTGAAGAAGCTCACCGGAAACGATGGACTCGGGGATATGATTGACGGTAATGGTCTTGCCCGGCGACATGATCACCAGCCGTTCCACCACGTTCTTCAGCTCCCGCACATTTCCGGGCCAGGCACCTTTTTTCAGGACTTCCAAGGCTTCCAGGCTAATGTTCTTTCTCTCCAGCCCCTCCCTGACGCAGAACATCTCCAGAAAATGCTCGATCAGAGCAGGGATATCCTCCCGCCGCTCCCGCAGGGGCGGGACGACAAACGGCACGACATTGAGACGATAGTAGAGATCCTCGCGAAAGGCCCCTGAGCGGATCTCCTCTTCCAGCACCTTGTTGGTGGCAGCAATTATTCGAACATCCACCTCAATGGTCCGGTTCCCCCCCACCCTCTCGAACTTCCTTTCCTGCAGGATCCGCAGGACCTTTGCCTGGGTCTTGAGGGACATGTCGCCGATCTCATCGAGAAAGAGGGTGCCGCCGTCGGCAAGATCGAATTTCCCCTTTTTCTGGGCCACGGCGCCGGTAAAGGCACCCTTTTCGTGACCGAAGAGCTCACTTTCGATCAGTTCTTCGGGGATGGCAGCACAATTGATTTCCACAAAAGGCTTTTCTTTGCGGTGGCTGTGGAAATGGATCGCCCGGGCCACCAACTCCTTGCCGGTGCCGTTTTCGCCGGTGATGAGCACCGAGGCGTTGCTCGGCGCCACCAGCTTTATCTGCTCCTTCAGTTTCAGCATCACCGGCGAGGAGCCAGTCATCTGCCGATCGCGGAAGGCCAGGTCACGCAGGGTCTCATTTTCATCCTTCAGACGAAGCATGCCGAGAGCGTTCCGGATACAGAGGAGGAGTTTCTCCAGGGAAAGGGGCTTCTCAATAAAGTCGTAGGCGCCCATTTTCGTCGACTTGACCGCGGTCTCAATGGTTCCGTGACCGGACATCATGATAACCAGCAGCGAAGGGTAGAGTTCTTTCAGTTTCTGCAGGGTTTCGATGCCGTCCATGCGCGGCATCCAGATATCCAGCAGAACCAGATCCGGCAATTCCTTTTTCACCACATCCAGGGCGGTCACACCGTCATTGGCGAACAGAACCCGGAACCCATCGTCCTCCAGAATTCCTGCCAACGAGGTCCGGATACTGTCTTCATCGTCCACTACCAGTATTTTTTCATCCATTACCTTCGATTTCCTTACTCTTTCAGCAAATTTTCTGCGTATCTGCATTTCGTTTCAGACCGATGAAAATTTTCACCAGCCGGTCAAACGTACTCCCCGCTTGCCGGAAATTCAATAATAAAAACGGTTCCCCGGGGTTCATTGTCCTTGAACCGGATGAAACCTCCGTGGTCCGCTACAATCGTGGTTACGATAGCCAATCCCAGTCCGGTTCCCGACTTTTTCGTCGAGAAATACGGCTCGAAAAGGCGAGGCTTGTCCTCCGGAGCAATCCCATGGCCAGTATCGGCCACCGTCAGGGTCGCCATCCGCAGCTCCTGGTCATAACTGGTTTCGATACGGATATCCCCATCGCCGTCAAGAGCCGCTATGGCATTGTCGAGCAGGTTGATCAGAACCCGTTTGATCTGGTCCCTGTCGAGTCGGAGCGGGGGAATCTTTTCATCGGGGACAAAAGCAAAGGCCACATTCCGGTGTGCTTCCTGGTAGAGGGTTAGTGCTTCCCGGATGATCTCGTTGAGGTTGTTGGGTGTAGGCTGGGCCGCCGGCATCCGGGCAAAACTGGAGAATTCGTCCACCAGTGTTTTTAATTCATCCACCGATTTGATGATCATTCCCGTGCACTCGTCAAAGACCTTTTCGTCGTCTCCGAAACGAGACAAATATCTCTTGCGGAGCCGTTGCGCGGAGAGCTTGATGGGAGTGAGCGGGTTTTTGATCTCATGGGCGATACGACGGGCCACTTCCCTCCAGGCAGCCATACGCTGCGCCTTCATGAGATGGGTGAGATCATCGAAGACCACCACGGTCCCGAGGAAATCCCCATTTTCATCCCGCATCACCGAAAGGTTGATGAACAGGGTGAGTTTTCTATCCTTCAATCGAATATCGACCTGTTTACTGATGGTGTCCTTCTTGGAATTCACCAGGTCCCGCAGCAGGCCCTTGATGATGTCCAGCTGTTCGGGACGCAGGACCTCCCGGAAGTGATGCCCTTTCACCTCCTCTGGAGAAATATTGAGCAGCCTTTCGGCCGAGGAATTGACCGTGGTGAGGATACCACCCTTATCCACGGAAATGACGCCGGCGGTGACGTTGCCCAGGACAATCTCCATGTACCGCCGCCGCTGCTCGAGTTCCAGGTTGGTTCTCGTCAAGCCATCGTTTGCCTCCTTGAGAGCACGTTGGTTGCTCAGGAGGTCTTCCGCCATCTTGTTGAACGAGGCCACGAGCATCCCGATCTCATCCTCGCCCTCCCCCTCGATCCGCACCTGGAGATTGCCCGCAGCAATCTGTCCGGTGGCCTCGGCAAGCTCCCTAATAGGGGTGGAAAGGCTGTTGGCCAGGTAGACACCGAACCAGATGCCAAGGAAAATAATGACCATGGTAATCAGAAACAGGGTGAGGATATACCCGCTTCTGATGGGATACTTGAGGGACTTCAGTTGCCGGTACTGGTCATAGGAACCGGATATCTTCTGCATCTTGCTCACCAGGGCATCCGGCACATAGTAACTGACCACGGCCACGGCAATCACCGACCTGCTGCCATCGCTGGCATACACCGGAACTATGCCGCGAATCAGGTCCGCCTTTCCCTGCGAGTTGATGCGGCTGAGCTCTTTACCGTCAAGAGCCGCGGCAATGTCTTCCGGAAGAGGCCGGAGATACTCGCCAGGCGGCACCTCCCGGCTGATGGAGCGTGCCAGCCCTTCCCTGCGGGCGGAATAGATATCGACAACCCCGACGCCATATTCACTCCGCACCTTTCCGATATAGTCACCCAGCCTGTTGCGGTTCCGGTCCTCGAGAAACCCTCTTTCCGTCAGCGTCGTGCTTATCTGTCGCCCGAAGTGAAGGGCATCAGCCGCGGTACTCCGGTAGTAGGTCTGGGCAACCTCCAGCGATGTGGTCAGTGACCACTCAATCTGCTTATTGAACCAGTTTTTGATGCTGCTGTTGATAAAACTCGCGGAAACGAAGAAAAGCAGCAGCGTGGGGATAAGAGAAAGTGCGACGAACGCCACCACCAGCTTGCCGCGAAGCTTTGAACCAAAGGGGTTGCGCCGGCGTTCCAGGAGGATCCGGGCGATATTACGGCACACCAGGTACACCAGCAAGACAATCAGCAGAATGACAACATTGATGAGACCGAAAATCAGAATATAATCGACCGTCCGAATATCGGAACTGATGTCGGAAAGGCGCAGCTCGGCATGGGTGAGAAAGACGATCAACAGGAGAGATACGATTATGACAATCGCCTCTCTCCTGCTTTTCCTCACCTCTAACGGACTGAATTTGTTTTTTCTTGGTTGTTTCATAGCGGGTACCACTCAGGAGCCTGTAGGACTCGCCCAGCCAAATTTTCGCTTCGATTTCCTCAGTCCAACAGACTCCTGGAACTTTTTACCACTGTAGCGGAAGAAACCGGTCAATTCAAGAAGGGAAAACAGGAGGATGGTATCAGGTAACACTTATTATCGTGCCCCAATAAAAAAGCAGCCCCGAAGGGCTGCTACATGGAGGATGATGCGGACTCTGTTGTATTATGCTTCCGACCACGCCAGTTCCGGTGAAGAAACCGGAAAGACCGACCGAACTCCCTTTACTTCGTCCAGTTCCACCAGCTTCCAGCAATCGGTTCTGGCAAGGATTTCCGTCACCAGTTTATGGTTCAGATCATGACCGGATTTGTACGCCTTCACATGGCCGATCAGCGGGTAACCAACGAGTGAGAGATCGCCAACCGAGTCCATTATCTTGTGACGAACAAATTCGTCCTGGTAGCGCAGACCGCCCTCATTGAGAATGCCGTCATCACCGATCACCACGGCGTTGTCGAGAGACCCGCCACGCGCAAGGCCGTTTGCCTTGAGTGTCTCCACTTCGATCAGAAAACCGAACGTCCTGGCAGCGGCATAGTCGTTACTGAATACTTCTTCGCTGAATTTCATGCTCCGGAACTGGTTGTTGACCACCGGGTGGTTGAAACGCATGTCGAAGGAAATGCGGTAGTAGCGGGAAGGGATAATGGATATTTTCTTGTCGCCGTCCACGACGGTAATCGGTTTTTTCACCACCAGATATTTTTTCGGGCGGGAAAGGCTGCTCGTGCCAACCTTCCGAAGCATTTCAACAAAAGGTGCCGCACTTCCGTCCATGATCGGCACTTCAGGACCATCTATGTCCACATGGACATTGTCGATACCACAACCGGTCAAGGCAGCCATGAGGTGCTCGATGGTTGAAACCACCGCCCCACCCTTGCCGATTGTCGTCGAAAGACGGGTGTTCACTACATTTTGTGCTGATGCTTCTATGGAAACAGAAGGAGTCAGGTCGACCCGGTGAAAAACCACACCGGTTCCGGCATCCGCGGGGCGAATCGTCATGGTTACGTCTTTTCCGGAATGAAGGCCGATCCCCGAGAATACTACCTTGTCTTTTACCGTTTGCTGAAAGGCCATGGAAGGCTCCTTTGAAGTTTTAGTCAGTATACCTATCAAATGTTAGCAACATCCAGGCCAAAATATAACAGGAAGCGTTTCAGCACCAAATTCAATAATTTCAAGCTATTGCGATAGTAGTAACAAAAGAGACCATCATACTCGCACATGCCACTGTAGCGCAAAAGCCACAGTTATCGTTGCGTAATCGCAACACTGCCACCAGGCACGGTATCTTCGCGGACGGGAAAACCGGTACAGCGGCTATTTTCGAAATAAGGAAAATAGCAGGGAGAGAATCAGGGAAATCAGGATGCAGGTGACAAGGGGGAAGTAGAAAGAAAAATTTTCGCGCTTGATGGAGATGTCACCCGGGAGTTTTCCGAGCCAGGGAATCTTGTCGGAAAAAACCAGGGCCACGCCCAGAGCGGCCATCAGGCAGCCGAAAACAATTAGTATCTTACCCAGTTCGCTCATTGAGTCTCTTTCCGCGACCGGGCAGCCTTGGGGAGATAGCGGTCCTTCTCACTGTAGATACAACCACAATATTGCTGTCGATACAGCCCCATTTCCTTTGACGCCGCAATCCCCTGCTGCCAGCCGCGGCGGAAATCTTCATAGAGGAAAGATACCCCATGCCGTGCGGCGGCCTGTTCCCCCTCCCGGCGAATCAGATCGTGCTGCTGGTAACGACTGTAGAGCAGTGTGCTGGTGAAGACGTCATAACCGAGTTCGGCAGCGGCCTGTGCTGCCCTGTCGAGCCGCGAAACATAGCAGTAGCGACAACGCTCTTCCGGCCGGGATGCGGTCGCGGCCAGGAATTCCTCCAGGCGGTATTCATCGTGACAGATCAGCTCCAGGTGTACCAGCGCAGCGTACTGTCGCACCGTATCCAGGCGACGTCGGTACTCCTGATAGGGATGAATATTATGGTTAAAAAAATAGCCGTCAACCGCAACCCCGGACGAGCGAAGGGTTTCCAAGGGATAGATAGCGCACGGTGCACAGCAGATGTGGAGAAGAACTTTCATCCGGGTATTGTAGAACATTCCGCCCGGGAATGGCAATGGTGCAAATTCGAGATCAAACCACAGTCACAGAACAACCAGATGCTTCCGAACGAGAGCGGTTGTTCTGCCGATAATAGCCGAAGAGGGACAGCACCTCGCGCAAAGTTCCGCAAGGATTGCCTCCGCCTGGTCCGGAGGCGCACACAGCAGGATACCGCCGGAGGTCTGGGGATCGAGCATCAGCATCTTACGGGTATAAGAGAGGTCGGGAGCAAAGTCGGCCGACGCTTCCACATGGTCGAGGTTACGGAAGCTGGCACCGGGAATGCAGCCCACCTCAAGCAATTCCAGGGCTCCCGGCAAAGCAGGGACCTTTATCGTGTCAATTTCCATGGCAACACCGCTGGCCTTGGCAATATTAAGGGCGTGACCCAGAAGCCCGAAGCCGGTGATATCGGTTGCCGCGCGGACCCGAAACTGCTGCATGATTTCGGCGGCTTCCCGGTTGAGCTGCTTCATGGAGTCAAGGGCTCGTCGGTAATCGGCAGCGGACGCTTGCCCGAGACGTTGACCAGCCACCAGAGCCCCTGTACCGACCGGCTTGGTCAAGATCAGGATCTGACCCGGCTCGGCATTGGAATTATTGATCAAACGGTCGGGGTGCACAACCCCCGTTACCGCCAGACCGTACTTGGGGGGGTAATCTGCAATGGTATGGCCACCCACCAGGATTCCGCCGGCTTCAAGGACTTTCTCATGCCCGCCGCGGACGATTTCGTGCAGCACCTCAAAGGGTATTCCACTGGCCGGAAACATGACGAGATTCATGGCAGTGAGCACTTTTCCGCCCATGGCATAGACGTCGCTGAGAGCGTTTGCAGCTGCGATCTGTCCGAAATCAAAGGGGTCAGAGCAGACCGGCGGGAAAAAGTCCGTTGTCTCGATCAGGGCAATCTCATCGGTAAGACGATAGACTCCGGCGTCGTCTCCGGTACTGAGCCCCACCAGCAGGTTTGGATCGCTGTGCACGGACAAACGGTCGAGCGCATCAAAGAGAACACCCGGCGGGAGTTTCGCGGAACAGCCGCCCTGCTCAACCGTGGTTAAAAGATCGAAGAGAGGAGCCCGTTTTCCGACTGGCTCGTGGATTCGCACTTCCAGACCGATTTCTCCCAGAAGTGCCTCGGCGCGCTCCCTGATTCCGGCAGCAAGGGAAAGGGCCATGCCGCATTCCGAGGAGATGTCTTTCGGCACCGGAATCACCTGGCAGTCGACGTCATGGGAGCGAAGACACTCTTCAGCCTTGATGACTGCGCGTGTCGAGGTAAAAATCAGAATTATATTCATGGTTGTAAGCATTTCCTTATCGCTTCCGTCACATAGGAAAAATCATCGGCCGAGTGGTACAAAGAGACACCGAATCGTACGGTGCCACGGGGAAAAGTGCCCAGCGTCTGATGCGCCAGCGGCGCACAATGGAGGCCGACACGCGTCTCGATGCCGAACTGGTCAAACAGCGTGCGACCGAGGGTTGCAGGATCACCGCAAGGCTGAAGCAGCGAGAAGACATCACCCTGGTCCTCGAAGCGGTCCGCACACAGCACCCTGAGAGACGGCAGGCTTTTCAACTCCTCGATGAACCGCCGGTATTCCTCCCGGGTGTGCCGGCTGACCTTCGGCTCCTCAAGTGCGGCCAACAGCCCGTAGATACCGGCGATATTCAGTGTCCCGGCTTCAAAGCGATCCGGCATGAAATCGGGCATCTGAAAACTCTCGGAAGCGCTGCCGGTGCCGCCATACACCAGCGGTTCCACTTCAGCGGCGTTCCGCAGGTAGAGCCCCCCGATGCCGGTCGGCCCGAGAAGGGCCTTATGTCCGGTAAATGCGAGAAAATCGATATTCCAGTCCTCAACACACAGCGGAACGGAACCAAAGGACTGGCTGGCGTCAACCAGAAGCGGCACGGTTCCGAGCCGTTCCTTGATTTCGGCCAGCGGCTGAATCACGCCGTTGACATTGCCCTGGTGGTTGACCACCGCCAACACGGTGTCCGGAGTCACCAGCCCTTCGATCTTACTGATATCCACGCGGCCGTCCGCACGGTGCGGCAACAGTTCGAACGTCCCCCCGTACTGAGAGGCAAATGCCGCAAGCGGGCGGGCAACGGCATTGTGCTCCAGCGATGAGATCAGCACCCGTCCACCACGACGCAGAACGCTCCGCAATACCAGATTAATGGCGTAGGTAGCATTCGGGGCAAAGACCACCTGAGCCGCATCACGGACCCCCATCTTTTCGGCGAGGCGGTCCCGGGTTCTCTCAACTGATCTGGCAACGTCGAAAGCCCGGGCGTACGCGCTCCGGCCGTAGGAGCCTCCCACCTCGTTCAGGTAGCGAGCCATGGCCGCGGCAACTGCCGGCGGTTTGGGATACGACGTTGCGGCATTGTCAAAATATGTATTTCTTTTCATCACTACCTACAGGGTTATGATCCGCTCTGCGGTCGAGAGTTTCTGAAGGATGTCATACATGTTGGAGATCGTACCGACAGCGATTTTGCCTTTCAGATCGAAATAGTCAACACAGGTGCCGCAGACAAGAAGAGGTATCCCCTGCCCAACCAGTTCCTGCAACGCGGGTACCGTGGGAGCGCCCTCGGCGGCCACAAACACGCCGGCATTATAGCACAAAATTGCCGACGGCAGCGGGGACACCTCCTTCAGTGTGTTTACGCATGCCTGCAGGAGTATTTTCCCCAACTCTTCCGAACCGGAACCCATGCCGTGGTGGGTGATGACGACCACGGCACCTGCTGGTGGCCGATCCGGCGTGCAATAGGCCGCCGCATCACCGAGCGCAGACGTCCCGACCACCTTTTCCAGTTCCAGGGCATAGACACCGGCATCAAAGGAAAGAACGGGAGCCATGCCATGGTCGCGCAGAAACCGGACCAGGTTATCCCGGGAATTTTCGTTATCGATCAACACCCGGAGACGTTCACCCTCGCCCATCGCTTCCAGTGCCTTTTTCGCCAGCATCAATGGCTGGGGGCATCGCAGCCCGCAGGCATCAACCGTCTTGATTGTCATAGATAATCTCCCTCGAAGTTCGTGTATCAAGCGGCTGCGCACTACGCAGCACAGCAGGAAGGTGTCTCTGCAATAATTTCCACTAACCTGATGACCGAAGATTTTCACAGAAATGGGTCGAGACGCAAAAGCAGAGTTCACCTGACGGCATGTATTCTCAGCTTCCCGGCAGAGAAGCCCCTCCGGTAACAGCGAAGCGTAGATTATTGATACTATGGGTTTTGCAAACATATTTCAATGGCAAAATATGAGCAGAACCAATCATCAGCTCCCCTACCCCACCGTTTCATCATCGTCCGGCAGGAAATCCGGGGCATCCACGTTGCGAGGGCGAGTATCGATTACCTCGAGGGTATCGATGTCCTTGCCGGTGGAGGCACCCAATTCCTTGAAGCGACGGGCGGAAACCAGCACCCGGCTCTCCAGGGAACCTACCGCCCGATTGTACGATTCCACGGCCCGTTCAAGTGAGCGACGGAGATCGCTGAAATGAGAAGCTAAAATCGACACCCGGTCATAGAGAGTCTTTCCCAGCTCGCTGATCGCCTGGGCATTTTCGGCGATGTGCTCCTGCCGCCAACCATAGGCAACTGCGCGGAGCAGGGCAATGAGGGTCGTGGGGGTAGCGAGGATAACCTTCTGCTCAACACCGAATTCGATAAGCGAGGGATCCTGCTCAAGGGCGGCGCTGAAGAAGTTTTCCCCCGGGAGAAAAAGTACAACGAACTCGGGAGTTGCCTTGAACTGATCCCAATAGGATTTTGCCGACAGCTTGACCAGATGGATCCTGATCTGACGGGCATGATCCTTCAGCTTCTGGAGTTTCGTCTTTTCGTCCTGGGCTTCAAGGGCCTCCAGGTAGGCAGCAAGCGGGGCCTTGGAGTCCACAACCACGTTTTTGCCGTTGGGCAACTTGACGATCATGTCGGGCCGCAGACGGCCATCCGGCCCGGAGCTCGACTCCTGCTCCACAAAGTCGCAGTAGTTCACCATCCCGGCAATCTCCGCAACGCGGCGGAGCTGAATCTCTCCCCAGCGCCCCCTCACGGTTGGGGAGCGGAGTGCCTTTACCAGATTGGCAGTCTCCTCCTGCAGTTGAGACTGGGCGGAAGCCAGGTATTTAATCTGCTCGGTAAGGCTGACATATGCCGTCGTGCGGACCTTCTCCAGATCCTGGATCTTGCCATCCACTTTTTCGAGGGACTCACGGAGTGGCTTGACGAGTTCATCAATTGCGAGCTGCCGATGCTCAAGATCACCCTTGGCCCCTTCCTGAAATTTTTCCAGGTGCGTCCGGGCCAGTTCGAGAAACGATTGGTTGTTGCTCTTCAGTGCCTCGGCAGAGAGAGCCTTGAACGCATCGGAGAGCTTAACCTGGGCATCATCAAGCACGGCCAGTTTCTCCTCGCTGCCTTTTCGTTCTTCCTGAACAAGGGTTGCCAGCTCCGAAACTTTTGCCCTGAGCGAGGCATTCTCGCCATACATTCCGGTAATCTTCTCATCGCGGCCCTCCAGCGCCGCTTCAAGCTCCGCAATGCGGGTGTTCTTCTCTTCCGCGGCAGACCTTTTCTCCGACTCGGCAGTCAAGGCACTCCGTAACGCGGCAATCTCGTCAGTTGCAACGACCAGGGAAGATTTAAGGCCGACTATCTGCTCCTCCTTGCCCTGCAGACGTTCCGTCAGGGCAGCGACTTCGGCCAGAAGTTCGGCCTTGCCGCGACTGAATGCCAGATCTACGCGAGATTTGAGCAGGAGCCAGACCACTCCCCCACCGAGAACCAAGCCGGCGACCAGCAGAAGATATTCCATACCGCACAACTCCTTGAAAAGAATTTTCCGAAAAGAAAAAGCCGCGGCATCAGAAAAACTCTACGATGCAGCGGCCTTTAGAATCCCCTGTCTTGCCGGAAAGAATTTGAATCAGCGGGTCACGTCCGGCCCGTCACCTTTCTCGTCAGTCCCGCCACGCACAATCGCGGCAATCCGCTCCGGATCAAGCACCACCTCGGACTGTATTCCCGTATCCATTTCCTTGAGAGCAGCTGTTCCCTTTGCCAGCTCATCCTCGCCGATGATCAGGGTATAGCGAACCTTGAACTTGTCCGCGCGCCGCATCTGACTCTTCAGACTTTTCCCCTCGTAGTCTATTTCCACGGAGACGCCAAGACGCTGCAGCCTGCTCATGATGCGAAAGGTCTCGTTGCCCGCGGGTTCGCCATGGAACGCAATGAAAAGGTCCGGACGCGTGCCGTAGCCTTCGTTGGCAAGCAGCAGAACAACCCTTTCAACACCCAGGGCAAAGCCGATTCCCGGATACGCCGGACCGCCGAGTTCCTCGATGAGTCGGTCATAGCGGCCGCCGGCCGCCACTGCGCTCTGGGAGCCGAGCCGGTCGGTGACCAGTTCGAAGGTGGTGCGGGTGTAGTAGTCAAGCCCGCGGACCATGCGCGGATTTATTTCATAGGCGGTGCCGGCCGAATCCAGATAGCTCCTGGTCCGGGCAAAGTGGTCGTCACAACCGGCACAGAGGTTGTCCAGTACCGAGGGAGCGCCAACGGTTGCTTCCTTGCAGCCTGCCGACTTGCAGTCCAGGGCCCGAAGAGGGTTGGTTTCGTAACGTCGTTTGCAATCATCGCAGAGCGAATCCAGCCGCTCCCGGAGAAAATCGCGAAGCTTTTGCCGGTACTCCGGTCGGCAGTCGTGGCAACCGAGGGAATTTATCTGGAGCCGGGGTTCGTCGAGACCAATCTCGGCAAAGAAATGGCACAGCATGGTCAGAACCTGGGCATCGACCTTCGGGTCCGAAACACCGGCCACCTCCACCCCGATCTGGTGAAATTGCCGGTAACGTCCTTTCTGCGGTCGTTCATAGCGGAACATGGGGCCCATGTAGTATAGCTTGGCTACCGAATCCACCACATGGAGTTTGTGTTCGATGAAGGCTCTGATGACACCGGCCGTTCCTTCCGGCCGCAAGGTAATCGCATTCTCCCCCTTGTCGATGAAAGAGTACATTTCCTTTTCCACAATATCGGTTGCATCACCGATGGAGCGGGCAAAAAGTTCCGTTTTTTCAAGCACCGGAACCCGGATTTCGGAAAATCCGTACGTCTCGAAAACACGCCGGGCGGTCGCTTCCACATGGTGCCATTTCCGGACCTCGCCGGGAAGTATGTCATTGAATCCTTTAATGCCGGTTAACGCCACAATACCTGTCCCTTCTCTTTTCTAGTTTTCATCCGGAAACACCGAAATAGTTCTATCCCCCGTTGGGCTGGGGCTTTCTCGGAGTCTCTCGTACGGCTTCATTGCACAACAGCGACAGCAAAGAAAGCGCCTGAAGCCGGCAGGTTGCCCGATCAGTATCTCGGGTGGCGACCGATTACGAGAGGCTTCGGGGAAGTTCCAGCCCAGCCCCTGCCGAGACTTTCCGGATGCTTTCTAGCTTCATTCTTCGATCAGTGCCCGGAACACCCGGTTCCGGCCGCTGAATTTACCGCGATACATGGCCTTATCCGCCGTCTCGAGCAGTTCGAGCTTCGACTTGGTGTCAGCAGGGAAGCAGGCGTATCCGATGCATGCAGACAGGTGAATATCATATCCTTCATCAGCCATAAAACCGTGACGTTCGATGGTAACGCGGATACGTTCCGCAACGATGGCAGCGCTGTCCGCATCGGTTTCCACCAGTATGACGGTATATTCGTCACCACCGTAGCGGATCACCAGATCCACATCCCGCACCGACTTTCGCAGCAGTGAACCAACCTCGCCCAAAACCCGGCTGCCGATGAGGTGGCCATGGGTGTCGTTCACACCCTTGAAAAGATCCAGGTCGATAAAGAGCAGCGCAACACTTGACCCGTAACGCTCCGCCCTCTTCAATTCCCGGTCAAGTGCCAGATCAAGATAGCGATAGTTGAACAGACCGGTGAGTTCGTCAATATAGAGAAGATTCCGCGCCGAGGCAAAACGGGCGGCATTCTCGAAGGCAAGCGACGTCTGGTTCTGAAGAAAGTGGAGACTCCTCTGACTGATTTCAACCGGCAGGGAGCCACCCTCGGGGGCAAACAGTGCCACAATCCCCTGGAGAATTTTCTTCGAACGGACAAACAGAATCAGTACTTCATCCACTTCTGCCGAACACTGGGCAACAGATTCGGCGTTCGGCGAAAACAGGTCCGACATTTTTTCCCGGAGCCAGAAAGTATCCACACTCTCCGAGTACAGGGCCAGGAGTTTTTCAGAAATCAGCTCCGCCTCTTCATAGCCGAGGCCGCGCAACTCCCGCAACGACAAATGGCCATCTTCATCGGGAAAGATCCCCAGCGCCCGGTCAGTGCCCAGCTCGTTGGCAAAGGAATCCACCACCAGGGTTCCCAGTCGTTCGATCTCAAGGCAATTCGAGATCGTCTGGCCGACTTGAAACAGGTGAACAAGACCCTTCAGTTCGGTATTTTCATTCAGGAGACGGCGCTGTTCCATGCAGAGTGCCACGGTATGTCTGAACTCATCGGGATTGACCGGTTTCAGGAGGTAATCCCGCGCCCCGTTTTTCAATGCCTGGATTGCCGTCTCCACGTTGGTGTTGCCGGTTACCATGATGACGTCGATGTCCGGGTTGTGTCGCTTGACCTGAAACAGAAGATCAATTCCGGTTTCTCCGGGCATGACCAGGTCGGAAATAATCAGGTGATACTCTGTCTCCCGCAGAAGCGCCATCGCTTCGTTCACCGAGGCCGCGGTATGAACCTCATACCCTTCGCCGCTCAGCAGATGAGAGTACATCTCTCGAAAAAAGCGATCATCTTCTACAACCAGAATTTTTTCCATCCAGGATACCCCGAACACCCGTTGCACGCTCCGCAACCGTTAAAAGCAGGTAATTCTCTCGGCCCACAAACTAGCAAAGAAATCAGAAGATTGTCAATGAAAATGCCTGTCTCCCCGGAAAGTAACGACAGACCACCTGCCCTCTTCGAGAGTAACGGTTATTGTCCCGTCCAGATCAGTCCGGTAGATTGGCAGACCCCGCCGCTGAAAACGCCGCAGGGTTTCCGTCGCCGGCAGTCGGAAACGGTTGCCATATCCCGCACTGATCAGGACACACTGCGGGGAAGTCGCCGCAAGAAAACGCTCCGACGAAGAGGTCCGACTTCCGTGGTGCGAGGCCTTAAGCACCGTGCAGCGCAGTTTCGAAGTTTCCCCTGCCAGCCAATTTTCGGTCTCCTGGCCGATATCACCGGTAAAGAGAATCGAGAATTCGCCAAGACGCATGCGAAACACCAAGGATTCATCGTTCAGATTACCACTGCTTGCCGCTCCTGCAACAGCGAGAGTGTTCCGGGGGAATAGCGGCTCGATGATCACCCCGCCAATGGATATAGGCTGCGACGAGCGATCAATTCGCCGAACTGGAACGCCTTTTTCTTTCAGAATCTTTTTCAAGGTCAGATACTCCCGGTTTCCATCATGGATGCCGCTTTCCCAGAACTCGCCAACCGGAAAGTTCCTGGCCAGAAAGAGCAGACCATTCAGGTGGTCGGGATGGGAATGGGTCAGCACCATATAATCCAGCTTGTCGATGCCCCTGAGCCAGAAGGTCGGTGCCAGAAGCCGCTCCCCCGGATCCAGTCCACCTTCCCGAAAACTCCCGCCGCCGTCCACCAGCATCCTTTTCCCATCGGGAAAAGTGATCAGACTGGCCTCACCCTGACCGACACTGAAGAAATCCAGTCGCAGTTTTCCGGTAAATGATTCGGCAGGCGCGATTCTGACCAGCAAGAACGCAGCAATCGTAAGAGAGCATACGATGATCCTTATTCTTCGCACCAAAAAGGAAAGGGACAGCATAAAAACAACCAGCAAAAGCAGGTCGAATCGGCTGCCACCCCAGACCGGCAGAAGTGGGATGGTAGCCAGGCAGGAGAGAATTTTTTCTGAGAGATACACCATAAAGCCGGCGAGCATCAGGAGAAAACCGGCAACAGACGGCAAAAAATGAAGGAAAGGGAGGCTCGAAACCCCGAGCACCACCCCACCGTAGCCCATGAGAGGGATGATGAAAACATTTGCCGGCAGTCCGGTAAGCGTCGGCTTATGAAAATAACCGGCAACCGGGATCATTGTTGCCGCAATAGCCGCAAGGGATACCATCATGAATAGCAGAAGTTTGTAGGCCATTCCCATCTTCATGTTTCGGAATGGCTGCATGAAGAGCGGGGTCAGGGCAAGAATTCCCCACAGGGCGAGAAACGAGAGCTGGAACGAAATATCAAAAAGAGCTGGTGGGGACCAGCCAAGGATCAACAGGGCGGCAAGCATGAGTGAATGAAGCGGATCGGACTCCCGTTGCAGGATAACGGCTGCGATACAGGCGGAAATCATGATGACCGAACGCACCGTGGCCGGAGCTCCTCCTGTCAAAAACAGATAAAAGAGGAGAACCGGTATCGTCAGGACAAGGATCGTCCGGCGGAGATTGACGTACAGCAGGAGAAGCTGTGAACAGCGTGCTGTGCAGAAAAGCAGGGAAAAAAAGAAGAACCCGATCACTCCCACATGAAAGCCAGAGATGGACAGGATATGATTGACGCCTGTACGGGCATACAGTTCCCGGGTCTTCTCAGGGACAAGTCCCGACTCACCCAGCAGCAGGGCACGCAACACCGCTCCCTCATCGCCAGGAAGGAGTAAGCCGATTCGATTTCCCAGATCTGAGGCGATGTGATCCATAAAATTTCGCACCGGGAAGGCAACCCCTCCCCTGATCAGGACCACCTCGGCTGCCGACCGCGTAAAGGCCATGACATAGACCTGCCGAAATGCCAGATACCTTTCGTAGTCGAATTCCCCCGGAATGCCGAAATTTCTTGGTCTGCTGATCCGGGAACTGAAGCGCACCAGATCACCGGTGCAAAGCGCGGCATGTCCAGTGCCCACAAAAAGGAGTATCCTGCCACTGACACGCTGCTCGCTTTCCCCCCGAAAAATCCGGACAGCACGCAGATATACCCTGCCGCCGGTTTCCTGCCATTCCGGTCGGGCATCGATAATCCCTTCGATTACCAGCGGCTGTTGTTCCCCGGCACATCGGACAATCGAGTCCGATGAAAAGCGCGGCACGAGAAAAGGCCCCATGGCAGTAGCCCCCGCCACAAAGAAACAGAGGGAAAGGCACAACAGGAAAATAAATCGGCGTGAATAAAAGACCGCAAGGAGACAGGTGGCGAGCAATAGACACAGAAAAGCTATCGGCAAAGAGAATTGCCACTGGTTTGCGGCGGAAATTCCGGCCACCAGCGAAAAGAGCGGGATGAGAAGAGGTCGTTCCGACATAAAAACCACATTAACATTATCTCATGCCACCCCCAAGCCTTTTCCGTGTTTATTTGTCTTTCTACATGGTATAAAGAACTACACTAACAGCCGCGACAACTTTGGAGCAACTCGGGATCCACCAAGGAATTTCAGGAGGAAAAGCAAACACGATGGAATCAGAACAACAGTTTGAGACCCTCAATACCCTTCACAAGTGCGCCGAGATCGAAGAAATTCTGGGCAAAATCTACGACATTTTTGCTATTGCCTATCGGGAAAACCCCAGGATCTCGCGTGTCTTTGAAAAAACCGCAGGAGAAGAGCGAAATCACGAATATCAAATTCGTCTCGCCATCAAGTCCTTAGCCTTTGCAATCGAATCGATGGTCCTGACCTCGGCGGAAGCTGACAAACATCTCTCCATGGCTCGAGAAACCTTGGAAGAGTTGAGAAATTCGTTCCCGAGCATCGAGGAAGCCCTGGATCTCTCCATCAGATTGGAAGCCACGTTCAGCCAGTTCCACATGGATACCGCCGCCCGATTCACCAATCAGGAATGCGCAAAACTCTTCAAGGCAATGATGGCGGCCGATGAAGCTCATGTGTCAGCCATGGAACAAGCTCTGAAAGAGTTCCGCCTGAAGGGCGAAAAGCTCGGCACATCCCGGTAAGGACAGGTATGGTCGTGCCTCCGGGTCCTAGGGGAACAGTTACGGCTCCGAAATTTTCGATCGCGGGAACCTCTTCGATCATCCAGCCGATAAAAAAGGCCGCTTTCAGTAAAGCGGCCTTTTTATTTTACCTGGTCAGGACGGAATTCCGTATCTCAGAACTCATCGTCATCCTCATACTGGTCTTCATCTTCGCCGTAATCGTTCCCGAAACCGGGATCTTCCTCATCATCTCCGACATCCTCAGGTTCGTTGTCCAGGAACTGGTCGGAGGAAAAATCCTCCTCGAGACTGATAGCTTCGAACCTTTTGAGCAGAACCTCATCGGTGCAGAATCGACCTTTTTTCTTGGTACATTTCTCATCCGAGCACAGGTCAAAGAGCTGAATCTCGCTGCAGAGTCTTTCCGGTTTTTCTTCGTCTTTCATGATCGTTTGCATAGGCCTTTCTTCCCCGGGTTACCCTTGTTCACACGGGGTCCTTTTATGACTGTTATAAAGATGCCGTCTGCCGTGGTGACCGTGCGCCCGGACGTCCACGTAACATTTTCAACAGCCTGTTATTCCTCGTTCAGAAACTCAAGCGCCTTTTCCACATCTTCGCTACAACCGATAAAAATCGGCTCCAACTGTCCGTACTCTTGCGGCACAATATCGAGAATCGGCATGGTGCCGTTGCTTGCCGCGCCACCGGCCTGTTCTACCAGGAAGGCCATGGGATTGAGCTCGAAAAGAAGGCGAAGCTTTCCTTTGGGAGAACCATTCAGAGCCGGATACAGGAAGATTCCCTTTCCCTTCAGCAGTAACTGGTTGATGTCAGGAACAAAACCTCCCGAATAGCGGAGTTTCGACCCTTTTGCCTCCAGGTAGCGAACAAATTTTTCAACACCCTCACCGTACTTGTTCCGTAACCCTCCCGGCGAATGGATATTTCCCGAGGGCTGCATGGTTATATTCTCATGGGTGAGGGTGTATTCCATGAGATGATTCATGGTAAACTCGTGAACCCCTTTGCCGACGGTATAGACAAGAGAAACACGGGGACCATAGATAATATACAGCGCGGCAACCTGTTTGCGACCAGGCTGCAGGAGATCACAGCCGGAATAAATGGAAACAATCGTCCCCACGGCCAGGTTAACATCAACCAGTGACGATCCGTCCAGTGGATCATAGCCAACCGAATAGAGACCCTCCGCCTCAGGCTTGACGGTCAGCACTTCTTCCATCTCCTCGGAGAGGATGGAGCATACCACTCCCGAATGGATAAGGCGTTTCTTTATGATGCGGTCGGAAAGCACATCAAGGGCAAGTTGCTCCTCTCCATACAGGTTCGAGGTCCCCGCCACACCAAGGTCACCGGTTCTGACGGCGTTAATAACATACTTTCCCGCCTCAGCGATCTCGCAGATGAGGTGGACCAGATTATCGCATATATTTTGCTCCCGCAGATGACGACGCAGGTCAATCTGGAATTTCGTCATACCGGGTTCATGCGGCATTGGATATCCTCCGTAAAAACGGGCGTCTATGGCCCTGAATCCGTTACAGATTAATCCAAATACCCCTGTAACGCAAGGGAAAAGTACCACCCTCCAGCCCCTTCAGTATGGGCTGGAACCTTCCGGGTCTGCCGTTGAAAGGGGTGTTCTGTCCTTCACCGCAAAGACCTCAATTCCCGACTTCCCTTCCAGAGGACAGACAAATTCGCAGATTCCGCAGCCATTGCATAAATCATCTACCACATAGGGTTTTCGCAGGATGAAGGGGCGCCCGGAAGCATCGACCGACTGAACCTCCTCGGAACGGATTGCCTTCCGCGGGATTGGGCAGTGTTCCTCGCAGACGATGCAGTTGATCCCTTTCGCAAGGGGAAGACAGTGGTTCCTGTCAAGTACCGCCTTGCCAATCACCTCCCGTTTTTTCACCTCCACCGGAAGATCGGAGATCGCCCCGGTCGGACAGACCTGCCCGCAAAGGGTGCAGTTATATTCGCAATAGCCGAGACGGGGAACCACCACAGGTGTATAGAGTCCTTCGACTCCGGCCTGAAAGACCGCGGGATAGAGCACACTGCGAAGACAGACCTTCATGCATTCACCACAGCGCACGCATTTTTTCAGAAAGTCGTCCTCATCCCGCACACCGGGCGGACGCAGCACAGCAGCCTGGGCCGATGGATAGCGGAAGCGAAACAGGCGTGCCAGAAAAAATCCCGCCACCAGACTGCCCAGGAGAACCCGCCGCTCAGGGAGATACGGCGTCCGGTCACGAAAGCCGCGAAACTCGAAAGAAACCCGGCCGAAACGACACTTCAGCCGGCATGACATACAGCGAAGGCACTCTTCCTGCTGCAGAAGATCCTGATCAAAGGAGGTTGGACAGGTGCTGCGACAATCTCCGCAGTCCGGGCAAAGAGTCGCCGGGGAGCGGCGAATGGGTGAGAAGCGTGCCAGGAGACCGAGAAGCGTACCCAGGGGACAGAGTCGCCGGCACCAGAGCCGCGTTTCATATCTCTCGAGAAAGACAATGAAAAGAAACAGGGAGAAGGACAGAAACGCCAGCGGATAGAAGGTTTCCCGGAACGGCAGCAGATGGTCTCGCAAGAACCCGTATCCCGGGGAAAGGACATCCCGCCCTTCGCCGAGTACCCGGTAAAGCCCGACCCATCCCTGGCGTACCGTGTCACCGAACAGAGGGTAAAAAGAAAAGGTCAGTGCCCGAACAAGAATTGCGATCGGATCAAGGAGCCCGGCAAGATTGACATTAAAGAGAGCAGCAAATAGCAGCGGAAAAAGCAGCCAGTATTTGACCCTGCCCTGAAGAAATTTGAGCGGGGCGGTCTTGCGTATTTTCCCCGTCACCAAATCCAGTATCGTTCCAAGCGGGCAGATCCAGCCGCAGAAAAACCGACCGAGAACGAGCGTAGCCAGTGCCAGCAGAAGTGCCGGAAGGAGCAGAACAAGATACGATTTTTCGGCAAGGAAATAACTGAGCCCGACCAGGGGATCGGCACGGAAAAAACTGTTCACCGCAATGGCTATCCGGTCACTTCCCCGATATTCCGTCTGAATGAAAAGTACTAGAAAGAGGAGCAGAAACAATAGTTGCGAGATGCGCGCTGATGGTATCTTCCCCGGTTTCATCTCCGTCACACCCTGAGGATGCGTATCCCGGCCATTTTCATCTCCCCGAGACCCCGCCGATAGGCAGCCACGGTTGTGGAAATCGCCTCGGGCTTAAGCCCGAAAAGAGTCGTTGCCACAGCATCGGCAGCCACGATATCGCTGGAAGCGATCACCTTGTTGAGCACCTTCACGTCGCGAGGATCGCCACCCTGCGGGCCGTGCGCAGTCAGTATCCGCGTTGCATCAACCACCGTCAGATGACTCTTCAAAACGGCATTGATGTCCGCCAGAGCAGAATCGATATGTCGGTGAACGCTTCCCCGGTTCCCGCCCATCACGCCCATGATGTTCTTCAAACCGAGGGTCAGACCGGTAAGACCGTGATGTTTTGCCACCGGGACATTGATGAAGACGTCGGCGGACAAGGCTTCATCGTACAATTCCCAGTCACGAAGCGTCCGGCCGTTGAGACGAACCGGCTTGAATCTTTCCTCTTCGATGTGCTTGAGATCGACACCCTTCATCCCCCGCAAGGCGGCCTCGATTCCGCTATTGACATAGCAGCGCCGGGGATCATTACAGGGACGGTCGAATACCTTGACCTTCCGTGCGCCGGCCCGGAGAGCTTCCGACACCACTGCGCGTACCACCAACGGATGGGTGTTTGCCGCTTGCGCCGGACTCCGGTCCCAGCCGATATTCGGCTTGACGACAACCACGTTGCCCGGCTTGACGAAACGCCGCATCCCGCCGATGGCATTAAGAGCCTTGATGGTCGCTTGCGAGTAGTCGCGGTCCTCCGCAATCGCCACCAGCGACTTATCGGCGGCCAATGCTTCGCGGAGAAGAAGGTTGGAAAAAAGGGGCGTTAGTCCGAGCAGCTTGAGAAACTGTCTTCTGTCCATTATTTCACCTCCGTGTCAACCGCAACGATTTCAAGCGGAAACTCCGAAATTCCGACAGACTACTAGCCGCGCACCACGAAAGTCCCGGCAACCAGATCATGCAGTGCCTGCTTCCGCCGGGTGAATCCCGCCATGAGATAGCCGAAACCGAGAGTCAGCGTCGAGAGTATCTTTGCCCAGTAGCGTGCGTTTGCCTTTAGCAGGGAAATCCGGCGACCCTGCTCGTCGGTAACCCTGATGCCGATGATAGCTTTTCCGAGAGTCGCCTGCGACGCAGAGCTTTCCAGCACGGTATAATAGAGCCATTTCAGCAAAAAACCGAAAACAGCACTTGTCAGAGAAAGTGTGCGCAGCTCTTCACCACGCCAATCCATTCCCGACAGAATAAAATAGAAGAGACACAGGGCCACATTTACAAAGCTCAGAAGAAACCTGTCGATCAGAAAAGCCACAACCCGACGCCAGAAGCCGGCATACATGACAGGAGAAGGCGAGACGGCCTGGCTGGAAGGGTAAGGTATCGGCTGATCGTGAACACCCCGCTGCGCAGTCCCGCCCAGTTCGAGACCACACCCTGGGCAGAATCGAGCCGTACCCTGGAAAATCTTTCCGCAACGGTGACATATCATTCCGGATCCTCAGTAGGTAGAGACAGTTTCAGGCAAATGCCGGGGACAGCAAGCACGGAGAGGGACTGACACACGGCACATGCCCCCGAGCAGGACCAACCAAACAAACAGTAGTAGTGACACTTCGCTGCACGCCAACGATTGATGGTCTCGCAAAAAGTCGTCATACCCGCGAAAGCGGGTATCCAGTGAAGTTGTAACTCACTGTAATTCCTGGATTCCCGTTTTGCTCCTTCGCTAGGGCTACTGAGCACAAGCCACGGGAATGACGGTACATCGTACATTTCAACTTTTTGCGAAAGCATCAACGATTGACTTGTAAAAGAATACCAGCTCGGAAAGGGACCGTCCATCGCCTTAATTAAAAATCTGATCGAATCTCGGCAGACGACACTCCTACTGATCGAGAACCATGCGCGCCTTCTCAAGAAATTCCATCGGTTTGATGGGCTTGGTTATGAAGTGGAAATCTTCGGTGACAACTCCCTTTTCCATTATGATGTCAGCAGAGTAGCCGCTCATAAAAATCACCTTCACATCGGGGCGTATCTTGCATATCTCTTCGTATGCCTGCCGTCCGTTCATCTTCGGCATCACCACATCCATTATCACGAGTTGAATCTCATCCGGGTGCAACCTGAACTTCGTCAGGGCATCGCTGCCATCCAACGCTTCAATCACCCGATAGCCAAACGTCTCCAGTACGGTTCTGTTCAGAAACCTCACCGCTGAGTTATCCTCGACAACCAGGATTGTCTCTGTTCCATGAAGGTCAGCGGTCTTAGGTTCATACAAGACCTGTGTTCCGTCACATCCCTTCACCAGGGGAAAATACACCTTGAATGTGGTCCCTTTTCCCGGCTCGCTGTCAACGGTGATAAACCCGTTGTGCTGCTTCACAATTCCGTAGACGATGGAAAGGCCAAGTCCGGTGCCTTTACCAACTTCTTTCGTGGTAAAGAACGGTTCGAACAGCTTTTCTCTTGCCACACTATCCATACCGGTCCCGGTATCTCTCACGGCAAGCACGGCATAGGGGACCGCTGTCACGGCTCCGGCCGCCTTACGTAGTTCAGCGGGAAGCAATTCCGTGCCGGTTTCGATGACAAGACTTCCACCGGTCGGCATCGCATCCTTGGCATTGGTTACCAGGTTGATGAGCACCTGATCGATCTGGCCAGGGTCAACCAGCACGCTTAATTCTGTTTCGGCCAGTCGAATCTGCAGATCGATATCCTCGGTAATGAGTCTCCCCAAAATCTTCTGTACATCACACACAATCCGGTTCATGTCGATCGGGTGGGGGTTAATAACCTGCTTTCTACTGAATGCGAGCAGGCTGGAGACCAATTGGCTGGCCCGGTCACTTGCTGCAATAATCTGCTCAAGGTGCGGCCGGGCAGGATCTTCCTCCTGCATGCTCATTTCGATCAGTAATGCAAAACCAATGATGGCACAGAGAATATTATTGAAATCATGGGCGACACCCCCAGCAAGCCGTCCTACCGCCTCCATTTTCTGTGCCTGGCGGAGTTGGGACTCCAATTCTGATTTTTCTATGGCGGCCCGCTTGATTTCGGTAATATCAGTCAACATGGACTGTTTCGAAACCGTACCGTCAGGATTAAATACCGGGGTACTGATCACGTAGTACCAGCATTCATCCTTTGGATTATATATCTCACTACGAATCGTCTCCCCCGAAACGACTTTTTCATTATCACACCATGCACAGATATCGCCAAAATCATGCAGGGCCTCGTGGCAGAGTTCCCCTGTTGCATCCCTTCCAAGGCAATCTATCAGTTTCCGGTTCATGAATTCGATGCATCTCGCTGCCGAAACGATGTAAATCAGCCCATCGTATCCATCGACGACAGCCTGGTAACGACTGTGGCTTTCCTTGCCCTGGCGCTGAACCAGGAGCATTTTGCGAGCAAAATACATGCTGACGCCGGCAATCAGGAGCGAGAAGCCGGCAAACCAGGCCGCGAAATACCCTATGGTTCGAATTCCTTGGTAATAAGTAGTCCGTGGAGTATCGACCCGGACCACCAGGGCCGGGTTCCCGTAGAGATCGGAAAGGAGGGAATATGCTGAAATGGTTTTTTCGCCGTTCCCGCGGACTACTAAGGATTTTTCATGGTCAAAGGAAGAAAGGGGAAGCGGGAGATTTCGGTATGATGCAGCATAAAATCGCACGTGAAGCTTTGTGATGCGGGAAAACCTCTCAACCGCGGCAGGATTCAGAAAACGTCCCATGACAAGAGTTCCGGCCACCGGACCGCGAAATTCGCTCGTGAGAATCGGAACTGCGGAAACGAGAAGGATTCCCTCAGGAAGAGTGAGAATTCCCGCACGGGAACTGTTCGTGGTCATCTCTTTCAGGAGCGGGTTCGCAGGGGTAAAGATCGCATGAAGACTTTTCGGGAAAGGGACCTCCCGCTGCTTCTGCAGATCAAAATTACGCGCATAGACCCACTTCCCCTGCGTATTCACATAGAGAACAAGGTTCATGCCAAGCTGTTCAGAATTCGGATCGTCCAGGTTTTTGCGGACAAACTCGCTGTTGCCGTCCTGAACAAACCGGTAACTGTCGTCCCACCCGGCATAATCCCTGGCCAGGGAAGTAATGCTCTCCACCTCCGCGTTCAAGGCATTGACGACCCTCTCGACATCCGCGTGAGCCTCTTTTTCCTCGAGGTCTTCATAGCTCCCCAGCAGAATAATCCGGGCACCAAACAGCAGAATGAGAAACAACGAAGCAAGGGCCAGACAGATCAACAGTGGAATTTTACTGCGAGGAGGCATGAGTTGTCTCCATACAGGTACACGCTACACTAAAAGTAGCAGCAGATGGTACGGAGTAAGAATGCATGATAAAAGGTCTTTCATTCCCGATTAACTTGTCGCATCCTATCAAGCCAAAACAAGCATGATGATGGGGATACTACAACTTTCCTCACTGGCTGATGACTTATCGTCCGCCAGCCACCCTCGCATTCTTATCCAAAATATTGCTGCGAAAAATAATTATAACAATTGTATGGTTATTTATTCATTTGGCAAGTATTACGGATGTGTCGACCAGCCCCCCAGCATGAAACCGGCAGCTAAAATTTTCCTTTGAAGATAAGCGGCCTATTCATCTCAACGCCATACCGGACTTCCTTCGACTTTTCTGAGCAGTCGCAGCAACGACAGCCTTGCCAACAAGGCGCATTAAACGATCTTTATAACGAAATCGGTGGATAAAATACCGCGGCTACTCCTGCTGCATCATCGCCGACCAGACAGGAATGTCGGGCAATGTCGGAAAAGCGCATTGACCACAGGTTTGGCAATCAGGCTGGTACGAAGTCGAAAAATCTATCGCTGTTCTTTCGGTTTAATTACCTTCTCAGTAAATTGCCCCCCTAGGAGCCTGTCGGACTTAGGGTAAATCTGCTGCAAATCAGTCTGGACGATCCATATTTCGCCGCTTTTTTGGTCAACAGAACAACTATTGACCTGCAAAATCGACTAAATCTGTGCTCGCACTGTCTAATTTTCGCTTTGATTTCCTAAGTCCGACAGGCCCCTGGTTCGTTTCCATCCGGAAACTCTGAAAATTGCTATTCCAGGCTGAGATGGGACTTTCACGGAGCCTCTTGTACGGCTTCAATGCTGAAAAGCTATTCGAGGGAAAGCGCCCGAATCAGGCACGTAGTACAATGAGTGAGCAGGATGGTGACCGATTACAAGAGGCTTCGGGGAAGTTCCAGCTCAGCCTTTGCCGATACTTTCCGGATGGAAACCAGCTCACCTCAGAATAGCTTTCTTTAATTCTTCATTCATCATGTTTGGGACCTGTTGTATTTGTAGTAAGTGGATCGCCGACCCTTCTATTGAAAGGCTCATCTACACTTGTTTTGTCAAGGTCGCTATAATCTGCCCTCGGGGGAGTATCGGCTCCACCAGGGCCAGGTCTGTCGCTAACATCATAGTCTGCCTTGGATTCTCCTTTAGAACTTACATTTTCAGCCCCAGTGCGTTCCAGTATCTCCTTACCTTTCTTTTTCCAGTCTGTATCGTCGGTGTGAAGAGAAAGCAGAATTCCCCCTTTCTTAATATGCCCTTCATATCGGTTAGCTTCATACTCGGGAATTCCCAAACCGATCAGCGCCCCGGCTATTCCGCCGGCCACTCCTCCCGCTCCGACTCCAGCAAGAGCAGCCATGATGGGGCCTGCCGCAATGAAGGGACCAATACCCGGGATGGCCAGTAAGCCAATACCTGTCAGCCATCCTAAAGCGCCGCCAATGACCGCACCGGTTCCGGCTCCTGTTACTGCCCCCTCAGGCGCCTTGGTTTCCTTCTCGATCGCGAAATCTTTGGTTCCTCCGCTCTCAGGGAACAACACCGAGATATCCGTATTGCGAAAACCCGCATTCTTCAACGCTTCGACCGCATGTTCAACCATCTGACGATTTCGATAGATGCCATATACTGCTATGTTTTTACTCATGAGCTGACCTCCCTTTCTTTCCGTATCTTTTTAAGGAGCGATGTCAATTTTGCTTTTACTGGTACCGTATCCGCCTATCCGGGCCGCCTCCTCATAAATAGCCCTTTTTCTCATCCTCAGATCTGACAGGACCTTTCAGCGGCACCATTCATTCCGTCAACCGTGGAACAGTTCAGCTTGCCATTAGCGGAGGTTATCAGCCGCGAAATCCCAATTAATCAACGTATCCAACACTGCGTTCACATAGTCCGCGCGCCGGTTCTGGTAATCCAGATAGTAGGCATGTTCCCACACGTCGACGGTCAACAGCGGTTTCATGCCGGTGGTCAGCGGCAGATCTGCATTCCCGGTCTTAACCACCTTGAGCATGCCGCCATCCAGAACGAGCCACGTCCAGCCACTGCCGAACTGTGTCATTGCCGCAGCCGCCAACTCTTTCTTGCACGCATCCAAATTGCCAAAGGACGCTTCGATTTTTTGCTTCAACACTGCGGGTGGGTCACCACCGCCCTTCGCTCTCATACTTCGCCAATAAAACGTGTGGTTCCAGGTTTGCGCTGCATTGTTGAAGATTGCCGTCTTGTCCACTTTGCCGGCAGTCTCGGTGATGATATTCACCAACGGCAGGTCCGCAAACTCCGTTCCTGCTACCAGCTTGTTCAGGGTATCGACATATCCCTGGTGATGCTTACCGAAGTGGAAACCGATCGTAGTTGCCGAGATTACTGGCTCCAACGCGTTATCCGGGTAAGGCAAGGGGGGCAGGACATGAGGAGACACACTTTCACTTTTGTCATTTTTCATCATTTTTCCTTTCATGTAGGTTAGAGGAAATAGCGTACGACTACTCTTCATCGGCACCGCCCTTGAAGAGCTTGGACGGGAACAGAACCGAGGTGCGGTATTCCAGCATCCGGCAAGTATTTCCTGGTTATCGGTATGATTCAGTTCGGCACTGTCACTGACCATTCGCCAGCTTTGTATTTTCAGGTTTTCGCCCCTGTCACGTGCAGCCACGCAGCAGAAAAATGACAATCAAAACAGGAATCGGAATACCCAACAGCCACAGCAGGATCCAACCAATTTTCCCTGATTGATTGCGATATGCTTTCGGACTTTTCATTGACTTCTCATTGCACTCTTCTGAATTCAGGCGAAGTGAGTTCCTCTGAATGGTCGTATCCTCAAAATCATCACCACGTAGTGCCAATAGTAAAGATTGTATCAACTTATGTGCCAAGGGGAAATTACGCATAGATCGAGTGCATCTATTTGATTAAACTGATATAAATGGAACACTAGTGCGTGGGATGAACGGAGAACTGAAGGGAGACATCCGTCATATTTAACATATCTGCCACATATGACGAGCTTCCGCTGAGGTCACCATCAATGGCGACAGAAGGAAAAATGCCTGAATCCAGAAAGCTGCCTGATCGGTGGAACAGGGAAATGTCAACCAGGGAAGGGTATTTCTGAAAACCGGCGATATCTACAAAGAGCCGGCTGAAAAAGGGAAAAGTGCCAGCCGAGTGGAATTCGGAGCACTGGTGAAAAAACGAAAGCAATTTTCCCCGTTGATCGTGTTTCAGGTGGGGAATATTTCCGTAGGGGCAACCCCCTGTGGTTGCCCTCACTTTGGGCAGGCACGGGGGCCTGCCCCTACAAAACCAGCCAATCATCCCGATCTGGTGTCAAACAGATTACTGCTTTTTGCCGGTCAAACGGAAATCATCATTTCCCTGCCGCGGCATGTCGGCAGGCATCCTCCAACTCCCGTCCCCGCGCCTCCCAGGAGTGCTCTTCGACAGCCTTCTTCCTGAGTTTTTCAGACAACTCCCGCCGCAGCCCTTCCTGCGAGATCAACTCCTCCAAGCGCGCCGCAAAATCCTCCGCATCGGCAAAACGTGCATAGACACCGGCATCTCCCAGTATCTCCCGGTTTATCGGCGTGTCGAAAGCAAGGACCGGAATTCCGCATGCCATATAATTGAAGAGCTTGCCATTGGCTTCAGAGAGGGAAACCTTCGGCGACAGGGCGACATCACCGGCTGAAAGCAGACGCGCCGCATCACGGTAGTCGATCCTGCCGGTAAAGGTAATCCGGTCGGATAGCCCCTCCGCAATCGCTCTGCGCAGGTACTGTTGGTGGGGGAAACCCATGACCAGGAAGTGCAGCGGAACGCCCCGGTCCCTGAAGATCTTCACCACCTCCAGCAGGATATCGATCCCCTGATAGCGGTTGAGAACCCCGAGAAAGACTGCCACCGGGACACCGGCCGGCAGCTTCAACTCTTGTTGGACCGCTTCGCGCGCGAACGGCCGGAACTCCTCGGTATCGACACCGTCCATGAGTGAGCGAACCCTCCCGGCCGGGACGCCCCAGCGCTCGTTCAGGTCACGGGCTGCCGGGCCGGAACTGGTCAGAATCAGGTCGGCCCGGGCATTGACGAAACCCTCGATCCAGCGAAAAAGACGATACAGCAGGGAACCCGGGCGGACAAAGTTGTGATCGACGATCTCCGTGGTCAGGCTCCCCTGGCAATCGAACAGCAGGGGAATTCGGAACACCAACTTCAGAAAGACGCCGAGAAATGCTCCCTCATGGAGATGGGCATAGAGCAGCTCGGGCCGGAACCGGAGGATTTCGGACACCGCCTTGCAGAACAGCAGAATATCAAGATAGGGTTTGTGCCAGGATGGACCGGCGGCAAGCTTCCGGTACCAGGGAACAGAGGGAATTCGGCAGGTGGGAATGCCGGGCAGATCCCGGCCCAGATGATAGGTTACGATCCGCACTTCATGGCCACGACGGATCAGGGCACGGGCCTCTTCATAGATCCTCACGTGGCAGCCGCGGTCAGAAAAATAGGGGGTTGGAGCCAGCATCAGGATGCGGAGTTTTCCGTTTTTCAAGAACGAACTCCTGTAACTTTTCTCTCGCCCGCAGACATCTTGTGTAGGGGCAACCCCGTGTGGTTGCCCGGTTCCGGGCGGCCAGGCAAAGGTAGAATCTGGGCGGCCACGCGGGGCCGCCCCTACAAAATCCGTGTCATCCTGATTGTAAATGGATTGAATATATGGCGTTATTCTCAGGAATTGAGATTGATCGTTTCCTTTACCACGTAGATCGGTTTCCCCTGGGCCTCGTAGTACGTCCGGGCATTCAATTCGCCGAGAAGCCCCAGAACGATGAACTGGATTCCCATGAAGATGAGAAAGGCGGTAAGGAGCAGCAGCGGATTCCTATTCATACTGGTGTGGTGGAATAATTTCATATAGACCGTTGCCCCGCCGGTCAGCAGCGAAGCAAACAGGGTGTAGATGCCGAGTCGACCAAAGAGCTGGATCGGGCGGGTGGAATAGTTGAGCAGAAATTTCACCGTAAACAGGTCCAATATCACCCGCATGGTGCGGGAAATACCGTATTTACTCGTCCCGTGAAGTCGCGGACGATGCCCGACCGGAAGTTCGGTTACCTTCGCTCCGAATTGAGAAACGAGGGCCGGGACAAAACGATGCATCTCGCCATAGAGGTTGATCCCATCGAGGACCTCGCGGCGATAGGCTTTCAGGGTACAGCCGTAATCATGAAGCCGGATCCCGGTCATTCCGGAGATGAAGCGGTTTGCAAGGATAGACGGCAAGGTCCGGTTGAGAAAAGCATCTTTCCTGTCCCGACGCCAGCCGGAAACCACATCGTACCCTTCGTTAATCTTTGACAGGAGTTTCGGGATGTCGGCCGGATCGTTTTGCAGATCACCGTCCATTGGCACGACGACCTTTCCTGCTGCCACATCGAAGCCGGCCGCCATCGCGGCTGTCTGGCCGAAGTTGCGCCGGAAGCTGATCACCTTGACCCGCATGTCGCCGGCTGCAATTTCGCGGAGCAGCCGAAGCGAACCGTCCGTCGAACCGTCATCAACCAGGATGAGTTCATACTCAATCTCACACGCATCCAGAGCGGCGACAACCTCCCGATGAAGGGCGGAGACATTTTCTTCCTCATTGAAAATCGGAACTACGACACTGAGGTCCAAGCACTACCACCTTTCTAGCAAAAAAAATCAGCATAAAACCGGATACAGCCTTCAGGCCATCCGCCGTGAAACGGAAACCCTGAGAAATCAACCCGTCAGTGCGGCAAAGATCAGTGAAAAGATCTACCAGTAGCGTCCGCTGTCAAAGGATTTTATCCGCTTCACGGTCACCGCGCCGGCTGGCCGCATCTTCTTCCCGGCACCATACACAACGAGACCATACAGCAAACCGGCACCGTAGGAAAGGTGGAGGGCAGGAAAAAGCAGCGGAAGAAACAGGGCCGGGACTGTTTTCCCGCTAGCGATGGCAGCGTGAAAGGCGCCATAAATAACCATCACTTGGTAGCACAAAAGCGGCAGATAGTAAACAGGGTGAGAGAGAAAGGGCAGGATCAGGAGATACAACAGAAAAAAAACCGGAACAAAGGAGGCGATACCGCTTCCCCCACCCAGGAGGATCTGCTGGGCTCTCCCCCGTCCATAACCGAATAGTTGACGGACAAAAGCACGAAAGGTTGGTCGTTGGCTGCGAAAGACCGCCAGTTCGGGATCATGGAGCAGTTTCCAGCCCGATCTTCGCAGCCTCACCAGCAGCTCGTTTTCTTCATTGGGATAGAGGCGTTCGTCGAACCCCCCGGCCGCGGTGAAAGCAGCGGCTGAGAAGCTCAGGTTGCAGAGAATAAGCTCGTGATCGCCGGTCTCGCGGCAAACGCCGTGCCGACGATAACGGTTGCGGACACTTCCGGCCCCGAAAGGGGATGCCAGGGCAAGTCCGAATGCCTGGCACAGGGGCGGATCATTCTCGGGAGTGAGGGAAGGTCCTCCGGCGACAGCAACCCTGTCATCAGCATACAGGTGAACCAGCCGCTGCAGAAAATCGGGGGAAACCAGGGAGTCGTCATCCAGAAAATACAGGATTTCCCCCAGTGCCTCGTCCGCCGCCCGATTTCGCTGGCGGCTGGGGGAGGTCCCTTCGGCGACCAGCACCTCAAATAAATTCTCAGGATATTCGACGTTCCGCAAACGGTCGAGGGCGCGCACCGCCCCCCCCGGTTTGACCGGAATTATGATTGAAACCGCAGGATTTTTCATCAGACCGCGTCGCCCTTGTTTCGTCCGGGCTCACCCTCCCCCGTAGCTATGCAGCCCGGAAAGGAGCAGGTTCACACCCAGATAGCAGAAGATTGTCGCGATAAAACCGATAATGGAGAGGATTGCGGCACGCCGGCCTACCCATCCCCGGGTAATCCGGGCATGGAGGAAAGCCGCGTAAATAAACCATACGATCAGAGACCAGGTTTCCTTCGGATCCCAGCTCCAATAGGAGCCCCAGGCATAATTTGCCCATGCTGCGCCGGTAATAATCCCCAGAGTAAGGAGGGGAAAACCGACCATGATTGCCCGGTAATTGAGATCGTCCAAGACCCGCGAAGAGGGGAAGATGGAGAGGACTCCTCCTGCCGGAGAAGTACCGGCTGAGTTTTCCTGCTTCACCTTGATCAGGTACATGATCGACACGCCGCAGGCCACGGCAAAGGCCGCATAGCCCAGAAAACAGGTGACCACATGATACAGAAGCCAATTGCTTTGAAGAGCCGGCACCAGAGGCTGAATTTCCTTCAGCGGATCAGCCATCAACTGGGCCCATGCCATTCCCAAAAGGGCAAAGGGAAGCACGAATGCTCCGATAGCCCGGTAGCGGTACTTAACATCAACAAGGAGAAAAATCAGGACAATTGTCCAGGCGAAAAAAACCACCGATTCGTAGAGATTCGAGAGGGGCGCATGGCCATGGCCCATATCATAAGACTCTTTCCAGCGCAATCCGAAGGCAACGGTCTGGACCAGAAAACCGAAAACCGCGGCTAGCGTGCCGGCAAGCCCGATGGTTTTGTTCCTGCTGGCAAGATAAGCGAAAAAAATCACCGTTGCCGCAAAGTAGGAAAATGTTGCGATATTGAAGAGGAGTGAACTGGACATCCGTATACCTCCGAAACTAAATCTTTTTCAGTTTTTCTATCAGGTCATCAAAGGACGAACGAAACACAGCCTGGTTCTTGCTGGTACTCCCCGCTACGACAATACGACCCCCCCCGATACGGACCCAAATCCGCCGATGCGAGAGAAAAAAGGAGACGAATATCCCTGTTACCAGAAGGAAGCACCCGAGCCAGACAACCCAGACGCCCGGGTCTTTTGTGACTTGAAGACCGGTGCGCCACTTTTGATTGCTGCCCGCAAAGCTGATAAAATACGCGCCACCCTTATCGGCATTGAAAGCGGGATACTTTTCCAGCAACGCAAAGGGCTCCGTGGTTACGTTTTTCCCCGTCATCTGCACCTGCACGGCCGGTCCGGTATAGCCCGGAAAGATCGTGCCAAAATTAGGGACATATCCGAGTACCGTCAGAGTCTCTCCCTCGGAGAGCTCTACCGGCCGGTTTCCCGTCGCCGTAACCAGGGTTGTCGCACCGCTCTTGCGATCGCGGACCGCAAAACGGAAGGTGGGAGGACCCGCCTGGCTGTAGCTTGACTGATAGAAGGTGATACCCCGATAGGTCAAAGGAGAATTGACAATGACCGCTTGATGATCAACTGTGAGTCTGCCGTTTTCGATAACACTCAGGACACTCCGATATTCCTTCGGAGCTCCCGTGTCGTAGAAGGACAGGGAAAAGGAATCACAGCGAACAGCAAAACCGAGATCAATGGGCTCGCCTGACGTGGAGGTCACCGCGGAGGCAGCCTCTCCCTCTGCAATTTGCACGAACGCCTTGTAGCCGAAAAAAGACCCGATCATGGCGCCAATGAAGACGATAATGATGCTGAAATGGAGAATATAAACCCCAAGGCGACTGAAGCGGCCCTTTTGCGCAAAGAGATGGTATTCTTCGTTAACCTTCGTAACAAGAGGAGTGGCAAACTCCTGACCCAGCATAGCGGCAACAGGATCTTTCAGGTTTGCCGCACTCTGCGACACCTTCCAAAACTGTACATTCGGCAGGGATTTTTCCAGCTGCTCATCGAGCACGGTCACTTGACGATTGACAAGCTTCCAGTCATGGGGAAGCCTGCGGAGGGAGCATGCCACCAGATTCAGGGTAAGCAGGTAGAGCAGCAGGATAAACCACCAGGAATGGTACATATTGAAGAAACCGAGTTTACTGTACAACTCGAATTTAGTCTCGGATATGGTCTGAAGATACTCCATCGGCGGAGGAGTCCCCTGGGGGATAACCGTACCGATAATCGAAACCACAGCCAGGCCGATCAGAAGAAAGATAGTGAGCTTCAGTGATGAAAAGAAGCGCCACAAAGACGTGACAAAGTCGTTAGTTTGATTTTTCAAGGATAGTCTCCCGGATACAACGTGGTTCAGGAAGCCTGAAAGACAAAAACACCGATTTCCTGGTAAAAAAAAGAGCTAACAATAGCCGGCACTGTTACCCCTCACTGTACTGAGTCCGAATCGAAGTGAGAAGCGGCACCAAACTGCAGGGAAACGAGAACATATACCTGATCCCGACGCTAGCCGGAACCTGGGCGTTGCCCTGCTGGATACGGCAATCTTCCAGTGGTACCGCGACTGCCACTCGAAAAATTTTTTTCATTGTATCTTGCCGCCGGTTTCTGTCAAGAAGAAAGACGCCGCACAGGTCTTTCATGAAAAAATGGCGGGAGTCCGTTGGAACCTGTGGTGAAGGGCCGCCGTTTCAACACTCTGAGCCGGTCACAGGAAACGGCTTCAGAACGAAAACTAACCTTGCCCAAGTCCCCTGCGAATGGTTTCAGCACGTTTTTACCTTGAAAAAAAAGGCGTCTGGTGCTACAAGTGCACAAGTTTTCATAGCTTTTGACACAGCCGCTACCGGTTCTCCGTGAGGTACTGCTTGCGGAACATGACGTTCTCGATCCCGTTTCGTACCGGGAGCCGCGGAGGAAAATACGATGGGTTTTGTAGACATAGCGAAGATCTGCAGCACATTGCGCCTGCGCTCGAAGATGCTCCTGTTGCTGGCGATAACACTCATCGTCGCCCTGCTTATAACGCTGGTTATTTTCCAGACCCTCGGCAGGGTCAGAATCGGCAGCGAGAGCTACCGGAACATCAGCCTTTTGCGGGACTCCCTCGAAGGAAGCATTCTCCTCAAATCGAATATCTACCGGCTTCGCTCCGAACTGCTGGACCTTTCAGGTGACGCCGGCAACGAAAAGATCAAAGCGGCCATGGCGACGGTTACCTCCATCAGCTCAAACATACCGAGCGAATTCTCTGCACTATCCAACAACATTTCCTCCCCGGAGACGAAAGAACCCCTGACGGAAGCCCGAAAATCCTGGAACGAACTGGCGATTGTCATTCAGGAAGAGATCGTTCCCGCCGCAGCGAGGGGAGACCGGGCACGAATACGTGATTTGGCATCCGGATCCCCCCATTTCGATCGGATCTCAACTGACCTGGACAGCCTGATCACAGCACTTCGCGCAGAAAGCGCCGCCAGTGAATCACGAGAAAGCGCGTATGTCCACAAAACCATTTTCATGGGATTCGGCGTTGCCGGTGGTTTATTTATCCTGCTGCTCCTGATCGCAGCTGCCGTTGCAACTTCAATTACACGTGCCATCGCCAAAGAAGCCGAATTTGCCCGGGCGGTGGTCAGTGACGGAAACCTGTCCGACAGGCTCACCATCGAAAGCAACGATGAAGTCGGCGACCTTGCCGGTTCACTCAACAAACTGGTCGAAATGCTGCATGAGATGGTGTCGAAGGTAGATGTTTCCTCCGGCGAACTCTTCCGTATTTCCCGAACCCTTTCCGATGCCTCCAAAAAGGTTGTCAGCGGTGCCGAACAATCAAATTCACGGGTTTCAGACACCTCATCGGCAGTCATGGAAATCAATGCCTCCATCAAGGAAGTGTCCCACGGTATCGATGGTCTCTCTGTCTCTGCCTCGGAAAACTCCTCATCGGTGCTGGAAATGGCAGCCAGCGTCGAGGAAGTTGCCCTGAACGTGGAAAACCTGGCACAGTCGGTGGATGATGTCAGTTCTTCCATCATCGAGATGGCCGCCGCCGTCAAGCACATCAATGATAGTGTTAACGGCCTGATCGACTCCTCGACCGTAACGGCCTCGTCCGTTATCCAGATGGACAGTTCGATCCGCCAGGTGGAAAAGAGCGCCCTAGACACAACAGCAATTTCCGAAGAGGTCCAACGCGACGCCGAAACAGGCAAAGTCTCGGTCGAAGCAACCATCAAGGGCATGCAGGAAATCAAACGCTCCTCCCATATAACCCACGAGGTAATCGTTACGCTCTCGGAAAAGGCCAGCGATATCGGAACAATTCTCTCGGTGATTAATGAAGTTGCCGAACAGACCAATCTTCTCGCACTGAATGCTGCCATCATAGCAGCACAGGCAGGCGAACAGGGCAAGGGGTTCGCGGTGGTGGCGGACGAAATCAAGGAACTGGCCGACCGGACCAGCAGTTCGACCCGCGAGATCGAAGAACTTATCCAGGGTGTCCAGGAAGAAACGCGGCGTGCCGTCGATGCCATCAACGTTGCGGAAAAGAGCATTGCCGACGGCGAGCTCCTGTCGCAGAAATCGGGAATTGCCTTAGGTAAAATCGTCTCCGGAGTTGGAATGGCATCAGAGCAGGTGGGTGAAATCGCCCGTGCTGCAGCCGAGCAGGCCAAGGGCAGCCAGATGATCAGGGAAGCAATGGAACAGGTCACCGACATGATCATGCAGATCGCCAATGCCACCCAGCAGCAGAATAAAGGAAGCGAACTGATCATGACGGCCGTGGAGCGGATGAAAGTACTCACCTCCCAGGTTCGCTCCTCGACTCGAGAACAGAGCAAAGTCGGCTCCCTTATCGCCGGGTCCACCGAAAACATCACCAGCATGATCCAGCAGATCAAGCGCGCCTGCGACGAACAATCCCGCGGCAGCGAACAGATCGTAATCGCGGTCGACGATATCCAGAAATCAACCCACGAAAACCTGAGCGCAGCCGGAACCATGGAAAGAGCGGTTGGCGGCCTTTTCAAGCAGGTTGACGTATTAAAAAAGGAAATAAGCACTTTTTCACGGAAAGAAAACGGGTAAAGACCATGGGCAGACTCGCCGAAACCTTCAGAAAATTACGCAAAAACAACGAGAAAGCTCTCGTCACCTTCATCACGGCAGGGGATCCAGACCTGGAAACCACCACGGAAATAATCCGTGAACTGGAAAGCTCCGGAGCAGACATCATCGAACTCGGCATCCCTTTCTCCGACCCGATGGCCGATGGACCGACCATCCAGCTGTCTTCCGAGCGGGCACTCGCCGGTGGCGCAACTCTACCGAAAATCCTGGATATGGTGCGTTCGGTGAGAAAGACATCCGAAATCCCCCTGGTCCTCATGGGTTACTACAATCCGGTATTTTACTATGGTACGGAGCGATTTGTCGCGGACGCGGTCGAAGCCGGCGTGGATGGTATCATCCTGGTGGACCTGCCTCCGGAAGAAGCTGACGCAGAAGGATTTTCGGCACTTGCCAAAAAGGGAGGCCTCGATTGTATTTTCCTGCTGACCCCAACCTCCGACGACAGTCGCATCGCAACGGTGGTAAAACATGGTAGAGGCTTTCTCTACTACGTGTCGGTCACCGGGGTAACAGGCGCCAGGACGGACATCTCGGCAACGCTGGCTGAAGAACTGAAGCGGATCCGTACTGCTACCGCCATGCCGCTGGTCGTCGGCTTCGGCATTTCCGACCCCGTCCAGGCTGGTACCGTCGCTGCGCTCGCAGATGGTGCCGTAGTGGGCAGTGCCCTGGTAAAGCTGTTTGAAGAGTATCGGGGAGTGGAATTGAAGGAAAAGGTTCGGGATTTCGTAGCTTCCCTCAAGGCGGGTATTCGAGCCGCAACTTCGGAAAGCTAAGGAGCTGCAAACAAATACCATGGGCATCTTGCATCTCATCTTCAGGCCATCTTTGACAGAACTTCAATCACCAAATCCTCAACGTAAACCTGCTACGTCTGCGGTTTGGCTCAATCAGTTCTGTCAAATCTGACCTAAATCTGAGCGCAATCTTGACCATGTTATTCATTTACAGCTCCTAAGTGACCCTGCGGCCAAAAAGCCCTTTTCACTTCCATTTTTCCACGACGTCATGCTACCGTGACAGCTCAGTATTTTTCGGGCTTTCTCGACGACGGCCCTGAACGTCTGGAAAAATTTCTGCCGGCAAGTGCACCAGCAGTACCGAGTCCGGGGAACGGGAACTTTACATTAACGAGGCAAAATTATGGGCTGGTTTTCAAGAGAAAAAGCACCGTTTACGCAAAACGAAGAGAAAAAAGTCCGGGTTCCCGAGGGACTCTGGACAAAATGCAAGAGCTGCAGCGAGATTATCTATACGAAAGAGGTGGAGAAAAACCTCAACGTTTGTCCCAAGTGCGATTATCACTTCCGCATCCCCGCCAAGGAACGTCTTGAACTGGTTCTTGATCCGGACACTTTTACCGAATTTGACCGTGACCTGGAATCAATCGACTTTCTCGAATTCCAGGACACAAAGAGCTACCAGGAACGAATCCAGGCAGCCATGCAGAAGGGAAACGGCAAAGAAGCCGTGGTCTGTGGCGAGGGTATGCTCGATGGCACCCCCATCCAGATTGCCGTCTTCGAATTCTCCTTCATGGGTGGAAGCATGGGGAGCGTCGTAGGAGAAAAGATTACCAGGGTCATCGAGCGAGCCATTGAGCGACATACCCCAGCGGTGGTCTTTTCCTCCTCAGGTGGCGCACGAATGCAGGAGAGTATCATCTCTCTCATGCAGATGGCAAAGACCTCCGCCGCTCTTGCCCGCCTCCGTGAAGCAGGTCTGCCCTATATTTCGGTACTGACCGATCCGACCACCGGCGGCGTAACCGCCAGTTTCGCGATGCTCGGCGACATCATCATGGCGGAACCCAAAGCACTGATCGGATTTGCCGGACCCCGGGTCATTGAACAGACTATCAGACAGAAACTCCCCGAGGGCTTCCAGCGTGCCGAGTATCTTCTGGAACACGGCATGGTGGACCTGATTGTTTCGAGAAAGGATATGAAGCAGCGACTTTCCCAGGTCGTGAACATGCTCTACCGGCCACTACCGGCTAAAGCAAGGAAAGCATCCCGTAGCTGAAAACAACGCCAGGGCGCCTTCACCTTCATCATGACCTATCAGGAAACGCTATCACACATCTACGGTCTGGTTCGGTTCGGTATGAAGCCGGGTCTCGAAAGGATTCGAGCCACCCTGGACGCCCTTTCGAACCCCCAGGATGCCGTGCAGACCATCCATGTGGCCGGGACCAACGGCAAAGGATCGACGGCGGCCTTTCTGGCCTCGATTCTCATGTCCGGAGGCCACAAGGTCGGTCTGTTCACGTCACCACACCTGATCGCTTTCCCGGAGCGTATCCGTTGCAACGGCACGGAGATTTCCGAAAACGACGTGGTTGCCCTGGCCGGGCGGGTGCTGTCCGTTGCTCCGGAAGGAACCACCTTTTTTGAGATCGTAACCGCCATGGCCTATCTCCACTTTGCCGAACAGGGAGTGGGACCGGCCGTGATGGAAGTGGGCATGGGCGGCCGCCTCGATGCAACAAATATTGCGTCGGGCATCCTTTCGATCATTACACCGATCGCCTTGGACCACGCCCAGCACCTTGGAGACACCATCAGCATGATTGCGCGGGAAAAAGCCGGTGTTATCAAAGCCGGATGCCCGGTAGTCCTGTCCCCCCAGCCAAATGAGGCACTCGAGATATTCCGTCGGCTTAGTGCTGAAAGGGGAAGCCCCCTCTACCAGCAGGGACGTGACTTCCGTGCTGCCTGGAAAAGTGACGGACTGGCCTACTCCGGAGTCGAGTGGGAACTGCACGCTCTGCGACCGGGTATTCCGGGCCGCTTTCAGGCAATGAACCTGGCAACTGCCATCTGCGCAGCGGAACTGCTGGATCAGCGAGGGATTTCTCTTACCCCGGACTGTGTGAGGACCGGAACGGAACAGGCCTTCTGGCCAGGAAGAATGGAAACCTTTGCCGGTCCACCCCGTGTTCTTCTTGACGGAGCGCACAATCCGGCGGGAGCAAAGGCGTTGGCGGAAGCCTTGACGGAAATCCCCCGAAGATCGCTCATCCTGCTGGCAGGCATCGTCGGAGACAAGGACGCGAACGGCATACTCGAGCCGCTTCTCCCTTTCGCCGACACTATTATTGCGGTATGTCCTTCGGTTCCGCGCGGTCTTACTTCCCGAGAACTTGCCGGGCACTGTCGGGCTCTCGGACACCAGGCAATCGACGCAGGCAGTGTTGCCAACGGACTGGAAACGGCTTTCACTGCAGCACACCCGGAAGATCTCATCCTCGTCTGCGGATCACTTTTCGTAGTCGGCGAGGCACGGGCCCGGTTACTTTCTCAGACATTCGAACCATTTCGCGGATAACAACCGGATTCCATGAAAACATCTCTCAGACATTTCCTGTTCACCGGCTCCCTGCTCCTTGGCTGCGTCGTCCCTTCTCTGGCATCCGAGGCTGTGCTCCCCGACTCGGGGGGAGTGCAAATCAAGGCCGATTCAATCGCCTACGACCAAAGCAGCGAAGCATACCACGCCACCGGTAAGGTGCGAATCGACTGGAGCGGCATTATTCTTTTCGCCGATTCGGTTTCCCTCCGGCAACAGGACAATCAGGCTGTCGCAGAAGGTAACGTCCTTTTCATAAAAGATGAAAACACCCTGCAGGGAACCCGCGCCGCCATGGACCTGGAAACGGAGCAGGGTGAGATCACCGATGCCGCCCTTTTTGTCAAAGAAGGAAATTTCCGTCTCACCGGCAAGAGACTGCAGAAGACCGGCGTGGAAGACTACCACATCGAGAACGGTACCTTTACCACCTGCGACGGTAAAGTTCCCAGCTGGAAATTCAAGGCAGCTGAACTGGATGTTACGAGAAACGATTATGCCGTCGGCAAGCATGCCGTGTTCTATATCAAGGACGTCCCGGTCCTTTACTTCCCCTATATCATTTACCCTGTTCAGGAAGAACGGCAGTCGGGATTCCTGCTGCCCCGTGTCGGAGTGTCATCCAAAAAGGGATTCTACCTTGAAATCCCCTACTACCAGGTCATATCGCCAAGTCAGGATGCAACCTTCTACCTGGATATCCAGACCCAACGCGGTGCGGGAATCGGAGCTAATTACCGGTATCTGTTGCGTTCGGCAGGGCACGGGGAGGCGAACTCCTATTTCATCTATGACACCGACAAAAGTGAATTTCGCGGCATCTTTGACCTGAATCACCAACAGTCATTCTCACCGACCCTCTTCCTCAGTGCCGACATAAACCTTACCCTGGATCGCCAGTTTTATCAGGACTTCGGTGAAGCCACCGGGGTGTACAACATGCAGTATCTCGAAAGCTCAGCATTCATCACCAAGCACTGGGAACGGTTCTCCCTGACATCCGAGCTGCGCTACACCGAAAATCTGTACGCCGAGAATAATAAAGCAACTCTTCAGGAACTGCCCATCATCACCTTCACCGGCCTCAAACAGCAACTGGCCGACACCCCGTTCTACGTGTCCCTGGACTCCAATTTCACCAACTTTCATCGTCAGAACGGTTTGCAGGGACAGAGGATCTATCTGAATCCCCGGCTCACCTTCTACAACTCCCCCCTGCAAGGGATTGAGAGTGCCGCATGGGTCGGATACCAGCAAAGATTCTACAACACCTATGGCGGGGATGTTGCCACGGGCTCAAGCGATATCGGGATTCCGGAAGTGGGTGCATCGCTCTCCACCACGCTCACGCGCGTTTTCGATCTTGAATGGGGCGACCTGAAAAAGGTACAACACACCATCATTCCAGAAATCAGCTACTCATATTTGCCGTTAAAAAACCAGGATGGTCTTCCCTTCTTCGACTATACTGACCGGCAGGTGGCCCAGAACATGATCGGCTACTCGATCACGAACTACCTGACCGGCAAATATCTTGTACCGGACAGCCCGGCTACCTACCGCGACCTTGCATACCTGAGACTATCCCAGGGGTACGAATTCAGCGGCACCCGTCGCGACGTCCTGACACTTGTTGACGACCAGCGCTCTTTTACCGATGTCAGGGTCGAGGCCAGAGTCAATCCTACGGACCGGATTTCCTTCTTGCTGGACAGCCGCTTTAACACCTATCAGTCACACTTCTCGACCATAAACATTGCCGCCAATGTCTCCGACATCGTGGGCAACTCGGCGCGACTCGGGTACCGTTTTTCCCGTGACGAGGTCAAATACCTGGAGGGAGGGTTATCCATCCGCTACATTGAACCATTCGTTTTCCACTACATGACCCGTTATTCTTTTGACACCAATGACTTTCTGGAATCCTACTATGCCCTGGAATTCAAGCAACAGTGCTGGGGCCTGAACTTTTCCTATCGCGAACGTCCCGGCGACAGCAGTTTCCTGGTAAGTTTCACCCTTTCAGGGATAGGGGCATTAGGAAACATCAAGGCTTTCTAGTTTTCATCCGGAAACGGTTCTTTTCCGCCCTGGCTGCGTCAATCCGCAGGCTTGCTTGTGCGGCGTACCTGTGTACGCCTCCGCGCAACCCCTTGATTTTCTTGCCAGGCCGAAAAATCCCTCGTTTCCGAATTGAAAGCCATTAGTTTCACATCCGGAGTTTCCGGATGGAAACTTTCCAGCAGGCCATCCTCCCACAGCTTTCCTGTTTTCCCTTTACAACAACCGGGAATTTCTATATTCTTCTATATTTTGATGAACTTTTGCCATAGTTGTATGGAACGGTTTTCTCCGGAGCCGGATCCCTGCCGCCGGTTGCCCATTCGATATCTTTTCGCCGCAAACCGGGTGGTCAGCCGATGCGGAGCCTCTACCATAAAGCAGGAACCAGAATGAATATCAGTACGATTCGAAATTTTTCCATTATCGCCCACATTGACCACGGAAAATCTACCCTCGCGGACCGGCTCCTTGAGTATACCGGGGCAGTGACAGACAGGGAGAAACAGAGCCAGTTCCTGGACAAGATGGATCTTGAACGCGAACGCGGCATCACTATCAAAGCCCAGACAGTCCGGCTCTCGTACCGAGCAGATGACGGCGTCACCTATACCCTCAACCTTATCGACACCCCGGGCCATGTGGATTTCAGCTACGAGGTGTCCCGCTCTCTGGCTGCCTGCGAAGGCGGACTACTGGTGGTGGACGCGTCCCAGGGCGTCGAGGCTCAGACACTTGCCAACGTTTACCTGGCTCTCGACAATAATCTTGAGGTTTTCCCGGTACTGAACAAAATCGACCTCCCGGCCGCAGAGCCGGAACGGGTCAAACTCGAAATCGAGGAAATCATCGGTATCGATGCGCACGATGCTGTACTGGCAAGCGCAAAGGAAGGGATTGGCACCCGGGAAATTCTTGAAGAAATCGTCCGCAAAATTCCGCCACCGGTGGGCGACCAGAACGCCCCCCTCAAGGCGCTGCTCTTCGACTCCTGGTATGACCAGTACCAGGGCGTCATCATCCTGGTTCGGATCTTCGACGGTACGGTGAAGAAGGGCGATAAAATCAAGCTGGTGGTAAACGGCAACAGCTACGAAGCCCTCAAGATCGGGGTATTCGCACCAGCCATGGTGGAAGTCCCCTCACTCTCCGCCGGCGAGGTCGGATTCATCATTGCCGGGATCAAGGAAGTTAAGGATGCCAAGGTTGGCGATACCGTAACCCTTCTTCACAAGCCGTGTGAGGTCCCCCTGTCCGGATTCAAGGAAGTGAAGCCGATGGTTTTTTCCGGGCTTTATCCCATTGATACCGTTCAGTATGAACAGCTTCGCGATGCCCTGGCGAAACTTCGGCTGAACGATGCATCCTTCAGCTACGAGCCGGAAAACTCGGTTGCCCTCGGCTTCGGTTTCCGCTGCGGCTTTCTCGGTCTGCTGCATATGGAGATCATCCAGGAAAGGCTCGAACGGGAATTCGACCTGCAGCTGATCACGACCGCCCCCACTGTCGTCTACCGGGTTCATAAAACGGATGGTACGATCGTTACCATTGAGAGCGCAAACCAGCTTCCCGAACTCCAGTTTATCGATCATATCGAAGAGCCGTTTATCCTGGCATCGATCCACGTGCCCAACGATTTCGTGGGTGGTGTCCTGGCGCTCTGCGAAGACAAGCGAGGCTACCAACGGGAGATTAAATACCTTACCCAGACGCGGGTAATGGTTATTTACGAGATGCCCCTGAACGAGATCGTTCTCGACTTTTATGACCGACTGAAATCGATCACCAAAGGGTATGCGTCGCTCGACTACGAGTATCTCGACTATCGCCGCAGCGAGTTGGCCCGCCTCAACATCATGATCAACGGTGAGGTGGTAGACGCCCTTTCCCTCATCATCCACAAGGACAAGGCCTACTTCCGCGGCCGGGATCTTGTTTCCAAGATGAAGGAGCTTATCCCCCGCCAGATGTTCGAAGTTGCCATCCAGGCGGCCATCGGCAGCAAAATCATCGCTCGCGAGACCGTCAAGGCCCTTCGCAAGGATGTTCTGTCAAAATGCTACGGCGGTGACATAACCAGAAAAAGAAAGTTGCTGGAAAAACAGAAGGAAGGGAAGAAAAGGATGAAAAACGTGGGGAACGTCGAACTTCCTCAGGAAGCCTTCCTGGCAATTCTCAAGGTTGAAGGCTAACCAGGGTATTTTCACCTGCCGCTGCTTCAAAATCAGCAGCGTTTCGAGCCGGACGACGACAGATGCTCCGGCATACATTTCTCTCAGCAAGGATACCAGACCATGGATAAAAACAGATTTCGCAATGACCCTGATTCTGAATCGAAAGTTGTTCCACCTGGTAAAAAGAAACATCTTGTCAGGGAATACGCCGAATCAATTATCATCGCCATTATCCTGGCCCTCGTTATCAGAGCTTTGGTAGTGCAGGCATTCAAGATTCCATCCGGGTCCATGGAGGAAACCCTCCAGGTCGGCGACCATCTGCTGGTGAACAAGTTCATTTACGGGCCGACCATACCCTTCACCGACCAGCGGCTCTTCTCGATTCGAGATCCCCGCCAGGGCGACATCATCGTATTCGAGTACCCGGAAGATCCGAGCAAGGATTTCATCAAACGGATAGTAGGCGTTCCCGGAGATGTGGTACAGGGGATCAATAAAAAGGTTTACGTAAACGGCAAGCACTACCAGAATCCCCAGGAGGTACACAAGGAGAACAGCCTGGTGCCGAAAGAACAGAACCCCAGGGATACCTTTGGTCCGGTCAGAGTTCCCGAAGACAGCTACTTCGTAATGGGCGACAACCGGGACCGCTCCTATGACAGCCGTTTCTGGGGCTTCGTCAAGAAAGAGAAAATCAAGGGTCTCGCCTTTATCAAGTACTGGTCATGGGACGGGGATAACTGGCGGGTACGCTGGGGCAGCATCGGCCAGCTGATCAAGTAGTCGCTGTACCTTTACCTGCTGCACATACAATAAAAAGGCCATCGATCGCAGTGCGCGACCGGTGGCCTTTTTGCATTTTCACAACACAGTCAGACGGCTTATGCAGCGGGTGAAATAGCCACTTGCCTGCCTTTTTCCAGGAACAGGACCTCATCGGCAAGAACCGCCATCTCCTTCCTGCTGTGGGTAACGAGGATAAACGGTATCTGCCAAATTCGCTGCAGTTCGAGGAGTTCACCCTGCAGTGCCTTGCGGTTGCCATGGTCGAGGGCGGACAGCGGCTCGTCCAGCAGGAGCAGATCAGGCTCTACCATGAGAGCCCGGGCAAGGGCGACGCGCTGCTTCTCCCCTCCGGAGAGCTGGCAGGGATAGCGATCCTGCAACCGGGTTATCTTCAACATTTCCAGGACGTCCAGCACGGTCATCCGGTAGTCGCCTCCCGCCTTGCAGCGGCTCGGGATGCCGTACATGACATTATCCTTCACCGTCAGGTGGGGGAAGAGGGCGTAATCCTGAAACACATAACCGATGCGACGGCTTCGGGCCGGAATGGCGATCCTGTCCGACGAAGAATAGAAGACCTTGCCTTTCAGAGAGATATTTCCCCGGTCCGGCTGCTGCAGTCCGGAAATACAGTTCAAAATGGTGCTCTTCCCGGCGCCGGAAGGACCGAAAATCACGAGGATCCCTTCGGTGACGTTAAAATTCACCTCGATACTGATGCCGGGCAGGCTCTTATGGATGTTCACTTTGAGCATGGCACGAACCTCCTTTCTTCCAGCCCTGAAGCTTTCTGCGGCTCCACCAATTGAGCCAGAACACGGTGCCGAAGGACAACAGGGTAATCACCAGTACCAGGTTTCGGGCCGCATCCGTATCTCCCATCTCCACCGCAAAGTAGATTGCCAGCGGTATCGTCTGGGTCTTCCCCGGGATGTTCCCTGCCACCATCAGCGTTGCGCCGAACTCTCCCAGTGCTCGGGCAAAGGAAAGAACCAGTCCCGCAAGGATACCGGGCCACGCCAGTGGTAAGGTTATTGTCAGGAAAATCCGTAATTCCTTCGCTCCGAGGGTCCGTGCCGCCTGCTCCAGTGAGACGTCAACCCCGGCAATGGCCGCCTTGGCACTCTGGTACATGAGGGGAAACGAAACAACCGCCGAAGCGATGACCGCCGCCCACCAGGTAAAAACCAGCTGGACGTCAAATGTTTCCAGCAGAAAACTCCCGATCAGGCCCCGCTTGCCCAGTAGGATCAGCAGACCATAGCCCAGCACCGTGGGAGGCAACACCATGGGGAGGATGATCAGTGATTCCAAGGCATTTTTCCCCGGAAAGTCCTTTCGTGCCATGGTCCGGGCGACGCCGAGGCCGACGAAAAAGACCACAGTTACTGCCGCAATGGCAACTTTCAGCGAGAGAAGTATCGGATCAAGCATGCGCTTTGCTCCTGAGAAAATGGTTCACTAGGATAGCTTTTGCACGGTAAGTGCCAGAGTACTGTGGCCGCGACAGGTTTTCCGAAAACTTTAACCGGGAATGCTCCGGAAGCACATAATCAGCTGCTTTAGGGAGGATAGATCTTTACCGATAAAAAGTGCGTGTGGGATGAAAAGTACCGCGGAGGGAAATAACAGACAACCTGGGGCAACTATCTGCCCAATTATCAGGCATCGAAGATACGGGAGTGGCAGAACCCAGCGACTTAGGAGCCTGTCGGACTTAGGTAAATCTGCTGCAAATCCGTCTGGACGGTCCATATTCCGCCGCTTTTTTGGTCAATAGAACAACTATTGCCCAGCAAAATCGACAAAATCTGTCCTCGCCCAGCCTAATTTTCGCTTTGATTTCCTAAGTCCGACAGGCCCCTAGGATTGACCTGAAAAGCAGAATGGTTACCAGGTAACCATTCTGACCCGATACTCACCGCCGATTACCATGAACTCACCCTCCCCTTTGAGAATGCTGTTGGGCAGGAGGCCATTGAAGAAGAATATTTTTGCGAGTGGAACCTGCACCTGCCAGACAGTATAGCCGAACTCCCAGGCCCGCTCCATGTCGTCGGTAAAGGATGAAAGATTGTTGAGCCGTACGTACTGCTCGGTCTTTGAAATGACTTCCAGCACCTCGTGCTCTTCAGCATTGGTGACGCCCCGGTAGAGAGTCAGCCAACGATCACAGGGAAACCTCCGCGACAGATCGAATTGAGAATATTCATACAGCAGGTCGAGCTGGGAATTGATGGCATTGGTGCGAGCACTGCCCTTGGTACGGTCAATGGCGAAAACGAGGTACTCCTCGGAATGGACATCGGTAATTTTCAGCTTGTGGAAAGTGGGCGGCAGCCCGATACGGCTCTCCACCCACCCCTTGAGCACGGCACCCTCGATGGAATTTGATTCCATTCCCCAGCCGCGAAGAAAACGAAGGTAGCTGTTTTTGATACTTTTACGGGCCTTGTCGCTCGACTGCTCTTCCCATTGATGAAGTTGGAACTTCACCGACATGTAATCATTGAAAAAGATCGCCCGTTCATCGGCCGGGAGAATCTCTTCCAGTCGCTGAAAGAGAAACCGGTTTGCCTCACGAACCCCCATCAGCTCGATAGACTGGGGGTTTTCGTTAAAATGACGTGAGGCAATGACCCACGGCGGCAGATTGCAGTGATTAAAGGAAATAGTCATAACGAAAGATACCAGCCTGTAAGAGTCAAATCAAATTGTTTCCATTCGATACCTTCAGATAGGTTCCATCCGGGAACTCCAAAACAGTGCTGTTCCGCGATGGGCTGGGGCTTTCACGGAGTCTCTCGTACGGCTTTATGGCAAGATGGCGACAGCAAGAAAATCGCCTGAAGCCAGCAGGTTGCCCGATCCGTGTCTCGGGTGGTGACCGATTACGAGAGGCTTCGGGGAAGTTCCAGCCCAGCCCCTGCCGAGACAATCCGGATGAAAACTAGATAACTTTCGCTAGTTCAACCAGGGTTTCCCGAATCGGACCGGGAGCCGCATAGACATCGATCCCCAACCGTTCCAACTCCATCTGGGGCGCCTGCCCGATCTGCGCGCAAACAACAGCCCGGCATTCTTTCAGTGCCTCAGCAGTGGTCGTGAGAACCGGCTTCCGCAGGCCGTGATCAGGATCGTCAGAACAGTATTTTTCTACCCGCTTCTCCTCCTTCAGCGTAACGGCATCTCCCTCAACCTCATAGATATAAAAGAGCTCCGCATGACCGAAGTGCTCATTAATATCTTTACCATCTCGTGAAGCTACGGCAATCAGCATAATTTTCTCCTCCAGTACAAAGTGAGACGCAAGAAATGAGCAAAGGGGAGAAAACAGGACAACCACACCATGACAGCGATTTTTCCTCCATCAAGACTCACCTCTTGCGTCTCACGTCTGACATCTAACGTCTTACGTCTCACATCTCACGTCTCAAGATACTTTTACAGTTCGATCGGCGCAAACGTAAACGACTTCTTCGAACAGGTCCTGCCGCAGGCCATGCAACCAATGCAATTGCCGGGATTCTCGACCTTCATGAACATTTTTGCGGAATCGTCCTCGTCCACCTCTTCAAAGGTAAGCACATCATGTGCACAGACTTTGTAGCAACGGCCACAGCCAATACAGGTTTCTTCGTCAATGGACATGATAAATTCAGGAGTCCACTCTTTTTTGTCTCTGGTTAGTCCGGTAATGTATGCCATCTTGCTCTTCCTCCGTCTGGTTTTTGTTATCGGGTCAGGATCCACCTGCCCGAGCTTACGTCGAAACTGCCCGCACTCTCAATCCTCCATGAACGAAGAAATGCTGCCCTTGTTCATAGCCTTTCTCATCCATGGTGGCGGGTTCCCGCGCAATACTTCCTGCAGTTTTTCGACAATTTCCGCGACACTCGTCTCTTTGCCGGTCTTCATGGGATGCACCTTACAGGCAACGACCTTTGCCGCCGCAGGCCCGCCGATCTGCATGGTGTACACAATGGCGCAGTCGCCCAACACCGCAACTCGCGAGGCTATCTTGTCCTCTTCATCGTCACCCGATTGCACGACCGGAACCGTCTCCAGGAAACGGGCCTCGTCCGGCCCAATCTCCCAGATGCAGAAGCCGTCCGCCATGCCAAAGTGCTGGTCGATCATTTCGCCGGTTGAACTGGTAAATGCTACTTTCATTTTTTAACCACCTTTCCTTTGCCACAGAGGACACAGAGAACTCAGAGAAAACCTTGAAACTTAAAACGGAACGACAAAATCAAAAAAGCTTTTTTTGTGTTTTAAACCCGAAAATCGTTTTTTCCATTTGTTCGGATTTAAAGTTGTCTTCTGTACAGTTCATCTTTACCGTAAAAACTTTCTGACTTGCCTTTCTCTGTGTTCTCTGTGTCCTCTGTGGCTAAGTTTTTTGTTTCAGTTATGCGCAAGCTTCTGCGCTTCCTTCGCATTCGCTTGAAAAATGTTTGCCGTCTCGAACAGCAGATTCATAGAACCTTTATATCCCACCCGCATCTTCTGATGGGCGCCGAGACGATCGAACACCGGCAACCCGGCCCGCAGATGGGGAATGCCGCCCATTTTTGCCGCTGCCTGGCGCCCATTGCTGTTGGCAACCAGAAGACTGCTCTCGGCAATCACCCCTTCCAAATCTTCAAGGTCACCGACGTAGACGTTCTCTGCCGGCAGGGCATCCAGTCCACGCACCCTGGTGGCTGACAGGGCGGACTGGATCCGGCAGCCCATGCCGGCCAGGAAATTCACCATAACCTTGAGCAGGTCGCCTTCCAGGGCAAGGGTCACCTGCTTGTTGCCGAACTGGTAATGGGAGTCCACCATGGCGTCCATGAGCCTGCTCCGCTGGCGCCGGAATTTTTCAGGAATCGATCGTCCGGAGATTGCAGCCAGTGTCTCCATGAACAGATCTACTTCGGCAAAACCGGTGATGGAAGTGAAACCGTAGGCCGGGGTACCGAACCGCTCGGTAAGCTTTCGTGCGGACTTGGCCAGCGAATCGCCGAGGTATATCGTGGCGGCGCTCCGGCCTGCCTGCCTGATCCGGTCGACCGGTATGCCGCCGACGGAAAGTGCGGAAACAGTGTCGTCCACATGACCGTCCAAGGCACAGGAGATGTCCGGAATAACCACCGGGTCAAGACCAAAGGCCTCGCAGGTCTCCTTCACCTCTTCCACATCCGCCGGAGTAAGAAAGGCACCGGGGAGGATGGTAACCTGGTTCGGAATCACCACACCGGCCTCCGGCAGGGTGGCGCAGATTGCCTCGACCGCAATGGCATACCCTTCCTGGAGCGAACCGCAATAATCCGGGGTGGCGGCATGAATAACCGGGACGCCGGCCAACTCGGGGTTCTCTTCCCGGAACTGGACGATAGCACTTCGCACATCATCGCCCATGGTTTCCGTCAGGCCGGAGGTCATCACCCCGACCACGCCCGGATTGAATTTCTCGATTACTTTTTTCAGGCCTTTCTTCAGATTCTCCCAGCCACCGAAAATGGCGGTGTCTTCACTCATACTGGTACAGTTGAGAGCGATGGGCTCCTTGAAGTGCCGGGACAGCTGAAGGCGGATGAAGGTAGAACAGCCCTGGGCACCGTGAAGCAGGCCGAGCATCTGATCGATCCCCAGGAAAGCCAGCGTGGCACCCAAAGCCGGCGAATTCTTCTGCGGGTTGACCGTGGCATACTTGGTCGGCATAATGACCCGCGATTCCTTCATGTTTTCGGAGAGATACCTCTCCCCATGCGCCATGGCAGAAGACACGTCTGCAGCCAGCTCTTCCGGGCTCTTTTCCCAGGGGGATTTGCCATTCAGAACCGGCCAGATGGGATTGTTGACCGTCAGGTCGAGCTGTTTGGCAAAGGTTACCATTCCCTCGTATCCCGCATAGGGGTGGGTACGGCCATGGTTGATGTCAAGGAAAGGGGTCTTGGTCTTCAGGGCCAGGAATTTGGTCTTCCCTCCGGCCACAATCAGGTCCGGCATCTTCTCGTACATGACCTGCAGCAGCCCGGCACTGCTGGTATCATCAATGATTTTGGCATCCTTGTGCATCAGGGCCTTCATGCGATAGAAGTCCTCAAGGGTGGAGTTCTGGGTTCCGGCGGCCAGGATCTCAACTCCCAGTTCACGAAGGGCATTGACCATTGACCAGGTCTTGACACCACCGGTGAACAGCACCGAGCTCTTCCCTTCCAACCGTGCCCGGTATGGGGTGAGTTTTTCGCGGCACTTGTCCTCTTCTTCGCCGATTAGCCTCTCCACCCGCTCCTGCATGACCCTTTTTTCCAAACCGCCCACGGCATTGTCCAGCTCCCGGGCGATATTACGCAGGGCCTTGGCGGTGTCGGTCATACCATAAAACGACTCCTCCAGGTACGGCATGCCATAGGTCTTCTGCATCTTTTTCGCCAGGTTCGTGAGGCTTTTCGAGCAGATAATCACATTCAGCTTGGCGCGATGGGCATAGCGAAGATCCTCGAACCGGGCATCTCCGCTGAAACAGGAGAGCACGCGAATACCGAGCCTGTCGAACAGGGGCAGCATCCCCCACAGGTCACCGGCAATGTTGTATTCTCCAATAAGATTGATGTCATAGTCGGTGGTAAACTCCGGCTCGGCAGTTCCGATCACGTATTTGAAGAGGACTTCCCCGGCCAGGCGGTTGCCGATGTTCTTGTCACCGATGAAGCCGGGGGTATTTACCGGGATAACGGGCATCGAAATCTTGTCCTGAGCCGCCTTGCAGACTGCCTCAACATCATCGCCGGTCATGGCGGTGACACAGGTAGCATAGACGAAAATCGCCTTCGCCTCCGGATAGCGCTGCGCCAGTTCCTGAATTGCCTTGTAAAGCTTCTTTTCACCGCCAAATACCACATCGTTTTCCAGGATCTCGGTGGTGAAGCCTCGTCGGAACAGCTGGGATCCCGAAGAACGGGCCCCCCTGTTATCCCAGGAATTTCCGGCACAGGCGATGGGACCATGCACCAGGTGAATAACGTCGGTAATCGGCATCAGGACCACCCGTGCACCGTCATAGGCACAGCTCCGTTCGGCCCCTTCGCCGGGCTCCGACTTCTTGCAGAACTTGGGAGCGCCCTTGTCGTGGGTATCGCATTCGGTTACATCGTAATAATCGGGCTTTGCCATAATTTATCTCCCAATTGCTATGTTTCTCGGTTTCGGTTCATTCGTCTTTCGTCAGAAACCGAAAAACGGAAAAAGGCGCCCTACCCCGCTACCGGGACAGCTGGCGCCTTTGCCACTACTCGCTGTTGAAAATTTTTCTTCCGTTGAAGACCTTCTTAGCATTAGGCGTGCCAAAGAGATACTCTTCGATATTTCAAATAGTTACAAAGCCGCACCTTCTTGCCCGGGCAATTTCCACGCAGTCAAATGCCTTATTTTTAGTCAGCCATTTTCTTTCTTACGCAATCCATCCCGGCACGAAATCAAAAGATACTGCCGTTACGTACTTCTTGTCCGGAATGAAAACGCAGGCCTCTCCCGCCCGCGGTACCTTCACATTTCAGACGTACTATGATACTGTTCTCGCAATAAATAATATCAACACATGCAGTGCAAATAATTATAATCATCCTGAATGAGATTCACACATAGACTCTATATTCACCGAAATCATCCGCGAAATACCTGCTATTGAGCAGCTACCCTGCGTCGAACCCGCAAAACAACTCCACATCCGGCTGCTCATTCTGTAAGCACGGGTGTCTCTCGGAATACCTGAACTGCCTGCCACGGCACACTGTTCAGATTCTGCTAAAGCTTTGATTCATTACAACCGAAACAATACTGGGGAGAATTTTACCATGACGGTACAGAACCTGTCACCAACACATGAGGCAACGATCGACTGGAGCGTTCTCGAAACGCTGCAAACCTTCCGCAAACAAGGTGGTCCCGACCCTCTCGCCCGGCTGATAAACATCTTCCTCAACTCCTCACCGCCCTTACTGGACTCGCTGCAAACGGCCATTCAGGCAGCAGCCCCCGAGTCTCTGGCCAATGCCGCCCACTCCATGAAATCAGGCAGTTTGAATATGGGTGCTACGGAACTCGGTAACCTCTGCGCAAGACTTGAGAAAATCGGCAGAAGCGGCACCACCGAGGAAGCCGAAGACCTGCTAGCCAGAATAGAGTTGGAGTATGCCGCCGTAGATGCGGCCTTCAGGAAGATCGTGTCAGAACAGGAAAACTAAGTACACTGCCGCCCATCTCCGCACAAGTAGAGTGCGGCACGTTGCACAACTGAAACCTGAAGAATACCGTGCCCGGTCACTGCAAAAAGGGAGTCCTATGAACAGAACTAGAACGGCGAAAAAATCCCGCCTGGTCCGTAACACCCTGATTGTTGTCGGGTTGATCTTCTGCGGAATCCTGCCGCTTTCTGTGGCTCAGGCAGACGATCATGAAATACTCTCTCCCTCCCTTGACCAGTCGGCACCCCTATTCACAAAACTGACAATCCAGGACTGCATCGACCTCGCACTCCGGAACAACCATGCAAGGTCAGCCTCCCGCTACAGCATCGAAATCGCCGAGGCCCAGCACCGCCAGGCCCTCTCGGCCTACTGGCCACAGGTTGGCGTCAAAGCGACCTACTCCATTTTGGATGAAGATCCGAATTTCATTTTCCCCGGGAGCACCGTATCGTTGCAGGGGATGACAATTACCGTGAACACACCGAACGGTCCGTACGAGCTGTCCAGCCTGCCCGTACCCGAACAGAAGGTCAAGCTTATGGACCGCATGAACTTCATTGCGTCCCTGAATGCCACCCTGCCGCTCTATACCGGCGGCAAGGTAAGCTCGATTGTTCGGCAGGCTGAGCAGGGAATCCGTGCGGCAAAAGAGGAATCACGACGGACAGACCTGCAAGTCATTAACGATACCACCCGCTACTATTACGGCGTCGTCCTTGGCAACGAGCTTCTCAAGATCGGCAGAGACACCCTTTCCCGCATGGAAGTGACTCTGGAGTTGACCGAAAATCTCTATACCAAGGGCTCCGGCAGGGTAAAAAAGACCGACTATCTGCGCAACAAGACGGTTGTTGAATGGCTGCGCTCCGCAGTCTCTTCGTTGGAGGCGAACGAGAAGCTGGCCAAGGCGGCTCTCACGAACTCCATGGGTATTCCCTGGAACACTCCGATTGAGGTATCGGCCAATGCCCTGCCCTTTGCACCGATTCGGGATGATCTGCAAAATCTGGTGAGCGAAGCCTACCGTTTCAGCCCCGATTGGTCTAGAATGGACGCCGGGCTTGCAGCAGCCGAGGCGAAGATCAGCGAAGCCAGAAGTGGCCACCTGCCGAAAGTCGGACTCTTTGGCAACCTGACAAGAATTGAGAACTCCTATGACCAGGGAATTGTGACCCCGGAAAACAAAAATTCCTGGGCGATCGGCATTGGACTGGAAATCCCCCTCTTTGATGGTCTTCGTACCACGAATGAAGTGCGTGAGGCGAAAGCACGCCTTGCGAAACTCAAAGAGCAGCAGCTGCTTCTCCGGGAAGGCATTGCCCTCCAGGTGAAACACCTGTTCATCCAACTCGTGCGATCACAGGACCAGCAAACTTCCACCGAGGCAGCCGCGGTTTCGGCGGAAGAAAACAGATCCCTGAATGAGCGTGCCTATCAGGAAGAACTGGTGGAAACAAAAGACGTCATCGAAGCACAGCTAATGGAGTCCCTGATGAAGGCTCAACACTTGAAAACCCGATACGACCACCTGGAATCAAGGGCAAACCTTGCCTTTGTGGTGGGCAAAGAGGTAGCAGAACAGCTTGCCGGAGTTCAGTAGTTTTCCCGGTACCTGATAGCAGAAGGAATACTATATCGTGTCTTTACCGAAGATCACTTTTGCGCTTCTTGTCCAGATCACCGCCTGTGCGGCCGTGCTCACGTTTGCTTTATGGCGTAGCGTCACGGCAGCCGAGGTTGAGAGTTTTCACCTCAACATCGGCTTTTCCAGCCGGGCTTTTGTGAATGTACCCAAAGAAGATATCAGGGCTGCCGTATGTATTCTGGCGAAGAAGGTGGCCAGAAAGGCCTCCGGCTCGGCTGAGTCCCGTGTCTACGATTCAACGTTGGAAATGGAGCGGGATTTGAGGGATCACAAGCTTGATGTCCTTGCCCTGACACCTGATGATTTCCTGAATATCAAAGGTCGGATTCCTCTCGACCCTATAATGATGACCGCAACCGATAAGGGCTACGAAATCGACCTTCTCCTACTGGTAAGGAAAGATAGTCATTTCCGGGGCTTGAAGGACCTGAAAAACCGGATTATCGTCATGCCCTCGAAAATTGCACAGTACGGAAACATCTACCACATCTGGCTGGATATGCTCCTCGCGAGAGAAGGTTTGCCGGCAATTGACTCGTTTTTCTCCTCGGTTCAGGAGGCAAGAACGGCTTCACAGGCATTGATGCCAGTCTTTTTTCGTACCGCTGATGCCTGTGTCGTAACAGGAAATGTGTTAGACCTGGCATCCGAACTGAATCCCCAGGTCGGAAAGGAACTCAGGATACTTGCAAAAACCGGCAAGCTTGCCGGCGGTATTATTGCGCTACGACACGACTTGCCTGAACAGCGCAAACAGAAGATCAAGGAAGCACTCATGACCCTCCGGGACGATCAAGAGGGACGACAACTCTTCGTTCTGTTCCAGCTGGAAAGGCTTGTGCCCTACCGGCCCGAATATCTGAAGGGAACAGAGGCATTTATTACCGAACACCGTCGCCTCCGCACCGTGACGAAAGGACAACGTAGATAACCGGTTGTAACCGGGAAACTGCACAGGATTCAGCACGCACCAGTTCTTCATTATTTGATGCTTTCGCAAAAAGTTGAAATGTACGATGTACCGTCATTCCCGTGGCTTGTGCGCAGTAGCCCTAGCGAAGGAGCAAAACGGGAATCCGGGAATTACAGTGAGTTACAACTTCACTGGATACCCGCTTTCGCGGGTATGATGACTTTTTGCGAATCCATCATTACTTGAGCTGATCCGCTAAAGCAAAGAAATGGACTTCCCGGGAAAAGATGTCCAGCAAGGAAACCGCACATGATAAATCAGTATAGTAAGCATCGAACCAACCGAATTCCTGTTGCGGTACTGATGTGTGCTTTAGTAGTAATGAGCAGCGCATTTTTTCCGGCGCCGGGGCAAGCCGAAGAAACTTTCCACCTCAGCATGGGATACACGGGTAGTGCTTACCAGGAAACGACCAGTAATGACATAAAAGCCGCCGTCAGTGTCTTGATCCGGAAGATTGCCTGGAAACATTTCGGCAAAAGCGAAGCCCGGTACTACGACAATACCTCCGAGATGGCCGCGGACCTGAAAAGCGGCAAGGTCCAGGTCCTGTGCGGCCCTCCCGAAGAGTTCCTGGAATTGCGGAATCGCGCCCCCGTGGATCCGATCCTTATTACCTCATCCAGCAGCGGCCATGAAACGGAACTCCTGCTTTTGGTGAGAAAAGACAGCGGCATCCGCTCCCTGTCGGCCCTGAAAAACAAGAGTATCGTCATGCCACACCGGAACCCCATGAACAGCATGTTCCATGTCTGGATTGAGACCCTGCTGATGCGTAATGGTTCCGGCAGCATAGCAACATTTTTTTCTTCAGTGAAGGAAGCCCGGACAGCCTCGCGAGGAATCATGCCCGTTTTCTTCCGTCAGGCGGATGCCTGTGTCGTGACCCGCCATATCTTCAACCTGACCTCGGAAATGAACCCGCAAATCGGCAGAGAACTGGTGCCGATTGCCAGGATGAGCAAACTATCGCAAGGGATCATATCCATCGACCGCCGGTTGCCCGAGGAAATCAAGGATAAGATCAGGCAGGCGTTTCTGACCCTCCCTGAATCACCGGATGGCAAACAGCTCCTCATGCTTTTCCAGGTAAGCAGGATGGTTCCGTTCCGTCCGGAATACCTCGACGCCACGGAAGCATTGTTTACCGAGCATCAACTCCTCAAGACCAGGGTCACCCGCCGACAAAGGATGCAGTAATGATCGTAAGGGCAATCCCCCTCCAGGCTTCCCACCAGGAAGGACTTAGAGCTTGTCCGCAAATAATTGTACGAGCGATCGCGCCCGGATTTATGCAGGATTTGGCTGGCCTGATTGAGCAAAACCGCAGTCGTAGCAAGGCTACGTCGAGGATTTTGTGATTGAGGACCGGTCAAAGACGGCGTGAATACGGGATGCGAGCCTGGACTGTTTATTTACGGACAAGCTCTTAATGCCTTACTCGAAGAACAGGCGAACCTGAAGTCGAAACCGGCACAAAGGAGCTGATATGCCGCTGGAAATTCCGGCCCAACACCCCGGACATCCACTCCGAAACCGCTTGCTGAACCTCTTGAGACCCCAACGGATCGTCATTCGCGTGGCCCTGATCTCATCGGCGTTGATCATCATCAGTCTCGGATTATTCGTCCTTGCCACCATTCCCTACCAGCGCACGGCAATTCTCGACGCAATGAAATCGGAAGCGAGGAGTACCGTAACCTCCATCGATCAGGTCACGGCAAGCGCCATTATTACCGAAGATTTCGGAACGGTTGTCGAGCATTGTTTGCGGGTAGTACAGGAAAGCCCGTCGATTGTCTACGTAGTGGTGACCAGAAATGATGGTTTTTCACTGAGTATGACAAAAAACGGCTGGGAGCAGAAAACCTTGCAGGGAGAATGGGCGCCACCCGGGGAGCGGGTTGCGAGCAGCCGGTTTCTGGACAGCGATATTTCGCAGGAAGAGGTGTTCCATTACTCACACCCCTTCCAGTATTCCGGCATCGATTGGGGTTGGATCCACATCGGCCTCTCCCTGAAAAAATTCAATTCGGATATCGACAACATGTACCGCCGAACGTCCTTGCTGGCACTTCTCTGCCTCACGGTCGGGGTATTTGTCGCGTTCCTCTTTGCCCGGAGACTGACGAAACCAATCTCTGCTCTCGCACTGACCACCGAAAAGGTTGCCCGAGGTGACCTGACGGCTCGGGCTGAAATTCGAACCGGTGATGAACTGGAACATCTCGGTCATTCCTTCAACTCCATGACCGAGGCATTGCAGAAATCCCAACGGGATATCGTTGCCTCCCGAGAGTATACGGAAAACATCATCGGATCGATGAACGACACCTTGATCGTGATGACGCCCGAAGGCATCATCGAACAGGTAAACAGGGCAACCCTGACACTTCTCGGTTACGAGGAGAAAGAATTGATCGGGACCTCAATCTGTCAGATTATCGCCTGCGGCACGGAACCGGATGCTGAGCAGGAAAGGTCCTACAACCTCGCCGGAATCGTCTCGAAAGGATACGTCAGCAATATTGAGACAACCTACCGGGCTAAGAACGGAGACCTGATTCCCGTTATCTTCTCCGCTTCGGTCATGCACGGATCAAGAAGCTCTATCCAGGGGATAGTCTGCGTTGCACTTGATATTGCCGAACGAAAACGCGCCGAGGAGGCTTTGCACTTGGCAAAAGACGCCGCCGAGACGGCAAACCGGGCAAAGTCGCAGTTTCTTGCCAACATGAGCCATGAAATCCGAACCCCCATGAATGGTGTTCTCGGAATGCTTGACCTGCTGCTTGATTCTAAAATGGATGAATCGCAGCTACGCCTTGCTCACATGGCTCATAGCTCCGCGGAAAAACTCCTGGAGGTTATTAACGACATTCTCGATTTTTCCAAGATCGAAGCAGGGCGACTGGAACTGCTGCCATCGGATTTCAAGCTACGGAAATTGGTGGACGATGTCACCGATAGTTTCCTGGTCAAGGCTCAGAAAAAAGGAATCCGGCTGTCAAGCACCATTGACGGTGATGTTCCGGACAGACTGCAGGGCGATACGCTTCGCCTTCGTCAGATACTGATCAATCTCCTTGGTAATGCCTTCAAATTTACCGACGCGGGAGAAGTCTTTCTCCATGTCAGCCTTGAAGATGATTCCATGAAGAGCATGACCATTCGGTTCAGTGTTCGAGACACCGGTCAAGGCATTGACGCTACCACCCTTCCCCACATCTTCGAGGCCTTCTCCCAAGCTGATGCGTCGATGGCACGCCGGCACGAGGGAACCGGGTTGGGTCTGGCTATTTCAAAGCAACTGGTTGAAATGCTGGGCGGGTCGATCGGGGTGGAAACTACCCTCGGAAAAGGTTCGCTATTCTGGTTCACTGCGCAGCTCCCTCGAGGTGTTTCTTCTTTGCAGCAAGAAGATACCTTTGAAACCGAAAATATTCTGATTGAAACCGTGCCAAACCCCCGTAAATTCCGCGTACTGCTTGCGGAAGACAACCTGGTAAACCAGGAAGTGGGCAAACTGATTCTGGAAAGTCTGAATTGCCAGGTTGATGTGGTTGGTGACGGGGCTATCGCATTTGAAGCGGTTTTCACAAACAGCTACGACCTGCTATTCATGGACTGCCAGATGCCGAAGGTAGACGGTTATGAAGCCGCGAGAATGATTCGAGAGCGAGAAGCCCTTTCAGGAGAGGAAGGCCGGCGCATACCCATCGTTGCACTGACAGCCCACGCTTTGGAAGGCGATCGGGAACTCTGCCTTGCGGCCGGCATGGACGATTACCTTTCGAAACCGTTCAATTCAGACCAGATTGCCGCCATCCTCCGCAGATGGACACACAATCAACCCCACCCTTCGGATGATCAACCGGGATAAGTGCCTCGCACGTGACCAGGAGCCCGTCGGACTTAGGAAATTGAAGCAAAAATTCGGCTGGGCGAGGACAGATTTTGTCGATTTTGCAGGGCAATAGTTGTTCTATTGACCAAAAAAGCGGCGGAATATGGACCGTCCAGACGGATTTGCAGCAGATTTACCCTACGTCCGACAGGCTACTTGAGGCGGGCACGAAAAGCGGGGCACGTGATGAAGGGAACAAACCCAGCTGTTCACCACGCGTAAAAAGGAGTTCCGCCGCGCGTTCCCCTTCAGGACCCGGGTCGAGAGAGAAGTCGTTGACGTAGAGAGCGATATGCGAGGAACAGACTTCGTCGCTCATTTCCTGAGAATGGGCGTGCACATAGCTGAACGTTTCGGACGGGTGATTGCGTGCATATTCGACGCTCGCGCGGACGATTGTGGAAAGTTTTGCGAGGGTAACTGCCCCGAGCGATCGCTTGGCTGCGATGCCGCCGAGTGGCAGGGGCAATCCGGTTGACTTTTCCCACCATTCTCCCAGGTCGAGAACCTTGTGCAAGCCGTATGAGTGGTAGGTGAATCGTGATTCGTGGATGATGACACCGGCATCGGCCTGATCCTCTTGCACGGCAGTCATGATTTCGTGGAAGGGAAGGAAGATGAGCTCAGTCAGCGTTGGGTCGAAGAGCTGGAGAAGTAGGCAGGCGGTTGTGAATTGTCCTGGGACGGCAATCTTTTTTCTTTTTAATTCCCCAGGCACGCTCAGCCTTTTTGATACGATCAGCGGACCACAGCCTCTTCCCATTGCGCCTCCGGAACGCAACAGGATATACCGTTCACGGATATAGGCAAAGGCATGGTAGGATACCTTGCAGACATCCAGGGCCTCTTCCATGGCCAACCGGTTGAGGGTTTCCACATCTTCCAGACGCTCGACAAATCGAATGCCGTTGCCGGAAATGCTGTGGTGAATCAGCGGGTAGAACAAAAAGGTGTCGTTTGGACAGGGAGAATATCCGAGGGTTAATGATTGCATCTCTAGTGATTCCTGATGAACTGTTCAATGAAGCGCTGGGAATTTTCGGCCGCCAGGCTGATGTTCCAGCGTGCAATGTTGCGATTTTCCACGAAGTTGCTTATTCCTCTGAGCTCCATGCATTCAATGCCAAACCGTGCCGCTACCAGAGCGACGGCGGCCCCTTCCATGTTTTCACAGATACCGGCGAAGCGAATCTTCAGTTCCTGTCCCCTCGCGATCGTTCCACTGCAGGTGGCGACGGTAAGGAACCTGCCGGCAGTCAGCGTTACGTTGAGCCGTTTTGCCAGCTGCAATGCCGCCCTGTTGGCCTGTTGGGAAAGAGGAATTTCATTGAAGTAGCGGCTGCCATTTCGCTCCAGGAGAGGAATTGCAATCTCCTCGAGGGAGCGCCAGCCCTCCGGAATAACGACTCCTTCATCGGCAAATATTTCGGTTGTTGCCAGAGAGAGGTCCCCGATTACCAGATCACAGCCGGGGTACGCACCTGCGCAGCCGGTGGTGACGAGCAGGTCCGGAGTAAAAAGGTGTGCCACAATAGCAGTTGCTGCCGAGGCGTTTGAGGTACCGATTCCGGAAATGCAGAAAATGATTTTTGTGGAAGCTTCCACTGCGACAAAGATGTCCCATGGAAGCGATACCGGGTGGCGTTGGGCGTGGAATGCTTCGACTAGGGCGGATGCTTCTACGGGCGTTGCCGCGATGACAGCGATAGTTTTCATGGAAAACTTCTTGTTTCTAAAGTATTTGTTTCATTGTTCGATAGGTATCATATAGTATGCTCATTGTAAAAACGGTTACATGGTAGCACTTATCCTTGTAAGATCAATCTATTTAGTTTTTATCCGGAATCGATTCTTTTCCGCCCTAGCTGTGTCAATCCGCGGGCTTGCTTGTACGGCGTACCTGTGTACGCCTCCGCGCAATCCCTTGATTTTGACTCGCCCGGAGGGCTCGCCCTGCGGGCAGCCTTCGCTGTCAACTTTTGCAGGCATATGTTTCTTGCCAGGACCAAAAATCCCTCGTTTCCGAATTGAAAACCAATAGTTTCACATCCGGTGTTTCCGGATGGAAGATATTTAGTGCATGTAGCACTCGACCGTCTGGCTCAGGTGCATCCGGGCTTGTAAGGTTTGCTTTTTCTCATAAATCGCATAAGCTGAATGCGACTGGTTCTGCGACAAGTCAACAAGGGGGTAAATCGTATGAGATATCAACGGTTCATTTATTGTCTTCTGGTGTTGCTTCTTTTTTGTGGCTGCGGAGGAAGTGGCGACAGTACATCCTATTATATGCCGATTTCGACAACAGATCCTGTAACAGATCCGGAGACAGTTTCTTTCTGGGCATACGATTTCGTCCACAACCGATACTACACGCTCAGCGCCGCGAAAGTGGCGGAAGGCGTTCACTGCTATATTTACCTCGAGGATGGTGAGTCCGTTGAACAAGATGCAATCGATGCCGTTAAAAACGAATTCGACTCGAATATCTATCCCAGTGTCACGACCGCCTTTGGCAGTGAACCGAATCCGGGTGTCGACGGCGATTCCAAGATCTACATCCTTTTGCAGAACGTTATCGACGGATTCACTTCGGGCAGTTCCAGTTACATAGCCGGCTATTTCAATTCGCTGAATGAATATTCCGTACCGAACTCGAACAAAAAGGAAATGTTTTACATGAACATCAACCCCGCCCCGGGGATTGTGGCCGGTGACGCGGATTTCAACGACACTCTGGCCCACGAGTTCCAGCACATGATTCACTGGGAACAGAAAACCCACCTAAAAGGCCTGAATAACCCGACATGGTTGAACGAGGCCATGTCTACCATTGCTGGTACATACTGCGGCTATGGGCCAAGTTGGTACAGCGTCTGGGTCTATGAACAGGACCCGTCGAATTCCCTGACCATGTGGGATTCAACTCCGTACGATTATGGGGTGGTCTATATGTGGGCCCAGTATTTCAAGGATCACTACACGGGAAACGGTAACATATTCAAAGAAATGCTGGACCAGAATTCCACTGGAATTACCTCGGTTAATAATGCGTTGGCCGCGGCGGGATATTCCAAGAACTTCATCGAAACATTCCGGGATCTGTCGATTGCGGTATTTTCGGGCAGCACATATTCCTGGCTGGGCCATCCAGAGTGGTCGTATACTTCTATCGATACCTGGCCCGGCAGCCATGGCGACTATATTCTTCCCGGGTTGTTCCCGATCAGTAGGCAGAATGTCGCCAGTCTGGCGCCTCTCGAAGCATTCAGCATGAACTTTTACCGGTATTCGCCGGCTGGCACGATTACTTGGGCGTCAGCCGGTACCTACAACCATGCTTCCTTCGTGGACTCCGGCGCTTCCGCTATTACCTTTGACATGATTTCCAGTACCCCTTATGATTTCACTGGTTACGGCTACCTGATCGAGCAACAGACCGAAGTTTCTTCAGCAAGTGGAGGGGCGGTTGTTAGCAGTTCGATCGTGCTGAATCCCTTGAAGCTGGCTGACGTGGAACTGATGCACTCCCTGAAACAACCGTCTCCCAAGTCACCGCGCCAGATCCTGGCCGAAGTCAATGACAGTCCTGTCGTGAAAAAGCTCGTTGCCATGAGGGGCAAGAAATATCCTGTCCGCATGGACTCTTTCTTTGTCGAACAGGAGAAAGAGTTGCGAAAAACAGGTGTTCGGCCGTCATTCTGAAAATGTCGTGAGGCCGCGTCAGGATTCTCCAGTTGATTCGAGCTTTCGGAGACCTTGCCTTCTGCGGATTTTCCGCTATCTTTGAACCAAAGACCTCGACACAGATTAGTGTCGAAAGTATCACGGAAAGTCCGGACATTCTGTTCGGCACAGGGTGTTCGGATTTTCTCGAGGAGTGCCGAACGAAAGGACAAGCATGAGACGGGCAGTGTTGGCACGATTGGTCGGTGGGCTTTTTCTTTTTTTTGCAGCACAGGGATGTGCCATGAGCGTTCAGAATTCCGGGTCTAAAGCTCTCACCGGAACCGTCAGGGTCGTAGGAAATGAGCCGTTTACTCAGGTGGTGCTGACTGTGGGGGGAAACGCTGATCGGGCAACCGGAAGCCGTGATTATCTCATTGTCGGGCCTCTCGACGAAGAGCTCCGGGAAAAATACCAGGGGAAAAAACTTACACTGCACGGCACGTTCTGCGCTTCTCCCGACTCTGGCTTCAAGAAGTGCTTCAATCCTTCCAAGATAGTAGAAGGGGACGACGGTACCTCCCGGTAGTAGACGTTCTTTCGCCGCGAGGGCTGCCCGGTTCGGGTGGGATAGGTTTCGTACCTTATAGTTCAGCAATGAATCGAATACTCTCTTTCCGCGCTTCTCACGAGAAGCGTGCCGACATACCTGCCAACCTTTTCATCGCGTTCCGGTTTCGGTGGTACCATCTGTTTTCCGAGAAGATAACGCTTTAAATTTACAGCATTCGTTAGCCGTTGACGCCACTCCCTGGTTCTGATTTCCCTTGCTTCAGCTATTGTTTTTGATTATAGTGAGTGCAATCTCACGACAGGAATCGGGTCTTTCATGGATAAGAAAATAGTGGCTCTGAATATCATGGTGTCCATTCTGATCCTCGTGGTGATTGCCATGATTGCTTCTGATGTGATTGCCTACAAGCTCTCCAGAACTTTTCCCGCCACCTTTAAAAAAGAAAGCACGTTGGAACCCACTGCTCGAAGGAATGAACTTTCTTCTTTTTCCGCCATCCTTGAAAAAGGTCTGTTCGGTCCGGCGACACAAGGCAGGCTTACTCCTATAGCTCAAACCGAGGGGCCAATTGCTGTGGCTCCGACTGACTTGGTCCTGCTCGGAACCGCTATTGGTTCTTTCCGTGAAACGTTTGCCTTTATTTTGCGGCAAAGCACAGGCGAAGAAAGAGTTTTTCGACTTGGGGAAGATGTCTTCGACATTGGCCCGCTCGTCACTGTTCGCAGGGAAAGAGTCGAGATACAGGGGCGTGATTCCCGCATCACCTTGCTGGCTCCGACGGAAGTCCCCGGTGAGCCGGCAAAAACCCCGGGTGTCCCATCTCAGCCGGGCGCGCTTGCCAGCAAGGTATCTCCCGGTGGTTACGTGATTGATCAGCGAGCACTCAATGCTGCCCTGGATAATATCGGTAAGGCGATGACCGATGCCCGCCTTCTCCCCAATTCAATAGACGGCAAGGTGGAGGGGTTCAGAGTTTCAGAAGTGAAGCCGGGCGGAATTTTTGCCATGGTAGGGATTGCTGACGGTGATACACTGCTCAGTATTAATGATTATGCTCTTGATTCGCCGGAAAAGGCAATGCAGACGCTGAATTCTCTGAAGGGTCAGAGCAGAATCAAACTTGATTTGATTCGGGACGGGCGTCCCACAACTTTTACCTATGATATCAGATGATCGGGTAGCCATCAGAAGTGGTTTTTTCACTTTCTTCCGGACCCGTGAAAGTCGTCGGAGGTTTTCTTTGAAGAAGCGAATTGTTACCATGGTCGCAACGATTTTCCTGACGGTCCTTTTCCTGATGCCCGGCTATGGGCAGGCCAAGGGTATCGTCCTGAACTTCAGCGATGTTGATATTTCGACAATGGTCAAGTTCATCAGCGACCTGACCGGGAAAAACTTCATCATGGACGAAAAGGTGAAGGGTAAAATTTCGATCTATTCTCCTTCCAAAATCTCTGCGGACGAAGCCTTCAACGTCTTTACCTCGGTTCTGGAACTGAAGGGTTTCTCCGTTGTCAAAACCGGCAAGTTCTATAAAATCATGCCCTCCAGTGCTGCCAAACAGTCGGGAATGAAACTTTTTTCCGGCACTGATCGGGCACCCGTCAATGAAGCCTATGTTGCCCAAGTTATCGCCTTGAACCGGATGCCTTCCAAGGAGGCTGAGACATTTCTGAAACCGGTGGTGTCAAAGGACGGCTATGTTGCGTCATTCGGTCCGACAAATTCACTTCTGGTGGTCGATTCGGCGCTCAATATTCACAAGGTTGTCGATATCGTCAAGGCCATCGACAGTGATCTGAGCCGAGAAGGGGCGGAACTGGTTTTTCTTCAGCACGCCTCGGCCGATAATATCGCAAGCATCGTTCAGGAATGGCTCTACGGCAGAGATCTCTCCACAAAAACGAGCCAGCAAAGTCAGGGTGGCAGTGTCGGCGGCATGCTGGTTCCCGATGCGCGACTCAATGCGGTGATCATTTTCGGGAATGACAAAGATAAGGAAGACATCAAGAAGATCATTGCTCTTGTGGATGTGGTTCCTCCGACCTCCAGCAGCAAGATCAATGTCTACTATCTTGAGAACGCCGATGCCACCGAGGTTTCCAAGGTGCTGGAAGGAATGTTCAAGACAACAGCCACAACTACTGCCACGGCCTCGGCCACGGCGGCAAAGGCCGGCGCGCCTCAGCAGAGCGCTTTTGAGGGGACCAACATCAGCATTACCCCGGACAAGGCCACCAACTCCCTGGTCATCATGGCCTCGCCTGCCGATTTCCAGAATCTGGTGCAGGTGATAAAAAAACTGGACAAACGGCGGCGTCAGGTCTTTGTCAAGGCCCTCCTTGCCGAAGTGTCACTTGACAAACTTCAAGAGATTGGGACCCAACTGGGGGTTGCTGGTGCCGGATCAGATGGCAGTATTGCTGCTGCCGGTGTCTTTGATCCGTTCAGTTTCCTTGGCGCCACCGCCAGTCCCCAGCAGCAGGCAGTTGTAAAAGTACTTCAAGGATTGGCCAACAACGCGAATTTCTCCGCAGTTCTGAAACTCCTTGACCAGCAAGGTGCGGTGAATGTGCTTTCCAGTCCGAACATCCTGACTTCGGATAACAAGGAAGCAGAGATTTTTGTCGGTGAAAATGTACCGTTTATTTCCGCAACGAACCTTTCCTCTACCGGTCTGTCGCAGCAGTCAGTAGAACGGAA
>Ga0351900_1008_pt1 | contig 88863 bp, 86 predicted proteins | sample BONcelHT113001D3_FD_205827 | JGI IMG/M metagenome (GOLD analysis project Ga0351900, IMG submission 205827) | Enriched cells from coal bed in the Powder River Basin, Montana, United States - BONCAT cells T11 rep1 HSBNCT.T11.300.1.D3 ...
ATTTATAATTTTTTTAGCATTTTTTGTAGTATTCTTTGAGGCTGGACTAATAAGTTCTTATACTATAGTTACTTCACAACCTCCAGATATAGAACAGTTAATTGATATGCAGTTAAATAGAATCTCAGCAATTTTCAATATTGGTGAAGATGTTAATACGGCTCTAACTGGTAATCCCGATATAATAAATATCTCAAATACCAATCAAGTAGCTCAATCACTTCAAACTTTGGCTAAATTGGACGGTGTCGACTTAAAAACTCTTAATGCTACAACCTACGCTGATAAAAGTGGGGAAATAGTACCAGTAAATCTAACCGTGATGGGATATAAGGAAAATAGTACTGGGGGAACTAAATCTACCGGACAGATTGTTATAGTTCCAACTGCTGATTTCATGATCACTGCTACTGCTAACTCTAATAGTACTAGTAAAGGATTTTTAATTGATTTAAATTCAATCAAGATAGTTTCTATTTCCAGAATTTACAATTAATTAAGAAAAGCATATTATCATAATTAATTAACAACTGAAACAATAAAACAAAAGAAATAACGGTGATGCCATGATTCGCATTGTAGGGATAGGAGCTTCCACTAAAGATATAACTATCAGGGCATTAGAAGCGATTGAAAAATCTGAAGTAGTTATTGGATATAAAAAGTACATTAACTCTATTGAGGAATTATTGGATGGAAAAGAAATAATTAAAAAAGGAATGGGAGATGAAATTGCTAGGGTAGAACTCGCCATTCAGAAACATTTTGATGGGAAACAAGTTGCCATTGTAAGTTCGGGAGATCCAGGAATTTTTGGTATGGCCAATGTATTTTTTCAACTACTGGGAAAATACAGTGGTATTGAATATGAAGTTATACCGGGAGTTACCGCAGCTAATTATGGGGCTTCTTTACTAGGATCACCTCTCCATGACTTTGCAGTTATTAGTTTAAGTGATATATTAACTCCTTTATCCGAAATAAAACGTAAAATTAAATACGCCGCGAGGGGAGATCTGGTAATAGTTTTATATAACCCTATAAGCAAAACTCGAAAAAAACCATTTAGGGAGGCTATTAAAATACTTTTGGAGGAAATTAATCCATATACTCCAGTTGGAATTATTAAAAGCAGTTCTAATCCTCCATATATCCGTATAATTAATTTAAACGATTTGGATGAAAAAGAAATTGACATGTCTACTCTTTTGATAGTAGGCAACTCGACTACATATATAGAAGATGGACACATGATTACTCCCCGGGGATATGTGGTTAAACAGCCTCTTCATGAGCTTTCCCGAGAATTTTACCAGAATTTTTTAGCTGGCAACATTGTTGAAGGACCTAATACCAATTGTGACTATTATCCTTGCCATCATCACTCTCAAAATTGTACTTTTTGTTACTGCCCATTTTATCCGTGTGGTGATGGTTCTACTGGTGGCAGATGGATAAAAGATAAGGCTGTATGGAGCTGTAAAGACTGTGAATGGATTCACAAAGATGAAACAGTAAAATGTATTAGAAAACAACTGCCTTTAATTTTGGAAGATGTTGAAGATCTTAAAAAGAGAAAAAAAGAACTATTGAAACTTCGCAGAGAATGTATTCACCAGACCAGAAATTTAAATAATGAATAATATAAAAATTTTTGGTTGAATACTTGTTTTTAAATACTATGTAATGATAAATCTATTTGATAGTCAAAATCTTTTTATTATAAGTTTATTATAACTTTTAATATCTTTGACAAGGAGGATAGAAGTTGTCAAAAAGTGTTAAGGATATTTTAATTGAAATGAAAAATATTTCAGAGCTTATGGTTGACCTTGCATATTCTGCACTTCTTTTTAATAGCAAAGATGCTGCCGAAGAAGTAAAAAAATTGGAAAATAAGGTTAACAGATTAAATTATGAAATTAAAAAGCAGTCTTTATTAGCAGCTCGTTCAGTGGAAGATGCAGAAAAATTAACAGCTCTTTTAGAGGTTGGAGAAGCCGCTGAAACAATTGGAAATTCGGCTAAAGACATTGCCGACCTGGTAATAAAAGGTATAAAACCCCACCCTGTATTTAAAATGGTAATGGAAGAATCAGAAGAAATAATAACACGAGTAACTATTCAAAAAGGTTCTGAAATCGCATTAAAATCTTTAGGTGATCTTCTTCTAGCTACAAGAACTGGAATGAGAGTTATAGCAATTAGAAGAAACGAGTCCTGGATTTATGGCCCAGATAGGAATACTATACTATCTGAAGACGACACGTTGATCGCAAAAGGGAATGAAGCTGGATCAGAATTGCTTAATAAATTAGCCAATAATGAAATGACGTTGGACGAGCTTTAATTAGTTTTATAATCTCTTGCTTATTTTAAAATGATTGTATTAATCATTTAATGTTACATAGTCGGATGGTTTTTCAGTTTATTATCAAAAAATTAACAGATTAACTGAAATTATTTTAATAATTATTAATTAAAAATATTATATTGAGGCTGATTGGAATGATAGTGGGTGATTCGAGTGAAGATCATAAAAGTGGCACTGAAGAAGATCCGAGACGGAATGGAATCCACCCTATTATTAATATTCCAAGCTATAATAATATTATCTAAATGTATATTAAAACTTTTTTCATCTATTAAAAGTGCTTTTAATCACCTATTTATCTTTTTTAAAGAAGGGCGCAGAGCTCTTGGGGAAGGATTTTTTGCATTGTTTATTAGTATTATTGGATCTCTTTTTGCAGGGATTTTGCTTGGAAAAATGACTTTTTTCCTGGAAAACTATCCCGGACTAATTGTTCTTATTCCTGGTGCTATAGGGATGAGGGGAAATATTTTTGGTGCGTTAGGATCTAGATTAAGTTCTGATTTGCACATAGGTATCCTTCCACCTGAATTAAAAAAATCAAATATTCTAACACAAAATATCTCTGGAGCAATTATTTTAACAATAGTACTTTCACTATTACTGGCTTTTTTTGCTAAAGGATTTTGTATACTCTTAGGTTTTCCGAGTATAACTATTATAGATTTTACAATAATTTCTGTTCTGGGAGGCATTTTTTCGGGCATTATACTCATGCCTTTAACCATTATCATTGCTTTAAAAAGCTATGAAAATGGATGGGACCCTGATAATGTAACTACTCCCATTATAGCAACTATAGGTGACTTATTTACCCTTCCTTCCATATTAATAGCTGTTTTACTATTAGGCTGGATAAAAAATGGTTTTTTTGAAATATTTTTATTCATAATATTTATTTTTATGGGATTAGCAGGATTAATACTGGGATTAAGAGGAGAAATTGATTTAAAAAAAATTATTTATCAAAGTACTCCTGTTCTTCTTATATGTTCATTAATGGGCACTACTGCGGGCAGTATTTTAAATAGCAAACTTTCCATCATTTTGAGTAATCCAAGTATTTTAACTATGGTTCCTTTATTTTCTGCCGAAAGCGGAAACTTGGTAAGTATATTGGGGGCTAGATTATCTTCAGGACTTCACTCTGGTTATATTAAACCCACTTCATGGCCAAATGAGGGTGCAGTTCTTAATTTTGGAATTATGATTACACTTGCTGTTATAATTTATCCCTTAATAGGATTAATGGCTCATTTTGCTTGCCTATCTTTAGGAATACCTTCAGTCGGATTATATAACATGATAATGATAAGTTCAATGGCGGGGGTTATTTTAACTCCTATTATGCTGATCACAGCTTTTTATTTAAATTCTATTTCTTATAGAAAAGGATTTAACCCTGATAACATTGTCATACCTTTATCAACTAGCATTACAGACCCATTAGCTAATCTAAGTCTTATTATGATTGCTATGATATTTTTAGGGATATCTTTGACTCAAATAATCTAATATAATATATTTATTTCAAATAAATTTTATTTATTATCCCGGATTAAATGATATTTTGATTAAAAATTAAAACCATGTTTTTAAAACAAAACTACATTTTTGCAGTTGAAAATATTCTGCTTTTATATACTTATACTCTGTATTTTTAGGAACGCCAACCAAAAATATTTTAAATGGGCTAAATTTTTTTTCAGGACCTAAAAAATGAATCCATATTGTTGTATTGTTTTTATTTCCAATCAAATCTTTTATTTGACCATTTAATTTAATTGGAGAAGAAGTAAATGAATTATTTTCATTAGAAATATTATCTACTGTATCTATAACCCAGTAAACGGATTCAATTGGAATAGGGTTCGGTTCGGTAATTAGATAATAATCTGTTTTTTCTAGTTCTGCTATACTAGTGGTCAAATGTTTACATACCCAATAGTTTGAATATTCATTTTCTTGAGGATACATATGATTTAAATCACTATTTGATTCATCATGGGGGCATATATCTGAGGCTTCTTGCAGGAAATTATTAGATAAATTGGTGCAATTATTTTGATGCCAATTTATACTTATCACTGTATAATTACTAAAAAAATTACATTGTACGGTACGATTTACTAAAAACACCTCTGACGATAATATTGATCCTGCATCATTTTTTAGTACTAATGGGTCTATTCTTCTGTCAAAAGGGTATATAATGATACTTGATTTGATATTTTTAGAAAATATTTTGTTATCTACTAATAATGAATATTTTTTACCTAAACTGACGATTTTTTCCCATGAAAGAATATTTGATGAGCTTTCATTAGTATAATTATAGCTAATGGCCAAACCGGGAGAAATTCCGCTAGAAATGCTCATTTTTTCCCAGTTATAAGGTGATCCTGGAGTTTCTATAAGTATATCTGCAGCTTCTAATGTACAGCGTTCTAAGGTGGCTCGAGAAGAATAATCACCTACTAAAGCATTACCAAAATCCATAGCATCAGCAGATATTCCAATAATAACGGTTATTATTATTAATGAAAGAAGTAAATCCGTTGAAAACACAAATCCTTCTGAATTAATCCATATATTCTTAAATTTATACTTAAAAAAACTTTTTTTTAAAATAATGGGCAATAACTTTTTAATTAACTTTAATGAAAACACAATAACCCTTCCTTTAATTTACATAAATTCATGAATCAATTAATTCCATATTTGACACCATGGCCTTCATCCAGGAATAAAAAGAAAACTGTCTCATTTTTGATATCATAAACTAAAGAATGGCCAGTATATGGTGCTATTCCAAAAATTACGTGATCAGAAGAACAAGGGCCATCAATTATTATTGAATAATTGCTATTACTAACCGGAACTGGTTGCAAAAAAACCTCCAAACCAAAGTGTTCACAAGTCTCTTTTGACTCTAATCGACATAAATAACAAGAACCATCCTTACTATAATGATAAAAACCGTTAGATTGGCAATTTTTCATAGTTTCATTTGAACCATGGCTTTGATATGGTTCATATGGGCATTTTTTTATAATAAATGGAGAACTAGCATTTTCATAATAACTGGAATTATCCATATTTTTACTTTCAAGATAATTGCTTAAAGATGTCCCATAAAATATTCTAGTGTTATCGTGATTGATTGAGCCATATGATCTACATTTTAAAAAAGGAAGAGGATCTGGCATTCCTTCTATTGATACTAATCTGGATAATTTTTCTTCATGTTTCAAATTATCAGTTTTTATATTCAATGAGAAATCAAATTCAATTAAAAAAGGATCATGGGGTGAAGTTTCAATACTATCAACATTACAAATAACATTAATGTTTTGATTATTGTATGTTGCAGTTAAATCATTAATTTGCAGCTGTAGTTGGGTTTTAATGGACTCAGTACTGTTATTAATCGTTTTATTATCATCGATTAGGCTTAAAGAAATATTTAACATTGCTTCTCTGGCTAAAATAGGGATATTTCGTTTTATATCTCCTGCGGCAAATGATACCTTTTCTGAATGTATAGATTGGCTTATAATTTCATTTTCACCTTGAAAAAAGTTTATTAGAGATACACTAATCAATATTACTGGTATTAGAAGTAAAAATGAAGTTCCAGCCATTACATATCCTTTTTGATCCATGTTTTCACCTAAAATATGTATTACATTTATATTAATAAATTATTATTTATTTTATAAAAATATTACTATTTTATATTTAATTAATAAATTTCAAATTTAATAGTTAAAAAAAGAAGAAAATAATATTTTTTTCAAAAGAAAATTAAACTAATTAATTGTGACTATTTGTTCAAATAAAGATTATATAATCTAATTAAATAATTCTAAATGAAACTAAAACCTTTAAATAATTTTTAAATTCTTTTAAGGTTTTTTTAATCTAGGATGCACCAAAGAATTTAATTACCATGACCTCCAAGATAAAATGAGTATTTAAATAGAATTTTTAAAAAATTAAAAATTTATTTGCCTACAAGTTGAGATTAATTGCTTTATTTATATATCATATTAATAAAAAAATAGGATTATGGAGGATTTAAATGTCAGACACAGTAAGAGCATGGCGTCATATTCCACAACGTTATAATTTAATTGGTTCTAAATGTGCACAATGCGGCACTGTTTTTTTCCCTAGCCGTATAATCTGTCCTGAATGCAGAAGAAAAGGGCAATTGGAAGATATAAATTTAAGTGGAAAAGGTAAAATATATACATACTCCGTTATTACCACTCCCACTGAAGAATTTAAGGAAATAGCTCCTTATGTAGTCGCTATTGTCCAATTAGAAGAAGGAGCTAAAGTTACCACTCAGATAGTGGATTGTAACCCTGATGATGTTCAAATTGGCGACGAAGTGGAAATGGTATTTAGACGAATCAGAGAAGAAGGAAATGATGGAGTGATATCATATGGATTCAAATTCAAGCTCAAAAAGTAAAATTGGTGTATTATTGGTAGGACATGGAAGTAGATTACCCTACGGGGAAGAAGTACTCAAGGGTCTGGCTGAAATTTATCGAAAAAATTCAGAATATCCTGTTAAAATAGGTTTCATGAATATGAACAAACCATCAATACCTGCAGCAATAAACGAACTTTCTAAAGAGAATGTAGATAAAATTATTGTAACTCCTGTTTTTTTGGCACATGGAGTTCACACTAAAGAAGACATACCTCATATTCTAGGGTTGAATAATGGGCATGGTAACTCGCACGGTCATTCACATGACCACCACGATGAGGTAAATGAAGAGATACTTTTTGATGGTGAAATAATATATACAGAACCTTTAGGCGCGGATTCGCGATTAGTAGATGTTATTAAGGATAGAGTAAATAATGCTCTTTAATTATTAATCATTTTTTTTAATTAAGATACAAAATATTTTTTTTTATTTATTGGTTCTTATAATCATTATTTATTGGTATTTACCTCTCAGTAAATATCCACAAATTTTACTATTATATAAAAATTTATTTTTAATCATCAATACTAATATTACTTAATGTCTCATAAAAAAACAAAAATAAGTGATTTTGGTGAGAAGAAATTAATAACCAGAATTATCAAAAAAACACGACACTTGCAAAGTGATTATTTTTCCAATGATTTACGCATCATGAATAGTTTGGGAGATGATGCTGCTCTAATTGATTTTGGCTCTAATTATCTAGTGGCATCGTCTGATATGCTAATTGAAACTTCTCACTTTCCCAAACAAATGAAAGCTCGTGAAATTGGATGGAAAATTGTAACGGTGAATATTAGCGATCTGGCAGCTATGGGGGCTTACCCAATGGGTTTTTTAGTTTCAATGGGCCTTCCTAAAGAAATGGACATTGATTTCTTTGATGAAATGGTAAATGGGATTTTGGAGGCATGTAAATACTATAACTTACCTCTTATTGGGGGGGACACTAATGAATCCCCACAACTAGTTTTGAATGGCACTGCTCTTGGAGAGGTTAATAAAAAAAAAGTTTTGATGAAATCTGAAGCCGAAAAAGGGGATTTATTGGCTGTGACTGGTCCACTGGGACTGGCTGCCGCGGGATTCGAATATTTACTTTCCGAAAATTATCCAGAAATAAAATCTGAAAAAAGTAAAAATTCAGAAAATCTGAAAAAAACTCTGCGATTAGTCACTAAACACGCCTTTAAGCCTAAAGCAAGGTTAAATGAAGGTATATTAGCAACACAATTCGACCAGATAAAGGGAGCTACGGATATTACTGACGGATTGGTAAGTGAGTTGGAAGAAATTATAAACGCTTCAAAGAATTCGGATATGAATTCCCAAAGTTATATTGGGATTAAAATTTATGAAAATAAAATACCTATTCCTCCGGAGGTAATTGAAATAGCGGATTTATTCAATAAAAATCCTTTAGACATGGCTCTTTACTATGGTGAAGATTTTGAATTACTTTTTGTTATCAAAAAAGATGGCATTGATGAGATTAAAGAGCATTTAAACTTACATGTTCTGGGCGAGGTCACCAGCACGGGTTTCATGGAAATTGTTAAAAGGAAAGGAATTACTGAAATACTTCCTTCTGGAGGTTATCAACATTTTATTGATTAAATACTAGAATTATTGGTTTAATTGGGGTGAAATATTGGAAAAAGAAGCACTTCTTTATGAAAAAATTGGTACAAAAGCTAATTGCAATGTATGTAATCGTAGATGTCTAATTGCTTTAGGAAAAAGGGGTTTTTGTTTAACCAGAGAAAATCAAGATGGAATTCTATATGCCATTAACTATGGGATTGTTTCTTCATCTGGCGTGGATCCTATAGAAAAAAAACCGCTTTATCATTTTTACCCGGGATCCCGAGTTTATTCCTTGGGTAGTGTAGGATGTAATTTAAGTTGCACACACTGCCAAAATTGGAAAATTGCTCGAGCTTCAGTGGAAAGTATCTATACAAGTGAAATTTCCCCAGAAACTTCTGTGCAGTTGGCTAAACAACATGAATGTGAATCTATAGCTTGGACTTATAATGAACCGACAATGTGGATTGAATATACTTTAGATTCATCAAAAATAGCCAAAAAAAATAAATTAAAAACTATATATGTTACGAATGGATACATGACTACAGATGCTTTGGAACTCATAGGGCCTCATTTGGATGCGGCTAATATTGATTTAAAGGGTATGTCTGACCGCTTTTATCAGGAAATATGTAATGCAAAATTAGGCCCTGTTTTAAAAAATATAAAATGGATTTACGAGGAAGGAATTCATCTGGAAATAACTAATCTCATAATTCCAGGTTACAATGACTCAGAAAAATATTTAAATGCATTGATTAAGTTCATGGTAAACGAAGTTGGACCTGAAGTTCCTTTGCACTTTACCAGATTTTTCCCTAATTATAAACTGGTAGATATTGCACCAACACCTATAGAAACGCTTAAAAAGGCCAGAAAAATGGCTCAAGATGCGGGAATAAGATATGTGTATTTGGGCAACGTATTGGGGACTGATGGAGAAAATACTTATTGTTACGAATGTGGCCAAATATTGATTGAAAGGAACGGTTATGGGTTGGAAGATTTTAAATTGGATAAAAATGGAAAATGTCCATATTGTAGCACTGAAATCGATATAATGATTTAATTTTTAACATGAATAATTTAATTTTCCAAAAAAAAGTTTGAATGGATATCATTCAGATAAACTAACCCTTTCAAATTTTTCTTTTTTATCCAGTGGCTTGGTTGCGTCAACACCGACCTTAGTAGTTGTCCCATCAGGCATAGCAGTGGGATCAAGAGATGAACCTCTAGCTCCTGGAACAATAAGTATGTCATCGTCTCCTTTTACACGAGTAGCCATAGCATATTCCAAATCTTCAGGATCAAAGATATTTACATCTTCATCAACCACCAAAACATGCTTTAAGGAAGGATGAGCTGCTAAAGCAGCCATTATGACATTTTTACCATCACCAGTTGTTTGTTTTTGTATGGAAACTGCAGCATGAAGCCAGCAACACCCTCCCTCAGTTAAAACCACGTTTTGAACTGTGGGAACTGTATTTTGAACTGCTTTATATATTCTTGGTTCTTGAGGAAGACCTTGCAATAGCTTGTGTTCAAAACCAGCTGGAAATATTGCGTGATAAATGGGATTATTCTTTAAATGCATTTTATCAAGTTTTATAACTGGTTCATTTCTTACAACATCATAAGTATCAGTTAAATCTACAAATGGTCCTTCTTCAGCCCTTTTTGAAGCTAAAAGTTTACCTTCAAAAATTATTTCAGCATTAGGCACTTCTAGATTAGAATTTTCACACTTTACAAGCTTAATATTCCCCCCATGGAAACTATTAGCAACTTCCATTTCATCAGCAGTGATAGGTATGGATGTGGTTGTGGCTAGTAAAGTTGCAGGATTCATTCCGATTGCTATTGCTATATCTAAATCTTTTCCTAGAGCTTCAGCTCGCTTATAATAGGTGTAAAGATGGCGAGGTACGATTCTTACTGTCAGGTGCTGATCATCAAGCACTAACATTCGATGTATGGATGCATTTCGTGATCCACTCTCTGGGTCGCGGGCAACAATAACTCCTGCAGTTATATATGGCCCCCCGTCCCGTTTATAATGTGTTAGTATGGGAATTTTACTTAAATCTGCTGAAAAGCTTTTATAATCTTTAGAAACTTTCTCAACCTTAGTTATTGATTTTGGTGTTTCCATACCTTGAATAATTTTAGGAGTGATACCAACAATATCTGTATTTAAAGCTAGGGCTATCTTATCTCTAGTGTTACAGATACCAGAAATAATAGGAATAGAAGAATTTTTGATATTTTCAAGTAAAATTGTATCTTTAGGATGCTTCCTAAGTATTTTTGCTGCTTCAAAAACACTTGAAACTTCTTTTTCTATTTTTATTATTCCAAAATTTTTTTCCAAAATTTCTAAAAATTCTTTCATGATATCACCAGAAATGGATTATCAATCTTAATTAAATTTATTAGATTTAATTAAAAATCAGCTGATCTACTTTTTAATCTTTTTACACGATCTTCTAGATCTTTATTTTCAATTCCAAGCATTTCAGCTGCTAAAACAGCAGCATTACCACCATTACCGATTCCAACCGTACCTACAGGTACGCCTGGAGGCATATTAACCATAGATAATAGTGCATCAAGACCACCCATTCGCATTGGACATGGTACTCCAATAACGGGCTTTTCACTAAGGGCAACTACAGCTCCGGTAACATGAGCCGAAAGCCCACTTATAGCAATGAAAAGTTTTACTTCATTCATACGTTCCATATATGCTTCAAAACGTTCTGGGTACCTAATAGGAGATATTATATTCATATCATAACTTATGCCCATTCTATCCAGAAACATAGTAGTTTTCTTTGCAATTTTCATATCAGAATAGCTTCCAGGTATTACAGCAACCAATGGTATTTCTTTGTCGACCCCTTCTTCGGTTAAGGAATGAAACACTTTTTTTTCGATTTTGGGTAACTCTATTTTATTAGGTGCGTAATAATCTCCTTCAATATTGCCTACTAATTGACTTTCGTCTCGTTGAACTTTTTTGTAGTAATTTTCCCTAAGTTTTGAAATCCGATTTCTAACATTTTCATCATGTATTCCTATAATCTGGGCTGCCAATAAAGCTCCGTTGTCTCCCCTATCAATTCCTACGGTTGCTACTGGAGCTGGAAATGGCATTTGAGAAGATGCAAACAACGCATCTATTCCTCCTAGTTTAACATCAACTGGTACTCCTACTACGGGTCTGTGAGTATTTGCTGCAATCATTCCTGGAAGATGAGCCGAAAGCCCGGCAATTCCAATGAATACTTCAACTCCTTGGCGAGTAGATTCTATTACAATTTGTTTTACTTTTTCATGGGTACGGTGAGCAGATGCGACTCTAATATCGTAAGCAAGTTCTAGTTGTTCTAAAATCTCTAAAGACTTTTCCGCTATTTTAAAATCGGAAGCACTTCCTAATAATATCATAATTTTAGGGCTCATGGTAATTTCACCTTTAGTACAATAAAATGTTAAATATTGTGTTGATCTTTTTATAATATAATTTTTCTATAATTTATTACTATAAATATATTTTTTGACTAAAACCATTAATTTATTATATATCAACACATTATTTAAGTAAGTTGAATAACTTAAGGAAAAGTGAATATAGTTTGTCAATAAGCGATGATTAATTAATTATTTCATCAAAATCATGATTGAATCTCATAGTACATTATATCATTAAAAACTCTTAAAAGAGTTTTTTCATAATTGTATTAGTAGATTTTAGCAATATTAGTTTCTATTCTTAATAAATTTCAATGATACCAAAAAGAGTAATGGTTAGAATAATAAAATTAAAATAATAAAAATTTTATAAATTCATTAATTATTCATACAGATTCAAGATCATGAACTACAAAGCTATTTTAGGGATAAAAATATCTATTAATGATTTTTGAGATGAGGTGCGAAATTTGTATTGGTTGATTATTATAATTATATTCCTGCTAGCTACTATAAAAAAAAGTGATTCTAGGGATTCATTACATGTTTCAGTAGTTATACCTGCATATAATGAGGAAAAAACCGTGGGCCATGTAGTAAAAACTGCACTTTCTTGTAAATATGTGCATGAAGTTCTGGTAGTAGATGATGGTTCATCAGATAATACATATGAAAAAGCAAAGATGTCTGGAGCTAGCATCATTAGACATACTACCAATCAAGGAAAAGGTGCTGCACTTAAAACTGGTTTTAAACATTCTAAAGGAGACATAGTGGTCTTTATAGATGCTGATTTGCAAAATTTAACTATTAATCAGGTTGATAATATTATAAAACCTATTTTGGAGGGGAAAGCAGACATTACCAAGACCAAATTTAAAAGAGAGGCGGGTAGAGTAACAGAATTAACAGCAAAACCTCTTTTAAACTTCTTTTTTCCTGAAATTAAGTTTGATCAACCATTAAGCGGTCAGTTCGCGGCTAAAAGGTCTTCTTTAAATAAAATTCGTTTTGAAGAGGACTATGGGGTAGATGTAGGAATTGTACTTGATGCAGATGTGCATGGACTAAATATTAAAGAAGTGGACATAGGACACATTAAACATCAAATGTCCAGTTTGACTGATCTTAATTTGGTGGCTAATGAAGTGGTACGTACCATTGTGGATAGGGCCATGGAATATGGTCGGGTAACCATGATGGATTCTATGGGAAAATACATTCGTATGGGAATATTGGGTCTTTCATTGGCATCTCTTGGGGTTTTTGGAGTATTTTTTATTCGCATAATACCTCCCACTATTTGGATAATTACTGCCATTGTTGGAATGTTAATGGCAATATATTACATATTTAAATTAATAAAAAGATCTTTAAACACAATGGTAAGACAGGAAGGCCGCACACAATCTTTAAAATCATTTACTTATATGCATTTTCCTATACTTGTATCTGGTATTATTTTGATTGCCATGCTTTCCACCCTTTTAGGAGCAGTACATGTGGATGATGGTAAAATATCCATAGAACCAAACTCTGGAAACCTCATAATCTGGAAAAATTCTTCAGATAATAGAACGTTTGATGTTAGGGGTCCATATACTGTTGACAGCGCTCTGGAAAATGAGAATACTATTATAAGAATATCTGCAGAGGCATTAGACACACTGGGTCTAAAACATGGGGATAAAATTTATTTGAATGGTCGCGCGTATATTTTAAATGAGTCTAGACCTGGTGAAAATAATATAATCAGAATACCTTTGCAGATTAGAAAAATTCTTGATATTAATGTAGGTGATGTTATACAAGATGGAAACCTGCGAAAAATCTTTAATAATGTTCATGCCCAGAGAAATCTTCCTATAGAAGGATCAAAAACAGGTAACATTACCCTTCAGGAGGGTATTCTGATTCAAAATGCCCCAGAAACTGGTCGACAAGTAAATATTTACCTTGATAATGAAAAATTAGCCACAACTTCTGGTATAATGAATAATAGTTCCTATTCTGTTTATATTAATGGTGAAAAAGTAAGAACTATAAAATTTTCTCAAAAAAACTTCTTAAAAGAGTATTTCATATACTGGGGGAATCACGAAATTAAAATTAAGATTGAAAATGAAGTTAATAGTGATATTAAATTTGTTCCAGCATCTTCCGGCAAATTTTTGAATTTTAATATAACTGGTTCATTGAATTAACTTCTCAATTATTTTCAATAAAATTAATTAATATTTTTTAATTCATTAATTTATAATTAATAATACACTTTTACAGCTTCTTCAACGTCATCATAAAGTCCTAATGCTGCCAAAGCTCCTATTTTACCTTGTGAACCGGTAATTTCGATTAATTCAATTCCTAATTCTTTTGCTACTTTTTCAGTTTCATCTACATTGATCATCGATTTTTTTGTTCTTTCAGCATATTCTCTCAAAGATAAGGGGATATTAATCCCTTCTAAAACTGCGATGGCCGTTTTTTGAGAAAGAGTTTTTTCTTTTAGAATTTTGATGGCTTTTTCTATCAGTTTATTTTTTTCCCCAGGTTTAACTGCAAAAGTTAATGCCACAGAAACACAATTTTGAGTTTTATGAGGATTATGAGGATATAACTGTACAATAACATGATCTATATATTTAAAACCAAATTTGGCAAGTTCCATACCCATATTGTGGGCCATAGTCCATGTAGCCCCTTCGTCTTTTGTATCAGTATCATCCACTCCCAGAACAATTTTTTCCATACGCGGGGTGATTACTGCGGCTTTTCCCAATTTTGATCCTCCACCAACATCGTATAATTCTACTCTTTTTACACCTTCAGCCATTCCACGGCACATAGCTGCCCCCACACCTGCCCCCGCCAGCCCCGCGTGAACTACTCGAACTTCATCTCCTTCTACTGCAACCTCTTCAATACCCGCAGCATTCACACTAGCTTTTAATTCCAGAGGAGTTTTTCCTGTTCTGGTTATGAAAACATGCTTATTCCCATCTCTATATGATTTTAGAATAAGATCACTTGTTCTCTGATATTGATTTACTATCCAGTGTGAACCAGATACGCAAGGATGATATTCTACTATTTCTACCAATTCTTGATCTACCATGGTAATCACTTTTTGATAAGGGGAGATCCATGGGTCATTAAATTTTTCTTTTAGATCTTGGGGACTCAATATTTCCATTAAAATACCTCTGAACAGTCAAAAATTTAAAATCAATTGAATTATTATATGTCTTTATTATTTTAATATGATATATTTAAAATATTCATTTAGATTAGCAATTTAAAAGAATATTTTCTCAAAGTGGATTAAAGAAAAATAATAATTCTAATAGGCTCTTAATAAGTAGATATAAAAAAATATAAAATTGAAAATAATATTTAAAATTATTTTAGCCTATCACACATTTTAACAACAGCTTCAACAGCTCTTTTTCCATATTCAACGCGCTGGTGTGCCTCTATTCGAGTCATACCTGGTCCGGAGATTCCGAGAGAAACGGGTTTGTCATATTCGAGTGCTAAATCTGCTATTTTCCGGGAGGCATGTTGTACCACTATCTGATCATGATCTGTTGATCCTTCAATAACTGCTCCCAGTGTAATAACTGCATCGATATTTTCCTGTTTTAAAAGTTTTTTTATGGCTAGAGGCATGTCAAAGACTCCTGGCACTGTAATTACTTCGGTTATCTCGGAATCTAAAAATTTGGCATGTTCTCTAGCAAGTTCTAGCATCATGTTAGTAATATCATAATTAAATTCTGCTACAACTGCTCCAATTCTTACATTAACCATTTAATCTACCTCCCTATGAGATATTATTATTTTTAATATACTCTCAATTTAAATTAAGGTAATATATTTTTTTAATCTTATAACTGTTTATAATTTAAATCCTGTTTATAATTTAAATCATTAACACAGCAAATGCAACCATGCTGCCAACCATTAGAAATATTATAAAAAGAGCTATTGCTTGCACTTTATCCATATTCTCTACACTCCAAATGTTTTTGCAATCTCTTCTATTGTTTCACATAATTTTTGAACTTCTTCAGATGTGTTGTAATAATGAATGGAAGCCCTTACAGTACCGCCCTGTTCATAGGCGCCAATATGTTTTATGGCTGGAATGGCACAATGATGACCACTTCTAACACAGATTCCACGTATTTCATCCAAAATTTTAGCCACATCATGGGGATTCATATTATTAATGTTAAATGATACAATACCATAAATATTTTGGGGATCGCCATAGCATTTTACATTATTTATTGAAGATAATGCAGTGTAAAGCTCTTCAGTTAACCTAATACCATGTTTTTCTATTTTTTCTAAGCCAATTCGATTAATATAATCTACTGAAGCACCTAATCCTATAAAACCTGCAATGTTTCCAGTTCCGGCTTCAAATCTAGTTGGAAATGATTCTAGTTGGAAATCATCTTCAGAAACATTTGCAACGGTTCCCCCACCTAAAGCACTGGAATTTAAATTTTTAGCTTGCACTTGATCACAATAAAGAAAACCTGTACCAACCGGACCTAATGTTCCTTTGTGCCCTGGAAAAGCCACAAAATCAGCTTTCATTTTTTTAACATCTATTTTCATATGACCCACAGATTGTGCAGCGTCTATCAAATATAAAGAATCATTATCACGAGATATATTCCCAATTTCATAAACATCCTGAACGGATCCAAAAGCATTGGACACATGAGTTACTGCAACTAAACGAGTACTTTCATCTATTGCTTCTTCTATAACAGAAGGATCTAATATCCCATTGGGGTCTGCTTTTACTACTTTTATATTAACTCCTTTTTTTTTAAGATTCAGCCAAGGCAAAAAATTAGAGTGATGCTCTATGTTGGGTACTACAACAGAATCCCCTTTTTCAAAATTAAGTCCTTGGGCTACAATGTTTATGGCTTCAGTGGTATTTTTAGTGAAAACAATTTCTTCCGGACTAGCATTAATAAACCTCGCAACCTTTAATCTAGCGTCTTTAACTTTTTGTGTGGCCTTAATTGCAATTTCATATGCGCCTCTTCCCGTATTGGCATTGTAATTATAAAAATAATCACACATGGCTTCTACAACCGGTTTTGGTGTGGGTGTTGTGCTGGCAGCATCTAAATAAATGACTTTTTCTAAAAGGGGAATATCTGCTCTTACATCATCAGTTTCCATCGTATATTCCCTCCCTTGTTTTAAATAAGATTAATTAATTTATTTCAATATTATTATTATCACTCTTTTAATTTAATTTCTTTAATAATAAGTTCTCTCTATTTATAATCAACAAAGAATTATATTAATTATCACTACTTAACAATTGTTATATGAATTTTTAAATAAAAAAATTATTTAAAATAATTAAAAATTTTCTAAATTCTTTTTTACTTCTTTGGCCATTGTCATGGTGGAAGCATTGCCGCCCATATCTCTAGTAACAGTTTTGCCTTCAGCAAGTGTTTTTACAACCGCCTTTTCAATTTTTTTAGCTTCTTCAACTTCATCAAGATAATTTAGCATCAAAGCCGCTGATAAAATCATGGCTGACGGGTTAGCAACTCCTTTACCTGCTAAAAGCGGTGCTGATCCATGAACCGGTTCGAATAATCCTAATTTATCTCCTATATTTGCAGAAGGTATTAATCCCAATCCTCCTACTAATCCTGCACCTTCATCTGATAGAATGTCTCCAAAAAGGTTGGTGGTGACAATAACATCAAACATTTCTGGCTTGGTTAAAAAGTACATGGCTGTAGCATCTACATAAAAATCATTAGACTTCAGTTGTGGATATTTTTGGGCAATTTTGTAGAAGCTTTCTTTGAAAACTCCATCTGTTTTTTTGAGGACATTAGCTTTGTGAACGGCCGTCACAGTTTTTCGCCCGGTTTTTACAGCATATTCAAACCCGAATTTTGATATTCGTTCTGAAGCTTTACGGGTAATAATTCTCTTAGCCGTGGCTCCCTCTTCGGTTTCTTCTTCTATTCCACTATACATTCCTTCAGTGTTTTCCCGAACAATTACAAAGTCTAGATTGTTAAATAAACTTTTTGTTCCAGGATAAGATTTAACCGGCCTTAAATTTGCGTAAAGATTCAATTCTTGCCTCATTTTAACAATAACATCGGCTGCACTTTCACCAGCAGCTCCAAACAGACAAGAATCAGAGCTTCTTACAATGTCAATAGTTTCCTCAGATAATGGTATTCCATTTTTGGCAGCGTATTCATCACCCGCATCTGTAAATTCATAATCAAAATCTAAGTCAACAGCTTCCATTATATGGAGAGTTGCTTCCATTACTTCTTTTCCTATACCATCGCCAGGTATGACAGATATTTTGTACATAATAACACCAGGAGCGTAATTTTCAATCTAAAATTTATAATTTAACTTTAAAATCAATTTTTTTAACTCTATAAAATGGGAAAAATTATTATTTCATCTGTTCTTTAACATAAGGGATTAAACCTCCCTTGTTGAGAATTTCCAGCATGAATTCTGGAAGTTTTTGGAATTCATATTCTTCTCCAGTTTTTAACTTCCTTATAATTCCTTTATCCATATCTATTTCAATTTTATCTCCAGTATCCAAGTGATTAGATATTCCAGGAGCTTCTAAAAGTGGTATCCCTACATTTATAGAGTTTCTGTAGAAGATACGGGCAAATGATTCGGCAATAACTGCGGATATTCCCGCACCTTTCAATGCAAGTGGGGCGTGTTCACGAGATGAACCGCATCCAAAATTTTTCCCTCCCACAATAAAATCTCCTTCATTAACTTTTTCATGAAATTCAGGATCTAGACCTTCCATAACGTGTTTAGCAAGTTCCTTAGGATCTATAACTACTAAATAACGTCCAGGTATGATTATATCTGTATCGATATCATCTCCAAACTTCCATACGTTTCCTTCCATAATAACACCGCTTTTTTCTTTAGTTATATTGATTATTATTTTGATTATATATCAGTTAGCTATAAACCACTAAATTTCTCTGGGATCTGTAATTTTGCCCGTAATTGCTGAAGATGCTGCTACTGCCGCGGAAGATAGATAAACCTCTGCCTCAGGGCTCCCTTGTCTACCTCTGAAGTTACGATTTGAAGTTGATAAACTCACTTCACCAGGCCCTATGAGTCCCACATGACCTCCTAAGCAAGGACCACAGCAGGGGTTGGTAACTAATGCGCCAGAATCAACAAATATTTTTATTAGTCCCTCATCCAGAGCTTTAGTGTAAATCTCTCTAGAAGCAGGTATGACGAGCATACGAACTTCGCTTGCAATTGTTTTGCCTTTTAATATTTGGGCAGCAGTTCTTAAATCACTTATACGGCCATTGGTACAAGAACCCAGAAATATTTGGTCAATTTCAATTCCAGAAACATCACTAACTGGTTTTACATTGTCAACGTGGTGGGGGCAAGCAATTTGGGGTTCGAGTTGATTAACATCAATGTGCATTGTTTGCAGTGATTCGGCATCCATATCGCTCTTCATTATTTCATAAGTTTTGTTTGAACGCCCTTTGATGTATTGCTTAGTTTTGTCGTCGGGTTCAACCAGGCCTGTTTTTCCTCCCATTTCAATGGCCATGTTACATAGAACCATCCTATCAGAGACATTCATGTCCTTCACAGTTTCTCCTGCAAACTCACAAGCTTTGTATGTAGCACCATCTGCCCCAATTTGTCCAATAATGTTAAGCACAACATCTTTTGCATAAACATGATTTTTTAAAGTTCCTTCAACTTCAAACCGGATGGTTTCAGGAACCTTGAACCAAAGTTCGCCTGTGGAAAAAACCATTGCCATGTCTGTTGATCCTATTCCCGTAGAAAATGCTCCAAGCGCACCATGAGTACAAGTATGTGAATCAGTTCCTACAATCACTTCGCCTGGAACTACATGGCCCTTTTCAGGAAGTACTTGATGACATACTCCTTCTCTAACATCGTAAAAATTATTTATACCTTGTTCTTTTACAAACTGACGCATTAAAAGATGATTATTGGCTGCATCAAGTGAGTCTGCAGGGACTTGATGATCAAAAACAACAACAACTTTTTCTGGATCCCATACCCTAGGAACTCCTATTTTTTTAAAAGACTCCACTGATAATGGTCCTGTGAGGTCATGAGTCATAGCCACGTCAATATTGGCCATAACAATTTCTCCAGCGCTTGATTCCTTTTTACCGGCGGCTTTAGCCAGTATTTTTTCTGCCATGGTCATAGACATTTTACAATTCTCCTTACTTTATTTATTATTATAATTAATATCGGCAAATGATTTTCTAAAATGTTAATTTTTTAGATTTAATGTGCTGAATTGCATACAATTTCAATATGCCATTATTACACAATAAAAAAGTTTTTTGATTCAAAATACCAAAAATCCTGTTTAAAATTTAATTTTATATTTAAACTTGGGTTTGGTATTTTTATATTCATTTTAAAATTTCAAAATTTGTTAAATAAATATATAATCAGTAGACTGATTTTCTGTTATTTTTTATTATGGTGATACTATATATATTTTAAAAAAATTTAAGGATTTTCTAAAGTAAGGAGCAATATTCAGAAATTAAGTTAATAATTTCTTTAATATTATATTCACAAATTTAATTATGAAATATCAAACAATAAATAAATCTATTAGGTCACTCATAAATATTATTACTAAATTTAATACAAATAATAACATATATATACTTAGTAATACTATTTTTATTAAAGTGTTACTTCTGTATTGTAAAATCTATTGATGCTAGTGAGATTACTTGTCAGAAGCTCACCAACCCTATAAATAATATTAATAATGGATATCATTATAGTGAGGGATTGGAATGAATGAAGAAATGAAGCAGGAATACAAGAAAATTGAAGATAAATTATCTGAAGAGGAATTCCTGAAACGAATGAATGAAATGAAAAAGGACTACGCTGATGTTAGTTTTATGAATGAGATTGATATAGCTCGTATGATTGTTGGAGAGTTCATTAATGAGAAAAATGCTCCATTATCTGAAAAAAAAGAGCATACTATGGATAAAATTTCAAAAATGGAGGAAGGGGCAGATAACTTAAGAATCAAAGGAAGAGTTATGAGAGTTTCTAATCCAAAACCTTTCACTAGTCGCAAGGGAAAAAATGGTAAAGTGGCTAATGTAGTTCTTGCTGATGAAACAGAGGAAGTAAGGGTAGTTTTTTGGACTGAAAACATAAAACTTCTGAAAAATATAAAAGAAGGGGATATAGTTGAAGTTGATAAGGTAACCGTTAGAGATGGTTATCGAGGAAGAAAAGAAATTCACCTCCAACCCAGATCTACTATGGAAAAATTAGAATCTGATGATAAATTACCCTCCTACCAAGAGGAAATTACTTCTATTGCTGCTATTGAAGAAGATCAAGAAGTGAATGTAATAGCCAGAATAATACGATTACCTGGTATTAGAACATTTGATAAAGATGGTAAAGATGGTAAAGTTGCTTCTATGGAAATTCAAGATGAAACTGGAAAAATTACCTACACTCTATGGAATAAAGACACTGAGTTAATACAAGAATTAGGCCTTCAAGAAGGAGACACTATTAAAATATTAGGTGCTCAAAGTAGAATGAGAAATGCTGAGATTTCTTTAACACACCCATGGGTGGGCAGAATAATTAAGGGCGATTATGACGTTCCTGAAGCCGAAGAAACTATTTTAAAGATAGGAGATGCTCATGAAGTAAAAGATGTTACGGTAATGGGTATAGTAACTAAAATACAAGATACCATAACTTTTGAGCGTTCTAATGGTAGTGCAGGATCAGTCAAATCTATTGAAATAATGGATGATACTGGATCTATACGAGTAACTCTGTGGAATAATGATACCAATTTGGAAATTAATAAAGGGGATCTATTAAAAATAACAGGTGGAAATTCTGAATTTGATGAATATTCTCCTTCTGGATACCGATTGAACACTAACTGGAATACTAGCATCGTTATAAATCCAGATTCTGACGAAAATTTGTTGGAAGTTTTACAAGAATATAAAAAACACTTAGAACCCGTTAAAATTGGAAGAATCAGTGAAATGGAAGATGAGGGCGAAGAAATCGATGTGGTAGGTCGTTTAATATCAATTAATGATATTCGAGAATTTCAGAGAGAGGACGGAACAGTAGGCCAAGTACTTTCTGCAGACATTGCTGATGAAAGCGGAGTAGTTAAAATATCTTTGTGGGATGAAAAGGCCCATACTAACTTAAAACTGGGAGAAGCAATTAGAATTGAAAATGCAAAAACAAAACTTGGACTTTACAGTGTTGATTTGAATGTTGGAAAGACTGCCCGTATACTGAATCCTCTTAAAGAAGATATGGAGAGCCTTCCGTCATTTGAAGAACTTGAAGAAATGATCTATACTCCTAAAAAAGTCGATGAACTGGAAGAAGACGAGCGCAATGTCCGAATTGTGGGTAGGGTAATAGATCTTCAGGATCCTAATGAATTTCAACGAAATGATGGCAGTCCTGGTATAGTAAGATCGATGGAAATTGCAGATGACACTGGTGCTATTCGAGCTTCTTTATGGGATGAAAAAGCGGAAATTCCTATTACTTTTGGAGATGCTATGCGTATAGAAAATCCAAGAATCACATTCCGTAACGATAACTTGGAATTAAGCATTGGAAGAAATACTCAAATTATCGCTGCTAAAGATAAAGACTTAGAGGGGTTGCCGACATTTGAAGAACTGGAAAAGATGATTTATAAACCATGCAATATTGAAGATCTGAATGACGAAGATAGGAATATAAAAGTTACTGGTGAACTCAGTGATACATTTGGCGGCCGGGTACTATCTTATAGATGTCCTAACTGCAATAATCGTTTGGAATCCGTAGAAGAAGAATATGTATGTGATTTTTGTGGTGAAACATCTGATGAACCAAAATATTTGCTCATGTTGCCTGCTAAAATAGTTGATGACACTGGTGAGATTAGAGCAACTTTCTTTGGAAAACAAGCAGAAAAACTTTTGGGAATGAACACTCTTGAGGTAGCAGACGTAATTACGAAGAGTGCTGATGAAGGTGCATTTGAAGATAAGGTAGAGGATTTAAATGGAATGCATATCACGGTCATAGGAGATGTTAAATTTGATGAATATAATGAAGAAATTCGCTTAAATCCTAAAAAAATTCTCAAATTCGATTTATAGTTTATAAAATGGATATTTTGCCCCATAATTATAGATCATTATCTGATATTTAAATTTAATAGCATAAAATGATTTAATAAAAATTAAAGATCAAGGGAGACTTAAAATGGTAGAATTAGAAGATTTGCCAAATGTAGGCGAAAAAACCGCTCAAAAACTTCGAGATGCAGGTTTTGCCGACATGATGCGTTTGGCCACAGCCACAGCAAAAGAATTATCTGTAAAAGCCGAAATAGGTGAAGGTGTTGCTGAAAAAGTTATTGAAGCAGCTAGAAAAGCTGAACAAATTGACTTTGAAACTGCTTTCGATGTAATGGAGCGAAGAAAAGATGTTGGCCGTATTACTGTTGGAAGCAAGGCTTTCGATGAGTTGATCGGTGGGGGAATAGAGACCCAAGCAATCACTGAAGTTTTTGGCGAATTTGGATCGGGGAAGAGCCAAATTTCTCATGAACTGGCTGTCACTATTCAATTACCTCCAGAACAGGGCGGATTGGATGCTGAATGTGTTTTTATAGATACTGAAAATACTTTTAGGCCAGAAAGAATTGAACAGATTGCTAATGGTTTTGAACTCGAACTGGAAGAAGTTTTACAAAAAATTCATATTGCTCGGGCTTTTAACTCCAATCATCAAATATTAATGGCAGAAAAAGTTAATGAATTGATTCAAAACGGTACTAATATTCGCCTACTCATTGTTGATTCACTTACAGCTCATTTTAGGGCAGAATATATTGGTAGGGAATCATTAGCGGCCCGACAGCAGAAATTGAACCAACATCTTCATACATTGCAAAATATTGCAAATACTTACAACACTGCAGTGTTTGTTACTAATCAAGTCCAAGCTAGACCTGATGCGTTCTTTGGAAGCCCTACAAAGGCTATAGGGGGGCATGTTTTAGGTCACGCAGCTACTTACAGAGTATGGCTCAAAAAAGGGTTGGCCGGTAAGAGAATTGCCCGGCTAGTGGATAGCCCTCACCTTCCTGAAGGTGAAAGTGTATTTAAAATTACCACTGAGGGCATTGTTGATTAATGATATCAACATTTTTTTTATTTTTTTTATTTTTTTAGTAAATATCAGAGATAATTATATCTAAAAAACGAACTTTATTTTAGTAATTTCTACAGACTTAAAATTTTTTTTAAGCTTTTAAATATTCTTAAACAGAATTAAAATTTGTTAAAATCAATTAGTATCATTCTTATTAATTTAATAATGCTTTCAAATCTTTAAGCACTGATTTTACAACAAAATTGCATTATCCTATATAAACTTTACTCAAAATTATGAATAGAAAGCTTTATTTGTGTTAGTGATACACCTAAAATCACCTAAATATTTTCATATAGACATAAAATTCAACTTGTACAAGGTGATTTAATGGTAGAAGAAAAGAAAGAAGAAACCATAGAAGAACCAAAGGTTGGTGTTTACGTATGTCACTGTGGTATAAACATCGGTGGTGTGGTAGATATACCCGCAGTAACAGAATACGCTAAGACTTTACCTAATGTGGTTATTGCTAACGAATACAAATACTATTGTTCTGACCCAGGACAAATGGAAATTCAAAAAGACATTAAAGAACAAGGACTTAATAGAGTTGTTGTAGCTGCTTGTTCCCCAAGGCTCCACGAACCTACATTCCGGAGAGCTGTGGAAGAAGCTGGACTAAACCCTTATTTGTTTGAATTTGCAAACATACGGGAACACGACTCATGGGTACACCAGAATGAACCAGAAGCTGCTACTGAAAAAGCTAAAGATTTACTTCGAATGGCTGTAGCAAAAGCTAGACTATTAGAACCTTTAGAAGCTTCAATAGTTGATGTAAATAATAAAGCTATGGTTATTGGTGGAGGAGTAGCTGGTATCCAAGCTGCACTTGATTTAGCTGACATGGGATTCAAAACCTACATGGTAGAAAAACAACCTACCATTGGTGGAAGAATGGGTCAACTTGACAAGACATTCCCAACTCTAGATTGTTCCATGTGTATTCTTGCACCTAAAATGGTGGATGTGGGCAAACACGAAAATATTGAGCTCATGACTTATGCAGAAGTTAAAGAAGTTGATGGTTACATCGGCAACTTCACTGTAAAAGTAGAGAAAAAACCAAGATACATCGATGAAGAACTATGTGTTGGGTGCGGCTCCTGTGTGGAAGTATGCCCTATCGAAATGCCTAACTACTTTGATGAAGGCATTGGTATGGTAAAAGCTGCATACATCCCATTCCCACAAGCTGTGCCATTATGTGCAACCATAGACAAAGATTACTGTATTGAATGTAAACTCTGTGATCAGATTTGTGAACGGGGAGCAGTTAAACACGATCAAGAACCAGAAGAAATTGAACTTGATCTCGGTACTATTATTGTAGCCACAGGTTACGACCCATACGACCCAACTGAAAAGTTGGAATATGGTTACGGAAGCCACACCAACGTGATTACTGGTATGGAACTGGAAAGACAGATCAACGCATCTGGACCTACTGAAGGAAAAGTTATCAAACCATCTGATGGTGAAAAACCAAAACGTGTGGCATTTATCCACTGTGTTGGTTCTAGGGATGAACAAATCGGTAAACCTTACTGTTCTCGTGTGTGCTGTATGTACGCTATGAAGAACGCTCAGCTAATAAAGGATAAAATGCCAGATACTGAAGTAGTTCTCTACTACATGGATATTCGGGCATTTGGTAAAGGATTCGAAGAGTTCTACAAACGATCTCAGGAAAAATATGGAATTAAGTTCGTCAGAGGCAGGCCTGCAGAAGTTATTGAGAACCCAGACCTTACTCTAACTGTTAGAGGAGAAGATACATTACTTGGTAAAGTAACCGAATACGACTATGATATGGTTGTTTTAGGTGTAGGTTTAGCACCTCCTGAAGGATCCGAAGATCTAAGACAGACTATTGGTTTGTCAAAGTCTGCTGACGGTTTCTTAATGGAAGCTCACCCAAAACTAAGGCCTGTTGACACATTAACCGACGGAGTATATCTTGCCGGTGTTTCACAAGGTCCTAAGGATATTCCTGACGCTGTAGCCCAGGCATCTGGTGCTGCTGCTAGAGCAGCTATCCCTATGGTCAAAGGAAAAGTTGCTATTGAGCCTATTATTGCTACCACTGATCTGGATGTTTGCGGTGGATGCGAAGTTTGTCTAGAACTATGCCCATACGGTGCTGTAGAGCGAGCAGATGAGCAAGTAAATGTAAATGTAGCTCTATGTAAAGGATGCGGTACTTGTGTAGCAGCATGCCCATCTGGAGCAATGGATCAACAGCACTTCAAGACCGAGCAGATTATGGCTCAAATTGAAGCTGCTATGAATGAACCAGCAAAATAAGTGTGAGATTTATTCTCATTACTATTTTTTATTTTCTTTTTTTTAAATTGTTATTTCCAGTTTTTTCTTAATGATTTTTAATAGCATATTATGACTTAAATAAATAAAATATGGGTTTAATCTTATCATTTATCGTATAAACTAAATAAATTCATTTTAAGCCTTCAATGACTTAATAAATCTTAAATCTTAAATTTTGAAGTTTCCATAAAAATGTTCAACCGGTTAAAGAGGCATATTTCTGTTACTTTAATTGAAAATGGGATTATTTGTAATATTATTTGCATCTATTACAAGGGGAATTTGAGGCTGATGTGATATTGTGAGCAAGCAATCACGGAAGAATTTTAAATAATATTCTTATTACAATCCAAAATGTGTGGAATAGGCCATATATGTATTAATATGGTATCTTTATTTATTTGTCTGGCAATTAAAATACGGTTTTGCTTAAATGGGAGCTAAAAATCACATGAGCCTAAAAGCAGATGAAATATTGTCGTATGTGTTGATTAAAATTTAGATTGCATTATTTCTAATTTAGAATAAATGTGGTGTACTATGATGTATAAATGTGATTAATAACACTATTTTTAATATTAAAAATAATTTAATAAATTTTTTTAATATGAATATTTATATCCCTTATCTCACTATCATTAAAATGTGAATGTTTATAATTATGATTAGTTTATGGATGCTGATGAAATATGTCTGAAAATCAAAATTACGTTCAAAAAATACGAAATATCATGAAAAAGCACAATCATTGGATGGAAAACAGCATGAATCTCATTGCAAGTGAGAATATTACTAGTTCTGCTGTTAAAGAGGCCATGGTATCTGATTTATCCCACAGATATGCTGAAGGTCTTCCATGTAGTCGGTTATATGAAGGCTGTGAGCACATCGACAGCATTGAAAATTTAACTATAGATCTATCTAAAAAGCTCTTTGATGCAGAACACGCTAATGTACAACCAACATCGGGGGTTGTAGCTAATCTTGCTTGTTTTTTTGCATTTGCCAATGTAAATGATTCTTTAATGGCAATGGAAGTTCCTTATGGGGGCCATATATCTCATGCTAAAGTTAGTGCAGCAGGTATAAGGGGTTTAAAAGTTTATACTCATCCCTTTAACCAAGAAACTATGAATATCGATGCAGATGTTATGAAAAAACAAATTTTGGAAATAAAACCTAAAATAGTTCTTTTAGGGGGTAGCCTATTTTTATTCCCTCATCCTGTAGAAGAAGCCCGTGAAGCAGCTGATGAAATAGGTGCCAAGGTAATGTATGATGGTGCCCATGTACTAGGATTAATTGCAGGTAAATGTTTCCAAGATCCTTTAAAAGAAGGCGCAGATATGATGGTTGGTAGTACTCATAAAACATTCCCCGGACCTCAAGGAGGTATTATTCTCTGCAATGATGATATAAAGGATAAAATAGATGAAGCGGTATTTCCTGGAGTAGTAAGTAACCATCACCTCCATCATGTGGCGGGCTTAGGAATCGCCACTGCAGAAATGTTGGAATTTGGTCAGGAATATGCTAATCAAATTATAAAAAATGCAAAGGCTCTAGCCCAAAATCTTTATGAGAGAGGGTTCAATGTTTTATGTGAAGATTTGGACTTTACAGAATCTCACCAAGTGGCAATGGATGTTTCTGATATTGGTAGGGCTGCTGAGCTATCTAAACGATTAGAAAGCAATAATATTATTCTTAATAAAAATTTACTACCTTGGGATGATGTTAACCGATCTGATGATCCGTCGGGTATCCGGGTCGGGACACAGGAGCTTACTAGGAGAGGCATGAAAGAGTCTCAAATGAGTGAAGTAGCGGAATACATAAAAAGAGTTGTAATAGATAATGAAAATGTTAAAAACGATGTAAAGGACTTTATGGGTGATTATAATCGAGTGAACTATTCTTTTTCTAATGATGAGGCGTATAAATACATAGAAATTTAATAGCTTACATTTTATTTTTATTTTCTCCCTATTATTGTTAAATAGAGATTTAATATTAATTAATTCATTGAAATCGTAAAAAGTAAATAATATACAGAACATATTAAATATTACTACAATAGGATTTATATTAAATGGGGGGAGATGTATTGAAAATATACATACTTCTTTTGATTATTGTTGCCTTGGTAATTATGTCGTCAGGATGCACAATATCATTACCATGGGAAAATGATAACAATAACAACAATACCACACCGAATACTACTGTGATAGTGCAAGATAATGATGATTTTTCATCAAGCGGAGATAAAACTGTTAAAGCTGCTGCACAAGAATGTAAAAATTGTGGGTACTATCCATGGTATAAAAAAACCAGATGCCCGGAGTGCGGATATGGAGACAATGACGGAATACTTAACTGTCCAAGTTGTGGACGATACACGTTCCATGGGACTTCTTGGGCAAATGGATACTGTAAAAACTGTGGATTAACCTAAAATAAATCAAAATTCAAATTAAACATATTTCTTTTTACTTAACTAGTTTACCAAATATAAGTTAATAAAAGATTTTTCATGGTATTAAGTCAGCTTGAAGGATTTATGAATAAAAATCACTTTTTTTGAATATTATATATTTTAATCTAACATTGCCTCTAAAATTGTTTTAATTGTTTTTAATAAATATTTAAGATTCTTGAATCACAGCATAATCAATTCAAAGATAATAAATTCATATAATGTGTAATTTACTTAGATATAACGAAGATTATTCTACAGTTAATCTATCGCAACCTTAATTAATATTATCTTCTACATTAAAATTAAAATATTTATAATTAGTGAATAAATTTTTCATGTGGAACAATTTAATATGATTTTTAGTATAAACCAATATAATTGATTGAGGAAAAAATATGCGAATCGCTTGGGCTTTTACTGGTGCAGGACACCTTCTTTTAGATAGTGTAAATGAACTAGAAAATCTTTCTTCAGAACACGATGTCACTGTCATGGTTTCTAGGGCTGGAGAAGAAGTATTAAAAATGTATGGACTATATGATAGAGTAAAAAACGTCACTGGTGAATATTACCGAGAATTTGCTTTAGAAAGCCACCAAGAATTCAGTTTTCCTATAACTGGAAGACTTTCCATGGGTCGCTATGATCTTTTAATGGTTTCTCCAACAACATCTAACACAGTATCTAAAATAGTACATGGGATTGCAGATACACTTGTTACAAATGCTGTGGCTCAAGCAGGTAAAGGCGGTGTTAAAACGTTTATTGTGCCAGTTGATATGGAAGTAGGGGATGTAAAAACTGTGTTGCCTTCTAAACTGGAATTAGACAAATGCCAAAGTTGCCAGACTTGTGAAGCTACTGCTTCATGTTCTTCAGGTGCTATAATTCCCGGAATTGAAATTAATCTCTTAAAATGCATCGGGTGTGGTGAATGTCAAAATTCATGTGCTTTTAATGCTGTATCAGGCGGCAAAATCATCACTATTCATATGAGACAACTAGATGTGGAAAATACGCATAAATTAGTCCATTTAGAAGAAGTTAAAATTTTAAGAAATCCTGGAGATATTTTTAAACATTTATAAAATATAATTTAAATTTATAATAACTACTTTTTTTTATAATTCTATTATTTACTACTATTTTTAAAATCATAAATTTCAACAGCAAAATTATTATTTAACTCAGAACATATTTTGTTATGAGGGAGGTTTTCATGGCGGAGGAAATGAAAAGAATTGATTTTCTTGTTGAAGAACTGGAAGATGCTGATTTTAATGTAAGAGTAGATGCATTAGAACTTTTAGCTGAAAAAGGAGACATTAGGGTCATAGGTCCGATTATAAAAACCCTTAAAGATGAAGATTACCATGTTAGAGAAGCTGCAGCACTATCTTTAGGTACATTTGATTATAATTCTACAAAAATGCTAATAAAATTATTAAAAGACAAAAATGCTAGTGTAAGGTATGCTGGTGCACTTAGCTTGTCTATAATAGGTGATGAAAGCTCTATACCCTATTTAGAAAAGGCAACCTATGATAAAAATCAAGTTGTTCAAAAGGTAGCAACTCTGGCCGTTTCTGAGATTAAAAAAAGAATTTAATTTTATTTTTCACTTTTAAAGAACCTTTTTTCTAATTAAGATTTGAAACTATATCTCACTAATTATAGCAAATTGGCATTTGAAAAAATTTAAAGATTTTTAAATTCCATTAAATCACCGACTTCAGTCATAGAATTTTTTATTAATCCTTTCTTCAATTCAATCACAAATCTTGAAGGACTTTTAGGAGTATAAAAATTCCATGGATTTAGAGATGCTAAATCAACTACTTTTAAATCTTCATCTACAAATATTATGTCTAATGGAATTCTCATAAAGAACATGTGTATTGCCGAACCTTTTTTACCTCTTCCGGCGGGAATTTTAAGAACAAGTCCTGATTTCAAATCTTTTTTTAGCATTAAACCACGAAATCTTGAAAAAAAACTATTTGCAAAGGTCACATTACCCATATTTTTATTTTTACTTTTATTGATTAAAAAGGTTTTAGGACTCATTTAAACACCTATTATTAATTAGATTATTAATTAACAAGGATATCAATTATAATTTAGATTTCTATTAAATCCAGAATGATTAATATTTAATTATATTGTTATTAGTTAGGAAATTTATCAAACTTTTTAAATATGCATATTTATATATTATCAATTCAAAATCATATCTACTATAAATACCAATTATGAAAGACCAGCTTAATTACTTTAACTCAAGTTATTCATGGTTTATAATTGGGAGGTATTTAAATGAGGAACATAATTGTAGAAACACTCAACCAAACTCCCATAGAGGAGCAAGACATAGAAATTGTTGAGAGAAAGGGTATAGGTCATCCAGATAGTATAAGTGATGGTATTGCCGAGTCTGTGAGCCGTGCTCTATGTAATGCTTATATTGACAAATTTGGTGGAATACTTCACCACAATACAGATGAAGTACAGATTACTGCGGGGGAATCTGATCCTAAATTTGGTGGAGGACAAATAATCAAGCCTATGGACATTCTTTTAACTGGAAGAGGAGTTCCAGAATATGAAGGAGAAAAAATTGGGATTGACCGGATTGCGATAATGGCTGCTAAGGATTATTTAAAGGAAAATATAATAAATCTCGATGTAGAGACCTCCGCAGTGGTAGAATGTAAGATAGGGCACGGTTCTGGAGATTTAGTGGATGTTTTCAGAAGAGAAGGTATGCCTGCATCTAATGATACATCATTTGGAGTAGGGTTTGCACCATTTTCCGAAACTGAAAATTTAGTAATGGCGACCGAAACATTACTAAATTCTAAAAGTTTTAAAAACAAATATCCTGCTGTGGGCGAGGACATAAAAGTTATGGGCCTAAGAGAAAATGATAAAATCACTCTGACTGTTGCTGCAGCAATGGTGTCTAAATATGTTGATGATAAGGATAATTATATTAGTATTAAAGCTGATTTAAGGAATATAGTATCTGATTTGGTCGCTAAAAACACTGAACGAGAGTTTGAAGTATTTGTGAATACTGCTGATGATCCAAATTGTGACTCTGAAAGAGGGTACTACCTCACAGTCACTGGAACTTCTGCAGAAATGGGTGATGATGGTTCTGTTGGTCGTGGAAACAGAGCTAATGGGCTCATAACTCCTAATAGGCCAATGTCTATGGAGGCCACTTCAGGTAAAAACCCATTAAATCATGTAGGTAAAATATATAATCTTTTATCTAATCAAATGGCAGAAGAAATTGTAAATTCTGTTGAAGGTGTTAACCAGGTTCATATAATGCTTTTAAGTCAAATTGGTAAACCAATTGACCAACCTAAAGCAGCATCATCTCAAATAATTGTTAATAATGGATATAAATTGGAAGATGTGCAGAAAAAAGTGGAAAATGAAATGAATACATGGCTTGAGGATATATCCAGTATAACTGAAATGTTGGTTAAAGGTGAACTAAGGACATTCTAATAAGAAATAGGCTTTAAAAAGAAGGAATTTATTGGCCCTATTATTTAAGAAGACCATCCTTTAATTTTAAGGGGTTGGGGTTCCAAATAAAAAACACATTTTTTATAAAAAATTGATTTTAGAAGGATTCTCTAATCTTAAATTTATTTTCTTCATCTATTTTTTTAAAAATCTAACTTTTTAGGATTGATAATTATTAATCTATTTTTGGCAGAACAAAAATTTTGTTTTGTTGAATTATTTATAAACAATTACAGCCAATCTAATTAATAGATATTAAATGAATTACTAATTATTTCATCAATTTATAATTAATATAATTAAGAATTTAAATATAAAATTTAAGGAGAGTTTCTATGCCAATCCAGGAGGCAGAAAAGTCATATCAATCCAATATTATAGAAGAAAAAGTCCAGAAATTCTGGAAAGAAAGGGATATCTACAAGAGAACAAATCAATTAAGGGAAAATAAACCCAAATATTCTTTTTTAGATGGTCCTCCATACTGTAGTGGGCGTATACATTTGGGAACTGCTTGGAACAAGATTATTAAAGATACACATCTGCGATTTAAAAGCATGAATGGCTTTAATATTCGCAGGCAGGCTGGATGGGATACTCATGGACTGCCCATTGAACACAAAGTTGAAGGACTCTTAGGCCTTACAAGCAAAAAGCAAATTGAAACTGAAATAGGAATCGAAAATTTTGTTAGCAAATGCCGCCAATTTGCAGTTGAAAACAAAGCAGTAATGACAGAACAATTCCAAAAAATAGGAATATGGATGGACTGGGACAACCCTTATGTTACATTTGATCCTAAATACATGGAATCTTGCTGGTGGACTTTAAAAAAAGCTAATGAAAAAGAATTATTGGTTAATGATTTGCGTGTAATCACATGGTGTCCTAGATGCGAAACAGCGCTGGCAATGGCTGAAATTGACTATGAAAATAAAGATGATCCGTCTATTTATGTAAAATTTCCACTGGAAACTCATGAAGCGGCTGAAAATGGAAAAGAATTCGTTTTAGTTTGGACAACTACTCCATGGACGCTACCAGCCAACATGGCCGTTTGTGTACACCCTGATTTTGATTATGCTTATGTAAAGGTAGGGGATGAGGTTTATGTAATGGCAGAGGCACTGGTGGATTCTTTATTTGGGGCCAGTGGATGCAATTGCGATCATGGGGGGCACGAAAATAATGGCCAGCAAGATTCTGGCTGCTGTGAAGAACCAAAAGAAAAGCCCTACCAAATTCTTAAAATTGTAAAAGGATCTGAATTGGAAGGAAAAACATATAAACACCCGTTAACTGATGAAATACCCCAACAAAAAGTTTTTGAACACAAAATAATTCCCGGAGACCACGTAACTCTTACCGAAGGTACAGGTTGTGTACATACAGCTCCTGGCCATGGTCCGGAAGATTTTGAAATTGGAAAAAAATACGGATTACCTATCTTTTGCCCAGTAGATGAAGCGGGATTATTTAAAGAAGAGGCTGGTAAATACGAGGGTCACTTTGTTAAAGAAGCAGATCAAGGTATTATCGATGATCTGGATGTTCATGGATTTCTTTTAAAATCAGAAATTATAAACCACCGGTATGGTTTCTGCTGGAGATGCAAAACTCCTATTATTTATCTGGCCACTCAGCAATGGTTTTTGAAGGTCACCCAAATAAAAGATCAGATGCTAAGTGAACTGGACAAAGTAAAATGGGTGCCTTCTTGGGCAGGAGAAAGTCGATTTAGGAACTGGGTTGAAAATGCCAGAGACTGGACAATTTCTCGACAAAGATACTGGGGAATACCTATACCTATCTGGTCCTGTGAAGACTGTGGAGAAATTACTGTGGTGGGGTCAGTGGCTGAACTTAAAGAAAAAGCCGTAGAAGACACCCTTCAAGGAGATTTTATTCATAGGCCTCATGTGGATGATATTATAATCCCTTGTAAATGTGGGGGAAACATGAAGCGAACTCCGGACGTTCTTGACGTGTGGATTGATTCTGGTGTCGCGGGTTGGGCTTCCCTTTATTATCCTCAAGAAAAGGAGCTCTTTGAAGAATGGTTCCCATATGACTTTATTACCGAAGGTCATGACCAGACCAGAGGATGGTTCTATTCTCAGTTAGGTACCGGAGTAATTGCTTTGGATAAAACACCTTATCAAAAGGTTTTAATGCATGGTTTCACTCTGGATGAAGATGGAAGAAAAATGAGTAAATCACTGGGCAATGTGGTGGAACCAGAGGAAGTAATAGCACTCCATGGTGCAGATATCATGCGTTTTTATCTCTTATGGGCTAACAAGCCATGGGATGATTTAAAATTTGTTTGGGACGAACTAAAAAATGTAAGTAAAATGTTTAATATTTTATGGAATGTTTATGTTTTTTCCACTACTTACATGGCCCTAGATAACTTCAGCCCAGAATTTTACTCGGAAAAAGACATAAAACTTAGGGAAGAGGATTACTGGATATTATCTAGAATAAATTCAGTGGCCCAAGAGGTCAGTGAAGCATTAGATAATCTTTTCTTCCACAAAGCAACCCGAAGTATAAATCATTTCATCTTGGAAGACTTGAGTCGATGGTATGTTCGATTGATTAGGGGGAGGACTTGGGTAGAAAAAGACGATCCTGATAAATTGGGTGCATACAATACTCTTTACACAGTTTTAGAGCTTTTGATAACATTAATGGCGCCTATTGCTCCTCATATAACCGAGGATATTTATCAAAATCTAGTAAGATCTGTGAGAATGAAATCTCCAGAGAGTATACATATGCTGGACTGGAATTACTCTTCGGATCTAATCAACCCCGAATTAGAATCTGAAATGGATGTGGCACGTGAAATTATTGAGGCATGTGCTCGTGCCAGAGACGTGGCTCGTTATAAGCTTAGATGGCCAGTAAGTGAAATAATAGTTGTTTCCGAGGAAGAAAAAATCCTTGATGCTGCAAAATCATTAGAAGCAGTTCTCAAAGAACAAGCCAATACTAAAACAGTAGTAACTGCATCAGAATTTCCTCAATTGAAATTAACGGCTACCCCTAACCGCAAAACTTTGGGTCCTCGTTTAAGACAAGATGTGCCAGTGGTTGGTAAAGAACTGGAAAAATCAAATGGGATGGAAATAAAACGTAAACTTGATAGTGATGGTTCAATCACTATTGAGATTGCAGATAAAATCTTTGAATTATCTGCAGAAGATGTTTTATTTGAAACAGAACTACCAAAAGATGTAGTGAGCGCTGAATTTGAGGGTGGAAGTGTTTTCGTCAATACTCAGCTCACTCCTGAAATTTTAGCAGAATCAATGGCCCGAGAACTCATCCGAAGGATTCAAGATATGCGAAAAGACATGGATCTAGATGTGGAAGCTCACATTGAAGTATCGGTTGATTGCAGTGAAAGGTTCCAGGAACTTGTAGAAAAACAGGAAAATTTCATTGCTAATGAAGTTCGTGCTGAAAAAATATCATTTTTGAAGAAAGAGGGAGATTATACTAAAGAATGGAAAATAGAGGACCATAATCTTACTTTGTCGATTTTTAAGGCATAATAATCAATTTTTCATTTTTTTATTTTTCATTTATTCTCAACTAATTTTTCAGATTTTTAATAAATTGTGTTCAATAAGAAACTATAAGAAAAAAATATTAGTCTATTTATTAAAATTAAATTATAAAATTAAATTATAACAAATGAATATATTATATTAATTTAAGAATAGTTGTATTAAAATGATAATTAATTAAATCTTAATTAGTGATCTACTTAAATACAGGGTGGTAAAATGGTATTAACTGATTCAGAAATGGATTTTATAAGAGAAAAAATTGGCAGAGAACCCAATTCTTTGGAATATGGGATGCTGGATATAATGTTCTCCGAACACTGTTCCTATAAAAGCAGCCGTCCTGTTCTGGGATTATTCCCTACTGAAGGTGAAAAGATAATAATGGGGCCTGGAGACGACGCAGGAGTTGTTGAAATAACTGATGAACTGGCTCTTACTGTTGGAATAGAAAGTCATAATCACCCTTCAGCTATTGAACCATATGGTGGGGCAGGAACGGGAATAGGTGGTATTTTACGAGATATAATATCTATGGGAGCCATGCCTATAGCACTTCTTGATTCTCTACGTTTTGGTCCTCTTGAAGATCAAAAATCATGTTATCTATTTGAACATGTTGTAAAAGGGATTTCAGATTATGGTAATAGGGTAGGAATACCCACAGTGGGTGGGGAAGTAGAGTTTGATGAAAATTTTCGATCAAACCCTCTGGTAAATGTCATGTGTGCGGGTATTGTGCCGAAAAAAGACCTGGTGAAAGGAATAGCGCCTAATGTGGGAGATGTTTTTATTCTAATGGGTGGTAGGACTGGCCGTGATGGTATTCATGGAGTAACATTTGCTTCAGAAGAACTCACCACTTCTTCTGAAATAGAAGACAGACCCGCAGTACAGATCGGTGATCCATTCACAAAAAAAATGGTCTTAGAAGCTAGTCTAGAAATCATGGAAAAAATTAATGTTTCTGGAGTTAAGGATCTTGGTGGGGGTGGTATTACTTGTTGCATCAGTGAACTGGCAGATAAATGTGAAAACGGAGCTCTAGTAAATCTTAATGAAATACCATTAAGAGAAATAGGAATGACTCCTTATGAAATAATGCTTTCAGAATCCCAGGAGAGGATGGTTTTTGTTGTAAATCCTTCAGATATTGATGGGGTATTGAAAATATGTGAAAAATATGAACTGTCTGCAGCAGTAATTGGGGAAGTCACTGATAGTAAATTAATGGTAGTAGAAGAAGAAGGTAATATAATAGCCCATCTTCCAACAAAAATTCTCGCAGATCCGCCTACAGTGGAAAGAAAAGCTCTTGAACCAGTAAAAGATGAGGAATACTTGGAAGTTAAACATATATCTGCTGAAAAAGCTCTGTTAAATATTCTTTCTTCTCAAAACATGGCCAGTAAAAAATGGGTTTACCGCCAGTATGACCATGAAGTTCAAGTTAGAACCATGGTTAAACCAGGAGACGATGCCGCTGTTTTAAAAGTTGATGATGATAAAGCAGTTGCATTAACGGCGGATTGTAATAGCATACACACCAAACTAGATCCTTATCATGGTGGGGCTGGTTCAGTCGCTGAAGCTATTCGAAATGTTGTTTCGATGGGTGCAGAACCATTATGTGTTGTGGACTGCCTTAATTTTGGGAATCCTGAAAAGCCTGAAGTTTTTTGGCAATTTAAAGAATGTGTAAGGGGAATGTCAGACATAGCTGGAAAATTCAAGACTCCGGTAATAAGTGGAAATGTAAGCTTTTACAATGAAACTGAGGGAATTACTGTAAATCCTTCTCCCGTAGTGGGCGTGGTTGGTGTGGCAGATATTAGCCATGTAAGAACTTTGGACTTTAAAAAAGAAGGGGATCAGATAATTGTTATTGGATACACATACAATGAATTAGATGGATCAGAATACTATAGGGCGGTTCATGATTTGGTGCAAGGATCCGCACCTCAAATAAGAATTGATGAAGAAATTAAATCAGCTCATACTATACTTGAATTATTAAAAAATGATTCAGAAAAAAATATTACTGCTATTCATGACTGTTCTGCGGGAGGAATAGGAATTGCTCTTGCTGAAATGGCAATACAAAGTGGGCTTGGGGCACATGTTGATTTAGAATTGGCTCCAAGAGAAGATATAACTGGATTTGAAACAATGTTTTCAGAATCTCATGCCCGATATATTATTTCGGTTAAAAAACAAAATATTGATAAAATTATTAAAAAAATAAATGTTCCTTATGCGATTATTGGTGAAGTAAAAGGCCAAAAGTTAATTATTGATAATCTTGTGGATATTGAGGTTGAAAAACTCCATGAATCATATGAAGGGGTTCTTGAGAAATTTATGGCATAATAATAATTATAATTCTCAATTAATTTTTATAGGGATGAATTAAGTTGTCTATACAAAAAGAATTTTTAAGACAATTGATCCATTTATCCGGCCTTTTATTTATTTTCCTAGAAAATTTAATACCATTGTCTTTTTTAATAGGCATAGCTTTTTGTATAACTGTAATGGGGGAATTAATTTATCAAATAGATAAAAAAAAGCATATGCCTCTTTTTTCTAATATTCTAAGAAATTGTAGAAGAGATAAAAATGAAAGGGGATTTGTATACTTTTTTGCAGGAATTACCCTGGCCATGATAGTTTTTGGACATAATTTAATGGTTATGAATGCTGCTATTATTATTTTGACTCTGGGAGATTCTTTTTCAACACTTGTGGGCACTAAATGGGGTAAACATCAACTGATTTTCAATTCAAAAAAAACATGGGAGGGTTCTTTAACATTTCTGATCATTGCATTTTTAGGAGCCCTTACTCAAATCGAACCGGCTGCTGCTATGATTGGTGCAATAACGGGGGCTATTAGTGAGGCTTACAGTCCAATAGATGATAATTTAACCATTGCTTTAATTTCAGGTACTTTTATGGCCATATTTATTTTTATAACTTAATATGGTCCTTTTTCGATGAATATAAAAAAATTATGAATAGTTTTTTTTAGTTAATTTAAAGTCTAATTGCCCTTTCTCTTTTAAATGAATATACTGCAATGACAAATATTAATAAAGATAATGTTACTGTAGGGATAAATGATAGAAGAACGGGAGCTTCTATAACTGGTGTTGATGTCATACGAACAATAATAACGGTTGGTATTAAATTCAAAATACTCTGTATAGATGGGATGTTCATAAAAAGAGGTACAAATAGAACAAAAGTGGCGAAAAACAGTAAAAGAGTGATGGCAGAATTGGCCTCTTTTGTGCTGTCCACTAACATTGAAATAATAATTCCCATTCCAGAGAATCCTAAGCCTAAAAAGAACAATAGGACTAAAAGAGGAATTATATTATAAACAGGAACTTTAAGAAGCCATAGGAGAACTATCCATGCTGCACTTTGCATAATAGAAAATGATAATATGGGTAGTATTTTACCTATCATTACCATGGAACTGGATAATGGTGCCATCAAAAGAATTTCAAAAGTTTTTCTTTCTTTTTCACCAACTACACTATCCGTAACAATATTGCTGGCAAGAAAAAACGGCAAAAGCACGATAAAAGGTATTATAAATCCGTACATTATTTCAACAAAATAGGAACTATCAATGGCCAGAGGAGCAGCGGAATTCTTATTTATTGGTGTTTCTTTTAAAAATACAGGATTTTTAATAACTTTTATTTGCTGAAATGAAAGTCCTTGCTTGGAAAGCTTTTGTTCAAGTCGATATGAGTTCAGAGCCATGCTTATTTTATCTGAAACCACGGGATAGAAAACATTAGCATTATTAGTTTCTAATCCAATATCACCTTGGGAGTTTTTTAAATAAATCATAGCCACCATAGATGAACCTAGTTCTCTTATACCTTCCTGAGCAGTATTAAAATATATTAAATTCAGTTTCTGCTCTTTAAGATTTTTTTCAAGTGAGGAACCATTCAAGTCTTGCGTAATTCCCACTTTTATGATTGTACTGCCCTGCCACTGGTCTATTAAGTTAGGGTCAGTGACTATAGAACTGGCCATAGCTAGACCAAAGGCTCCTAATATAATCATCAGCTGGACGAATATCAGAAGCAAATAAATCTTATTGGAAAGTATATCCTGGGATTCTTTTTGAGATAAAGCCAGTATTTTCATTTTTTCACTGATAAATTATTTTTTTCTTTATTCTATTATTTCATTAGAATATAATCTTTAAGCATTCCAAGATTCAAAAGCCCTTTATTTTTCTTATAATAGTGGTAATTCCTATAAAATCCATAAAAAGTTTCACTATTCCTGGGCGTGGCCCAAATACAATTTCGTCTTTTTTAAATAGCCATATGGCAGATCCATATGAAAAAATACTTATTATCAAAATAAATATCATAGGGATAATTATGTCTCCCCATCTGAGACTTTCTCCAGAAAAAATCTTTATTACAAGGGTCATACTTGAAAAACTGATGTTATTGCCTTGTTGTGCAATATAAGCCAATGCTGGAACAATTAAAAATCCCACTATTCCGATATATGCAAAAGTAATCCCGATTCCTGCTTCTTTGAAGTTTTTTGCATAAGCTGCGACTATGGTGGTGATGCCAACAATGGGAACTGCACTTATAACCACTATCAAGTAAACTAATAGAGGATTACCCAGTGAAAAACCTGCAACTAACATAATTATAATCCACAAAGCCACTTGGATAGCCATGGTCATTATAACAGCTAAACTTTTTCCTAAAATTATATATGATCTTGAAATAGGCATGGCTATTAATATTTCACCAGTTTTACGCTCTTTTTCACCTACTATACTATCCACAACAAGATTTCCAAAAAGAAAAAGTGGTAAAAACAGTAAAATCGCGGTCATGATCTTTTTTATAAGTTGCATTGGAAGTGATTCTCCAGTGGTCTGCTCTTGAATTTGAGGCTCATTAATATTTCCTGAATTTGGAATAATTTTATCAATCATCTGCTGCGAAATGATAGAAGCAGTTTTATTACTTGCTAGAATAACTTCATCACGCACAACGCTTCTTTTAGGATCACTGTAATCTATTAATATCTCACTTTGGAGAGGTGAAAGATAATTTATCGAATCACTGGTATTTTGAACTAAAAGAAGACCATTTAATTTTCCTTGTTTAAGCGATTGGGACGAATCATTATTAGCTAACCCAATTTTAAGAATTTCTGGATTTAAATTTTTTTTAAAAATCCCTTGAGGATCATCTACATCTAAAGAGGCAAATTCATTTAATGAAGGGGTTAGCCCAACCCCCTCTTGAGATTCAATATTTGCCATGAATCCATTAAAAAAGAATACCATCATAACAAGCACTGTTAACTGGAAGAAAAAGATTAAAAGAAATTTACGGCTTTGCAATGTATTTTTAAGTTCCCATTTACTTATCGTCCAGTATCTCATTTTAAAACCTTTATAATTGTTATTTAAACAGCATTATTCTTCCTGTAAATTACTAACTTTTTGAATAAAAACATCTTCCAGATTAGGTTCTTTAGTGTTTATAGCCATTATATTTGAATTTAAATGTTCAATTATGTCTGAAATGTCTTCTTTACTTTTTAACGAAATATTTAATTCTTTACCATTTAAAAAAACATTCTCGGTTCCTTTCAATGATTTAATGGAATTAAAATCATCAACTAAAAATTTCTCTGGCCCATTTAAATCTATTTTTAAAATTAAATCACCGTGTATTTTTGATTTCAATTGGTTAGGCGTACCCATATCCAGTATTCGCCCCTGATTTAAAATAGCTACTCTATCACTTAGACTATCTGCTTCATCCATGTAATGTGTACACAGGATGATTGTTTTTTCTCCTTTCATGCTACCTATAAAATCTCTAATTGTTATGGCGGTGGCGGGATCCAATCCCATGGTAGGTTCATCAAAAATAATGATTTCTGGATCGTGAATCAGAGCACGAGCAATTCCAATTCTCTGACGCAGGCCTTTAGAAAAAGTATTGATTTTGTGATGAGCCCTGCTGCTCATACCAACCAATTCAAGTAATTCATCTATTCTGGGATATAAAATATCTTTAGGAACCCCATATAATTCTCCAAAATATTTTAAAAGATCATAGGCCTTAAAACGCTCATATAAGTTAGGTTCTTCGGGTAAATACCCAATCATGCTTTTTATTTCAAGAGGATTTTTAAAAACATCATAACCACCAACCAGCACCTGCCCTTGATCAGGGTGCAAAATACAAGATATAATCCGGATTGCAGTAGTTTTTCCGGCACCATTTGGCCCAATAAGCCCTAATAATTCACCTTTTTTTACATTAAGATTTAGTTGATTCAATGCAGTAATCTTACCAAATCGTTTAGTAAGTGAATTTATTTCAATCATTTTTTTTGAAGTCAATTTAAACCCCTTTTTATATAGTAATAAAATCTTTTAATAAAGCAATTGAAATATTATGAATTTTTATTATAATTTATATTTTAAAACTAATAAAGTTGATTTAAATTTGAATAATATACAAAAATATTAAGTGATTCTAAAACATATATTATCACGAATATTTAATGAATGTCATTTAATTAACTAAAAAAAACTTAAATTCTAATATTATCCTAAATTTATGCATTAAATGTATTAAAGAGCAGATATTATGTTTATTTCAGAGTTAATCACAGTAAAAAAAGCTGAAAAAATAATAGCAGAAAATCAAAAAATAATGCCTACAGAGATAATAAAACTTGAAAATGCTTATCAAAGAGTTAATCATCGTAAATTCATATCTCAACATAGTTCTCCTCCATTTGATAGGTCTGCAATGGATGGGTATGCTTTAAAATCTAGAGAAACATTTGGATGTTCACCATCTATGCCTGGCCATTTAAAAATCATAGATCAAATTGGTGCGGGTGAGTCATCAGATGTTAAAGTTGGACATGGCCAAGCAGTTAAAATAGCCACGGGTGCTCCAATTCCTGCCGGAGCTGATGCGGTGATAATGGAAGAGTATACTTATGAAAAAAATTCTAAACTGGATATCATGGCAACATTGAGTCCTGGTGAAAATGTTTCTTATGAGGGGGAAGATATTAAAAAAGGCGACAAAGTACTAGATGAGAGTATGGTATTAAGGCCTCAAGACCTGGCTATGATAGCTTCGGCCGGTTATGGTAATGTAGAAGTGTACCAGAAACCAAAAGTTGGTGTTATTGTCACTGGCAATGAACTGGTAAACCCAACATTTCATCTGGAAGGAGCCCAAATAATTAATTCTAATCAATACACTTTACATGCCTTGGTGAAAAGTTCTATGGCTCAATGTGATGTTATTCATTGCAGAGACAATGCAAAGGCGATGGAGAAAATTCTTCAAGAAGCAGCTGAAAAATATGATGTGATAATTACCACTGGAGGGACTGCCATAAGCAAAGGTGATGTGGTAGTTGATTCTGTGGATAAACTGGGCGAAGTTTTGATTCATGGGGTTGCTGTACGCCCTGGCAAACCATTTGGGTTCGGAATAATAAATTATAAACCTGTTTTCATGCTTTCAGGTTATCCAGTAGCGGCTATGGTATTATTTGATATATTTGTAAGGCAATATCTTTTGAAGATGCAGAACATATTTTACGAACATAAAATGGTAAAAAGAGTTTCAAAAAAGAAAGTTCCATCTATTTTAGGACGCACGGACTATATTCGAGCTTTTGCAGATGATAAAATAATTATTCCTGTTTTGAACAAAGGGTCTGGTGTTATAAGGGCAATGGTAGCTTCTAATGCTTATTTGGTCATTGAAGAAAATCGGGAAGGTATCGATGAAGGAGAAGAATGCGAAGTGATCCTTTTTAATTCTTTTAAAGTTTGATTTTTTTTCATTTTTTAAATCAAATAGTTCAAGTACTTATGGTACTTAATATAACTATAATTCGTATTTGGAAAATATATTAAAATTTAATACTAACTTCTAAAAAATTCCTAACAAATAATTGTTTAATATAACTAAAGATATTTATAATAACTAAAAAAACAACTAAAGTCATGGTGAAATTATGAACGCTTTATGGTTTTATGCTATTGCATTTTTACTAATATGGACAATAGCATTACTATTCAGAGATAAACTAAAAATTGAAGTCCATGGTCCTCTTTTAATGAGAAAAACTCAGAAAATGAGAGGTTTTATTGACAGAATTGCTCAAAGACATAAAAAATTTTGGAGATGGACCCTGAATATTGGAATATTCGTGGCTTTCTTTTTCATGGCTTTAATGGTTTATTTTTTAATTACATCTCTTCAAAGCCTTTTTGTAGCTCCTCAAGCTTCTTTGATAATTCCTGGAGTAGATTTACCAGGATCTCCTATTTTTGTACCGTTAGGGTATGGAATTCTAGCATTGGTTACAGTACTTTTTGTACATGAATTTGGGCATGGTATATTAGCTCGTGTAGAGGGGGTTAGTATAAAATCTATTGGATTACTCTTACTAGCTATTTTACCCGGTGCTTTTGTTGAACCCGATGAGGATGAAATTAAAAAATCAAAAAGTTCTTCTAAACTCAGGATATATGCGGCTGGATCGATTTTTAATCTTATGCTTGCTGCATTGTCTTTATTAATTGTTATTGGCATATCTTCTTTTATTATCCCTGCCACATTTGAGACCGATGGTATTCAAATAAGTAGTGTAGTTCCAGGAAGCCCTGCTACTGATATATTAAAAGAAGGAATGGTAGTGGAGAGCATCAATGGTGTTTCCACAGATAACTTAACCAATTATCAAAGTGCTTTGTCAAATTTAAAAATTGGACAGGTAGTTGTTATTAGCACAGATCAAGGCACATTTAATATAAAAACAGCTAAAAATCCCAATAACTCTACTAAAGCATATATTGGCATAAGAAGTACAATAAACAGAGAAGTTAAAGAAAATGTGGCAAAAACTTATGGTAATCAAATTCCATGGGTTTGGATGTATCTTCAAGAAATATTCAATTGGATTTACATGCTTAATTTCCTGGTTGGGACATTCAACTTGCTTCCGATGAAACCTCTTGATGGAGGATTAATGCTAGAGGAAGTATTGAGATATAAACTTTCAGATAGATTAGTCAAACCAATAATCAACTCAGTATCAACTTTCATCATACTAATAATAGCTATTAGTATAATATGGGGGACTGGAAGAGGTTTGTTGCTAATGTTTTAAGAGAATTTTATTAATATTTTTTAATATTTTAAATCTCTTATTTCTTTAAAAAAAATATTGTAGTTTATCTTGACTTCGTACAATTAAAACAGACTTTACTCTCTCTATTGGTTTTATATATTTTTCCACATGATGGGCATTGAACAGTTTTCACTTTTTTCTTTTTTATAGGAACTGCGCGATCCTGGCACTGACATTTGATACCCACCATTTTTTTTGTTGCACGGCGTTTCGTCATTTTATCACATATTAATACTAACTAAAAACTAATAACATGATCCATTTTTTCCATTAAATCCCCTACTACATTTCCATAATCATCAAAAATTTGTATCCCTCGGATTAAAACATTTTTTTTAATACCTCTGGCTTTTAAATCATTTTTTGAGACATTAATTTCATATTTTTCGCCAATTTGATGAATTAAATCACTATGAACATGGCCCGAGGTAGCACCATAGACTCCATTGCCAATTAAATAAACATAAATGCTGTCATGATCCATATAAAGTTTTAAAAGCTTAATAAAATTATTAAAACCTTCTTCTTGAGGTGTTTTTGTTATTATAAACCCAATTTTCATTTTTATCACTTATTAATTTATTAAAGGAAAAATTAATATCCTTCCCACCCCATAATTTTCATCATTTCGCCCCCTATGGTGTTTTTAAGACATTCAACTTGATCCTGGTGCCATGGTTCCTGTAGTTTAAGACAATCGTCTAGAAATTTGTCTCCAGAAAGTATTTTCATAGAAAATGCCATACACGTTTTTTCTCCACATTCTTGACAATTAGTTTGAGGAAGGCATTTATAAATATCTAGAGGGCCTATAACTGAAATATTAGGATCAATATCTATTTTTTTATTATTTTCTTGAATATTTTCTAAATTATCGTAGGTCTGGTTAATTGTCTTCATAACATTAGTAATTATTTCCACAGCATCTTCTTTATCTATAGCCTTATTCATTGTAACTTTTCCAGACGGATAAAGAGTAATTAATCTATTATAAATAGAAAGAGTCAGAATTTTTTTCTTTTTTACATAATTGACTTTGCCTGGCGGATATTTAGAAATTAAACTGGTTATAACTTCTTCTAATGGATTATTCAATTCCATTAAAACCCTAACTTTACCTTCAGTTGCTATGCAAGGCCTTATATTTTTAATGATTACTTTATTAACCAGAGAACCATTATCTAATACGGTGTATTCCAATTCTTCCATTTTCAATTAAGACTCCCCATTTTCAGAATTTAGAATTAATTAATAAAGAATTAAATTCGCAAAAAAGCAGTTTTTTTAGTTTTTGAGATCAAAATTTCATAAAGCTCTTGTTCATTGATTAGTTCAGCTGCTTCAACTAAATCTTTTGCCATAAATCCTCTCTCTTTCAAAGATTTTTCATGGACAAATAGGCTTCCTTCAGGAAATATGAGATAAGTTAAGTCTTCCACACTTGGAAAATTTAATGCATTCTCACTGTCCTGATTTTTGAGAGCAGAATAAACCCCATCTCCTAAAAGAAGAACATCTGAATCGACTTCTTTATTTAAACAAGCAATACAAATGTAAAAACCACTGAAAGCATCTTCATATCCATAAGGGGCTCTATCAATAATTATTAGTGATGAATCCAACTCAATCACCTAAACTTATTACTCTATGGCTTTTTTTTATCCATTCTGCCAGTTCATAAATACTGGTAATTGTTATGCCTGGTATATATGATTTCTGAGTACAGCTATGGCCTCGTGCAGTAGCACAACGCACACAAGCCCTAATTTTAGCTCCCTGTTTCATCAATTTTCTGAATTTTTGTGCTACATTGGGAAATGAATGGGGGTTTTGTTCTTTTTTGGGTATGTGAGTGGCATCCATATATAAAAATATATTTACTCTATATTTTTTATATAGTGCGCTGCTGGCAATTTCATATGCTATGTCCGCATATTGGGATCTATAAGGGCCTTCCGTGAGAACAATAGTCAGCATTTTTTTGGAATTATTTTCCATAGCATTATTCTATTTTTTTAAGAATAAATAATTGTCCATGAATAATAATGAATAATATGGTTTTAAGAAAATTGGAAAAATTATATATGTGGAAGGGATGGAATTATTTTTCAAAATAAAAAAATATTAATTATAATTTTTTTCTTAATGATTATTAACCCAATTGGTTATTTAAAATTTAAATAATACTATTTTTCTTTTTTTGCCTTTTTTAAAGCATTTTCAAAGGAATTTTTATGCATATTGGCGGCCAGTTCTTTTTTACATTCATCATCAGTAAATAATCTCATTTTAGGAGCTCTACAAGGATAATGCTGAATTTTTAACCCTGCTTTAATAGGTAAATTTTCTGTATTATGGCCGGACAATTCCTCTGCTACGAATGACGTTGCGCCACAAGGAGAACAGCGTATAACTTCTATATCTACCACTTTATCTTTTTTACAGTTTATTTTTACTATTGGTTGGCCAAATTTCGATACAAATTCATCAAATGAGGGATTACCATTTTCTATTAGATCACACATATTGTCTGGAGCACTAACATTTTTAAATCGAGTTATTTGTTTTTTAAATCCTTCTCCTCTCCATGCACCAACAATAATCCAATCAACTTTATTATTCAACTGTTCAACCAGTTCCAGAGTTAAATCTGGATGCAAAACATATATTATAACAATATTTGCTGCTGATATCTTCTTTAATTTGTCCGGGGGGACTTTTAAATCATCAACAAACATACCAAATGGTGATTCAAGTTCTATGAATTTTGTTTCAAACTCTTTTTCAATATTTTCATAAGCACGTTCTCCGTATGGCCCATCGGTTACAATAGATACTTTTATCAAATTTGGCCCCCTATCAACTTATATTTATTAAAAAACTTTTTTCTGGATTTTGAAGGATAAATCTCATTTTTGGATTTAAAAGGACTATATAATCTCTTTAATCTTATTTTTTATTTCTAAAACGCATTTTTCACCAGATTCTCCTAATCTAGCAACACTACCCGGATTTAATTTTTTGTCTTGAATTGGTTCCATAACATTTATGCTTTTAGACACTTTTACACCCTTATTTTCTAGTATTTTATCCGCACATGAGTGTTCGCATCCATTCACAGCGAATATGGGATATTTTTTTATAATATCTTTAAAACCTTCTTTATCTGCTGAAGTAGCAGTTATACAAATGGATATGGCATTTTTAGTTTCTTCTACTGTGTCAGAACATGCAGCACGAGCAATAAGGCCATAAGGACTCATTCCATTACAAGGACACAATGCAATTTTTTCTTTTCCCATTTTAATTCTCCAGAATTTTTATTATGAATAAATGCTGCTAAATTGGATCTATTAATTAATTAATTAAAGAATTGACAATATTAAATTTGTTTAAATCATCAATTAATTCTAGTAATGGCAAATTGGGAATTTTTTCAAGGATTGAAATTTTCAAAAACACACGGCTCACCATATTGAAATAAATATAATCTTTGAAGCATGAGGGTCATAAATTGCCTTGAATACAATCAGGCTATTTTCATGGTTTTCTTGCCATTTATTTCACATATTTTCAAATAATCATCCGGTTATCAATTTTATTTTGGCAATCAGGACAAATATAATCATCTTTATCGGTTTTAAATACCTTATCGCATTTTTCACATATGGCTTCTTTAAGATGAGATCCCTTTTGCACTGTTATTCCCCAATTACATGAAATTCCGCCTCTGCTATTGGTGTTTTTCATTCTTATTTTTTCATTTTCTTTTTTAACCATTAAATCACTCATCTTAGGAATTAAAAGCACAATTTATATTTTCCCTTAAGTTTTCATTCATTCAAATTTTAGGTGTCTATTATTTAACGGCTTTAAGATGTATGCTAGTTATTTTTCCAATTAGTTTCTTATCCATATTCGGCTCGGTGAAAAAGTGTTGTTCTAAAATTTCTACTTCTTTAAAACCTGCGTTTTTAATCGTGTTTAAATAGTTCTCTTTTTCCAGAGCCCCACCTACACATTCGGACCAAGCCTGAAAACTTCGCAGTATTTCTTCAGGAATTAATCCTTCGGTTACCAGATCAGAAACTAAAATTCTTCCGCCAGGTTTTAAAACCCGGTTAACTTCTTTATAAGCCTTATTCTTATCCGGAGTAAGATTTATGACGCAGTTGCTGATTATTACATCAATGGAATTCTTTTCAATGGGTAAATTTTCTATTTCCCCTAATTTGAATTCTACATTGGTGTAACCCCCATTTTGGGCATTTTTAACAGCATTTTCAATCATGTCAGGGGTCATATCTACCCCAATCACTCTTCCATTTGCCCCGACTTTATTGGCTGCAAGGAAAACGTCAATTCCACCACCGGATCCCAAATCAAGCACGGTTTCTCCAGCCTGGATCTCTGCTAGTGCGGTGGGGTTTCCGCAACCTAAGCCAAATACTGCCTCTTCAGGAATACTTTTAAGTTCTTTGGTACTGTAACCAGCAACCTGTGCCTGTTTGGTGATTAAATCAGAACTAGAATTACAGCATGAACAAGAGGAATTATCCTTTTTTGCTATTTTGGAATACCTATTTTTTACAAATTCCTCAATTTCCTTTTCCTGCATTTTAAAACCTTTAAAACTTTTAAATTTAATATTTAGTATCATTATTTATATCGATTTAAATTCATGAATATTTATATAAATATGGTAGTATATTAAATTGATATAGTATGATAATTTAAAATCGATAATCATACCTTAAATTGATAAAGATCACTAAGGAACATTTATTATAATTTTTATTCTATAATCCTATGATATTATAATTCCCACAACTTATAAGGAAAAATTTACAAAATATTCATAGAAAATAACTTAATAATTAATTTCCATGCAGGAGAAACAAGCAAAATGAAAGTAGTAGTAATTGGTGGAGGGGCTGGCGGGCTTTCCACAGCTTCCAACATACGTAAATACGACGAAAATGCAGAAATAACTGTTATAACTCGGGATGAGCACATAGCATACTCTCCATGTGCAATACCCTATGTATTGTGTGGGGAAGTAGATTGTTTTGAAAATATAATCATGCATGAACCAGCTGATTATCTAGAGCGGAATATCAATGTTATAACTCGAGCCGAGGTAGTTGAGGTAAAAGAAGCGGAAAATACCATAAAATACCATCTACAAGAAGGCCAAAATGTAGTTCAAAATGAATTGGAATATGACTATCTGGTAATCGCCACGGGAGGATCTCCTTTTATTCCACCTATGGAAGGGTGTTATTTGGACGGAGTTTTCAAAATTCGAACTATAAAAGATGGACAACAAATAATGGGGTGGGCTGAAAAAAGCAAAAAAGCTATTGTTGTAGGCGCGGGCCTAATAGGCTTGGAAATTGCTTTTGGCCTTAAAAACATGGGTTTGGATGTTACTGTCACGGAAATGCTCCCTCAAATTGTTCCCCGTTCTTTGGATCCAGATATGGCCAAAATAGTCCAAAATTACATTGAAAAACTAGGAATAAATGTCATTTTAGGCAAACCCATAGAAAAAATCAAGGGAGAAACAGTGGTTGAAGGGGCTGTTTTTGGGGACGAAGAATTAGAAGCAGATATGGTTATTTTGGCTACTGGTGTAAGGCCAGAAATAGCAATGGCTAAAATGGCAGGCTGTGATATTGGTAGATGGGCCATAGAAGTCAATGAAAAGATGCAAACATCTGTACCAAATATTTATGCTGTTGGTGATTGTGTTGAAGTTTTTGATGCCATAACAGGCCATAATACTCAATCTCCATTGGGATCAACTGCGGTAAGGCAGTCCAAAATCGCTGCTAAAAATATTGTTGGAATGAAAGCAGAATTTAAACCGGTTTTAAATTCTATGGTTTCTAAAATAGGGAATCTAGAATTTGGCGCGGTGGGATTAACTACAATTTTAGCACTTCAAAATGGTATTAAAGTAGTTTCAGGGAAGAAAAACGCATTGACTAAAGCTCGATACTATCCTGGTGCGAAAAGAATTGATGTTAAGATGGTTTGTGACATGAATGGCAAAATTATAGGCTGTCAAATTATTGCAGAGGAGAGAGTAGCTGAACGAATTGATACTATGTCACTGGCAATAGCCCAAGGATTAACTTGTGCAGAACTTTCTAATATGGAATTTTCTTATGCGCCGCCTGTTTCTATGGTCATAGACCCAATTATTCTTGCAGCAGAGGATGCTTGTGAAAAGTTGAAACGTTTACAAAAAAGGAAGGAAAATAATAAAGATTCCGTTAATAAGAATTCTAATAATCTTAGTTCCTAATGCTTTTTTTTTGGGGGGGAAGATTTAAAATTGATCTTCAATTCAATTCATTTAATTTTTTATTTTATCTTTTCTTTGGCTTGTTATTTCTCGGTTTATTTCAGAAATAGGCGTAAGAACTATGTGATGACCAAAATTCTTCTGCGTTTTTTCTATTCGATAACGGTAACCATTTACTTCTTCTAAAGCCGCGGCTGCTATGTTAGAATAGGAACAAGTGGTTAAAAGTACTGATTGGCTTTCTAACTGGCTACATATTCCAAAGAATCTGCAATTTTTTACTTCCAATTCATAGTATCTTTATTAATTTCATAATCAAGCCCCCGGGCAAAGTTGTTAACCTGAATGAAATAATCATTAACCATTTTCATCACATCTTCTTAGTTGTGGAGCGTTATTCCCTGAGTTTTCGCTTTGTAAAAAATAATTTACCTATCTCCAGGGTCACGGCGCAAGATCCTCTTCCAAATCTCCAGAGGGGACCGATGCATTTTCATTTAGTTGATAAAAATTTTCTTTTCCTACACCACATAGAGGACATATCCCGCTGGATGGTAAGTCATCTAGATTGGTACCAACCGTAATGTCTTTTCCTGGGTCGCCCTTGTTTGAATCATATATGTAACTGCATATTTCGCAATGATATTTCATTTTAACACACCATATATTTTATTAGAGTTGGGAATGGGAAATAGTGGTTTAAAAGCCTATTTTATATATTACGGATTTTTTATTAATTGAAAAACAATTTAAAAATAAAAATAAGTAATAATGGTTTTTTAGATGATTTAGGGATTACAATCTAAAAATGAGATTGTTTTTCAATTAAAAGTATCTCTCCACCATCCCCTGTAACATTTTGGCGTGCCGGGCTTCGTCACGGGAACTTTCATCAAAGAAATCATGGGCAGGGTCAATTTCACACTCTTTGGCCAGTTTGGCTGCTGCCTTTTTCTCATTGTTGGCCATGGTTTCGCCTTTCAACATCATTTCAAGGTTTTCTTTTAAGGAAGTTTTAATAACCCCATTCAATTCAGCAAAATGCGATGCATGTTCTGCTTCTTCCCATGCAATGGTCTTCAAGGTTTCAGCAATTTCTGGAAGTCCATCTCTTTGAGTTAATCTGGCCATGGCCAGGTACATTCCTACTTCATGACATTCACCATTAAAATTGGCAGCCACAGCTTTTTCTAATTCAGTTCCTTTACAAATTCCAATTTCGTGTTCGTTTATAATTTCCATATTTTATTCCTCCAAAGGTTTATTTTATTTTTGTGAGTTTAATGCCAGGTTGCCCGGGACATTTTACTTTTTATATTATTTCGAAAGGTTAGGGGGTTTTTAGCGAATATAAAATTAAATAGATTGATGCTGGTGTTTAATTTATTGATTAAAAAAAACCAGATTCATTATTTACAATGTTTTAACTTCCTGGGCCAGTTTTTTACCCACTTCAAAGATGGCATCAATTTCATCCTGGTTAGGAACATATAATATTTCGTATTGTTCCTTGACATTGAATCCACAGCCAGTTAAATCCTTGGCCAAACTGGATGGAGCTCCTCCTTGACCTCCCATGGATCCAAAAGTCACTGCAAGTCTTTTTATTCCAGTACGGTCAAATTTTAAGCCGCGTAGATAATAAATGAGATCTCCTACACTGGGGAATGGTTCATCATAAATGGTTGGTGCACCCAGAGCGATAGCTTTACTGTCCAGTATAGACTTCACGATCTCACTTCGCTCATCTTCGTGTAGGTAGTATATTTTCACGTCTACTCCTTCACTCATCACTCCTTCTGCCAGTGAATGGGCCATTTTCTGTGTGGAGGAATGCATGGTATCGTATATGATAGTGACTTTGTCATCGCACTTTCCAGTGGCCCATTCACTGTAGGCCCCGATAACTTTCATAGGGTCGGTCCAGATTTGACCGTGAGAAGGTGCAATCATTTTTATTTGCTCTAATAATCCCAAATCTGCGACTTCCTGGAATTTTTTCAACACTAATTTGGATAGTGGTGTAATCAGGTTGGCATAGAACTTTTTAGTGGCATCCATCAGAACATATTCTGGAATTTCATGATCGTATCTTTGTGGGAAGCACAAATGTTGTCCAAAGGCGTCGTTAGGGAATAATATACCGTCTTCCACAACCAATGTGAACATACTATCAGGCCAGTGCAGAAGGAAAGCTTCTAAAAAGGCCAGAGTTTTTCCACCTAGTTCCAAAGTTTGGCCGGTACCTACTTCCATGAATTCTGCTCCTTTTAGAGCAGGGAAATGTTTTAAAAGCCCAGGTACTGCAATTTTAGTACAGTAAATAGGTGCTTCAGGGAATTTTTCATGTAATTCTACTAATAATCCGCTGTGGTCCTTTTCCAAATGGTTTTGAACGATAAAATCAATATCAACTTCTCTTCCTTCCTGCTGGAAGGCATTTTTTATTCTAGCATAAAGTTCGGGGAATGTTCCAGGATATGCATTGTCAATCAAGACGACTTTTTCTTCTCCAAATACTAAATATGCGTTGTAACTGGTCCCATTCAAAGTGTATCCGTGGTAGGTCCGCAAATCCCAATCTAAAACTCCTACCCAGTACACTCCTTCAGCAATTTTGGTTGCTTCTGCTTTCATTTTCTCACCGTATACTTCCAAATTCAATTTTTTCTTAAAAATTTACATTTTCAAATTTTTTCGGTGAACAAGTCGCACAAATAACTAATTCATCTAACTTGTTCGTACTTTCTCGAATATACTATACTATGCGAACTAATATATAATATTTTCTGTTCGTTGGTTACTGAACATTCTATTAGGAGCGAACTATTATATACTAAAAGCATTAAATAATTAGTCAGGTAGATTAGATGGAAACTCAAAAAAACATGCAGAAAAAAATTACACCGGGGATGGAAAATAAAAGTACTATAACGATTTTTTCAACTCCTAAAGGACTTAATGTAGTTAAAAGTCCAGTTAAATCCATTATACTTTCTGCTTTAAGACAAAAAGAGATGAGTTTTGACGAAATAGTTAAAGTAACAGGAAAGTCCAAATCAACAGTTTCGGTGCACCTCAAGGCACTCACTCAGGATGGAATACTGGGATCTAAAGCTCACCCTGCTGACCAGCGAAAAAAGATATTTTTCATTAATTCACGTTACATTGGCGAATTAAATCAACAGGAAGTCCATGAAAGGAAAGAAGAAAAAGTGGAATTTTTAATACAAAACTTAATTGATAATGGAGATTCTTTTGAATTTTTCAAGCTCATGTTTCACATATTACGGGTGGTAATGATCAAAGAGGGCATAAATCTGGATCCCATATTAAACCAGACCGGGATGCGGATTGGGGAAGTATTTTACCGAAAACTGGAAAATAAAAACACTTCGGAACTTTTAAATAACTTGACCAAATTCTGGACTTCTAATGGACTGGGAAGACTGGAAATAGACAACCTGGACCCGGTAACGGTGAGAGCCTATGATTGCTTTGAATGTGGCTTGCTTCCTAATGTGGGAAAATCAGCATGTGCGCTGGATTCTGGAATACTGGAAGCTGTTTTTTCTGCCCATTTCTCTCAGGAAGTTATAATAAATGAAATTAAGTGCTATGCTCGGGGAGATAAATACTGTTGCTTTGTAATAGAACCTTTGGAAGAGTTTTCTAAAGAAGAGTTGTCTAATGATTAATTTTTGAATATAGTTGAAAAATAAAATATTTGTAGCGAATTGATTTAATAGATAAATTTTGTTAATTGAGTACAAATTTTTATATTTAAATCCAATAAAAAATCCATAATAAAAAAAAAAGGGGAACTAATATGGAAAATCAACAATTTTCAATAGTAATTAATGCTCCAAAAGAAAAGGTATGGCACACTATGCTTGATCTGGATACTTACAAAATATGGACTGAACCATTTATGCCGGGGTCGTTCTATGAAGGGGACTGGAATCAAGGAAGTAAAATGCTTTTCCTGGCACCGGACGAGGAGGGGAAGATGTCTGGAATGGTGAGCAAGATTAAAGAAAGTAGATTGTATGAATTCATTTCTATTGAACCTAAAGGTGTTGTGGAAGATGGAAAAGAAAATATTACGGGCGAAGAGGCCAAAGAATGGGCTGGATCATTTGAAAATTATACCTTAAAAGAAATTGATGGCAAAACTGAGGTAATAGTAGATTTAGCTGCGCCTGAAGAAATAGATGAAGAATTAAAGCAGTATCTTCTGGACGCCTGGATAAAATCTCTGCAAATACTCAAAGAACTGGCAGAGAAATAGAAGAGCTAAATTTAAATAATTAAATAAATAGTTAATTTAAATTAAGTGTTTTAGATTTAATCGATTTTAATTTCGGGAAAACTTTACTAGGGTGGTGGAGAGATACTTCTTATTTTTAACAAAACCTTGCACCACTTCTTCGCTGTTCATAGTACAGTTTTGCACGGAAATGATTTCTTTATTCCTGACATCTGCCTCAATTGTTTTTTCCAGTAAATCACCATGACGGGAAGTTTTCATTATAACAAATGTATCCCCATCATCCAGAATACTTTTCAGTCGATGGTCGACCTTGGGAACAATAACCAGTATTTCGTCTTTTTCTACCAGAGGAATACCGGCTGCGGAGGCACAACCAGTAAAAGAAGTTATCCCCGGAACCATTTCCACATCATACTCCTTTTTCAGTATTCGTTTTTGAAGATAAGAGAAGGTACTGAATATAGATGGATCTCCCAGGGTTACGAAAGCCACATCCAGTCCCTTTTCAAGATGAAGGGCCACCAACTCTGCGGCCTGGTCCCAGTGTTCTTCCAGAGAGGCTTTATCCTCTATCATTGGAAATAATGGTTCAATGGTCTTATAATTGTCTTTTCTATTATTCAGTGTGGACTGAACAATGGCCAGAGCAATACTGGGCTTTTCAGGGGCAGATCGAGGGGCGCAAATCACTGGCACATCACTTAAAATCTTTCCCGCTTTTATGGTAAGTAGTTCAGGGTCTCCAGGACCAACACCTACTCCTATTAACTTTCCTTTTGACATAAATACACCTTAACATAATTATTATTCATTTTTATGGATTAATATTGTTTTAAATTAAAATTTGTTAATAATACATTATTATAATTAGAAAAATATTTAAAATTTAACTAATTAACCTTAAACTTATAAACATTATAAAAAGAAACTTTTAAAGTTTTACACCTATGGTCTGGTTATTATTTCTCAGGGAGACCTTTATTAATAGTTTTCAAATGGTCTCTTTAAACCTATTTATAACATCAAAACTAATATAAGTGGCATGCCAAACCCTCTTTTTTGTCCCGATTGTGGAATGATGAGAAATCGCTGTATATGTAGCGAAAGGAATAAAAATAAGAGTAGAAACTCTTTTAAAGGTAAAATAGAAGCTTATGTTAAGCCAGAGGGAAGAAGCAATATAAAAAATAGGGACATACTCTATAGTAAACCTTCGACACACTCTTCCGCCAAAACTTCACTTAATTCCACAAAATCGGTAAACAGTACTATATTATCCTCTTCTCGCAGAAAGGAATTAAAAAACAGATTTCCTAACATAAATGATGAAATAATTGACAATTTCCCATTTCCTAACCCCCGGCATGGTCAACTGGACATTATAGCTGATATCCAAAATGCTATTGATGAAGGCTTCCGGTACATTGTTCTGGAAGCAGGAACCGGAACCGGAAAATCAGGTATAGCCACCACATTGGCCAGGATATACGAACCGGCCTACATCCTCACAATGACCAAGCAACTGCAGACCCAGTATGCCAAAGAATTCAATTTTGCCCAGGTAAAGGGCCGCGGAAACTTTTCCTGCAAAACCGATGACCTGGAGTCCGGCTGTGATATCGGGACCTGCCAGACTACTCCTAGCTCCAGAAAATTCCACTGTCGCTATGGGGTCAGTAAATCCCCTACTATTGGCGCTATAGAGGCTTTTGAAGATTCTTTTGGTAATTCTGTCTTTTTTCAATCTTCTGATCACTGTCATTACTGGGATCAGAAGGTGGAAGCAGTCAACAGTGATATAACTCTAATGAATTACGATTATGCACTCCTGGAACTTAATTATGTGGGGCATTTTGGATCCAGAGACCTTATGATCTTAGATGAAGCTCATAATATTGAAGATAAGCTCATGAGGAGACTGGAAGTAATAATTTCCAACCAAAGGTTGAAAAAGGACATTAAAAAAGTGGTTCCTCCTAAAATGATGGATTTTACAGATCCTACGGATTGGATTTTACAAGTGGAGTCTTTAAAAGAGTCTTATCAGGACATAAATGTTAAGGATATGCCTAAAAACAAGGCGGACCGTATAAACCACACGGTGTCCCGTCTAGGTGATTTGGCCGATAACTTGGAAAAAGAACCCAAAAATTGGGTGGTTGATCCCACACAGGACGGAGTTTCATTTAAACCGCTGAGGGTCCATCATTATGCGGAAGAACATTTATTTAAACATGCAGAGACCTGTATATTCATGAGTGCTACTATTTTATCTCATCAAATGTTCTGCAAGTGGTTGGGTATAGATCCGCGGGAAGTCTATTTTATTAAAGTGGATAGTCCATTCCCTGCATCTAAAAGGCCTATCGAACTTAAATTGGCCGGTAAAATGTCTAAAAATCGTATAAAAAGGACTGCACCTGATACCCTACCTATTTTGAATAAGATCCTGAAAAGGCACCGGAATGACAAGGGACTTATTCACACCCATAATTACCAGTGTCAGAATTATATCCTGCAAAAAGTACATAATTCCCGTTTAACTGGCCATAATTCTATGAACCGGGAACGGGTTTTACAACACTTTGAAACCAGCCTATCACCGATGGTTCTGGTAAGTCCTTCCATGAGTGAAGGAGTGGATTTACCCTATGATAAATGCCGATTCCAGGTAATTTACAAGGTTCCTTTCCCCTATCTGGGGGACCGACAGGTAAACATGCGGCGGCAACGTGACCAGAAATGGTATGCCTATAAAACAGTAATGACCTTGATGCAGGCATATGGTCGGGGTATGAGGGCCCAGGACGATGAATGTTATACTTACGTACTGGATGAGAATATAAAAATGCTATTTAAGAGCCCTTTATATCGTTCACTGGTCCCGGAGTTCTTTAAAGAAGCAGTTATTGAAGATGAATGATAATAGGGAGTAATCAATCTATTCGATCAAAAGACTTTTGAGAATCACAACTAATTAAAATGGTTTTTTATTTCGGGTTGTGGCTTCAATTACATTTTCTATTCTTTTTTGCCGGGTTTTAGATCTTTTGGCACTGATAACAAACCACAAGATCTGTTTTTTAACCGAATCAGTAAAAACATTATAATTGTCCTGGGCATTTTTATTCTTTTTAAATGCTTTTTCTAAATCTAGGGAAACAATCAAATCTTCCACCTCATCCAGGATGGTCCAGGAACTATTCTTTTTAGCTGTTTCAATTTTTTCCAGACCAACCGGGGTCATGGATCCATTTTTTATGAGTTTTTTTACCCTTTCTTTGTTTAAACGAGACCAGGTGCTGTTGGACTTGCGCGGGGTAAATAACTGAAGGTATCTATTCTCATCCAGCGCATTAACAGTGCTTTCAATCCATCCAAAGCTCAAACCTTCCTCCACTGCATCATCATAAGATAATGTGGGATGTATGCTTCCTTTTTTAAAATAAATAAGCCAAATTCCCGGGGGATGTGGCATGATTTTCTTCCAACCATTTTCGCCAGTCTTCACGTGAAGGGGGATAGTAACGGCCTAACTTAGAGTTAGAAGATTTTTGCATAGATAATATGTTATTGTTTTTATTAAATTTTAGTGATAATCTTTTGATATATAATTCATCAAATGCAAGAATTTGTAAAAGTAATAAAAGACTAAAATAGTTTTTCTGAAAATAAAATATTTAAACATACAAAAGAAGCAGAATTATTTATTTTAGTTCTAGAGGCCTTATGAACGAAAGGATTGATATTCACTTTATTGAAAATAAACATTTATATAAGAACTTTAAAATCAATAATAACGGACCCGGGGGGATTTGAACCCCCGATCTTGGGATCCGAAGTCCCACGTCATATTCCAGGCTAGACTACGGGCCCTTAAAATAATTATATGATTATAAGTAAATTATCTGTTAGATGGTTTTCCCTTATAAAGTATTTGTTTTAAATGATATGAATGTTTTTTTCTTACAAACTTGATAATTCATAATCTTTTTATAATTAATATCTATTTTATATTATAATCATATTTACTATAATAAACTAATAATAAAATATGGAATCAATTGATATTTAATTAATCTATTAGGAGACCAATTATGCTTGCCAAAAGAATTATTCCATGCTTAGACTGTGATCTTCAAGTACCGAATGGAAGGGTAGTAAAAGGAGTGGAATTTAAACAAATTCGTTATGCTGGGGAACCTGTCGAATTGGCCACTAAATACTACGAAGACGGGGCTGACGAAATAGTATTTTTAGATATAACTGCTTCCCATGAAAGAAGAGAAAGTATGTACGAAGTAATAAAGGCCACTACTGAGAACGTTTTTGTGCCAATATGTGTTGGGGGAGGGATAAGAAAGCCTGAAGACTATGTTAAAATGCTTAAAGCTGGAGCAGATAAATGTTCCACCAATACGGCGGCCATTCACAACCCGGATTTAATTAGTGAAGCTTCCAAGATCGTTGGCTCCCAGGCTTGTGTCATAGGCATAGATGCTAAAAGAAGGTATGTGGAAGATGAAAGGGAAGTAGAGGACAAGATAGTTGTAGAAACAGAAAAGGGCTTTTGCTGGTTTGATTGCAGTATATATGGTGGAAGGGAATTCACGGGTATTGATGCCATTGCCTGGGCCATGGAGTGCGAGGACAGGGGGGCTGGAGAGATTCTTTTAACTTCCATGGATAGGGACGGTACCAAAGATGGTTATGATCTGGAATTAACCCGGGCCATAAGTGAAAGTGTGAACATTCCAGTAATTGCTTCGGGTGGTGTAGGTAATCCTCAACATGTTCTGGAAGCTTTCACCTTGGGCAAAGCAGATGCTGCTTTGGCTGCAAGTATCTTCCACTTTAATGAGTATCCTGTGGGTGTGGTGAAGGACTTCTTGAAGGATAATGGTGTTGTGGTTAGGGAGTGAATTAATTTATTTAATGTGAATTTTTTCAAAAGAAATCTTTAGGGATTTAATCCATCTTATTATTGCAATAATTTGGGTGTAAATTATGAAAAAAACAACTAAACAAAAAAATGAAAATGGGGAAAGCATTGTACTAGCGAATATTGCTGAGATGCCAGAACCGGATCGGACCATGGGCGAGCGACTCCATGAGATCATAAAGGCCAGTGCACCAGATCTAACACCAAGACTCTGGTACGGAATGCCTGCCTATTCCAAGGAAGGCAAGGTTATCTGCTTTTTTCAAAACGCACAGAAGTTCAAAACGAGGTACTCCACCTTAGGCTTTAATGATAATGCAAACCTCGATGAAGGCAATATGTGGCCCACTGCCTTTGCTATTATGGAATTAGGGGCCGAGGAAGAGGCCACGATCATAGATCTTGTGAAGAAAGCAGCAAGTTAGGACGTTATTGGTCCTGAATTAACCCCCTATCAGTGAAAGTATGGATATTCCGGTGATTGCCTAGTTTAGTAATCAGGAACCTATTTTAGGAGCTTTTACTAAGGGCAAAGCAGATGTGCTTTTAGTTGCCATATCTTCCACTTTGATGAGTACCCCGTGCCTCTTAAGGAATACTGAAGGATAATGGGGATGGGGTCAGGCTTTGAAAAACAAGAATCAGAAATGATATATAATAAAATATAGTATCTAATGATTAATGAGTTCTATAAATGAAATTGATCTGCATCAAGAAAAACAGAATTTTGCCAGAGTGGGTGTAGTTCAATTTGATTTAAACGATTTTTTTAAAGAATAAGATGGTTTATTTTTACCTAAAGATTATTCTGTTGTCACAGAAAAGTATAATTATTTTTTAGAACTATCTAAAGAGTTAAAAACGAACATTCTATGTTTTCCCGAGCTTTCGTCTTCTCAGCATTTAATGGATGATTTAAAAAATTTTGCTAATGAAACTGAAACGATAATTATCGGCGGAAGTTTTTATAATGAAGAACGAAAAAATGTTTGTCCAATAATAATTCCCGGTCATGAAATCTACTATAACGAAAAAATTAATCTCTCTCCTGTTGGTGAAGATTCACCATATGATGATGAAGGACCAATTTCTGGAGAAAATCTATTTATAATAAAAAATTCTCCTTTTGGATCTTTTGGAGTTTTAATTTGTGCTGATTATCTTGATGATGAACTTAAAACACAAATTTACAAAAAAAATATTGATTTCATGTTTGTCGTTTCGCTAAATACCAAGTCAGATGAGTAACACGTAGACATGAATCGGGACTGCATGAAAAATAAAGAAGGAATATATTTAATTTATGCTAATTCTATAATGGAAAATGCTGCAACTGGCAAAAGCGCCATTTTTGGGCTAATTCATAATAAACATATTGATCCTAAATTGCACAGTTCTGTCAAATATAAATTTATGGAAATTATTGACGAAAACATTATTGTGGCTGATTTTAATATTCGACATAAGAAACCTTCTCTCCCAAATAATATAAAAACAGGAACCATTATTAAACCTATTTATCCTTATTCTAGTAAAAAGGCAAAGGTATTAACGACATTTTTCATGCTATTGGTCTTAATGAAAAGAGATATAAACAAATAGATGATTTATATGTTCCACCAAATAATTTCGAATCCATATATGAAAAATTAAAGAGTGAAAAAATAGTTTTCTTAATTGGCGATCCGGAGATGGGGAAAACTTATACTTCATTTAAATTACTTTTAGATTCTTATAGAGATGGATATGAACCAGTATATGAAGAGAAAAGCGGTTTAGAAAATCATTTGCTCAAAATTGATAAATTAACTGCTGATAAAAAAGCGATATACTTTGAAGATCCCTGGGGTACAACAGAGTTAAAATGTGTGGATATATTGCAAGATATTTGTGAATTAATTGAAGATGTTCATAAATATGATACAAGGATAATTATAACGTCTCGTAAAAAGATAATTAGGGGAGTCGAAGAGATAATTGATAATTTATGTGATTTAAGTGGTCATCTTGAAGAATTAAATGTTGGATCTGCCTATAATGAGGATAGCTTGAAAGAACTATTACAGAAATATATCAGAGTATTCACACCAAAATGGCATGAAACTGATGAATTAGTTCAATTAGTTTATTCTGCGATAGAAAATCAAACTCTTAAAACTCCTATGAGTATTCAAAAAGTGATTGAGTCAAACGAAGCGGTTAATACAACTGATAAGGAAATCTTAAAGGAAGTAATTCATAAATCTGCTGAGAGAACGGATATAGCGTTTGGAGCTGAGATAAAGGCCATCTATAAAGATAAAGACTTTGATAAAATTGGTTTCTTATGCTTCCATTTAATTTCATCTTTTGAAATTGAATTAATTAAGAATTATTATGATGATTTTTTAACTTATTTAAACGATAAACTCAGATTAGGAATTTTTTTCAAGGAATTTGATTCGTTAATAAAATGGTTTAACAAAGAATTAGAAGTTTATAATCTTCCCAATCAAAGATTATTAAAATTTTCGCACGATTATTATAAAAATGGTTGTATCCATGCCGTATTCACAAATAAAGAAATATATGATAATATATTTTATCCTATTTTAGATAATCTATCTAAAGACCAAAATTCGAACACCCGACTGAAAGTTTCTAATTCTATTTTTGATTATTTCGAGAAATTTCCAAACATTCCAACCGACTTAATTGATAATTTATGCAATGATAAAAACTCTGATGTTAGAGTATCTGTTGGTAAATTAATTGCAAATAAGTTTGAACTTTTTGATCCGATCTTCGCTAGAAAAATACTAAGAAAATTGTCCAAAGACGATGAAATTGAGGTAAAAATTGCTGTAGGCCAGAAATTTGCTGAGAATTTCGATAACTCTCCAAATGTTGCGGAAATATTTATCAGAAATCTTTCAAGTTATGATGGAGATGATGTAAGAGATTTAGTGATCGAATTATTCTACACGATTTATTTAAAATTCCCAAATCACGCAAAAGAGCTTTTAAAGAAATTTTCTAATGATGATGATGATGTTAGGATGACTGCTTGTGATATCCTTGAATCATACCATAATTTATTCGGTTCTCTTTCTGAAAGATTATTATTATCATTATCAAATGATTTGAATTATAATGTTCGTTCATCCGCTGAAACGATTCTTACAGGGAGTTATGAAGATCATTATGATGAATTAGATGAAGATGATGGTTTTGTTACAGAAGATTTTTTCTAGAATCCCTTGAATGAGGATTTGTTGCATTAGCTGCCAGTATCTTCCACTTTGATGAGTATTCTGTGCTGGGGTTAAGACTATTTTGAAGGGGATAATGAGGAGGGTCACAGTTCGGTGAGAACATTAAAGGTTTTTCGCTTTAGATTCTTTTATCATTCAATTTCATATCCAAAACATCACCCATATCACACACCACCCCAACAGGGACCCTACTCAAATATTTAACGGCCTTCATGGCCCCAGTTACAAATGACTGACGACTGTGGGTCCTATGAATTATTTCAATCCGTTCCCCTTCTCCGGCAAAGAGTACGGTGTGGTCGCCTATGATGTCTCCACCGCGGACGGTGTGTATTCCTATTTCTCCTGGATTTCGCTCCCTTACCATTCCCTGCCTACCATGGACAAAAATATCATCTTTATCTCTTCCCGGGGCTTGGGCCATGATTTCATAAGCTTTAAGGGCCGTTCCTGATGGTGCATCTGCTTTATGATTGTGGTGAGCTTCTATTATTTCCATATCATAATCATTTAGAATTTTGGCCAGATCTTCAATGACTTTAAAGAATACATTCTCCCTATGGCCATGTTGGGTGAGATAACTGCTTTTATCCTATTTTTTTCTACAGCTTCCCTTATTTCAGCTAATTGTTCATCTGTTAATCCGGTGGTGCCTACCACTACATTAACTCCGCATTCTGCTGAAATTTTAATGTTGTGAGTGGCAATGTGGGCCCTGGTAAAATCAACCAGGACATCAGATCTTTTTTCCTTTAAAACCTCGGACAGTTTTTGGGCACCATTTATAGGAACACCTATATTTCCTACACCTATTATTTCCCCCACATCTTTCCCTTCCAGTGGAGTATCTGGTGATCCCAGGGCCGCCACCAGTTCCATATCATCCTGTTTTAGAATGTTTTTAATTATTTTAGTACCCATTCTTCCATTAGCACCAGTTACTGCTATTTTAATCATCTTGTTTTATCTCCCTTTACAAATTATAAATTAAAAATTAAAAAAAATTATTCTGCTTTCTCTACCCACCCTTCAGGAACTTCCTCCGTTGATATCGGCGAATCTTCACCTAAAGGTATTTCTTTAAGGAAGAAGGCCACAATTAATCCTACCAGAGCCAGTATAATGGCTGCCAGGAAAATATTCTGGATAGAAAGTACCAGGGCTTGAGTTTTACTTAAAGTAGAACTCATCAGGGTGAGATTCATGATGTATCCAAATACAGGAACAAACAATATAGTTCCAATATTTCTGAAAAACCGGATGGAAGCAGTTACAATACCTATATCTCGCAAGTTAAATGCATTCTGAGCAGTTATATTGAATAATGGATAAGCCATTCCCGAACCAATACCTAGAACCGTGGAATAAGCTACCAGTAGATAATATGGTGTATTTACATTCATGGTAGAGAGAAGCACAACCCCTATTCCGATTATAATAAATTCAGCAATGACCAGCTTTTTATATTTCCCCGTCCAAGATATGATTTGGCCCGTGATTATAGAGGCCAGGGTAAGACTAAAAAGCATGGGAATCATTAAAAGCCCGGAATCTGTAGCGCTCATACCTAAAACACCCTGGGAAAATAAGGGGACGTAAATTACTCCACTGAACATCAATGCTGCTGATAATAAACTTTCTATTGATGAAACACAGAATATAGAATTTTTAAATAATCGCATTGGCAAAATAGCTTCTACTGCCTTTTTTTCAGCTTGGATAAACAATATAAACATCGATGCTGAAAATAAAAAGAGTTCAACTATTTCTACTAAGGGAAAGGCATTTAGATCTCCAGCAATGGTTAATGCCAAAAACATGGAACTTAAAGCTAAGGTAAAGGTAATGATTCCTGTATAATCAATGACTTTTTTAATATCTGGTAATTTGAAATTGGGAATTGAATAGAGAATCAGGGCCACGGCAATGATTCCAATGGGAACATTTACAAAAAATACCCCTCTCCAGCCAAAATTATCTGTAATTACGCCGCCCAGAACTGGTCCTAAAACATCGGCTAGGGCAAATACAGTAGCCATTATCCCCATGTACTTGGCCCTTTCCCGGGCACTGAAAATTTCCCCAACTATGATAAAGGGGAGGGATATTAAAATTCCGCCTCCAATTCCTTGAATTCCTCTAAATAATATCAATTGAAAGATATTGGTGGAAAAACCACACAGTATGGAACTTATAACAAAGGTGATGATTCCCGCAATTAAAATATGTTTTCTACCGTAAATATCTGATAATTTACCAAAAATGATTATGGAAATGGTTGATGTTAACATATAAGATGTAAAGGGCCATACATAGTACTCCATGCCTTGCAGACTGCTAATAACTCTGGGCATAGCTGTGGCCATGATAGAATAATCAAAAGCAGCTACTAGCAAACCAACCATTAATCCACTCATAATCATAATTATTTTATCTTTAGCAAGATTATACGGGGTTTCATAACTCATTTTATCACAAGTGGCTTATTTTTACAGCTACTGTTTTCATAGTTTTAGCGTTTTGCTGTGAGATTTAAATTCTTTTAATTACGCTAATTCAAAAAGATAAAATAATTTTTTTATTTTTAAAGGATTATTCTTCCTTAAAAAACATTTTAGTTCTCATATCTTCTAAATTGGAAATGATACGGGATAAATCGCTTCCAGGAATACTAACCATGATATCTTCTGGATTGATGTCCATATTTTTCCTTGCTGCAACGTCACCGAACCCATAAGTGACTTTTCCAGCCATATATGGGGCGGCAGCCATTGAACTACATACGGGAATTGCATCAGTTCCTATTCCATGTTTTCCCGAATCATAGGAATTGGCATGAAGTATTTCCATTCCCTGCTGTGCATTACAGACCATAAAAACCACATCTGGGTCAAATTCTGCTTTACTGAGTGGAGCAAAAATAATTGTGCTAAAAATTCCTGGTTTTATGTATTTTTCATGTTCCCTGGAACGTTGAACTGCAGGAATGCTCTTATATAAACCATTGGGAACCATAAAAGCACCACTTTGTACATTGGCCGGGTATTCGGCCATGTCTTTAAGCCCGGAATATCTAGCACCACCCATACATTCTTCCTCTTTCAGTGTGGAATAGAATATATCGCCCTGCATGGCTTTTTTAAGTTTTGCACAGAAACGTGATTTGCCTTCTTCCTTTTCCACGTTTCGGGGCTCTTTCACAGACCATCCTATGGCTACTGGGTCATTCTTTAATTTTAACATTTCACTTAAATTCTCACCTAATTCATTGTAATCCATTTTAACATCTCTTTACTGCAATAAACAACTTTAATTTAATTAATCCATCAATATTTGGATTTTAATTGGATATTTCGAATATTCTTATTATTTCCTTAACATGTGGAGAAATAAATTCCCTACATCGTTGTTAAATTTCTCTCCATCGATTCCCTTGCTTTCCAGGATATCTTTACTCCAGTCGCCCATATTCACCATACCATTAAAGATTATGGATAGGAGAATCATGGCTTCAGTAGGATCTACTTCTGGCCTTATTTCACCTTCATCTATACCTTTTTGTATTGAATCTATTCCTATGAACATTATTTCTTTGAATAATTCTTTTACTTCCTGGAATTCTGCACTACTGTTCATTTTGTCCATATCAAATTGTTTTTTAATTGATGTGGGAGAATATAGGAGCCTGAAATAATCCGGATATTGGTTAGAAAACTCCCTATTCGCTTTTCCATATAATACAAACTTTTTATAACCATTATTTCCTTTTTTAACCTCTTTTTTAATCATTTTGGCCCAAATACGAATACCACGTAAGACTATAGCAAAGTATAGCGATTCCTTATTTTTAAAATAAAGATAAAGCGTACTTTTACCTAGGCCGACCTCTCTGGCTATTTCATTCATTGAAATTTCATCAAAGTCCTTATCAGTAATTAATTTCCTAGCAGCATCAATAATATCACTTTGACGCTGTTCTCTTTCTCTTTCCTTCCATTTTGCAAGTGACATGATTTCACCTAAGATTAATGACTTAAGACACTATGACCTATCAATCTTATCTATGACTCATCGGTCAGATACATAAACTGTGGTCATCATAACTTATAAAGATTTTGGTTAAAATTAAAATTTTAATACTATTGCCAGAAAAATTATATAAAAAATAAAAATAATTTGATTTATAATATGTTAATTTTTAAAAATAATCTCATAATGCTTTGAATAGATAAATAGATGTCTTATTTTTCCCTATTTTTAAAATAAATAATCGTTCTTGATTTTGAAAATATCACTTAATGTGAAAATCAGCTTTCAATCAATCAACAACCTCAAAACTATCCAATTCTTCATAACTCACGGCCACGGCCAGAACAGGTTCATTTAAATCAGATCCTAAAAAATAGGGGTTTATCCAGACGTGAAGGGCTTTACCAATAGTATCAATGGAAACCACAGGTCCAATAGTAACTTTATTAATTATCAGGTTTACGGGTTCGGTCTTGACATTAAATGTTTTTCCGGTCATATTTTCTTCAGGATATTCAATTTCCTCAAAACATCCGCATTCTTCTATTTTTCCTATAATCTCATCTTTAAGCATTTTTTCATCCCCTTTCTAATAAGAACCACAGTATTTTTGTGTATTCCCTATGGAAGTAATGGTCATACTTAGCATAATGAACTTTACTATTATTTTGTTCTTAACAGTAATTAATTTATCATCACCAAAAACCATTATAAATCACCTCCACCATAAGATACTAAACACAGAACTCAAGAAGGCCCTAAATTGCAAAAACGAAAACACATATTCCTGGACGATAACGCCAAAATCGAGCGAATGGCCAATAAAATAAGAAAATATGAGAAATATAAACCTCATGCTCTTAAAACCTCTGACGAAGATTTTCGACTGCAGGAAAAACTGGCCATGCTGAGTATAGTAGCCAGTAATTTCATGATGACTGGTCACAGTCCCACCCTTGTCATGACCAAGAGGGAAGAAGGAGACGAAGTCCTGCTACCTGTTGGAGGAGGTCAAAAAGACCGAGCTCGGGAAATAATATTCAAAGTGGATTTCAGGAAACTCTATCGTGGGGGAAAAGGTAGAAAAACAGATCCATTAATGATAGTAACAACCATTTGTATGTATGTCATGCGGAAAGATAATCCTAAAAGAGGAGACATAAGATATTCCAATGATTTTATTAGCAAAGTTGGGGTAACAAAGGATATTTACAATCACGTTAGCCAGAAGCTGGATGATTTGCTGAATTCTCAAAATTTGATAGGTCGCTCTATATAGTGATATCAAAAATATTGACTATTTTTCCTGTTTTTATTCACTATTTATTCTATTCCTAATAAAAATAAAAATTTTAAATAATTTTAACTTTTTTTCATCAAGTTTTCCCGCACACGAAAAACAACAATTTTTTCCACCAGATCAAAGGGTATTGGTTTATCCAGGGGGAATTGTACGGCACCTTTCGAGTTTTTATACTCTGAAATCTCTTCTTTAAATGTTTCAATGCCTGAAGGTGTGGGATAAAATCCAATATAATTCTTGTAGGCTGCAAAATGCACCAGGTTACCATAGAGCTTGAAGGTGGGTATGCCATAACTTATGACCTCTTTAGCTTCAGGGGCCGCTTTATGAACGACTTTTCGCATGTTTTCTAAATTTTCCTGTATATCTTCAGGAAATTTTTTGATATATTCGTCTATGGTTTGGAATTTTTTTCTAGGAGCCATATTATACCATCATTATATTTAGATCAGTATATAATATTTTTAACTAAATTCATCTGATATTTTTTCAAATTAATGGGGAGATTTATCATGGAATCATTAAGGGAGCATATGCATGAATATAGAAAAATGTTAGAAAAGGGTCACGTACAAGAGGCATATATGGGATTAATGGATTATATCGGGGATTTAAGAACTTATTTAAAAAATAAATATCCTGAATATTCCTTATCAGGTATTTATCAGGGATATATGGATATGACTTATTTCTCATTCACTCCTGACTCATTAAAAAGCCTTAAATTGAAAATAGATGTGGTTTTTATTTATGATACCTTTAAATTTGAAGTCTGGTTGGCGGGATCTAATAAAAATGTTCAAAAAGAGTACTGGGAATTATTAAAGAAAGGTGGGCTGCAAAAGTACCATCTCCCCTCTGATATAAAAGGAATTGACTTCATTGTTGAAAATGTTTTAGTGGAAAATCCCGATTTCGGTGATTTAGATATTTTAACCGAAGAAATTGAGGATGGAACCACGAAATTTATAGGGGATGTGGTGGAATTCTTATCAAATGATTGATTTCTTTTGAGCATTAATTCTTATTTAAATATTTTTTTAAGCAAATTTTTTAAAAATAAGGATTATAAAAATTTATTTAATAGAAATAAGATTAATTGTCTAGAATCTTGTTTTCTATAGATCTGCTGAAAGAATTATTTGCACTTCTACCATCATAATCTATACTTTTAGAATTATGAAAGATATTAACCATTCGTGTTCTGTTTTACGTTCACCGCAAAGTCTTCTGCATTTTTAAGGTCACTATCATTAGGTCGGCCTTTATTCATTCCTCCAAAGAGCCTAAGGAAACTATTGGTGTTGAATCCTTTGCATTGGAATTCATCAACGATGGAGTAACCTTTTGATTCCAGTTTTTTCCTAATTGTAGCATGATCTTTGGTTTTTTTTGATTCTCCTGTTATTCCCGCAGTTGAAAAAAGGAATGCATTCTTGTTATCTACTTCTGGTAGTTCATCCACAAGTTCAAGCAGAGATTCGTCATGTTTTGCACTATAAATGCCTGAACCAAAGCCCACTAAATCATATTCTTGAATTTCTTCAGGTTTGACTTGTTGTGGTGTTTTTATTTCTGCATCAAGAACTTTAGCAAAGACTTTAGCTATCTTCTCAGTGTTATGATGATGGTATGAATACAAAACCAAAAGAGCTTTCATTGACCACACATCCTTAGCTTTTTTCCATTATTTTCCATTTTTTTCACCCTTTTATCTTTTAACTATCAGGTACCACATTTATTATTAAAAAAAATATCTAAAAATAAAAAATAAATCTAGATATTATTTACTCTAGATTTAATTTAATTGAGCCAATCTTAGGCGCTAGGTAGTTGTATAAAAGAGCGATTAGCGCGGTTTGAATGAAATACTGCACAAAGTTAGCTATAAATTCTGCATAGTTTCCTGATAAAATACCTAATAACCCTAATAATGTGTACACAAGCGCTACTGCTAGGGCGGTTGGAATTACTGGTATGTTTTTAAGTTCGTGCAAGTTTTCAGATATTTGACTGAACTCTAACTGGATTTTAGCTACTCTGGTTACTATGTAGTTGTATAATAATGCAAATAAAGCATTCCAAATAAATCCAAATACAAAAACCATTATAGGCAATCCTAGAATTAATACCAGGGACATTATTATCCCTGCTGCTCCAAATTCTCCACCTGTGGGCATGGCGGCGCCAGTAGCATTGGTAAAATTAGCTGCTACTTGGCTTGCTTCAGGTAAGGTACTGATGGTGCTGAGTAATGAGAATATTGGTGAAATCAAAGCTGCCAGTACTAATCCTGCGATAAATGCCCATATTGCTCCAATAGCAGACAGTATAAGTGCATATGGGATTACCGGAATTTTTGTTACATTTTTATCCTCTAATTCTAATTTTATACCGCCTAATCTGGGTACTAATGTGTTGTAAAGCATTACTGAGAAAAAGCTTATCACTATCGTACTAAAAAACGCACCTATGGGAAATAGTATAATTATGGGTATTCCAAATCCAGTTACCACATTAAATTGTCCTAATTGGGGCATAAAACCTGCAGTTTGTATGATTGTGAGTGTTAATAACATCAATACACCTGCAATTAATCCTAAAACTCCATATATTGAAGCTGACATCTTGGTAAAAGGTGTCAATTTAATTGATTTAATTTCTTTTACATCGATCATTTCTTAACCTCCATTTTAATCATTTTTCGATTACTTAATTCTAGTTTAACTCCTTAAAAGTAATTTTTCCAAATTTTCCTACGCTTTCCCTCCAAATTCAATCCAATTATAGATGCATCATAGGATCTGAAAAATATAAATTTTAAACCTTAAGTTAAAAAATAGATTAGTAAAAGAATCTTAAATAAAAAAAAATATTAAGTATTATTCTCTGGTTATCATTAAAAGCAAAGCTAGTGCTGTAAATTCAAGCCCTAAAAATATTAAAGGAAAAACAGCGGTTATAATAGTTTCGGGAAGATTGTACATGAAATAAACAGAAAATAAGATGTTTTGGGCTAGGAAGAGCAATGAAAATAAGACTAAAGTTGTGGTGAATTTGGATTTTACTTTCGAGTATCTTTCCAGGTATACATAGAGCATACCAACTAAAAGGCAAATATTGGCGATACTGGTTATTAATGCCGAATACTTAACCAATATAAACAAAGTAGATATTACATCTGACAGTCCAAATAGACTAATTTCCATTAACATGCTAACACCTTTCAGTTTTGACAAAACATATATATTTTATTCCTTAAATTCTTCCCAAATCCCTAAGAATATGTTATAATTTTTTTCCATTTCTTCAGAGAGGTAATATAATGCACCATACTTTTCTCCCGTTGATTCAACTAAGTTGTTTTCATTCAAAACATCAATATGGTGTCTGATAGTTTTATAGTCGAGTGAAAGTTTTTCTGCGAGTTTATTAGCATTATATGGCCTATTATTAAGTTCAAGTATTATTCTGCCACGGTTTTCTCCACCTTTACTTCCGGCAATTAACCACCATAAAAATACTTTCTTCATAAGAACTCCTGCAAAAGGGGATGGATGTTTAAATCTCCATGTATTGTATAAAAAATACTTTCCTCGTGTATATTCCTTTCTGTTTAGACCATTCTTAAATATTTTGGCGCGACAATCATCTGATTAGCGTAGAGATGAGAAAATCTTCATTTTCCTCGGTATATGTTTTAACAGGTTATGTATTGGCAATTTTTTGGTAAAACTGGACATTACTCAAAAATGACTGATTATTTGATAATAAATTCTTAGCTCATAATAGATGACAAATATTGTCTTTATGGATGTTTTTACACATTATTTAAAAAATAAATATTAAGAATGATTTATTCCTTCTCAACTTTCTCTTTTTCTTTTTCATCACCAGTGGTCATGAGTAATGCTAACCAGTGGGTTTCCTTAAAGTTATCTAGATACTTTATAACGACTATAGTTAAAGGAACGGCTAGAAACATTCCAATTAATCCCATAAGCCAGCCCCAGATGAATAATGATATAAATACTATGTAAACAGATATCTGAAGTCCTTTGCCGGTTAGTTTAGGGAATATATAGCTTTCGGCAATGGTATTAATTATTACGAACAGGACAGTGATGCCCAGTGCACCCCCTATTCCATATTTGGCCCAAGCTAAGAGAATAGGGGGAATTGCTGCTAGCATTATCCCTATATACGGGATAAATCCGAGAACAAAGGTCAATATTCCCCAAAGAACGGCAAAATTTATATCAAAGAGTAAATAAATACTTAAAAAGCCCACAGCTGCGAATAGGTTCACTTTAATCCTGATTACAAAGTATTCAATAAAGTCCCCTACCAAGTCAAAAGTATGTTTCAAGGTAGGACTATCTTTACCAAACCCTTTTACAAGTCTTGATTTCACATAAGGTAACTCATAAATCAGGAATATAACGGCGAATAGTAAAAAGAAACTGATCTCTATAAATCCTGCTATATTTTCTAAGGGTATATTGGAGAGTAAGAACTGGGTGATTTGATTGGCATAAGTGCCCAGGAAAGAATCGGGATTGATTTTAATATTAGGTGCGGCGGCTGCTAGCTGACTTAAACTATCCACCAGAATTGCCAATAGGCCCACCCCCAGTACAAAGGTGGTCATTATAGTTATAAGAATAGATATATTGTAAGAAAATCCTTTCTTTTTAAGCCACATTAAAAAAGGATAAATGAGTATGGCAATGAAAACAGAAATGAGTACTGGTCCCAGAATCGGAGCAACGTACTTCATTCCTATAAAAGCTATTATGATCACGGCTATGATAACAATTTGATTCAGAAAAGGCGGTATTTTATATTCTTCTGTCACATTTTTCCCCCCATTTTTTAAATTCATAATTACATTATTGGATTGAAGTCTCAAATATATTTATTCTAAAGACTTAATATGGAATATTTTTAAAAATCAGTAAATTTAAGATATTCCTGATGAAATAAGATTATTCATTCGGAATAAATTTAATGATAAGTCTTTTATATTGTGATATTAAAATATCGAACTTTTTTTTCTTGGAATTATTTATAAAGTGGTTTTTTAAATTCTTTAACAACCCATAATCCTATATTTTAGGCAAATTTGATTTATTGGAATGTTTTAGCTTTCAAACCATGCGATTATGACTTATTTGAACAATCTTTGAATAAATATTGTCGAATGTGATTTAACAAATTATTATTAATCATATTTCAAAATTATAATTAGTTCTTATCATGAGATTTAGAAGTACTTAATTAAAATGAGGGATGGATATGAATTCACAATTTTCTGAAAAAAAGCGACATGAGGAATATATTGAATATTATAAGGTTAAAATGCTTAAATATGAAGATAATCCGATTTATAAGCATTCTTATAACTCTGAAAAATCACTTTATGATGCAATTAGCAGTTCCACTGATATTGATGAATTTGGTAGGAAAATTGAGAAAGAAAATCTTGCAGTTAAAAATGCCATAGCCCTAATTAAAGATCATGAAACGGCTCGAAAAAAATTATATATGGAAATAAAGGAAGATATTAGGTTAAATGCGCCATTGAGAATTTTAGATACCATAGACTCCATGAAAAATGATATGGATATTGTTAATAAAGTATCTGAAATTGAAAACCAAGTTAGTAAGGAAATAAGCATTGATCTTTTTACAACCCAATTTTCCGATGATTTGGACATTTTAGAGGAAATAGAGGTTTATAAAAATGCACAAGTTCCAGATGAATGGAAAAAGAAGATTAATCAAGAAATTCCTAATGAAATGATTAGGGGAGGTCATGATGATTGGTATTCACATGTGATTCCCCAAGCTCAAATATTAAAACCAGATTGGGAGTTTGAATTCGATTTATTATGGGAGAATAGGCATAGGAGACTTCTTCCATTCTCAGATGAGATATTGAAAAAACGAATTCAACAATTCAAAGATTACAGGGGTATTTAAATGAGCATAGGTAATATTTTCGGCGGTAACTCTGTAGTGGATACATTTCGAAATATGTATAATGAGGTTGAGGAGAAGAAAACTACGGGCAAATCTTTTGATAGAATGAAAAAAGCTTTAAATAGAATGGAACAATTGGAATCCGAGGTTGGCAGCGGCCCCCGACTCACCACACTCTTGACAAATGAAGATTTATTCACTGAGTTTTCTACTGCCTACTCGGAAGTCTTAGCTGAAATTGCACGTGAAGAATATAATGGTGTCCCTGGAGATGAAAAATTATTTCAAAACACTCTTGAAGCATATGAAAAATCAATCAATGAACTGGAAGGCAAACCTAATGCCGATAAGCTAATAGCCCCTATAAGAGAAATGATAGAACTTGGGAAGTCTGGAATATCATATCCTGTATTCTTAAGGATATGCGAAGAGAAAGGCATGAATAAGGCATTAGAAGGTAATATAGTGGTTCGTGAATCTATTCTGGAAGATATTAAATTTGCCCAGTCAATGTATTTACTACTGGAAGTGGAGAAGAATCAAAAAATTCTGAAAGTATTTGATGATATTGCATCGAAATCTAAATTTGGAGTCCCTGATAGTTTTGAATTTGGCCTTGAAAGGGAAAAAATTGAATGGGAATACGCACCAATGATTAAAAAATGGAATAGGACTATTCATATATGGAGTAAAATGATTGAATGTGTAGTGGACTGGGTAGATTCCTACTGTTCATTTGCCCCTACTGACTATCGCTGGGCTGATAGAAGAGGTATGATTCATACTATGAAAAATATAAAAAGAAGCCAAGAATGTAATCCGGGCATCTTCAAAGCACGAGAAAAGATATTTCAGGAATATTTCCAATTAGGTTGGAATGAAATATTCACCCACCCCACATTTTTAAATGAAAAGGAAGCCAATAGAATAGAATATTCAGATGAAACAATTGACCTTATTAAAAATGCATATTCTTACTGCAAACCTTTTAATAAACCAGGCCCAGAAATTATTAAAGAAGCAGAGAGAATTCATTCTAAAATTATCTGAGGAAAATAAAGAGATATTTGCATTTTAATGAAATATAAAATATAAACCAATGTTTAATAATCCGTTTTAATTATTTTTTAGAGGCAGACCATATACTTTTATTAGGGTTTATAAAGTTTTAAAGAGTCTTTTTCAACTAATCATATTATATTTTACTCATACTCATCAAAGGAAGTTTACTGACTTTCCAAGCAATAAATCCTCCTAAAATATTAAATGCCCATTTAAAACCAGATTCTTTCATTTTTTCCATGAAATAACCGCCTCTTACACCAGATTTACAGTATATTATATATTTCTTATTTTTATCCAGCTTTTTAACTTTTTGCTGAAATTGATGGCCATCATAATCTAGATTTTCAGCTCCAGGAATATGCTCTTTTTTGAAATCGTCATATGGTCGTATATCCAGAATACTTATTTCGGGATACTCTTCCATTAATTTAAGGGCTTTTTGGGGGCTAATGGTTATAAATTGAGACATAATAAAAACTCACTAATTAAATCATTTTTCAGATTTCATAATTTATATCCAGATCTTCATTTTTTCAATATTATTGGCCAGTTCCACTAATAATTACCTATTTTGAGCGTTTTTAGGTATTGATGGATTGTAACTAAATTTTTCAGTTTTATGGTGTTTAATCATTTATTAATGATGCAATTTATTATCTGCATATCTTTTATTTCACAAAAAACCACATTTTTTATATTAGTCTATATATAACGTGGTTCTATTTAATTTTTATTCTGATAGCTTCTTATTTTTTACGTCCCGCTTTTTAGCTTCACTCAATTTATAATTATTCTTCACCGAAATATCAATTACCATCTACCATTCATTCCCAGAACTTTTCCTTGGACATTATATTGCATGGAATTTATTAAATCGGAATTAAATTAAGAATTTTTGTCAGAAAATAGCTTGGCCAAGTTTTTCTGCATCCTTTTAATAATAATTTACTATTAAATCAGTAACTCTTTAAGGAAATAATCATAATTCAATATTATGAAAACTCATGTTTCAATTTCTGCAAGGGAAATTAAAGGGCCTTTAAACCTCTCTTTAACTATAAACAGTGGCCAAACTTCTCAACCGGCATGGGCTATAGATAATAATTACTATAAAGAATTTTTACTAGTAGATAATCAACCATTTTTAATTAAATTATCTCAAGAAGAATTAACAGGTTCTGTAGAAATGGAAATAGAATCTAATAGCGAATTTAACTTAAAACCTATCCTGAAAGAGGTAAGGTGTGTATTTGATTTGGATTATGACCTACCTAATTTTTATGAATTCTTAAAAGAAGACCCTAAACTGGCCCCCACTATTGATTTTTGCAAAGGCTTAAGATTGTTCAAGGCCCAGAATATATTTGAATGTTTGATTTCTTCCATATGCTCTGCCAATAATTCTATTATTAGGTGGAACCGTTCCATAAGGGTCATGCGAGAAAAATGGGGGGACTCTTATAAATTACCTTCTGGAAAATTTCACAATTTTCCTTCCCCTTCAACAATTCTTGATCTTCCAGAGCATGAAATTGAAGAAATGGAGTCATGTGGTGGAGATAAGAATATTGAAGAATGTATACACAACCTTAAAGCATGCGGGGTTGGATATAGGGGTAAATACATAAAGAAGGCTTCCAGTATGGTTAATCATGATTTGAAACTGGAAAAATTAGGACAAATGAGTTATGATAATGCGTTCGAGACCTTACTGGAATTTCCTGGTGTGGGTCCTAAGGTAGCAGACTGCATTTTGTTATATGGTTATGGTATGGGGGAAGCTTTTCCCACAGATGTTTGGATTAAAAGAATAATTTCCTATCTATATTTTGACCAGGATGATCTTCCAGTATCAAAAATAAGGGAATTTGGCCAGAACCAGTTTGGAGAATACGCAGGTTATACTCAACTTTATCTTTTCCATTATGCCCGAAAATCAGGGCTTCTGAACAAGCTAAAACCAGTCAAAAAATAATCAGTTTGCAGGATAATATAAATGGTAAATTAATTTAAATTGGGCGGGATGAATTCTAATCCATTTGCGAGAAATATTATTCTAAAATAATCCAAATTATTCAATAACTACCCTAAAGACACATATTATCACAACAATTACCCGAAAAACTAAAATCTACCTTTTTTTTGATATTAATTCAGAGACCCAATACTATTATTATATCGAATTAATTAAATAATTATATGATTTCTCTAAATGGGAAATAATTAATTTTTTATTTTCCTATTAGAATATAATATTTAGCAATGGCACTAGAAGTTGATTAATTATCTTATCCGAGGCAATAAGATGGAAAAAAATCATAATTTAACCAAAGAAATAATAGCTCGGGATTTAAAAAATTTAAATGATAAATTATTTCATATGTTGAATTATTCTTCTCTTAAGGAAATATCTGATTTGATTTTAGAAGAATCCACTCGTCTTACCTGTAGTAAGTACTGTTATGTAGCATTTGTTGATCCAAAAAATGGGGATAGTGTAGGTATTTCATTCTCACATCTCACAACTGGCTGCCAATACTATGCTGATTTAGGGGAAGCTCGTTTTAAAATCAGAAAAGATGGGACTTACGGGGGACTGTTGGGTTACTCTTTAGATACTGGTGAGTCTTTTTTCACTCATGACCCTAAAAATCATCCTGTGGCGCATGGACTTCCTCCAGGACACGAACCTATAGAACAATTTCTATCTGTGGCAGTAAAACACGAAGGGGAGATTCTGGGCCAGATAGTACTGGCCAACCCGGAAGAGAAATATGGTCCAGAAGACCTAGAGATAGCTGAAAAAATTGCTAATAGCTATGGATTAGCCCTTAAAGAAATCATACATCAAAAATAAGATGTTTTTAATTAATTTAAAAATTTACTTTTTAATAATTATATCTAATTTTTCCTTAATTTAAATATATATAATATGTGATGGTAAACATCAAAAAAATGAATAATGAATTTATCCCAAGAAATCCTCAGGTAGGCCCTGTTCTAGACATTTTTCCAGAACTTTCTTAATTTTCTTCTGATGGGGTGGCCATGTCATGTAAAGCAAACCCTTTAACTTTAACCATGATGATGGTTCTGGCGGTTCTACTAGTTTCCGCATTTCAGGGGTGTCAGGAATACCTGCCAAGTGGAAAATATTGGGATGGGCATCAGCATAATAAACTGACTCGGCAAATCCTTTACCTATTAGTTTTCCCTCTGTATTTTTGAGATATACTCCGCCCTCAGAATATTGAGCACCACTGGCATTATATCCGGTCTGTCCTCCATCAACAATAGGTTTCATGGTGAAATGACGGATGTCATCTGGAACCATGTCTTGGAACTGGAATTCCCAGTGATCGGGGTACCATGTATTGGTAACCAAATAATACTCGGGATTGGAGGATTTTATACTTTTAACCCATTTATCGATTTTTAAAGTCCCTCTGGTGTTAACAACATGGTTTTTGGCATCAATGTACTGTCCTTTTACATCTACAGTCATAATTTCGGGCGGTTCTGGACCTGTGAGCCAGTAAAATTCTAGATTTTTATCGCTGTGAGGTGCGTACATGGTCATTTCTCGGTCTGCATCGAATTGTGCCATGAACCAATCCCATCCTCTGGAATGTGATGCTTTATTTAAAACACTAGCGGCTCGGACTACCTTGCACCGTGAATTTCCTAATGGTTCTAGGCCATTTCCCCACTGGTGATCGAACCAGAACTTACCATCATCTAATATTATTTCCTCTCCATCCAGCTTTAAAAGACTACCTGCCTCCAATTGAAGGCTAGTGGCGGAATAATAAAGAGTTCCGATATCACAGCAGCAAGGAAGGCATCCTTTATTCCCCTGGAGTAGAAAATCTTTATTAGAATTAAATTTCAAATCAACTTCCATCTCCAAATCATTTTCATAACCTTGGTTTACTCCCCAGGCCTTTACTTGGAGGGGGAATAGATCATCCTTCTTTTCTGATATTATCTTGTTTTTTCCAGCTTCATAACAAAAAGGATTGGAGCTAAATTTTAATAGACCAGTGGTCCCGGAAAGTGCGAATGGTCTGCTCTGAATGTGTTTTTCACCTGCTCTAGCAATAGCCAGTTGCATCTCAAATATCTGATTTTCCCAGTCACTTAAACCGAAAATATGGGCCATATCGGGGGGTAATAAAGAGTAGCGATAGAATGAAACCAGAATTCCATAGTCACGATTTTGAGTGTCGCGGCAGTTCCCAACAAAAAAATGCCATCCGACTTGATATCCTAGCTGTGGGTCAAAATCACTGGGAAACTCAATGTTAGATTCTTCAGGAATCTTTGATAGCCTCGGCTGCTGTCCATTCCCAGAAGATGGTTTATGGCATAAGCTTGCATTGAAGTTAATGAAGAACAGTGTTTCAGAAGTTCCTTATACCTTTTCTGGTAGTTTGGGGTAAATGAATCTGGATTATCAATTAAATCCTGTATTCTATGCTGCATTCTCTTACCAAAAGCATTAGGACTGTTTTTATCATTTAATAAACACTTTTTTATATCTTGAGGTATTTTTTCTTCCTGGAATTCTTTCATCCACAAGGCCAGAGCAACATTTTCCAGTGTTATATTATCCAGATCACTAAGTACATTTTTTTCCATTTTAAGTCCCCAAAGTCAAGATTTAAAGAATTAATCCATAAATAAATAATAAATATTTGCTAGCACGGCATATAATTTTTTTTTGCTATACTTGATAGCATATACTGATTTTAACAAAACCTTAAATTAGAAAATAAATTACTTTTCCTATGCTATTCTTTAGTAGAAAAATAATAAAATAATTCCTATTGACATGATTTTTATATTAAATGAAAAATTATTAAAATTAATCATATAACTGGATTAATAAACAAAAAAAACTTTTAGCAAAATAAAAAGAAGAAAAAGGATTATTCTTCAATAACCCTAACTTTATTCATAACATCTTTTTCTTTAATATCATTAACTACTTCCATTCCTTTGGTTACTTTTCCAAATACGGTGTGGACCCCATCTAGATGTGGTTGTGGGGAGTGAGTTATGAAAAACTGGCTTCCACCAGTATCCTTGCCTGCATGAGCCATAGATAATGCACCTGTAACATGTTTGTTGGGGTTAATTTCACACTTTATAGTGTAACCTGGCCCTCCGGTACCGTTTCCTTTTGGACATCCTCCTTGAATTACAAAATCTGGCAGTACTCTATGGAATGTGAGACCATCGTAAAATCCTTCATTGGATAATTTTTCAAAATTACCCACTGTGAGGGGTGCATCTTCTTCAAATAAAACCAGTTCAATATTTCCTTTTTTAGTTTCAATAATAGCTTTTTTCATAATATCACCATATTTTTGAATAAAACCATCTTTAATTCGCATCATTCTGCAAATCATGATAGTATTATCTAGAGTAAGTATTAGATTTAACTTCCATACTTATTATAAAAGTACTTATTAATAAGCGAAACCAATTAAACATAATAAATTTTAATCTTGGATTCTTATTGAATATGTCTAATGAGGGGTGTTTTTAATGGGGGTAAATAATTCATTACATGTATTTGATATGAGGATACCATTATTAATTAATTGTAGATGTAGTTTATTTGAGCATTTTTTACTATATCTTGGACAGGTGATATTATGAATACGCAGGAGATCATGGATTTAGATAAAAAATTTGTCATGCAAACTTACGGTCGTCAGCCAATAGTTTTATCGCATGGAAAAGGAGCAGAAGTATGGGATATAGATGGAAAATCTTATTTAGACTGCTTTGCAGGAGTAGCAGTGAATAATGTGGGACATTCTCACCCTAAAGTAGCTTTAGCCATATGTCATCAGTCTCAAAGAATGATACACTGTTCTAATGTATACTACACATTGGAACAAGCTGAACTGGCCAAATTACTTACTCAAATATCTTCACATGATCGTGTATTTTTTGCAAACAGTGGTGCTGAGGCCAACGAAGGTGCCATAAAATTGGCTCGCAAATATTCAGGGAAAGGGGAGATAATTGCGGCCCATAATTCGTTTCACGGGCGTACATTGGCTGCAGTAACTGCAACAGGTACAGATAAATACAAAGAACCATTTAAACCATTGCCGGCTGGTTTCAAACATGTTCCATTTGGAGATATTCAGGCTATGGTTGAAGCCATAACAGAAAAAACAGCAGCTATAATTCTGGAACCTATTCAAGGAGAAGGAGGAGTTATTGTACCTCCTGAAGGATATTTAGAAGATGTACAGAATCTTTGCAGACAGAAAGATATTTTACTAATTCTAGATGAGGTACAGACAGGCTTTGGCCGTACTGGGGAAATGTTTGCATCTAAATCATTCAAAATTCAACCTGACATAACCACTGTGGCAAAGGCCATGGGGGGTGGTTATCCTATGGGAGCCATACTGGCTAATGAGAAAGTTGCAGATGCTTTTGAACCGGGTGATCATGGATCAACTTTTGGGGGAAATCCATTGGGTTGTGCTGCTTCTAAAGCAGCTATAGAAGTCATTTTGGATGAAAAATTGACATACCAATCTAAAGTGCTGGGTGAATATTTCAAAAAAAGTCTTGAAGAAGTTGCCTCCAAATATGATATAGTAAAAGAGGTAAGGGGCATGGGATTAATGATTGGCCTTGAACTTACTAAAAGCTGCACAGAAGTGGTTTCAGAAGCAAGAAAACAAGGAATTCTTATAAATTGCACTGCAGGCACGGTTGTTAGACTTTTACCTCCTTTGGTAATCAAAAAAGAGCAGTTAGATATAGTTGTACACGTTATGGACGAGGTTCTGGCCAAAATATCCTGATTTTTTTAAAATTTTATAATTAAATATCTTTTTCTTTCAGAAAATTTTCAAACCAGTTGGAAAGTTTAAATGACTTTATTTTTTCTAAAGAAACCCATTTATAGTCCGTATGTTCTTCACTAATTTTAATATCTCCAGAATCAACTTGTACTGTCATTATAATATGAACAGAATGAACATGGTCTAAATCCTGTTGAGCGATACCTACTGCCCTTTTAAGAGATATTTTAAGATTGGTTTCTTCTTTTATTTCTCTTATCATGGCGTCATCAAATGATTCGCCAGGTTCAACTTTTCCACCAGGAAGTTCCCAGCATTCTGGATTACTGCGAGAATCTGGAGCACGCTTTAAAATAAGAATATTGTTATTATAATCTTTTATAATGGCCCTAACCACAAGCCCAAAGGGTCTATTTTTCATTTTATCTCCTATTAAATACTTTTATAGATATAATATTTATAAATTACTGAATCCAGAAATTTATATTTTATGTTGCATCATGAATCTAACAAATATTTAACAATTTTATATCATTTTACGGGTCTATTCCAACGGAATAGCTGACATAAACTTTTTTGTTTTTTATAAACTATAAATAGTAAGATTGATAAATTTTTAATATTAACTTATTTTCATTGGGAGGATTTATTCATGATTTTTGATTTAGAAATTAGTAAAAAGGGAAATTTAAGTATTGGTGGAGCAGATGCCACCCAGCTTGCCCAAGAATATGGGACTCCTTTATATGTCATTGATGAAAACAGGATAAGAGATAACTATCGTCGAGTTTATAGGGCATTTTCCCAGCATTATAAAGATTTTCAAATATTTTACGCTTGCAAAGCCAATACAAATCTTTCTGTGATGCGTATTCTTGAAGAAGAAGGGAGTGGGATTGATGCAGTTTCACCTGGCGAAATTTATACATCATTATTAACTGGATTCGATCCTCAAAGAATACTTTTCACGGGAAACAATGTTAAAGACGATGAAATGGAATTTACAGTAGAAAGTGGAGTTAGATTGAATTTAGATTCGATATCTCAGCTTAAAAGGCTTGCAAAAATTGTTGATCCTGATGGGTTTAAAATATCCTTTAGGGTAAACCCTATGGTGGGGGCCGGGCACCATGAACACTGCATAACTGGCGGAGAAATGAGTAAATTCGGAATAATGGAAAAAGAAGCTGTTCAAGTCTATAAAATGGCTCAAAAACTTGGATTTGATCCTGTTGGTATTCATACGCATATTGGATCGGGTATTCTAGATCCAGAACCATTTAAATTAGCAGTAACAACATTGATGGATATAGCTGGTGATATATCGGAGAATGCGGGTGTTAAGTTTGAATTCATAGATTTTGGTGGGGGTTTAGGAATTCCTTATAGTCCTGACGAGCAAATTCTAGATATTGAAACATTTGCCAAGGAAATTACTGGACTATTTAAGGACAAATTGGCCCATTACAACCTTGGAAAACCGACCATGTGTATAGAACCGGGAAGATATATTGTAGGTGATGCATCATTCTTATTAACTCGGGTAAACACGGTAAAACAGAGTTATCGTAAATTTGTAGGGGTAGACGCGGGTTTTAATACTTTGCTAAGGCCATCCATGTATGGATCTTACCATCACATTGTTTTAGCCAATAAACCTCAAACAGAGTCTGTAGAAAAATTAGATATTGCTGGTAACGTATGTGAATCCGGAGACCTTTTTGCTAGAGATAGATCACTTCCAGAGATGGAAGAAGGCGATCTCATAGCTATTATGAATGCCGGAGCATATGCGTTTTCTATGGCTTCACAATACAACTCCCGGCCAAGGCCTGCAGAAGTTCTGGTAAAAAACGGCGAAATAGATTTAATAAGGGAAAGAGAAACAATTGCGGATGTTTTAAACAAGCAAATAATTCCAGCAAGACTTTTAAATAAATCAAAGAAAAATTAAGTTCAAAGAATCATTTTTTATTTTTTAAAAGCCAATTATAATATTCTATCATATTAATACGGAGATTATAAAATGAGTAAAATAAACATTTTGTTTTCTAAAATGCACGGCCTAGGGAATGATTACGTGGTTATTGATGAGAGTGAGGCCGAATGTGTCATTGAAGACAAAAAAAGTGAGCTTGTAATAAAATTATGTCGCAGGGGATTCTCGATAGGTGCGGACGGTGTGATATTCGTAGCCCCAGCCACAGAAAATGGGGATATAAAATTCCGCATATTCAATGCAGATGGTAGCGAGGCAGAAATGTGTGGGAATGGCATAAGGTGCTTTTCCAAGTTTGTATATGATAATGGGATCAATCGCAAGGAAAAAATTAATGTAGAAACGCAGGCGGGCATTAAAGTTGTTGAACAAACCATTAAAAATGGTAAAATTGAATACTGTCGGGTTGATATGGGAAAAGCAACATTTAAAGCCAGGGATATACCTATGGATGTGGCAGAAGATGAATTTGTGGACCAATTCCTCAAAGTAAAAGGACAACCCATGCAGATGACAGCTTTAAGTGTAGGAAATCCTCATGCTGTTATATTTGTAGAGGATGCTGGCCAAGTTGAACTGGATAAATGGGGTTCGGCAATTGAAAACCATCCCCTATTCCCTCAGAGAACCAATGTACACTTTGTTGAAGTGGTTTCTCCTCAAGAGATAATCATGGTTACTTGGGAGCGGGGTGCGGGCCCTACTTTGGCATGTGGAACTGGAGCAACTTCTTGTGTCATTGCGGGTAACAAACTTGAAAAATTAGATGAAAGCGTACTGGTACATTTGCCCGGCGGAGAACTTCAAATAGATGTTTATCGAGATAAAAATGAATTTGGGGCTTTTATGGAAGGTGATGCATTCCATGTATTTGATGGAATAATGGTTGTGGATATTTAATTATATCCATATTCCCTCCTGATGAAAATTAAACACTGTAATTTCCATCGAAATCTTAACAGAACAGAATGGACTGTTGATCACCCACTCATAACTTCCATCTTTTTTTTTGAAACGATATTCAAAAGTCATGTTCTCCCATATTTCTTTAATAATGGTACAAGTAAATGTATGAAACTAAAATACAAATCAAGATTCAGGCAGCTCAGAAAATTATAGATGACTTTTTACAGATATTAAGACTGAATGATACATCAAATGGGTTTAAAATTTGCCAGGAGAAAGAATTGGTAAACTATTACAAAAAAATGAGCAATATTATTAAATCCATGGAACGTATAGATCCTCCATGGGAATTTCGCATTGTTCACCCGGGAATTATTCTGGCTTTAACTAATTATAGGTCTGCAATAATGGAATTAATTAATTATTGTAATGATAAAAACAAAAAACATCTGGAATTCATGTTGAATTTAATAGAACAGGGTTATCATTTGATGGAAGAAAATGAGGAACACATATTGAAGATAAATCCTAAGGATGGAAAAATAAGGGAGGCAAAATTCAAAAACAGTTGTTTTATTGCAACTGCCATTTATGGGGATATAAATGCTTTAGAAGTTGTTACTTTAAGAAATTTCAGGAATGATTATCTCCTAGAAAGATGGTGGGGTAGAATTTTCGTGCATATTTATTATAAATTCAGTCCTTTTATGGCGAAATACTTAGAAAAAAATTCTAAACTATCGAATTATACTAAAAAAATTCTAAATAATTTTTTAAAATATGTTAATAGGCAAAATAAATATTAATAAATTAAATGATTTTTATATCATGTTATATTGTATGGATCAAACTAGGTAATTTCGAGAAATAGTTTTAAAGGAGGCGTATGGAAATGAAGGTTCAAAGAGGGAGTGTTTTCAGACCAGAAACAAATTATTATAAATTGGCAGGCATTATTCTCATTGTGGCATTTTTACAGTTTTTCATGGCTGTAAATTTGGCTGAAACACAGTATCAGGGATTTAATACAGCTAAAAATACTTTAAGTGACTTAGGCAGTAGTCTTCCTCCGGCGGATCTTGCAGCAAATATATTTAATTTTAGTATTATTTTAGCAGGAATTTTAGCCATAATTGCAGTGATTTTAATTTTAAAAAGTGGTGGCTGTCGTTTATTTTCTACTAGCTTGACCTTAATGGCCATTGGGGCTATTGGGGTGGGATTATTTCCAGGATATGCTGGTGTTATCCATGTATTATTTGCCATGATGGTATTTATTTTTGGAAGCATGGCATTGTTATTCTCTTATAGGTTGGGTCTTAACATACCGATGGTGGTGCTATCTATTATACTGGGCCTTTCAACTCTAGGTATGACTCTGTCCCTTTTTATATGGGGGTCAGGAATAGAAAATTTTTTAGTAGCTCTTTTAGGCTCTGGGGGAACTGAAAAATTCATTGTTTACCCTCAAATTTTTTATTTAGTTGCTTTGGGAGGTTATATGACTAGTAGGGGTGAAGATTGGGTCAGGCTAAGATTTTTTAGCCAAGAAAAGGTTTAATTTTTTTAAAATTCCGGTTCATTGATATTAGATTAAAGAAATAATTCTACTCAAAAAATAATGCAGGGAAAATCATGAAAGATCAACAAAAATGGGATTACTTTGACCAAGGATTAGACCTTTTTGACGATAGAAAATATGAAAAGAGTTTAAAATTCTTTGAAAAGGCATTAAAAATAGATCCTTCTCTTGAAAATGCCATAGCTTATAAATCATTTGTTATAACTGAACTTGAATCTTTGAAATCCTCTTTAAATTATATTGAAAACAATATAAAAGAATATCCAGAATATGGTTCACTTTATTATCTTAAAGCTAACATTCTTTCTGATTTAGAACTTTTCCAGGAGTCAAATGATTACTTTGACCTAGCAATTAAAAACGGGTTTGAAGAAGAAATTACATATTATGGCCGTGCCTACAACTATTTAGGGATGGGTAATTGTGAAAAAGCCATTCCTTTTTTTGAAAAACACTTAGAAACTAATGTAGATGATGTTCAATCGTGGTGTGAAATGGGAAACTGCTTAAATCAACTATTAAGATTTGCTGAATCCATTAGATGTGGGGAGAAGGCCTTGGAAATGGATCCTGATTATTATCTTCCTTATTCTTATCAGGGAGAGGCTTGGATGGGCTTGGAGGAATATGAGAAAGCAATTATTTGTTTTGAAAAAGCACTATCGCTAAATCCTGGCGATGAAAATTCCATTTTAAATAGGGACAAAATTTTAAAAAAACAATGATTTAGGAGTCAAAAATTTCCTTAAATTTAAATTTTTGGCTTTAATATCATTTAAATTCTAAAAAAAATTTTTAATCTTTATAATCTTTTACAAAAAAACATAACTGTTTTGTTTAACTGTAAATAAAACAATTAGTAATAGGATTATTATTAAAATTAGGACCATCAAAGTTAAAATAAA
>Ga0351900_1009_pt1 | contig 83773 bp, 80 predicted proteins | sample BONcelHT113001D3_FD_205827 | JGI IMG/M metagenome (GOLD analysis project Ga0351900, IMG submission 205827) | Enriched cells from coal bed in the Powder River Basin, Montana, United States - BONCAT cells T11 rep1 HSBNCT.T11.300.1.D3 ...
TTCTTATTTAATTTCCATCTATATTTGAAAAAATTATAAAATAAAAATATGTTAAAATGGATTAATAAACAAAAAATAACTAATCATGACCGTATCATGGTCAATATCATCTTGTATTTTTCCAACGCATGCAAGGCATGAGGTACATTGGCCGGCATTATGATCATTTGTCCTTTTCTGACGGTATTTTTTTGCCCACCAATGGTTATTATCGCGGTTCCATCAACGATTTGCACCATAGCATCAAAAGGAGCACTGTGCTCACTTAATCCTTCTCCCTCATCAAAAGCAAATATGGTTACAGTGCCTGTTTCTTTCTTGACTATTTCTCTACTTACTACTGATCCTTCTTGATAGTTTATTAAATCGTCTATGGTAAGTGTTTTAGATTTTAAGTCTTCCTGCATTTAAATCACCATTTAATATTCATATTTCAGGATAAATATTATTTTATTTAAATTAATTTCTTTATGAAAAAAATCGAAATAGTTGAAAAGAATGTTTTAGATATATTTATGTTTAATTAATAATTCTTAAAAAATATATATTATGGAATAATTATTGCCCCATAATAGTTTTTATATCTTCTTCTGCATCTCCTATTGGCCTAAGATCAAAGTTTTCAACCAGAACATTTAGAATATCATCATTGGCCCAACCAGGTAAAATAGGTCCAATGTACATTCCTTTGATATCTAGCGCTAGTAAACTCCAAAGAATAGCCGCTGCTTTTTGTTCCATCCAGCTTAAGACAATGGTTAATGGCAATTCATTTAATTCTACACCAAATAGTTCGGTTAAAGCTACAGCAACATCTACTGCAACAATTGCATCATTGCACTGGCCTATATCTATGAGTCTTGGCACACCTTCAATGTCTCCCAGATCCATTGCATTGAATCGGTATTTACCACAAGCCAAAGTTAAAACCACGGTTGTGTCAGGTAATTTTTCCACAAATTCAGTGTAGTATTTGGCCTGGGCCAGTGGGGAGTCACATCCACCTACTAATATGAATTGCTTGATTTTTCCAGATTCTACCAGTTCTTTAATTTTCGGGGCCAGTGAAAGGATGGTTGAAGCCCCAAATCCAGTTGTTAAAGTGCTTTCTTTTGGTTCTTCTTCTAGATCGCCCAATTCTAATGCTTTTTCTATTACTGGAGTGAAGTCATAATTTTCTATGTGCTGAACACCTGGAAGTTCTGCTACACCAACAGTGAACATTCTTTCTTTGTACTCGTCTTTTGGAATTAAAACACAATTGGATGTTCCTACTACGGCCACAGGATACTTAGTAAAGGTCTGTTTTTGATCAAACCAAGCTCCTCCTAGCTGTCCCACTAAATGATTGTATTTTTTTAGTCCTGGATATCCGTGAGCTGGCAGTAATTCAGAGTGTGTATAAACGTTAATTCCTTTACCTTCAGTTTGTTTTAATAGTTCTTCTAAAGCTTTTAAACTGTGCCCAGTAGCAAGTATACCTGGCCCTTTTATTGCTCCAACTGGCACTTCTACAGGAACTGGTTCTCCGTAAGACTCTATATGTGCCTTTTTTAGAAGTTGCATGGTTTTAATGTTCATGTTTCCTGCTTCTAAGGCCAGCTCTACAAATTTACTAGGGTCAAAGTTAACATTGGTAAGGGTAGAGTAGAAACCTCGTTCTATAAATGCATCAACTTCTTCGTTAGTGTATCCCAGCTCTCGAGCATGGTAAAGGTATGCACTTATTCCTTTAATGGCGAACAAAAGGTTATCTTGCAATCTTGCAACGGTTGGTTCTTTTCCACATACGCCTCTAATAGTACACCCAGTTCCTCGTGAGGTCTGGGAGCATTGATAACAAAACATATCTAATGCTTCTTTTTTCTCCACTTTATCTCCTCCTTTAATACTTTCAGTTTTGTTAAAACTACGAATGGTATCTATAAATCCAATAATAATCTCTCCGAATATTATATTTTTTAATTATAAATTCAACAATTAAATGGGTTCGAACTGATCCTTACCCACAAAACATAGGGGACATAGCCAATCATCAGGTAAATCTTCAAAAGAAGTTCCAACTTCAATTCCATTGTCGGGATCACCATTTTGGGGATCGTATATGTATTCACAAACTATACATCTGTACTTCATTTTTCTAAATCTCCTTATTTTTGCTGTATATTAAAAACTATCAGCAAAGTATAAATAGTTTTTGTCACTAAAGGAATATAAAATAAAACAAATAAAATTAATTATTAATCGACTTTATTTCAAAATATTCAAGGGTTGATAAATTGCCAATAGATCAAAAAACATGGAAATCACTAAAAATAATGGGTTTAACAGATTATGAAGCCACAACTTATCTTGCACTAACTTCTATGATAAACGGAACGGCTACGGAAATTAGTATGGCTTCTAAAGTTCCCCGATCTAGAATTTATGAGATTTTAAAAGGAATGGCTTTGAAGGGATTTGTAGAGATTGAAAGGGGGCGTCCTTTAAAATATACTGTGGTTCCTCCTGCAGAAGTTTTTCATAGAAATAAACAGAAAATAATTGAAGAGCTGGAAGATGCAGAAATAGAACTCACAAGTACATATGAAAGCCAAATTTCACAATTACCAGCACCTATATGGCTTATACATGGCCCTGAAAAAATAATTAAAAAAGAAATGGAAATTATCACCCGAGCTAAGTTAAACATAAATATTCGAGCAGGCTTCATGCTTGAAGGAGAAATTGAAACTCTTAAAGAAAAAATTAACCAAGCTTCTCGAAGGGGGGTAAAAACGAGGATTATGGCAGCACAGCATATGTTTATTGATAATAAAAAGATTGACATTGCTAGTGAACTACAAAAAATTAATGCGGAAGTAAAAAGTCATCAAATGCCTTTTGTTAAGATGATTGTAAGAGATGGCATGGAAATGATGCTGATATTTTCCAAGTTTTCAGGAAAAGAAAAAAAGGTAATTGCTCAGAGTGCTATTGGCGTATGGAACCAGTACCCGGAAATAGCACAAAATTATGCTAATGTTTTTGATAGTGCTTGGGAAAATAAAATGTCTAAAAATACTAATAAATCCATTAATTAACTTTTTTATAGCATTAAATTTATTTTTTTAAATTGACTAGGTAATCTTATATAATAATATCACAGATTTTAAATATATTAAACAATTTTTATATTATTCTGAAGAAAATTTACTCCTCTTAAAATGAGAAGGTGATTAAATGCGCGTACTTTTAATTCATTCTGATTATTTAAAATATCAAACTAAATCAAAAACAAAAATAGCTGAAAAAATAGATGATGAAAAGAAAAAAGGTTCATTTGAGAACTCTTTGGTAGCTTTCACTGCAGTAGAAAAAGAAGATGAAGCAGATACGAAAGGGATTGTGGAAAATGCCGTAAAAGAAATAATGGACGTTTTTACGAAAGTAAAAGCTGATAATGTAGTTATTTATCCATATGCTCATTTAAGCTCATCTTTAAGTGCTCCTGAAGCAGCTAAAAAAATACTTGTTGATATAGAATCTGCCCTAATTGATCATGATATTAAAGTGGCTAGGGTTCCTTTTGGATGGTATAAATCATTTGAAGTATCTTGCAAAGGACACCCATTATCAGAACTTTCTAGAACCATTAAAACTCAAAAAAACGAGGAAAAAAAGGAAGATAGTGGTGAAAAATCTAAATGGTATATTTTGGATAAAGGTCAACTTATTCCTCCTGAAGAATTCAAATTTGGTAATAAAGACCTGGAGCAACTGGTTAAATATGAACTTGGGAGCTCAGAATCATCAGGTGAAGAACCTCCTCATGTAAAATTAATGAAAGAAAAAGGATTAGCGGATTATGAACCTTCTGCGGATGTTGGACACCTTAGATGGTATCCAAAAGGCAGGTTAATCCGAGATTTACTGGCAGACTACGTATATTTGTTGGTAACTCGCGAAGGGGCAATGCCATTAGAAACTCCAATCATGTATGACTTAGCTGATGATGCAATTCGGGTGCATGCTGAAAAATTTGGAGAGCGTCAGTATCGTATGGGGCATAAAAATAAAGAATTAATGCTTCGATACGCATGTTGTTTTGGTGCATTTAGAGTCTTATCTGATTCATTCTTAACATGGAAGAATTTACCTGCCAGAGTATATGAACTTTCTACATATAGTTTTAGAATGGAGAAAAAGGGAGAAGTTGTGGGACTAAAACGCCTTCGTGGATTTACTATGCCAGATTTACACACAGTGTGTCGAGATTTGCAACAATCATTGGTAGAATTTGATCAACAAATTGATATGTGTCTGAAAACTGGAGAAGACTTCCAAGTAAACTACGAAGTAATTTTTAGAGCTACAAAAGACTTTTATAATAAATACAAAGATTGGATGCATGCTTCTGCAGAAAAAATTGGTAAACCTGTTCTTTTGGAGATTATACCCGAGCGAAAACACTACTGGATTTCTAAAATGGATTTTGCTGCCATTGATTATTTGGGGAGGCCAATAGAAAATCCTACGATACAGATTGATGTGGAAAGTGGAGAGAGATTCGATATAAAATTCTTGGAAGAAAATGAGGAAGAAGATTATCCTATCATCCTTCACTGTAGTCCAACTGGCAGTATTGAGCGTGTTATTTGCAGCTTACTGGAAAAAACTGCTGTTGAAATGAATGAAAAACCTCCAATGTTGCCAACATGGCTTTCTCCTACCCAAGTTAGGATATTACCTATTGCAGAAAGACACATGGATCATGCTTTAAAATTGGCTCGTGAATTAAAAGATCTTAATGTTAGGGTGGATGTAGATGACCGGCCTGAAAGGGTAGGTAAAAAAATACGCAATGCTGCAAAAGATTGGGTTCCTTATGTGGCAGTAATGGGTGATAATGAATTGGAAAGTGGAGAATTTACAATCAACATAAGAGAAACACAAGAAAAGCAACCTATGAAAACAGAAGATCTAGTTAAACGGATTAAAGAAGAAACTAGAGACATGCCATTCAGAGCGCTTCCGTTACCACTTAAACTTTCTCAGAGAATCCAATTCTAACTTATTTTTAGTTTAATCTTTTTTTTTACTTTTTTTATAATAATTAGAAATACCGGAATGACCAAAATTATTATAACTTATAACTTATAATTATATATAATATTTATAAATATAATAAGATTATAACTAGCTTAGAAATAATTATTATTATATTAAATGAGAATATGGGAGTTTTTTTATGGGAGAAGTAATTTCAATTATTAATCAAAAGGGTGGTTGTGGTAAAACTACTACTGCTGTTAATTTGTCTACTGCGCTGGCTCTAATGGATAAAAAAGTTTTAGTAATTGACTTGGATCCCCAAGGAAATGCTACGACTGGATTCGGAGTCCAAAAAGGTGACTTAGAAAATACTATATATTCTGTTTTAAGTAGGCAGAAGAACATGGAAGAAACTATAATACCAACTATTCTTGATGATCTCTTCTTAGTTCCTAGTAACATATCTCTTAGTGGTGCTGAAGTAGAACTCAGTAGGGAAATTGGATATCATTCAATTTTGCAGGATTCTCTAAAAGGTGTTAAAGGAATGTTTGATTATATATTGATTGATGTTCCTCCCTCTTTAGGAATACTAACATTAAATGCTTTAGTAGCATCAGATAGTGTAATAATACCCATACAAGCAGAATATTATGCTTTAGAAGGTATGGCGGATTTGTTAAAGACCATAAATCTGGTTGAAGAAAGATTACAGACTTCAGCCCAGATTAAGGGGATTTTAATCACGTTATATGATTCTCGTACTCGATTAGGGCGGGATGTTCTTCAAGAGGTAAAAAAATACTTTGGAGAGAAGGAATACATTTTCAAAACAACTATACCTCGCAATGTCCGTCTTGCAGAAGCTCCTAGCTATGGAAAACCATGTATTTTGTATGATCAGGAAAGTTCTGGAACTGCAGCTTATTTAAAATTAGCCGAGGAATTAATTAAACGGGATGGTTGATATGGCCGGACGAAAACCTTCTAAGTCTAAAAGTAGTGGGTTAGGATTAGGTTTAGATGCACTCATAAAGGCTAAAACACGAAAAGAGACTACTGAAGAAGAAAATATTTCTGATAATAAAGATATTCTGCTTGAACCTGAAATGAATTATGAATATTCAAAAGAGGAGGATGTTTCTAAAACATCAGAATCTACTAAAATTACCAAACCTGAATCTAAAGAACCTATTAAACCCGAAATTTTTAACTCTTCAAGAGCGTCTAATGATATTTCTGGAGCTATAGACGCCCAAAGCATAAAAACTGTGGGCGAAGATGTTAAAAAAAATCCTAGAATAACTCTTTGGTCTTCTCGTTCTGCTGCGGTTTTAAGATATCTTAAAAAAACTCAGCCGGAATTTAGCATTAGCAAAGAAGCATCTAAACTAATTGAAGAAGCTGTTAAAGAGAAATATCCTGAAATATGGGATATTTTTGAGGATTTATAATTTTCATTTTTTGATTATAACTTATAAGTTATAATCTATTTTATTTCCTATAAATCAAAAAATTTACTAGAACTGTTTTAACCAGCTATTAACTATTATAATAATTATTAATAAAAAATCAGCGGTTTTTATTAAAAAATATCCAGTGCTGTTTGATATATTCCTCTCAGTTTAATAAATGGTTCAGCTCTTTTTACAGCCACACCTAATTTTTTTAATTCTTCTAATTTAGTAAATGGTTTTTTTTTACGAATTGCAATAATTTTTTTGGCAGAAATTGTTCCAATGCCCGGTACTCTAATCAGATCATTGTAATCCGCATGATTAATTTCAACAGGGAAGATATCCATATTTAAAGCAGCAGAATACTTGGGATCATGATTAATATCTAAAAGCCCATCTTTTTGAAAAATAATCTCTTTTAAATCAAATTTATATATATTTAAAAGTGCATCGGTTTGATAAAGACGGTTAGCTCTTTTAGGATGAGGTTCATTTTTATTTTCTAAAGGAGTGTCTTCCAAAGCCTGAAAACTACTGAAATAACTTTTTTTGACATCTAATTTATCATAAAGATATTTAATACGATTTAAGATTTCTTCATCGGTTTCATCGGTAGCCCCTACTATCATCTGCGTGGTTTGGCCTGATGGAGCATAAAGGGGGTTTTTTCTGCGAATATCTTTAATCCATTTCAAACGCAGCATGATATCTTTTTGATAATCTTTTGTACTGGAAAGCTCTGCTAGACCATCAGATGTTGCAGATTCAATATTCACACTTACTCTATTTGCCAAACCCATAGCTCTTTTAATTAGATCTTTAGAAGAACCGGGAAGTATTTTAAGATGTATGTATCCGGAATATCCATGTTCAAGTCTCAAAAGCCTAGCAACTTCAATTACTTTTTCCATAGAAGTATCTATGTCTCCTGAGATACCTGAACTTAAAAATAATCCTTCTACATATTTATTATGATAATAATTTAAAAATACTCTAGTTAATTCTTCAGGGGTCAATTCTATTCTTGAAAAATTCCTTTTACTATTATTAATACAGTATTTACAATCATTACTGCATTTATTAGTCATTAAAACCTTAAATAAGGGAATTTGACATCTTCCCGATGCTGAAGTATAATAAATTCCTGGTAAATTAGCCTTAGATTGTTTTTGATGATTTACATAATCACAGAGGTCAAATTGAGCAGTATCACTTAAGACTTGCATTTTGCGCATAGTATTCATTGAATAATAATTTATTATTATAACATAATTAGTCTTATGGTAGACCAAATGAGAAGTAAAATAATTAAAATAATTGGTCATATTTTATGAAAGAGGTATTCCGACTATTAATAATAAAAGCATGTTTTAATATCTAACTAAAATGTAAAATTTCATTATATAAAAAATCTAAAGTAAACATTAATCCTATTTTTATTAAATACTTAAATAAAATGGTGGATGAGTATAAAATATGAGAATAGTACTTGCTGGCACGGGGAGTGCTGTGGGAAAAACCACGATTTCCACGGGCATTATGAAGGCATTATCCGAAGAAAATAAAGTTCAACCATTTAAAGTAGGACCGGACTATATTGATCCTACTTATCATACTTTAGCAACGGGCAACAGATCCCGTAATTTAGACTCATTTTTCATGTCTGAAGGTCAGATAAGAGAGGCGTTTGAAAGAGCATTAAATATTTCTAATTCACAGATGGGAATAATTGAGGGAGTTCGAGGTCTTTATGAGGGAATAAGTCCTGTTGGGGATGTAGGAAATACTGCTTCCATTGCAAAAGCACTGGATGCTCCAGTAATATTAATTGTAAATACTCGTAGCCTGGTTAAAAGTGCTGCTGCAATAGTTTTGGGGTTTAAAAATCTAGATCCTCAAATAAAAATTGAAGGAGTAATATTAAACATGGTTAAAAACCGCCGCCACTATCTAAAAGCCAAAGAAGCGGTCGAAACTCTGACAAAAACACAAGTTATAGGGGGAATTCCACGAGAAGATTCTTTAACCGTGGAACAAAGACATTTGGGTTTGGTGCCTGCTGTTGAAAGAGAAAATATTCTGGGGTTTATTAATAAGTGGGGTCAAGTAGTTCAGGAGAATATTGACTTGGACGCATTACAAGAGATAATGAAAAGTTCAAGCAAAATATCAGGGAATAGAGAATCTTTATGGGAAAAACGAAACACAAAAAAAGTGAAAATTGGTGTAGCATTGGATGAAATATTTTCTTTTTATTATCAAGAGAATTTAGAGGCTTTGGAAGATAACAGTGCTGAAATAATTCCATTCAGCCCATACCATGATGAAGAGATTCCGGATGTGGACGCAATATATATTGGTGGAGGATATCCAGAAATATTTTCCAAAGAACTTGAAAATAATCATTCAATGCGCTATTCCATTAGAAAATTCCATTTAGACGAAAGACCAATCTATGGAGAATGTGGAGGATTAATGTATCTCATGGGTTCAATAAATAATCATGAAATGTGTGATGTATTCCACTATCCTTCTTTAATGACTAATAAAGTTCAGGGTCTTAGCTATGTTATTTCTAAAGCTCAAAATGATAATATAATCTCTAAAGAGGGAGATATTTATAGGGGTCATGAATTTCACTATTCAAAAGTTGTTGTTGATGATAAGCCTAAATTTGCATTTAAAATTCTTCGTGGAAGGGGTATAATTGATTCTAAAGATGGTATAATGTTAAAAAACACTGTTGCCAGCTATGTACACACTCATGCTGTAGCTTGTCCAGGATTTGCATCTAATTTAACTAGAAATGCATGGGATTTATAGTAGACCGTTTTTTGATAGAGGTTTTTAATCAAAATAAATAATTTTTATGGGCGATATCGTGAAATCAATAAATAAAATTGACCTATTTTCTCCTTATGTTTTCATAGGCACAATATTGCTATATGTTTTATTTGGAATAATTGGGTTTTATTATCAAATAAAAGGACTAAAGGCACCCTCTTTGGATACATATCTTTATATATTGTTCGGGTCCTGTTTTTTTTTGTTAGGACTTACTCTTCCTAAAGTTATATATAAATTAAATTTTAAAAAATTGAATTATTTTAATGTTTTTTTTAAATATTTAACTCATAAAAAAGATAATATACATTATTATAATTCTCAAAATAAAGAAAAATTGAATATAAGAAACTTTTCCAAATTAGAAATAACTTTATTAGTCATTGTAATATCCGGTCTCCTATTTCAAGCATTAAATCTTTTTTACTCAGGAGGCATACCCATTTTAAGTGGGTATTTAAAGGCCAAAGCGGTAACAAAAATTTGGATAATTTCTTATCTATTGTTTCTTCCAGGAATAAACATTTTAATGGCTAAATTTGCCCGTAAATATTACTATCTACTACTTATAATTGGTATAATCCTCTTTGCTTTAACAGGCTACCGTACCACAACTATTGTCATAATATTAAGTGCTTTCATCACACTAGATTATACTAGAACTTTTTCTAAAAATCTTAAATGGATTTATTTAACGATTTTTATATTTGGCTTGGCTGGTATTGGCCTTTTAGTGGGATATGTATCTGTAAAATCAATTGAATGGCAGCAATGGAATTTAAATCCATTAGAACTATTTTTTTACAGGGCAGGATATACATTAACTGTTTTTGATAAATTGATTGGGTTACAAGGAGCTACTAATGGAACATTATCATATTATTCTATCATGGGATTTTTTGAGTCTGCTGATCCTCGTGTGATAGTGGGAGATGTAGTTTTAGGATATAAACATTCTTCTACCTCTACTATATTTGGGCCTGCTCTTCTGGACTTTGGAACATGGGCGTTGGCACTACAGATGTTTATTTTAGGTTTGGTTTTGAAATTAATGCATTTAATACAAAAACAAAAAAAAGGTATTTTCACGGCTTTTTATGCAGTTATTCTTGCTCAAACATTGGTATGGATTGAAACAGGACCTACTGATCTTGTTGTTTGGATATTTTATTTTATTTCAATGTTCTTGATTTTATATGCTTTTTGGAATCATGATGATTTTAGGGAATATGAACTTCATGAGGAAGAATTATGAAAATAGCATTTGCTGCGGAAATAACTCCTGCTAGAACATTAATTCCTATTTTAGAAAAATTAAACGCAGATATTCTTGGTTTAACTCATGGAAATGGAGTTAAAGAAATTTTAGAACCATATTGTTCTGAAATTTATTGTATTGGTCATGGCCGGGGAGCAAGCGCTCAAAAAAGATCCAATTTTCATATTGGCTATTTGGTGATGAAAGACATTATAAAAACTGCCCAAGCCGTAAGAGGAAAAGGAATTGAATTATTGATAACATGTGGAAATGCCGGAGATGTTAGAAAAGGTCTTGTTGCTGCAAATTTGCTAAAAATCCCAACTTTACACATTGAACAAGATATTTACAACCCTATTGAAATGATAGCATTTGCTAATTTGGTAACTACACCTTCTCAGCAATATAAAGAATATTTACAGAGTCAATATGCACTTAAGAATGTTAAAAACATTCAAGGTTACCCAATGGCGTCGTTTGTTAATAAAATGGATTTAATGGATAAAAAAAGAGTTTTAGACATTTATGATGTAGATGAATTTATTTTAGTTGCTTTGGGCGGGGATTTAAAATCTGAAAATCTTTTAAAATTGATTAAGCAATTGGAAAAAGTTGAGGTGCCTGTACTTATTGCACCTTTTAGATTTGATAAGGATTATGTTAAAAGTTTGACTGTATCTCCCAACATTAAAGTATTGGATGGGTTTGTGGACCTTCCCAGTATAATGAACGCGTCTAAATCCTTAATTTATGGCGCTGGAATGGGAATAACAATAGAAGCGGGAGTTTTAGGAGTTCCTTCTATTAAACTTGAAGGATTCCACCATAAACATGCTAGTATTGAATTGGCTAGAGAATTAGGAATTCTTGTGGCACCGATTGATAACTTTGTATCACAATTAAACTATTTAAAGACTCCCAATGCACAAAAAATACTTAAAAATTCTAAATTATCCATTAAAACCCTTATTAATACAATTGAAAATTTTGATACAAATATAAATTCGAAAGGAGGATATAATAGCTTAAAAAAGATATGGGACGCTAGATCTAAATTCAGATAATTATTTTTTATTATTCTTGTTTTTGAATTTTATTTTTCCTTTAATTCTAATATTTTTAATTATTGTTATTACTTTTAACATCAATAATATTAAATATTACAAAACTTATTATTAATTATTACTTAGTAGGAGTTAATAATATGAAAAATGTTATAGAGGATGGTCTTTTAGAAGGTAACATTGTATTTCAGAGTACTAGCTATAATTGCGGCCCTGCTGCTCTTGCTACAGTTCTTAATTTAATAGGAATATGTTGTAGCGAGCAGGAAATTGCAAAAATAGCTGGTACTGATGAAACTGGGACTACTATGTATGGGTTGATGCATGCTGCTCGGAAAAAGGGTATTTGTGCGAATGGTATGAGAATGTCTATTTCTGGATTGGGCTCAGGTGATATTGTATTTTTAAATTTAGATGGGAAATGTCATTATAGTGTAATTGCAAAAATAAATCACCATAATGTTGTTTTGGCGGATCCTGCATTGGGAAAAATTGAAATTAGTAAAAATTATTTCAGTAAAGTTTACACTGGCAATGCACTTATTATGAAAAAATTAGATAATGCTCATAAAACCATTAAATGGCAGAAAATAGCTTCAAATAATTCAGAAATTATTAAAAATCGTGAAAATGATAACATTAAACGAAATTGAGCTCCATTCATAATAACTATCAATATAAAAATTATTAATTCATATCACTACTATAAAAACTTAATCATCACAGTTAAATCAAAAAGTACTTAATATCTCAAGTAGTAACACTTTTTGGTGATATAATGGTTGTAAAAATTGGTATAATTAAATGTGGTAACATTGGTACATCTCCTGTCTTGGACTTATTATTAGATGAGAGAGCAGATAGGCCAAACATAGATGTATGTGTAATAGGATCTGGGGCTAAAATGAACCCAGAAGAAATTGAAAAAGCCGTACCATTAATGCTTGATATGGAAAGGGACTTTGTTATATTCATAAGCCCAAACCCTGGTGCTCCAGGACCTGCTAAAGCAAGAGAATTATTATCTGCTGCGGATGTTCCTGCTATCATAATTGGAGATGCTCCAGGTCTAAGATCCAAAGATGAAATGATTGAACAAGGTTTAGGTTACATTATTGTGAAGGCCGACCCAATGATCGGCGCACGAAGAGAATTCCTAGACCCTACTGAAATGGCTTCCTTTAATGCTGATGTAATAAAAGTATTAGCTTTAACTGGTGCTTACAGAGTTGTACAAAATACCATTGATGCAGCAGTAGATGCTGTTGAAACTGGAAGTGCAATTGAACTACCTAAAGTGGTTATCAGCAGAGATGTTGCTGTAGAAGCCGCTCAATTCTCCAGCCCTTATGCTAAAGCTAAAGCTATGGCTGCATATGATATTGCTACCAAAGTAGCTGATATTGATGTAGAAGGATGCTTCATGGTTAGAGATGCAGAAAAGTACATACCTATTGTAGCTTCTGCTCACGAAATGATTACTACTGCAGCTAACCTCGCAGCTGAAGCTAGAGAAATTGAAAAAGCTAATGATACTGTTGTTCGAACTCCACACGGTGGAAAAGGACAAACCATGGCTAAATCTGTATTAATGGAAAAACCAGAATAATTTATTTACAAGCGGCCTTATGGGCTGCTTATTTTTTTGTTTTTAATTTTATTTCTATAAATAATTCTCTGTGCCTTGTAAAGAGGTAAATAATCTTATTTTACTAAAAATTTTTTGCTTTATAATAATTTTTTTTAAATTGATTAAAATAATAAATAAATATATATTTAATATTATTATATATATCCATAAAAAATCCACATTGTATGTGAAATCATGATAGAAAACCTCCTAGAACGATTCTTTAATGCGGCCACAATGGAACGATGGAATGACCATATAAGGCCATTTAAATTGACGGAACTTGATAAACAGGCCCATAAAATGATAATAGCTTATGTTCTAGCCAAAATTGAAGAAGAGAGTAGAGGAAAAAATTCTATTAACTGGATAAATTTAATTGAAGGATTTTTATTTGATTTTTTACACAGGCTTGTTTTAACAGATATTAAACCTCCTGTATTCCACAGGATGATGGCTGAAAAACGACAAGAATTAAATGAACATGTTTTAAATGAATTAAAGCCAGATTTTAAAGGTTTGAAAGATACTTCGTTTGAAAAAAAATTTAAAAATTACCTTTCCAGCCGTGAAAGTACGTTGGAAAAAAGAATTCTCCGTGCAGCACATTACCTTGCCACTAATTGGGAATTCAAAATAATTTACAGTACGGCTCCTTTTATTTATGGTATTGAAAAAACTCGGGAAAAAATTGAAAATCAAATTGAAGATCACTACGATTTAATTGGTGTTCAAAAGATAATGTTGGAAAAGAAGTCTTTTGGTTTTGTGGATCTTTGTGGCCAGCTTAGATTCCAGAAAAGATGGGCTCACTCTCCTCGAATCCCAGAAACTTCTGTCATGGGCCATATGTTAATTGTAGCCGCTACATCTTATCTGTGTACAATGGAAATGGGAGTTAAAGCGTGTGATAAACGGATATATAATAACTTCTTTGCTGGTTTGTTTCACGATCTTCCGGAAGTAATGACCAAAGATATCATATCTCCTGTTAAACGTTCTGTCAGCGAACTAGAAGATATAATTAAAGAATACGAAGATTACCAAATGAAAGAAGGAGTATTACCTCTTCTTCCTAAGACATGGCACGATGAAATGCTTTATTTCACAGGATATGAGTTTGAAAATAAGATTAAAGTTGAGGATTCCGTAAAATTTATTTCATTCACCGAGCTAAATAAAAAATATAATAAAAATGAATTTTCTCCTTTAGACGGTGAATTGTTAAAGGCGTGTGACCAATTGGCTGCATTTGCTGAAGTAAAAATATCCATAAGGCATGGGATAACATCTAAAGACTTTGAAAAGGCTCAGAAAGGAATGATTGATTATTGGAAATCTCAAAAAGTCTCTGGAAATGATTTCGGCCAGATTTTCCGCAGTTTGGAGAAATTGATTGAAGAATAATAATTCAGGGGAGTATAATGTTTTCAAAATCAGAATTAGATCAAATATTTGATGAATATAATGAAATAAAGATTTCTGCATCAGCTAAATTACCAGAAATTAGGACCAAGAATCTTAACGATTCAAGTGAAGAAAATAAACATTATCGGGATTTTATTGAGTTTCAAATAAATAAGATTGACTTAGTATTGGACAAAATAGACCATATTATGGATAATTATGCAGATTTAGACTTTCAAATAGAATCTTATGAGTTAAATGGGATGTCAAAAGAGATTATTTCACTGAGAAAAGAATATTCAGTTTTAATTTAATATTTTATTTTATTCTATGCTCATTATACGGTACGACATCTAGATCTAGCTATTAATTTTCTTCCTTATTCTTTTGCACCCAGCATAAAACAGCAAACAAACTCATAATTATATGTATCATTGGACAAACTACCAGACTCCAGAATGGAATATTAAAGGAAATTGCATGGAAACTAATGCATAATTGACAATGAAATATTACTTAATATTTGCCCAGGAATGGGGTATGATTTTTTCTTATCAAATCTATAATAGTATATAATTGTTTAAAAGATTTAAAACAGTAAATAAAACATTTTAGGTTTCCTAGTGGTTGTAATTTAATTCTTATTTCATTAGCCATATTATTTTTTTTTAATTTATCGGCAAAAAATGAGATTAATTATAAAACGCCTTTGGTACTAGGTATCTGGTTATGTTCTATTTGCAAAGCATCTTTTAAAGCCCTTGCAAGTGCTTTAAACAACGCTTCAATCTGATGGTGGTCATTTTCCCCTTCTACTTTTGCATTGATATTTATTCGGGCGCTGCTAGCAAATGATTCTAGGAAATGTTCAACATTTTCGGTAGATAGTTCACCTACTTTTAGCTGAGTGAATTGCATATTCATGACACAGTAGTTTCTACCACTTATATCCACAGCTACTCTAGCCAGGGCCTCGTCCATGGGAACTATAGAGTGAGAAATTCTTCTAATTCCTTTTTTGTCTCCTACTGCACTGTTAAATACTTCTCCTAAAAGTATTCCTACATCTTCTACAGTATGGTGGTCATCCACACTAACATCGCCAGAAGCTTTAACTGCCAGATCAAAAAAACCATGCCGAGCAAATGATTCTAGCATATGATCGAAAAATTCTACACCAGTTTGAACATCGTATTTCCCGGTTCCATCAAGATTTAATGAGATTTCTATTTCTGTTTCAGACGTTTTTCTATAAAGATTATTTTTCCTTTTTTTCATAAGTATCCCTTACTATTTTTATAGCATCAGCACGACATTTACTTGCACATAATGTGCAAACATGACAGAAAGATAAATCTATTACTTCAGCTTTCCCTTCAGAATTCTTTTTCCAGATCTTATGTCCTTTTGGACATATTTCCAGACAATTGCCGCAACCAGTACACTTTTCTTGATCAACGTCTATTCGCATAGCAATACCTCGTTAATGATAACTTACAACTTATAAGTTAAAACTTATAATGCCAAATAGTTTTCTTAAATTTCAATCTTTTACTAACGAAAGCGAAACAGCTTTAAATCCAATAAAAACCATTTTACCAAGATCTAATTTTAATTTTTCTCTAGAATACTGTGTCACATAAACATTCAGAGTCTCATGCTTACTTAATTCAATTTCAAGATTTACCATACTATTTTGAAAGCTAAGTCCGATAATAATGCCTTTTATTATATTTCTAACACTGGATTCGTGAGGTTCAAGCATTATAATAATGTCTTCAGGACTTATAAGTAAAATAACATCTTCACCAATTTCAAAATCGGTATTAATTGGTAAAATAATGTCTTCACCATTAATGTCAACATGCATTACTTTTTGTTCTTCTTTTATCAAAGATATTTTTCCACTTAATTCATTGGTTTGGGAAACTTTTTGAAGAGCTTTGTCGATTTTAGTGTATTCTTTAATGATTTGTCTTCCCAAAGAAGACAATTTACTTCCCCCTCCACCCCCACGGCCTCCCCTAGTGGTGAAAACTACTCCATGTCCCAGGGTTTCTTCCATTGTTTCAATGTATTTCAAGGCAGTTCTATAAGGAACTCCTGTTTTTTTGGATGCATTCATAATAGATCCACAATTTTGAATCTTTTTTAAAAGCTCAAACCTGCGGCGGTCCATGAGCATATTTTTGCCATTGATATTTAAACTGTACTCTGCTTTGCGAGCCCGGGTCATGATAAAACCTCTTAGTTTATTATATGGAATACTTTTCTATAAACTTAACCAATTTTTCGTTGATACCTGATAATGGACCTATTTTTGTTCCTATACGGCGCATCATACGAATGTCCCTATGTTCAAATCCTTTTAAAAATATGAATGTTATCAGATATATTATTGGGGCAATTATAATAGCTGTAATCAGCCCGGTAATGTTTTGGGGGATAAATATTATCCCTAATCCCATGATTGCTGATGCAATACCTATTTTAAGAAAAGAAAGGTATGGGGGGCTAATCTGAGTTAATGAAAAGGTTTTCCACAAAATAACTATCATTATAATGAAAGCTGAAATGGTAGTTGCCCATGCTGCTCCTTCAATACCAAACAAAGGAACTAAAATGACGTTTAAGGCTATATTAATCACGGTGCCTACTAAAAGTATATACATGGGGAGTCTAGGATACCCTATTCCTTGAGCGATACTGGAAGATGTCATAAAAAGGCTGTAAAATGCCATTCCCATTACAAGTATGCTCAAAGCCCCGGCACCTAAAACAAACTCGCTGCCGAATAGAAGGCTCATTAACGGCAATGAAAATATGGCTATCCCTACACAAAGAGGAAAAACAGTTAAAATTACTATACGATAAGACTGAATAACGTATGTGGTCAATAACTCTTTATTTTTTAGACTAAATGCTTCTGATGCAGCAGGTAGAACTGCTGTGGCTACTGAAAGAGATATAACTAGGGGAAGCCGTGCTATTGGATCGGCTGTGGTATAATAACTGGCAAACTTGGTTGCCATAAAATAACCTATTACAAATATACTAACATCATAAATGGCCATTTCAGAAAGAGCCGTTATGATTACAGGAATAGAAAACTTTAAAAGAACTTTCATTAGTCCTAATTCTTGTCTAAAATTGAATTTATTTTCTGGATCAGGCTTTGGGAGGTATTTGTATAAATACTTGCGGAATATTATCAATGCTGAGATTGCTGAAGCGAAAAATCCAAGTGCTGTACCAATTACTGCTCCCGCAGCATAAAACCCTGCTGAAACCAGAACAACCGCAAAAACTATCATAAAAATCTGTTCTACGGCACGTGTAGCTACAATGTATTCCATTTTGTAAAGACCCTGGAATGCTCCTCTAAATGCGCCCACAATAACACTGAAAGGAGTTATCAATGCCACAGCTTGAAGAGGGTAGGTTAGCAATGGTTTGTGGAAGAAATCATTGGCTAGAATTGGTGCAGTAAAAAATATTACTAAAGAAAAGAAAATACCCAAAAACATCATAAGCTTCAAAGAAGTGAAAACTACTTGTCTTGCCATCTGTTCTTCGCCAAGGGCATAGTGTTGAGATACATACTTTGCAATTGCGGGGGGAAGGCCCCCAGCAGAAAGTATCTGGAAAATACCTTGAAAAGGCAAAGTTAGTCCAACAAGACCATAACCTTCAGGACCCAAGAGCCTTGCCATTAAAACTCGATATATGTAACCTCCAACTCTAAATATGAGATTACTAATCATTATAATAGAACTACCTCTAAGTAGCTTCGCTGCTCCATTATTTTTACTCATTGAATCACCAGGTATCAATAGTCTAAAAATGATAATTTCATGATTTATTAAAATAAATAAAATTTAATTAACTCGATTATATTAGAATAGATATTATTAGAATATTAGTTTATAAACTTGCTTAATTGATAGATTACTATTTTTTAATTTAATTATGAATAAAAATTCTTGGAATTTTTTTATTCTAGATGATATCTTTAAATTTTTTAGTATTAAAAAAATATTTAATGATCATGGCTTTCGATGAGTATCTGGATTGTAAGTTTCTAAATATCTTGCAAACATATTCACGGTTTTTCTTAAGGTTCTTAAGCCATCTTTATCTTCTTTTACTCCTTCTAAAGTATCTTTAGACCATAAACATGCCCCAAGATTAGCTCCAAATGATCCCCCACTCACGGGAATCACTCCACTTAATATATAGAAAGTGTGAATTTGCTGCAAGGCCAGTTCTTGACCACCAGATCGGTCACCGCCTACAGCAATACCCATACCTATTTTTCCTCGTAACGAATCGTAGTCAGCAGCTCCTAAAGCTCTGCATCTATCCATTATACATTTTATTTGACCACTTACTCCTCCATTGTATATGGGGGTTGCCATTATAATTCCTTGGGCTTTATTAAGTAATTCATAAATTTCTGTCATGTCATCTTTGAGAAAACATTCTTTTTTTCTCAGACAGTAATCACAGTGTTTACAAGGCCCAATATTTTTTCCTTTTACTTCATATTTTATGGTTTCAAATCCCTTATTTTCCATCAGGGAGAGAGATTCTTTTAGAATGTAATCAGTGGCTTTTTTTCTGGGACTTCCACATATTCCAACTATCATGATGATTACCTCGAAATCAATAAAGTTAGTATGAACTATATTAAGTAAGTTTAGAGTTTTATTCTATTAAAATTTAGCTTTATATAATTTCTAAAAGATCAAATTTGTAGATGAAATAATATAAAAAAAGGTAAAAAACAAAAATAGAATGAAAAAGAAAAAAAATTCTGAGTGTTTAATTCACTAAAGATTAAATAGACTCATCTTCATCGAGAGCTAGCCTCATAGTATCTGGGTCTTGAGGCATGTGTTCTAGGAAGTCTTCTGCAGCACGTCGAACGTCTCTAGATCCAATAATGTATCTGCCTACAACAATGATGTCTGCTTGACTATCGAGGGCTTGATTAACCTTATTGGGAGTAATTCCACCTGCAACAGCCACTAGGCCGTTTTTACCAAGAATATCTTTAATTTCTGCTATGTTACCCCATTCAGTCATTTCGCCCTGATTTTCACCTCTTTCAGCTTTAAGAGTTTCTAAATCAACATTTCGGTGAAGTAAAACAATACTTGGCATATAATTTAAATTATTAAGTTTTTCTACAAAATTATCTACATTCATCATGTCTAATATTGAATAAATACCTTGTTTTTGAGCTTCATGGATAGCTTTTTCAATGGATTCAATAGTGCCCAGTCCTGAAATAGCCACAGCGTCTGCTGTTTCATCAGCGGCCATTTTAACTTCAATTCTGCCCACATCTAGAGTCTTAAGATCGGCAATGATAAATGCATCTTTTCTAAGTTCCCTAATTTTACTTACTATGCCCACTCCGAATTTTTTTACCAGAGGAGTTCCAGCTTCCAGAAGTATTCTTTCCCGGTCAGGTAAACTGTTAATAATCATTTCCATTTGATCCATGTTGTCCAAATCAAGAGCAACTTGTAGATATGGAGGGTTCCATAACTTCATAGCTTTGAATCCCATTATAGGGTGACTTCCACGGTCTTTTTCAGCCAATACTTTATCAATAGATGGATATTCGTCCATTGCTCTTTGTATTGCTAGTTTGGTGGCACCATAGTTGTACTGGTAAATTTTCCTGAAATCCTCCGCTTCTGGGTGGATAAACACACTAGCTAGAATTACCAGATCTTCAGCTTGGTCTTTAGGAATTATTCCTTCGTTCACGGCATCAGCTACAGCTCTTCCTACTGCAGTTTGAGCAGGACCAAATATTTTATCTGCGTCTTTCAAATCCCCTACTGTAACTTTAGGGATGATAAGAGTGGCTGGTTTGGTCATTAAATTGGGCCTAATAACAGATAAAAGGGGAGTGTGCCCCAAAGAAAGATGAGTCATACCGCTGACAAATGCAGCGCCAGCTGGACTTTCTTTATCTCCAATAATTAAATCAACATGAGCGATTTCATTTCCGCTTCCTATTAAAGCTTCACCTATTTTATACATTAAAGTCCTCCTGAAAATTCAAGTTTTTTGTTATTAATATTATCAAAACCAAATATTAATGAAATTTATATCTTATAAGAAGAATATGTTTTGACATTATTTAATATATTAGATTAATTTATTTATAATTATTACTCACAATTAAATTGAAGAATTAGAATTATAATTTCAATTAACAAACATTTAAAATAAAAATAAAAAAAATTAATTAGATTTTTCCCGAAGATTCGTCGGATCCATCATCGCCATCCTTGTTATTATTTGTATTATTTGTATTACCTGTATTGTTCTTCACAGTATTATTTTTTTTAGTCAGGTTAGTTTTAGCAACTTTATGGCTTGGTTCTTCATCTATGGAACCATATGAATTATTACTTGAATATGTAATGTTTGATGTTGTATTATTGGGCAATGAAAGTTGTGTTGTATTATTACTGGTTTCAGGACTCATTAAGAAAATTGCATTTACTCCTGCCAGTAAAACGACTATCACGGCCATAAATGCTATTACAACAGTTTTGTAATCCATTTTATCACCTTAATGATATTTTTAAAAATCATTTATTCAATATTAATTGTAATTTGATGATGTTATTTATATATATCGAACGCATTTTTTTTAAAAAGATAAGAAAAATAAAAATTTTAAAAAAAGAATTGGTTGTAGAAATTAAAGAGAGATTATTCTCTCTAAGTTAATATTTTATTTGCTGTTTTCAGGTAGTTTACCATTTAGATAATCATCATATCCTTTCAAATCAAGCATTCCATGTCCTGAAAAGTTGATTATGATGTTTTTTTCTTCTCCAGTTTTCTTACATTCTCTTGCTTCATCAATTCCTACTTTAATGGCGTGACATGTTTCTGGTGCAGGAACAACTCCTTCTGCTTTAGCAAAAGTAATTCCGCTCTCGAATACTTCTTTTTGAGTAACTGTTCTACCTTCAACCAATCCTTCTTTAACCATTAATGCCACTTGTGGTGCCATCCCATGGTAACGGAGTCCTCCAGCATGCACAGATGGGGGTATGAAATTATGCCCTAAAGTGTACATTTTCATGAGAGGGGTCATACCCGCTGTGTCACCATAGTCGTAACAATATTTGCCTTGTGTTAATGTCGGACATGATTGCGGTTCTGCAGCTATAAATTTACAATCGATCTTACCGTCAATTTGATCTTTTATGAATGGAAAAACCGCACCACCAAAGTTACTTCCTCCACCTACGCATCCCACGATTACATCTGGAGTTTCATCAGCTTTTTCTAGTTGTTTTTTAGTTTCTAATCCAATAATGGTCTGATGGAGTAAAACGTGATTTAATACGCTTCCTAAAGCATAATAAACTTTTTGATCATTTAAAGCTTCTTCCATAGCCTCAGATATGGCAATACCTAATGAACCAGGATGGTCTGGACTTTCGGAAAGCATTTTTCTCCCAAATTCAGTGTTGGGGCTTGGTGAAGGAATTACTTCACCACCATATAGTTCCATAATGGTTTTACGGAATGGTTTTTGATTAAAAGAAACTTTTACCATGTAAACGGTACAATCCATATCTAACATGGAACAAGCAAGGGATAAAGCGGTTCCCCATTGACCTGCCCCTGTTTCGGTAGTTAAACGATCTACTCCATCTTTTTTAGCATAATATGCTTGAGCTATAGCGGTGTTTAATTTGTGGCTACCTGTAGGGGAATAATCTTCTCGTTTGTAGAATATTTTTGCAGGAGTATCTAGATGTTCTTCCAATCTTTTTGCACGAAATAGTGGGCTAGGCCTACCTATCATTTTGTAAACGTTTCTTACTTCTTTTGGAATATCGATCCATCTTTCAGTTGACATTTCCTGTTCCAAAACACCTTTAGAAAATATTTTTGGCAGATTTTCAAGATTCCCGCCTTCTTCAGAGTCTTTGTACTCTGGCAGTGGGGATGGAAGATCTGCATTAATGTTATACCATTTTTTCGGAATTTCTTTAGAAGATAATGAGATTTTGTACATTTGATCACCATTTAATTTATTATTCTGGGTGGTTATTTATCGATATAATATATTTAGAAATTTATATAATTATTTATACTCCATAGTATTATTTAAGTCTTTTTTGTATAAATATGTACAACAAATGAATTAAAACACAAAATTAGACTTTAACATATTCAAGGTTTGAACTTTATCCATTAAATATTTATAAATTATTTATTATAATAAATATTAAATTATTAGTAATAATACTTTATTATCGTATTGTTCAATTAAATACTAATAACTCTTTATTCAATATTAGAACATGAAAATACTTGCAGTAGATGTGGGTCAAGGCACCCAAGATATACTTCTTTATGATTCTCATAAAAACATTGAAAATTCTATTAAACTTGTTTTACCATCTCCTACTAGGATATTCTCTTCAAAAATCAATAAATTAAACAAGGATCTTTTTATCAGTGGAGAAACCATGGGCGGCGGACCCATTAATAAAGCCATAGAAAAGCATCTTATAAAAGGATATCGGGTGGTTATGGAAGAAAACGCAGCCCGGACTATAAGAGATGATCTTAAAAAAGTTCAAAAACTTGGAATTGAAATAGTTTCTGAAAGAAATAATAATGATTTCACGGATTTTGCCAAAATAGATTTGAAAGATGTTGATTTGCGAGCTATTGGTATGGCACTCTCTTTTTTTGATATTAAGCTGGAGTTTGATTATGTAGGAGTTGCAGTACAGGATCATGGTTACAATCAAATGATGGGGGATCGTAATTTTCGATTTTTAAAAATTAGAGAAAAATTGAATAAACCTACTGTTCCGGAAGAATTTTTTTATCGGGGAAATGTACCAGATTACTTTACACGCATGAAAGCTGTTTCCAGAACATTATCCGAGTTTGAATTATTTTTAATGGATTCTAAATTTGCTTCAGTGTGTGGGGCCACTAAAGACACCCAAGTTGAAAATCTTGATAGTTATGTGGTTATTGATATAGGTAATGGCCATACTTTAGCCGCTTCTATTGAAGACGGTAAAATAAAAGGTATTTTTGAGCATCATACTGGTTCACTCACGCCTGAAAAGATAGAAATCTACATTAAAAAACTGGCTGATGCTACTATTACGCATGATGAAATCCATGATGATCATGGGCACGGTGCATGGGTTTTAGAACCTATAACTAAAATTGAAAAGGTTTTGGTCACTGGTCCACGACGTGAATTGATGGATAAAGTTTCATTACCAGTTTACAATGCTACACCTGCAGGGGATGTAATGATGACTGGACCAGTCGGACTTATTAATTGTATTAAACACCATAATATAAAATAAATTTTTAAAAATACTTCTAGAAGATAAAATGATAATTGACCCACATATTCACACAATTTATTCAGGAGATGCCACTGGAACACCCCGAGAAATAATCAAACGGGCACGTGCTATTGGTTTGGATGCTATTGCTATAGCGGATCATAATACTTTAAAAGGATCTTTGATTGCTCAAAAAGAAGTTAAGGAATTTAAAGATATTCTCATCATTCCTGCTATGGAATTAACCAGTAATAAAGGCCATATAGTTGCTTTGGGCATAAATGAAGAGATAAAAAAAGGCCTTTCTCCGGAAGAAACTTTGGATGCCATCCACGATATGGGGGGGATATCTATTGTCCCACACCCTTTTGTTAGATATCGGGACGGATTGTTTGTTAAAATCAAAGATTTGCCTGTCGATGCCATTGAAACTATGAATTCTCGATATATATTTGGATATTCTAACTGGAAAGCCAAAAAATTATCTATAGAAAAAAACATCCCTGAAATTGGGGCTAGTGATTCTCACTTTGTAGCCGCGGTTGGGAGCTGTGTAACTGATGTAGATGCTGATTTTTCGATAGAAAGCATTTTAAAGTCTATAAAACAAGGTAAAACTACGGCTTATGGTGATAGAACCCCCCTTCCTTTAATACTAAAAGAAGTTATTAACAAAAAAATAAAGAAGGTCTATGAATACTGATTAAATTATAACTTATAAGTTTTAACTTATAACATTTTTTTTAATATTCTGTTTTTTTGCGATAATATTAAATATCCTATAACACTAATAATCATCTTCATGCTGACACAGATTGATTTATCCGCTTTAAATTTATCAATTTCTCAATTTATTCAGGAGAATTTCCTTTATCTTCATCCAGGTTATACTTTATTCAATACTATTATTTTTGGATTGATTTTAGGGTTTATCGTTATAATTATCATTAAAATGTTTAAATTGATTCAAAAAGATCCTAAAGACCTTTTTATTCCACTTATTCCATTTATATTCTTTGGATCAAGTACAAGGGCTCTGGTAGATAATGGAATTTATCCATTATCTCTATTATTGGTGACTCCGGGGATTTATGTTTTAACAGGCTTAGCAACCATATTCACACTTTTAGGATCAATTTATCTGGAAAAAAAGATTAATTATGACTATAGGTTTATAATTTTCACGGTGGGAGTAATCATATGCATTCTCCCTATTTTTAGTTTTCAAAGTATAAACTTGATAGCTGCATCATATGTTATTGGATTCTGGGCATTATTCACAGGAATATTTGCCTTGATTGGCAGAAAATGGGAACTTTTGAAGGAAAAATTTAATTTGGCTGTGCTTTCTGCCCATTTTTTTGATGCATCATCAACTTATGTAGCAGTCGATTACTATGGGTACTGGGAACAACATGTACTCCCTAACGCATTGACTAATTTGGGAGGAACAGCACTTGTAATGTTCCCGCTAAAAATAATAATTATTATATCTGCTCTCTACATAATCGACACGACTATTGAAGATAAAACTGTAAAAAACACATTAAAATTAAGTATATTTATTCTAGGCTTGGCACCGGGCCTTAGAAACTTTTTAAGTTTGATAATGGGTGTTTAAAATGGTTTAATTTAGTTTTTTGCAATTTTTATTTATCATCAATAACTATAATTTTTAGACTCAACATAATTTTATTATACACGGAATTGATATACTCATAAAGATTATCTTAAATCTAGTTTATTATAGAAATTAATCGATACCAGTTCTATTCTAAACCTAGCCAAACCATGAGGAATGTATATGTATATTGAAAAAGTAAAAAAGACCATGAATTTACCGGAAAAAGTGGTAATATTTGATACTACTTTAAGGGACGGTGAACAAACTCCAGGTGTAGCTCTAACCGTCGATGAAAAGATACGAATAGCTAAGAAACTGGATCAGCTGGGTGTTGAAACAATCGAAGTTGGATTTCCTGTGGCTTCAGATGGAGAAAAAGAAGCAGCTCGTGAAATATTATCTCTTGGACTTGATGCTCAAGTTTGTGGTTTGGCTAGAACTTTGAAAAGAGACTTGGACGCGGCAATTGATACTGATGTTGATTATATACACACATTTATTGGAACATCTCCTTTGCATAGAAAATTCAAACTCAAAATGAGCAAGGAAGATATATTAAATAAAGCAGTTGATGCAGTAGAATATATAAAAGATCATGGAATCATGGCCGAATTTTCAGCAGAAGATGCGACTCGGACAGAATTCGACTATCTTTCTGAAATTTATCAAGCTGTGGATGAAGCAGGTGTAGATTATATAAATGTTCCAGATACTGTAGGTGTAATGATACCGCGTTCTATGAACTGGATTATTAATGAACTAAAAAACAATATTAAATCTCCCATCAGTGTGCACTGTCATGATGATTTTGGATTAGCGGTTGCTAATTCTCTGGCAGCCGTAGAAGCTGGTGCAGAGCAAGTACACGCTACTATAAATGGCCTTGGAGAAAGAGCAGGAAATGCTGCATTGGAAGAAGTTGCCATGACCCTAATAGCTCGATATGATATTCCTGTTAATATAAAGACTCAGCAACTTGTTAACATATCTGAGTTTGTTTCCAGAATCACAGGGATTAAAATGCCTCCTAACAAGTCCATTGTGGGAGAAAATGCGTTTGCTCATGAATCAGGGATTCATGTACATGGTATTCTTGAAAATGCAGAAACTTATGAGCCTATAACTCCAGAAATGGTGGGACATACTCGTAAAATTGTGCTGGGAAAACACACGGGTGCTAATGCTCTTAGATCTAAATTGGATGAATATGGTATTGACCTTAATGAAGATCAGTTCTGCACGGTTTATGATCAAATTAAAAATCTTGGAGATAAAGGTAAGATGGTCACTGATGCTGATTTAAGAGCAATCGCGGTCACGGTTGTGGGTAGGGTCAAAGAAGAAATTGTTAAACTTGAAAGCTTTGCTGTAATGACTGGAGAAAATGTGATGCCTACTGCAACAGTAAAACTTAGTATAAATGATGAAATCAAAGCAATTTCTAAAACAGGAGTGGGACCTGTCGACGCGGCAATTAATGCCATTCAAAGCTTGGTTAGTGAAGATATAGAACTAAAAGAATATCACATTGAGGCCATTACTGGTGGAACTAATGCTCTTGCAGAAGTATTTGTTGTAATGAGTGATTCTGAGGGAAATAATGCTACCGGTAGATCCACCAGAGAAGATGTGGTCATGGCCAGTGTTGAAGCAGTATTAAATTCCATAAACAAAATTTTAATGGTCAGATAATAACATATTAACTTGATCATACACTTATTTTTTATTTTTCAGCAATGAAATAAATGAATAGTTTGTGAACTCATGATATCTAGAATTTTAATTAAATTTTTTTTTTTATACGGATCAATTGGGCTAAAGAAGTGAAAAAAATGACCAGGGCACAGATAATGTTAGTTAAAAATGAAAAAATTGGCTCTGATGACATATTTAATAAAATTATTGATCAGGGATATGAAATATCTGCTGTGGCTTCAGGCATTAAAGAAGCTCTTAAAAAAGCAGAAAAAATTGATTTTGACTTATTAATCATAGATATTCGTCTTAGTGATAAAAATGAGATTATGAAATCATTAAAATTAATAGGGAGTATTTTTATTCCTGTGATTTATTTAATATCTCCCGAAAATAAGAAAACTGATATAAATTGTAGCAGAGAGGATAATAAGGCATATATCATTAAATTTGATTTAGATTATTTTAATAAAACTCACCAAGATGAACTACATAATGCAATTGAAAGTGTATTATACAAACATAAAATGGAATATAATATTTTGATGAATAAAAAAAGAATGGAAATAATCTTAAATAATGTTTCGGAAGCTATTATCTTCACAGATTCAGAAAGAAAGGTTCAAATTGTAAATACTCCTGCAGAGGATATACTTGGATTGTCTAAGGAAAATATTCACGGAATAGATTTAATGGAAGTGTTAAACCCTATAAGTGGGCAGCTAGGATTGCTGGGACTTGATGATATATCCATGACTAGACCATTAGACTTTTCAAAAGAAATTATTGCAGATAAATCTGGAAATAAAATTTTAATTGAAGGTACATTAAATCCTATAAAAGATGTAAATGGGAGAATAGAAGGGTGGGTAATGATTTTTAAAGGATTATAAAGCATTTGATGACATAATTGTTTATATTTTTAAATGAATAAATCCAATTTGTCTTAACAGGATCTATTACTCTATTTTAAGTTCTATAAATAATTTTTTTTATCTAATCAATATAAAAAATTCTTAATGAGAATTTATTTGAATTATTATTTCTTTGGCGCATATATCATAAAATATATATAATATTGGGGTACTGAAAGAATAATAGTCATTCTTTCGGAGGTTAAAGTGATGTCAGAGGAAAATGTTGTATACATTGGAAACAAACCCGTAATGAACTATGTCTTAGCAGTTGTAACTCAGATGAATGGTGGAACCGATGAAGTCGCATTAAAAGCGAGAGGAAGAGCTATTAGTCGAGCAGTAGATGTTGCTGAAATAGTTAGAAATAGGTTTATTACAGACATAGAAATTCAGAGCATTGACATATCTACCGAGGAAATCATTGGTAACGAAGGAACAGCCACTAATGTTTCGGCTATAGAAATTCAGCTTCGAAAAGAAAATTAAGAATAATTCAATTTATATTTAGTTGAGCCTGATGGCGCCAATTAAGTTATTTTAATATTTTATTTTTTGTTGAGATTTTTTTGCATATTATTTTTGTATCATTATAAAATATTAATTCAACTATAAAACAGATTTTTAAATTAAATTATTAGAAAATATTAAAAAAAATAATATTTTAATAAAATTAAAAATGAGAAAATATTATTTTTTATTTATTCATTCTTTTTTCGGTTTTTGCCTTTTTATTACAGATTTTATTACTAACAGAGAAAATATGAAAATTATTACGGCAGCCCAAGTGTAGTAAGTAAATATGGAAGTGGGCCCGGTTTTTTTATCCGAGTTGAGTGCGTATATATGGCCGTCATCACTACCTATGTAAATTGATTTACCATAAACAGCGGGAGAAGAAGTTATTGGTGAGTTAAATAAGTAGTATCCTGGTGAATAAGTCCATTCTTCTTTACCACTGTACTTGTTTATAGTATAAACAGTTCCATCATTTGATCCGAAGGTGATTTTATTATCTAAAAGGGCTGCGGTTGATCTTACTGCTCCAGATGTCTTATAAGACCATTTAAATACTCCATTCCGGGTGTCAATACAAGTCATATTTCCTTCATCAGACCCAATAAACAAACTATTCTCATTGGAATCTATGGTTGGGGATGAATCTATTTCGTTTCCCATATCAAATTTCCAGGTTAAAGAACCATCATTTGAACTTAAGGCATAAACATTTCCATCATTTGATCCAATGTAAATAGTATTGTTATAAAATGCAGGTGAAGAATGTATGGCGTCTCCAGCAGTATAGGCCCATTTTTGATTTCCATTATCAGTATTTATTGCAAATATTTTTCCATTTTCAGAACCTAGATATACAGTTCCGTTATATGCTAATGGGGATGATTTAACAGCATTTCCAGTATCAAATTCCCAAATTTTTGTTCCATTATCTATATTGACTGCGTAAACACGGCCGTCGTCAGAACCAACATAAACAGCATTGTTTTCAGCATAAGGAGTGGATTCGATTGAATTCCCAGTTTTAAATTTCCATTCTACATCACCATTATCAGTATTTATTGAGTAAAGATAACCATCTTTAGAACCTACAAATAGAGTTTTGTTTTTAATAACAGGGGATGAAATTATTGCCCCATCAGTGTTATAATCCCATAATTTATTTCCATTTTCCATATCTATGGAGTATATGCTTCCATCATTGGATCCTATGTATATTATATTATTCAATATAGCTGGAGAGGATTTAATTGGGCCTCCTGTTTGAAAGTACCAAATCTGAGGAGTGAAGTCTGATGCTTCTTTTAAAAATCCGGTATGGTCCGGATTTTCGTGAAACATTTGCCAATCTGCTGCAGATACTGGGCCTGTCATTATGCAAATCATTAGGAGTCCAATTAAGACTTTTTTATTTTTAAACATTTTTTTCACCATAATTAAAATATTCCGGAGAAATTTATTTTACATTTTTTGAATCTTCAAAATCGTTTATTTTATTTGATAAATTTTTAAGGATTATAATTGGTTTAATTCTAAAAAATTATAATATAATTAAAAAAATAATTATATGTCTCTATTGAATTTAGTTACTCCTAAAGCAAAGAATACAATAGTAAATCCTGCTAAAACAGCAACATCTACCCATATGTCACCTAAACTTGCACCTTTCAGCATGACTGATCTTAGCGCATCATTGGCATAGGTCAATGGTACTAAGTAAGCTATTTTTTGGAATATCCATGGCATGGTTGCTAAGGGGTAGAATACTCCAGATACAAACATCATTGGCATGGTAAAGGGCATAACCATTTGCATATAATCTTCCTGGGTAGAAACTCTAGCTGAAATCATGATTCCGAATCCTACAAAACACAGTGCAGATAGAACCAAAAGCAGCAATGTAAGTCCCATACTTCCCTTTATTATTATTCCAAAGAGGATTATAGCGGCTATAATTAATATTAGGGCTCGAACAGTTTCAATAATCAATTTTGATATGATTTTTCCACCGACTACTGTTGTAACACTGGTTGGTGTCATGAATAGGCGAGCAAGCTCCCCTCTTTCCCTTTCTCCTGCTATTGATTCTCCCATCCCAAACATGCAGGAAAACATAATGGTCATGGCTAGAACTGCAGGCACCAAGAAGTCTATGTACTTAATATCTCCGTATATTTTGTCAATCTGGAAATTAATGGTATTTGCTAGATTTTGGAAGCTATCAACTATTCCTCCGGGCGATGTAGGTGTTAATGGGGCGTTATTAACTTGAATATCTGTTAAATTAGATCTACTCTGGTTACTTGAAATACTACTGGGAAAATTATTCATTTGCATTTTTTCTAATCCCACTTGGCTTGAAATTTTACTAAATAGGGCTTGTGTAGCTGGAATTAGTGCTTGGCTGGCCATTTGGTCCGAAGAGTCAACATACATCACCACACTCGATGCTTGATTTGAATCAAGGTTATCATAATTGGGGGGTAATATTATGGCTGCTTTCACCTCTCCATTTTGAACCATCTCCTTACCCTTATCTGGATCACTTATTATTCCTTTAATGTCATATAAACTCATATTTTTTATAGAATCTAAAGTTTGATCCGTTATTGGCCCACTAGACTGATCAACTATTACTACGGGTATATTATCAAGACTTCCTCCCATCCCATAACCAAATAAAGTTATCATGATTATAGGGAAGAGCATAAGTGATATTAAACGGGGTTTGTGTCTCCAAAGAACCATTAGATCTTTTTTTAACATCCACATTATTTTTTTAGTTTCCAATATTATTCCTCCAGTTCTTTAGCAGTTACTTTCATAAAAACATCTTCTAAAGAAGGATCTTTGGTGGAAATTGATGTTATGTTTCCTTTATTTTCCATAATGGTCCATATGACGTCATTAACTGCAGTTTTGGATTTTTCATCCATTTCCATTATTATACGTCCAGAATGGTGTTTGGTAACCTCAAAAACTACTGGAAGTTTATTTATCTTTTCAATTAGGTTATCATCTAGATTACTGACCATTATGCTCATTTGTTTACTTTTTCCATCTTTTTGTTCTATGTCCGCAACGACACCTTTCAAATCTCTAAAGGAATTTCCACTTCCAATTGGATTTTCTTGTTCTATTTTGTCAATAATAGTTCCTAAATTGGCCTTTTTAGTCTTTTCTTCTTCTTTAATCATGGAATCTTTTAATCCTTGTGGTGTGTCAAAGGCTGCAAGAGTTCCCTGATTTATAATCCCTACATTATCGCATAAAAGTTCTACTTCATGCATGTCGTGGGAACAAAGGATTATTGTATGACCTTTGTCATTTAATTCAGTAATTAAATCCCATAGAACTCTCTTAGTTGTAGGATCAAGTCCTATGGTTGGTTCATCCAAAAATAGTATATCTGGCTGATGCACTAAGCTGGCCACAACAGAAACTTTTTGTTTTTGGCCTCCTGATAATTGACTCACCAGCTTATTCTGGGCGTATTTTATGTCTACAAGTTCCATTAATTCGTCAATTCGCCCTTCTTTCAAATCTCTGGGCATTCCATAGAAATCTGCACATAGCTCGGCATTTTCTCTTACTGTAAGATCTCCGTAAAGACTCACTAGTTGAGGTACCATCCCTATTTTCTTTCTTACATCGTTAGGATTTTTAATAATGTCGAAACCGGCCACATTTGCACTTCCGTTTGTGGGTTGGATAAGACAAGTAAGCATTTTTATTGTAGTTGTTTTACCGGCTCCATTTGGCCCTAAAAATCCGAAAATTGACTTATTATCGATTTTCATATCTAATGTATCTACAGCAACGAAATCACCATATTTTTTTGTTAAATCAAATGTTTCTATCGCATATTTCATTAACCCGCCTCACTAATGGCTTATTTATTGATTATAACAATTTGAGTCTTAACTAATTATAAAATGCTTAAATTGGGTCTAATTATCTTTTTTGAAGTTTCAAGCAGTTTATTATTAATCCTCAAAATCTTTTCCGTAGTTAATATCATCATTCCAGAAATCTTCCCATAACTTGGATATGTTATTTTCAAAAATTTCTCTTATCCTTTGAAGAGTAACTTCTCCTTTTGGTGTTATTTCATAGTATTTTAGTTTTCTTTTCCCTTGATGTTCCCAAGTTCCTTTTATAAGCTTTCTTTTTTCTAAATCATGTAATATAGGATAAATTGTACTCGGCCCAACTGGTTTCATTTTGAAGATTTTGTGAGATAAATAAAATTTGTTGATAATAGTCATTATTTCATAACCATGTAATCGGCGATTTTTTATCATTCCCAGAATCATGGTTTTTCCAAAACCTTTCATAAAAGACTTAATTAAACTTTTATCGTATTTTTGACATTTATTTTCTTTAACATGTTTTTTTTGATCTAAGGGAGTATCATAAACTTCCGAATCGTTATTGTTTCCTAAAATTTATTTGCCTCCTACATAAAACATTAATTTTTATCAGAATTATAAAGACATCCAATAAAAAAATATTAGATTATTTGATATATCCAATTTTGATATATCAGTTTTCGTAGTATTTCTAGATATTTAACCATATAAATGTTTCTCAAATTTTTATTACAATTATAACTCTTTATAGATAATATACAAAATAAAATAAGGATTGAAATAAAGAGGATATGTTAGAAAAGAAATTTATTATGGTCTGATTTATGAAAAATAAAAAAGTAATTTTCAGGGAATGATTATATGAAATATGGATTTTCCACTCTGGCTCTGTTTATGAATTCTTTTGAGACGATGCTTGATAAAGGCACACAAGATGGATTTAAATGCATGGAAATACTTTGTGAAGGCCCTTACTGGCCCCGTAACATACTGGGGGATAAATGCATAAATTTTGAGATATTTGAATCTTATGATATTGATATCTTTTTGCATGCACCAACTGTTGATTTAAATCCAGCAAGTGTTAATCCTGGAATTAGAGAAGAAACAAAAAAACAAATGAAAGAAACAGTTGATTTGGCGATTGAAATTGAGGCTAAAGCAATAACTACTCACCCCGGTATAATTCGAAGAGAGGAAGAGAGGTTAAGAGGGATGGCTATTGAATGGTCTATTGAAAACATTATTGAATGTGTGGATTATTCGGATAGTAGAGGAATATCTTTTTCTATAGAAAATATGCCTAATCGTTATGTTTATCTTGCTAATTCTGCACATGAACATGAATTAATTGTGAGAGAATGTGGATGTAATGCTACAGTGGATATGGGGCATGCTAATACCACATCAGACCCTTCTGAATTTTTAAATATAAACAAAACCATTTACTTTCATTTAAGTGATAATGATGGGCAAAAAGATCAACATTTGCCTTTAGGGGACGGTTCTATGGATTTAAACTTATTAAAAAATATTGAAGTTGGTATAATCGAGCTTAATTCATATGAATCTGTTTTAAAAAGCAAAAAAGTCTTAAATCGGATTAATAACAGCAATTAATTCATCTGTATGCTATTTAATTAAAATTAATTAATATAAGACAAGGTTTGGGCGGAATTAAAAGAAAAATAGATAAAACAATCTATTTATTAAAATGAATATTATTGTATGTTAAAACATATATCACGTATCTAAAGTATATGGGTTCATACTTAATTTATTGGATTTTAAAAGAGGCATTTAGCTTTTTATTCTTTAAAATTATGAACTTAAATACTTTTTATGTAAATTATTAATAGATTAATATTACCCATCTAAGGAGAGATTTGTTGGATACTAAAACTAAAAAAGATTTAAAAGATAATTTCATGACCACCAGTCGAATAGAAACGTTGGTGGACGGTATTTTTGCCATTTCTATGACTTTATTAGTGTTAAACCTTGATGTGCCTCAACTAGTTTCTCCAACCACAAATTTGATTATTATTGACTATTTAATTTCTTTAATTCCTAAATTCTACGTTTATGCGTTGAGTTTTATTTTACTGGCGGTTTTTTGGCGAATAAACCATCAAGCGTTTCATAGAATAAAAAGATCAAATAGCATTTTTACATGGATAAATGTGATGTGGTTGATGTTTGTAGCTCTGGTACCATTTTCAACATCATTGATGGGGGAATATGGTGAATTTCAGGCTGCTACATTGTTTTTCCATTTTAATATGTTATGTATAGGGACTTTATCTCTTATAAGTTGGCGATATGCATTCAAAAATGACTTGACCACTGTTAAATTAACTGAAAAATCTTATAGGGATAGTATAAAAGTGTATATGCTGTTTCCTATAGTTTGCCTTGTTGCCATAGCATTAACATTTATTTCTCCTTCTTGGAGTTCTTTAGCTTATATGGGAATGTTATTATTTAAAAAAATAAAGGATTAAGATTGATTACTGATCTCTTCAGGGTTTTATATATAACCAGCCCTCTGATTGCTTTTTTACCAGTTCTCCCATTCCAGATGACACTATTTTAACATTATCTGTCATTTTTTCACAATCTATATTTAATCCCTTGACTGCGTTAGAGCATGCGGCAAATTTAACACCTTGCTGAAATAATTCATTTATAGATTTTAAGTAGTTAGAGTTAATAAGAAATATTTTTACACCTGCTGCATTGGCAAGTAATTCTATTTCAATATTTTCCTTACGGATATCCATTAATAAATTTTGAATATTTTTTAAAACCAGATTCACGCGAAATGAATCTTCTTCATCTAGATGGAATATAACTCTATATTTTTTCATTTTTTCACTTCAATTAACATTCGATTGATATAAGACTAACCAAATATTTATAAATAGATTCTATTATCCAATTGCCCCTAATCAACATTTATAATTTGGATTGAAAAAAACATACTAATTTTAAAAATCAATATCTAAAATCTCTTTTATATTATTTACCACAACATCTGATGCATCAAAAACTTTTTTTGGAACGTTTTCATCTTGTTGTAGAGTTAAAACTCCAATATCTGCTTCTTGGAAAGCTAAAATATCATTTGAAGCATTTCCCACCATCATAACTTTGTACTTATTTTTTAATTCTTTTATAATTTCTTTTTTTCTTTTTGTACTTGCTGTTCCAAATACGTTGGACTGGGGAATAGATATAAATTCTGCTAATTGCTGTAAAGATACTTTACGATCTCCAGATGCTATGAAAACATCAATATTTCTTTTTTTGAGTTCACTTATAACTTTTTTAACTTCGGGAAATATTTTACCCCCTGCTGTTATAGTAAATTCAACTTTTTCTTTTTCAATATCCATAATAAATCCAGATCCACTGCATAGCTGAACATCATAATTCTTTTCCATGACGGCTTTAATACTATCTTGGATGTCTTTAATGGTAGAATCATCATTTTTAAGATATTCCAATATTTCGTCATTACTTACATCATTGCTTGAGTAACTAACATCAATTTTAATATTGTTCCGGGTTATGAACTGATATAAAGTCTGACTACTTCGTGCATTGATTAAACATTCTGAAGGATCAGTTTGAAGAACTACAAGGGCTCTGTTACCTGCATAATCTACTATATCTATGGAATTCATGTAATCACAGATATGCCCTGTTTTAATATTTTTAAGGGCTCGGTACCTTTTTATTAAAGTTCCTGAGTTGTCAAAAACCACGGCCTTCAGTTTCATACAATAAAAATTAGTTTAAAATATTATTTATTAATTTCTATTTAATTGGCGAAGTTATTTAGTAAAGTAATATAATTAAATTCTCAAAAGCAATACTTTTGTAAACAAATAAATTAAATATTTTTTCACACCTAAGAAAATTAATGGCTAATTAATTCGTTTAGTAAGGTCTGTATTGTTTAAATTAATATAAACTAAAAAAAGTTGAAAATAGGCCAAACTGTAAAAGATGTCCCTGCAATAAAACAATATTATCATGAAAATAGCACAACTTATTAGTTGCAGTCATTCAAAATTTTCATTATTTCGTTAATATGATAATCAATTTGATCTATTTGTTCTTTTTTAAATGTTTTGGACCGACTTAAATAGGTAAATCTTTCAAATATTTGGTTCATTCTGTTTAAAATTTCATTGACATATATTTTAGACCGATACAAAATAACCCCCCCCAGTTTCATGATTATTAATTATAGTTATGAGCACTTTTTATTTTAATTAAGATTTATTCAAGTAAGGTCATAATTATTTAATTAATGAAGTGATTAAATCAATAAAATAATATAAAAATTATTTAAAGGAAATAGGAATTTACTAAATAATTTGATTTTAAAACTGTATTTTATTCCAGAAAATTAATTTTATGTCCTAATTTAAGGGTTTTTGCTTTTTCATAAACTTTCCAAGCAGTAGTTATATCTTGAATAGCCAGTCCTGTTGAATCAAAAATGGTTATTTCATCATCAGATGTTCGGCCGGGATTTTTACCAATTATAACATCTCCCAATTTCCCACTTATATCTTTTTTTTGTATAATGCCCTCTGCTAAAGGGATATTAATTTCTCCGCTATGGCTGGCCTGTTCCCAGCAATCAATAAATATTTTAGATTTTAATAATAGAGAACTATCTATTTCCTGTTTTCCAGGAGCATCAGCACCCATAGCATTTATATGGGTCCCTGAACTTATCCATTCACTTTTAATAACTGGTTTATTTGCCGGGGTGACTGTTACAACCACATCCATATTTTCAACAGCTTTTTGGGGTGAATCAACAGCTTTCACAGATATTCCGTATTTTTCAGAAACTCTTTTTGCAAAATTTTCCCTGGAAGAACAGGTTCTACAATATACTAAAGCTTTTTCAATATCCATTACTTCATTAATGGCCATAAGCTGGGTATATGCTTGCTTCCCAGCCCCCACTATTCCGAGTGTTTCAGAATCTTTTCGAGCCAGAAATTTAGTTCCAACACCCCCAGCTGCACCGGTTCTCATGTTAGTAATCCATGTACCGTCCATAATTGCCAGAGGAAAACCAGTTGCAGGATCTATTAGTTCTATCATCGCCATTACGGTAGGAAGGGCATGTTTCTGAGGATTATTTGGATGCACATTTACACACTTTACTCCAGCTTTTTCCATATTTTGAAGATAACATGGCATTATCCGCAAATCACCACTAAATTTTTGAAAGAATAGATACTCTTTTGGAGGCATCTGGACTTTTCCGCTGGCTTGTTCGCTATAAGCCGTTTTAACAGAATCAATTACTTCTTTCATCTCTATTAATTCTTTAATTTCACTTTGATTAAGAATTATGGTTTCATTCATTTTTTGCACCGATGATGATTTAGATATGGGCTTTTAATTATCAAAAATTATTTATTAATCAATCATTCTGTTTTTTATTTATAGCATATAATTTAAAATTTCCTATTTTTTATAATCATCCTACAGAATTGTCTCATTATAATTAAATAAAACTATTTTAATCTTTAATTGAATATCATATCATAAATGGGACGTTAGAACGATAATTGTCATATTCGGGGTGTTCTTTTTTAACTTCAATTTCTTCTTTACGACAGACAGTCACATATTTGTAAATGAGTATGGGTGCGAAAATTAAAGTTAGAGGGGTGGGCCACCCAAAAAACCAGCCTATTATTATTAGAATGAATCCTAGATACTGGGGGTGGCGACTGTAATTGTATATTCCACTGGTCACTAATCCTTCTTTTTTAGTATTTCGGTAAAGAGTAACCCAACCTAAAATAATTAAAGTCATTCCCATTATAATCATCACAGAACCATAAACCATTGCCATATCCAGACCAAGACCTACACCCATAAATGAAATATTTAAAACATTGGGTGGTAGTTGTGTCCCGGGCACAAAAAAATATTTTGATGCCAGCAAAATGGTTAATGGGATTCCATACATCTCAACAAAAAGAGAAATAAAGAATGCAACCACTAAACTATATTCAACCCATGCTGCTTTTCTTCTATATGAAAGTGGGATTAAAAAGACTAAAAATAGAATAATAAAGAATAATACTACTGCCCACTGACTTGTAACCACTTCTGTGATCACATTGCTTGATAAATATGCATAAAAGTGGATATAAAAATCTTGAAAGAAAAAAAGAGGTATCAAAAAGAATATAAGGATAAATATTCTAAAATAAAGGTTTTTTCTCATTTTCATATATATACGTCCTTTATTAGTTCATAAAATGCGTATCCATTAATTTTTAATATTCACTTAAATTATTATATATTTAATTAATATATATACAATGAGTTAATTAACCATATCTCAGAAACTATAGATTAATACTATAAAATAATAAATTGGACGGTTTAATTATTCTTCATAAATTAAGGATTAAACTGATATAAATTATTTAAAAATGGAATATAGGTATTTTTTTGCTAATAATCAATTTAATATATAATCGGGTGTTATTATGAACCTTCTGGAAAAATCTAAGGCAATTAAAAATCACGAAATCACAGCTCTGGATAATCTGGAGAAATTTAGTCAGATTATCATGAGTAAAAATCCGGATATTAACGCATTTTTGGAAATAAATCAAGAAAAAGCTCTTGCAAGGGCCAAAGAAATAGATAATCGGATTAAAAACGGGGAAAAGGTAGGAAAGCTCGCAGGAATGGTTATTGGAATAAAAAGTAATATAAATGTCGAGGATTTTACAATTTCTGCTGCTTCAAGAACTTTAGAAAATTATCTTGGTAGTTATGACGCAACTGTAATTGAGCGGATAAAAAAAGAGGATGGCATAATAATTGGAATGACTAATATGGATGAATTTGCTGCAGGAAGTTCCACAGAAACATCATATTATGGTCCTACAAATAATCCTGCAGCATTAGGGCACATACCTGGAGGATCAAGCGGGGGTAGCGCAGCAGCTATCGCTGCTAGGATGTGTGATCTTACTTTAGGTTCAGATACGGGGGGATCTATTCGTAATCCTGCATCTCACTGTGGGGTAATTGGGTTTAAACCAACTTATGGTGCAGTTTCTCGACAAGGATTATTGGATTTATCTATGAGTTTGGACCAAATAGGGCCTTTTGCAAGGGATACTACTGGAATTGCAATGATGCTTGATACAATAGCAGGACCTGATAATAATGAATGTACTTCCATTGATTGGGAAGTCCCTAATTTTTGCGAACTTTTAGATGAAAGTCCTGATGATGTCTTGAAAGGAATGAAAGTGGGAGTGGTAAAACAGTTTCAAGATGTTTCTGATGAAAACATAGTCAATATTGTTGAAGATTCTATTGATAAAATGGGCCAGATGGGGGCTCAGATAGTTGAATTAAGCTTTGAATATATTGATTTGTGTTTGCCTACTTATTATCTCATAAACTACGTGGAATTTTTCTCAGCCACCCGAAAATACGATGGTCGAAAATACGGCCACTCCATTGAAGAAGTTTGTGGAGAAGAAGTTCTCAGAAGAATTCATATGGGGTCTTATATTAGCCAACAAGAATTTTCTGGAAAATATTACAAAAAAGCACTGCAGGCACGTTCATTAATAAGAAAAGAAATAAATAAGCTATTGAATGGTGTGGATATTATAGTAGGTCCTACAGTTCCTAAATTACCTCATAAGATTGGAAATACTTTAGAACCGATGGAAATGTATGCCTATGATGTTCTAACAGTAATTGCCAATTTAGCTGGAATACCTGCAGCCAGTATGAAAGCTGGAGAAGTTGAAGGAATACCTGTAGGTTTACAAATACAAGCCAAAACATTGGATGATGCTAAAATTGTTCAGGCCATGAATGCATTTGAAAAATTAAGCTAATAATAGAATAATTTAATATTATAGCATTATTCATCTTTAATTTAAAAATAACTTTTTTTCATATTAGAAAATTAGTTTTAATAAAAATATCATATCCACAAAAAGGATAGTATCTAATTATTATAATGAACTTAGTAATGTTTTGGAGTGTTAAATCATGAAAATCGGCCTGGTTTATGTTAAAGGAGCAGTTCCTGGCTTTGAAAATTTTGGAAACTTGCCTACACATCTTCTTAAAAAAAATGGGTTGGTAGGAGGTTTAAATGCACATAAAATTTTAGACGGGATTATAATTCCTGGAGGAACTATAGTAGAATCAGAAAGTTTAAGTCCAGAACTTTCTGAGGAAATAAAAATCATGGCTCGTCAAGGGAAATTTATTTTGGGAATATGTTCGGGATTCCAAGCTTTGGCTATTAAAACAGACATTGGTCGCAAATCACCATGTAAAATTGAAAAAAAAGGATTAGGATTACTGGATGTTTCATTTTCTCCTATGATAAGCAATGATCGGGTTGAAGCCAATATTACCGGTGAATCATTTCTGACAAAAGGGCTGGTTGGTGAAACTATTAACGGATTTCACTGCCATACATATGGTAATATAGAAGGAGACTCAGAAACTATTTTTAAATCGAATATTAAACGTGTAAATTATGCTGATGATCATCGAGATGTGGTTGCTGGAGTAAAAAATTTGGAGGGTAATGTTGTAGGCACAATGATACACGGGTGTCTGGATAATAATCCTTCATTGGTGGAAAACATATTAAAATTCACCGACGCAACTGAGGAGGATCGTACACAAATAATATCTGATAATCTAAATTTGGTAAAAAAAATTAGGAGAAATTTAGGAATAGAAACTGGAATCAGAGTAACGGATAAACTAAGTTCAAAAAAAGATATAAATCATGCTTCAGACGAGCTCCCGCCAACCATAATGATTGGAAGCACAGGATCAGATTCAGGTAAGACATTTTTACTGACAGGATTAGCTGGAGCATTTCGCAGAAAAGGCATTAAAGTCGCTGTTTTAAAAATAGGCCCTGATATAAGGGACATAGTACCTGCCCTTTATCTTACCAAGGAAAAGATGGAAATTCATTCTTCTATTAAAATAGGAAATCTGGGATGGATGGATTTAAAAGATGTTTTAAAAAGTTTAAAATCGTTTAATTATGATTTAGTGATTATTGAAGGAGTTATGAGTATTTTTACTGGATTATTAAATGAAAAATTACCATATTCTTCTGCCGAAATAGCTAGGGCGGCTAATATTCCTGTATTGATGGTTTCAAGCTGTAATAAAGGAGGAATTGAAACTGCTGCCGTTAATGTTGCTTCACATGTAAGAATTATGCGAAAATTTGGTATTAATGTTCCGGGGGTTATTTTCAATAGAGTATACAACTTAGACATATTCCATAGGGCTTGTCAGATATTTAAAAATGATAATAATCTGGAAATGATTGGAAAAGTTCCCAAAGTTAAAATGAACAAAAGAGGGAACACTCCTGAAGTGGAGATAAAACTTGAAGATTTTTGTTACATGGCTCTGAAAACAGTGGAAAATCATTTAGAATTAGAAAAAATAATAAAAATGGCGAAAGTACCTGATTTTAAAGGTTATATGGATATGGGATCTATTGAAGAATCATTTTATTTTAAATGATTTTTTTTGCTAAATATTTATCATACTTAAAAATTAAAACATGTTTTTAAACCATTCTCATTTTATGTTAGTTTTTTAATCTTTTAAATAGTGAATCTGAGGATAGAATGGATTTTAAACTTAGTTCAAATATCTAAGTTTTCTTTGGATTCATCATTTTCGTAGTATTCTTCCCCATTTTGAATTTGTATTCCATCACTACCAATATCATAGGTTAAAAATTGGGTAGGGGTTTTAGTACTCCTCATTTTTATAATATCCATTACACGTTCTCTTCGACCAGTGTATGGATTTTCTCTTCTTACCAATTTAATTGCACCATAAACTGAGAATAATGCTAGTTCATTAAACTCATGTGATGTAGCACTATCAAGTATTAGTACCGAAGTTATACCTCTTTGTTTTAGTTCATAAACAAGCAAATCGAACTGGTTTCTAAAATCATAAGGAGTTAATTTTGCGGTGTATCCTCCTAAACTATCAATAATTACCACTTCAGTTTCTGGAGGTATGTCATGCAGAATTTTAGTGAAATTACCTTTCATTGGATCCATATCCATGTTGATTTCGGCTTCGGTAATTCTAGCACGTATGCCTGTGAGTTCAATAAAGGTTAGTAATCCTTTTTCTTCCAGTTCTTGAGTATTCCAACCAAAAGCGTTGGCTTGAACATGTAAATCGTAGGAATCTTCTTCTGCAGTTATATAAGCTGTAGAATATCCTTCTTCGCAGCTGGTTTTTGCAAACCGAAGACCAAAGATGGTTTTTCCACATCCTGCGTCTCCTGTAATTAACATGGATCTTCCAACAGGAAAACCACCCAGTGCTTCATCCAATCCTTTGATCCCTATTCCAATTCTATCCATAACTGCACCTCCTAAATAAAAACTTAAAGCCAAACAATCTGCGAAATTTATAAATTACTAGTGTGTTAATGAATTAAGTTGTAATTAATAATATTGATAATCTGTACATATAAATTATATAAAACATTCCATGATTTTCATTTTTCAATTATTGATGGGTAATGATTATTATTTCATGAGAAAACAATAGAAATAAAATAAAAAGTATTGAATTAAATAATTTTAATTAAAAAAATTATTTTATAATTAATTTAAATAGGATTTTTTTGTGGGGAGATAGTATTATTTTCCCACATATTCCTTATATGCTGCTATAAGATCGGCACCATTTAAAAAAATCAGGTTATTTTCTTCTGCATACTTTTTAGCATCATTTGTTGTCAAAGATCCACCGGTAATATCATCCATCATTTCACAGCATACAGCCACTTGTGTAAGGCCTGCCATCTCCATAAGGGCGATACTCATTTCGGTGTGGCCTTTTCTTTTAAGAACGTGATTTTTAGCAGCTCTTAAAAGGGTCACATGCCCTGGAGCACGGAATAATTTGCCCAATTCTCCGTGTTTACCATTTTTACACATTAAACCTAGTTCTTTTATGGTAAAAGCACGATCATTATCAGTTATTCCGGTGAATGTTTTTCTGTGATTGAGTGTTATTGAAAAAGCTGATTTTTCATCATAGGGAATATCTGTAGGGGATAATTCATTGAGTACTGGATATTTATTACCTGAAACTTCCATAATATCCGTCATGAATGGAATTCCTAATTTATCTGAGTTTTCTGATGATATGGGTACACATAATAATCCTCCTGCATCATTTCTTAGGATTGTCATATGTTGAGGGGTTATGAATTCAGCAGCCACAATCATATCTGTTTCTCTTTCCCGGTTATCCGCATCAAATACTAGTACTATTTCTCCATTTTTAAGTGCTTCTAAAGCTTTTTGAATCATATAATCACAACTTGAAATTTTAATAAAATTAAATATTTTAATATTATTGGAATAATTAAAAGTAAATAAAAAATTTATTATTTCAGTGACAAAGTAACGGAATCACCATCTCTAAGTTTAAGAGTTGTTCTAACATTCTCAGAAGTAATAAATTCTAAAAATTCTTCAGGGTGGTGGCTTTTTAGAGGAAAAATCAATGCTCCTTCTAGCTGGTTTTGTAATGTGGCTTTTATAAATTCCACATCACCGAAATCTCCTTCACCTTTTATAATATTTGCATTTTCTTTACGGAACTTATGAATATCTTCTAAATCTTCTTTCTCAATAAGTATGTTGAAAGTACCTTTAAATGGTTGAAATCCTAACTTTTCCTGAAATTGATAGCGGTATATTTCTTGTGACATGAAATAAGTTCCTTTTTGAGATCCGGAAGTAACTAATCCTTCTATTTTCATTTTAATTCCTTCTTAAAATTGTTAATTTATATTTGATAGGATATTAATGGATTTATTTAACTATCACTTACTGTTTGCACAAATATGAATATTAATATATCATCCGTTTTAAGGTATAATAAAAACTTACTTAAATAATTATAATTTGCTATTTCATATCATTAAAAATAAAAAATTTAAAGTTAAATTAATTATATTAATTTCTTTTGCAAATTAAAGTAGAGAATATGGGTCCTCTAATATCTATTTCTTTATTATTTCCAGTTATATAATTCAGAGCCACATTATCGAGTTGTAGATTTATATCAGAAAGTGAGCGGGCAATTGTACTTCTTATTTTAAGATTATCATTTCCACTTACTACCATTTCTTCTACTTTATAAGCAGCATGTGCAGCTAAAGCCTCTAGATAACTTATGTTAGTGGAAATTCCGTTTGATACTGCTTTTTGTATTAAAGGATCATCCATCTTTTCTGTTACTGGAACCCCAATTATGTTTCCTTGATATATGTAAACTTGATTGCTAGCAGCAGGGCCCAAAAGTCGGGTGTTTGATTCCTCTTCCACAGCTTTCAATGTTATATTTTTACCTAAAAAATCTCCAGAAAATATTTTAAATTCGCAAGGGGATTCCGAGGACTTATTTTTATTCCACACTGATATTATTTGATTCATGAGTAATTTACCATCTTCTGTCACTGGATAATAATTTATATGGAGCATGGTAGCTAAATCACGATCAGTAATCTCCCATTTTTTATATATATGTGGATAAACCATTTCACGGATATCATTTATATTGTTTAATACCATGGCAATTCTTTCAGCCCCTAAACCAAGATTCATGACTTCTTCATCAATTCCATATTTCGAAAGGGCTATAGGGGAATAAAGACCAAAAGTAGCAATTTCTATCCATTCTTTTAATTTAGGATGATATCCATAAACTTCAGTCTGGGTTTCTGGAATGTAATATTTAGATTTTTTTTCATCAGGGATGAATTTAAAGCTGGAAAAACCAAAATACTCCAACAAACTTTCAGAAATGGCCTTACCAACATCCAAAGAAACTTCATTATCCACTACCACACAAGAAGCAGAGTGATAGCTCATTAAATGGCTAGAATCCTCTTTTTGTTCTCTTCTAAAGCATCTATCAATTGAAAATAGTTTCAATGGTAATTTAGAATGATTATGTGTATTTTGTAATGACATAAACCATCCTGAAGTCATGTGTGATCGTAAAGTGGTCCGACTGGGTAATGGTTGTAATTCTTGTATCTCTGGAAATACTTTTTCCAGCACTCTGAGGCCTATGTGATCATCTACTTCTAGAGATGCCGAAACATCATGTACAAGGTCGTCTCCATCTACATATCCTTTTTTATATCCTCTAAATATTTCCTGAAGATTTTTAAGCCGGTCTTCACTTATTTCTACACCAAGTGCTTCAATTTTTTCTATTTTAGCCATCCCTATACCAATATCTGGGCGGGGGAGCCCTGCAAGATAGAAACATCTATCCAGTACTGCGGGGGCTTCTGGTCCGAATTGTTTATAGATGTGTTCTTCTTCTACAAAAAGGGGGTTAATTGTTTCCTGAAAACCTAACTGTAAATAGCATTGCCTTATCTGCCAGATGGTGTCATATAAAATATGGGATTTGCCGGTATTGAATCTTAACCGGGGGTGTTGCTGGTCATGGTGTGCGGGCTTTATAAGTTTCCCACTCTCTATCCAAGCTTTTTCAAAATCTTTCTTAGCCAGCTTTATAATTTTCTTTTTGTCCAAATAATGCCCCCAAAAATCTTTTTTTGAGTTTTAATTTAATGAATTAGTGTTCTATTAAAAAATAGTTAAATAAACCATTAATTGCAATTTAATATATGTTTTTCATTTATATTGATTTCTTTAACTTTTTAATACTTTAATTTGAATAAATATATATTATATGGAATATTATTACTTGTCCTATTTTTTATTATATTTGCAGGTTTAGAAACTTATTTTCGTAAAATTATAATACTTAATTATAATAAATGAAAAAGCATGGAAAGCGAACTTTATCAATGTGATGTCCTTATTATTGGATCAGGGGGTGCTGGCTGTAGAGCAGCCATAGAAGTATCCAATTACAATTTAAAACCGATTATTGTTTCTAAAGGATTATCATTTAAATCTGGATGTACTGGAATGGCAGAGGGCGGTTATAATGCTGCTTTTGCTTTTTTAGATAGTGATGACACTACAGATATTCATTATGAAGATACTCTCAAAGGTGGAGGATTTATTAATGATCCTGAACTGGCTAAAATATTAGTGGAAGAATCACCACAACGCTTGGTGGATTTGGAAAATTATGGGGCGATTTTTGATAGACAAAAATCGGGAAAGCTTGATCAAAGGCCTTTCGGAGGCCAGAAATTTAGAAGAACTTGTTTTCAGGGGGATAGGACTGGTCATGAAATAATCACCGCCCTTAAAGAAGAGATTATTCGCCGAAAAATAAATAGCATGGATGAAATTATGATAACTGCTCTTATTATGGATGAAGAACGAAGAACTGTCCAAGGAGCAGTGGGACTTTCACTCAAAGATTCTAAAATGATGTGCTTTCAAGCCAAATCTACTATATTGGCTACAGGAGGCGCGGGCCATATTTATCCAGTAACTTCTAACACTGTTCAAAAAGGAGGGGATGGTTTTGCTCTGGGTTGGAAGGCGGGGGCTGATCTTATTGACATGGAACAAGTACAATTCCATCCTACGGGAATGGTTTATCCTGAATCACGTAAGGGCGTTTTAGTTACTGAAGCAGTAAGGGGTGAAGGTGGAATACTACTTGATAAAGATTTTAATCGATTTATGGGCAAATATGATCCTCGTATGGAACTTGCCACTAGGGACGTGGTGGCCCGGGCTATTTACAATGAAATCAGGGAAGGAAGGGGCACTGAAAATGGAGGAATTTATCTGGATGTTACCCATCTGGATCCTGAGATTATTGGAGAAAAGCTGGAAACTATGGTGCTACAATTCTCTGATGTGGGTGTGGACATTTGTAAAGAACCGATGGAAGTGGCCCCAACGGCCCATCATTTTATGGGTGGAGTTAAAATAGATGAAAATGGCCATAGTAGTGTAGGAAATCTATTTGCAGCGGGTGAAGTTACTGGGGGAGTGCACGGTGCTAATCGTTTAGGTGGAAATGCTTTGGCGGATACTCAAGTATTTGGAGAACGTGCAGGCAAAGCTGCTGCAGAAAATGCCCTAAAATCAAATGGCGGTTTGAACCAGGATTTTGTAAGGCAAGAAGAAAAAAGAATCAAGTGTAAAATTAAGGATGGAGATATTTCTCCTCAAAAAATCAAAAAAGATCTCCAAAAAACTATGTGGGACAATGTAGCAATCATAAGAAACGAAAATGGCCTTCGAATGGCTTTAAAAACTATTAGTCAATTGGATTCTGAGTTAAGCAGGATGAATGTTTCTGAAGGATCTAGCTTCAACAAGGGCTTGCAAAATGCTTTAGAAGTAGAAAATATGATAGAAACGGCTAAAATGGTTATAACTGCTGCAGTTTTAAGACAAGAAAGTCGTGGTTCCCACTATCGGGAAGATTTCCCGAACATTATGGAGGGCTGGAAAAAGAGCATTGTCTTAAATAGGAATGGGAAAATTGGTTTGATTAGCCGGGTATGATTTATTTTTTCAATATCTTCAAAAACCCATTCAAATCTGTTAAATCATTTAAAATAAAATTAGCTCCGGATTTTTTTAACTTTAATAATGAATAATCACCACTAGCAACACCAATGGTAGTAATTCCAGCTTTTAATCCAGCGTCTATATCAAGTGGAGTATCTCCAACCACAAAAGTATTTTTTTTATTTCCATTAAAAGCAAAATTGTTCTGAGCCCTTTTGATTGCCAAAGGTACTAAATTTGGCCGATAATAACTATCACTTCCAAATCCTCCTAATTTAAAATAATGGCCCAATCCAACGTGATTTAATTTAGCATAGGCAATTGATTCCATATTTCCAGTCAATAGGCCTAATAATATATTTTGATTTTCAAGCTCTTTTATGAGTGAATGGGCACCATCCATTACTTCAATTTTATCTGATTTTACATTAGAAATAAAATAATTAGACAGACAATTAAGGAAATTATCTTTCAGTGGACAAATATCACTTTCATTAAGGCCTTCTGCAATTAAAACCTCGTGCATTATCTGAGGATCTGTCTTTCCATGATAATTGATTACTTCTGCATTGGTGTCTATATTATAAATTTTTTCAAAGGCGTAGATAAATGCATGATGGTGGCACTCAGACTTGTCAATTAGGGTTTTGTCAATATCAAATAATACCAGTTGATTCATGCTAACAACTCCTTTATTTTCACAATATTTATTAATAATATTTTGAATTAGTTTTTGGAAAGCATATCTTCAGCAGCATTCTGACCTATTTCCATAACCTGTTCTTCAGAAATGGTTAAAACTTCTCGGTTTTCCATTAAAATATTTCCATTGCAGATGGTGGTATGGATATCACTTCCACTAGCGGAATAAACAATATGCGAAAGAGGATGTCTGAAAGGTGTTAAGTGTGGAGATTTAATATTCATAAGAACAAGGTCGGCCTTTTTATTAGTTTCAATAGTGCCTAAATCATTTTTCATACCTAGAGCAACGGCCCCTTGGTAAGTGGCAACTTCAAATACTTTTTTTGCTGCCAAAGCAGTAGGATCCATATTATGCACTTTCTGCAAAAGGGCAGCTAGCTTCATTTCCCCTATCATATCTAAATTATTATTAGAAGCGGCACCGTCAGTTCCCAAAGACACATTAATTCCTTTTTTGATCATTTTATCTATGGGCGAAACACCTGAGGCCAGTTTCATATTACTAGCAGGGTTATGGGATATTTTAACACCATTTTTTTTCACAATTTCTATTTCTTTATCTGAAATGTGAACGGCATGGGCTGCTAAAACATCATTACCCAAAAAACCAATTTCTTCCAGATATTCAAAAGGTCTTTTACCATGGGTTTCAATTATCTGCTTAACCTCATGTTCAGTTTCTGCCACATGAATGTGAATAGGATTTCCATGCTTATTAGATTCACTTCGAACTTCTTTTAGAAGCTCTTTAGAACAGGTATATGGCGAATGAGGCCCAAAAGCTACAGTTATTCTACCATTGGCAGCATTATGGCATTTTTCAATAATACGATGGGTTTCTTTAAATTCCGCTTTTCTTTTTCCCTCATCACCAAGATCAATCATTCCATGGCTTAAAACTCCTCTCAGACCAGATTTGTCCACAGCTTTAGCAACATCATCCATAAAAAAATACATATCATTGAAAGTGGTGGTACCTGACTTTATCATTTCTAAACAAGCTAATATAGCTCCGGAATAACAGTAATCTCCATTTAAATGAGCTTCCATGGGCCAAATATGTTCATTAAGCCACACATCAAGAGGTAAATCATCCGCCAATCCTCGAAAAAGAGTCATAGACATGTGGGTATGGGTATTAATTAATCCTGGCATTAAAATTTTTCCTGCACCGTCAATTGTTTTATCTGCATCTCGGGAAACTAGTTCTTGTGAAATTTCACTTATTTTATCATTTTCAATTAAAACTGAAGTTTTTTCAGTTTTTAAACAATCTAAAATAATAGTATTTTCTATTAAGATACTGTTACTTTCCATTTTATCACCTTAGATCAATTAATATAATTAAAAAATTATTTATTTAATCACAGTATTTAGATTAATTCTAGTACTATATGTCAATATATACATAGTATATTTTATAATAAATTTAGAAAGTAGTTAAATTAAATTAAAAAATTTTTAATATAAAATTATTTCAATTTTTTTATCAATTATCATTATATGATACTTACAAATCGGAGGATTAAAATGAAGCTTAGAATAGCTATACCTTCCAAGGGACGAATCAGTGAACCTGCTATAAAACTGTTAACCCGGGCAGGACTTGGCTTAAAAGATAATGCCAATAGAAAACTTTTTTCAAATACATATCATCCCGATATAACAGTAATGTTTACTAGGGCCGCGGATATACCTGAATTTGTGGCTGATGGTGCTGCTGATATGGGAATAACTGGGTTGGATCTTATTGAAGAAAAAAATGTCCGTATAAATATATTAGAAGACCTTAACTTTGGAAGCGCTAGTTTAGTATTGGCAGTTCCTGAAGATTCTCCTGTGGAATCTTTAAATGATATTAAAAATGGTACTGTGGTGGCCACTGAATTTCCACACCTTACCGAAAGATATTTGAAAAAAAATGGTATTGATGCTAAAATCGTGGAACTTAGTGGTTCTACTGAAATTGCACCGTTTATAGGGGTGGCGGATATTATAACAGACCTCACAAGTACTGGAACCACATTAAAAATGAACCATCTCAAAATTGTGGACACCATTCTTGATAGTTCTATTAAATTAATTACGAATCCTCAAAGTCATGAGGAAAAGAAACAAATCATTGAAGAAGTTCGTACAAGTATTCGGGGCGTAATTGACGCTGAGGGCAAAAAACTGATCATGCTTAATGTAGATGAGGCTAATTTAGATCAGGTTACTTTATCGCTACCTGGCATGACTGGACCTACCATATCTAAAGTGCTTTCAAATGAACATGTGGTGGCAGTACACGCAGTAGTTGATGAGTTTGAGGTTTTTAAATTGGTTAATACTCTTAAAAAAGTAGGAGCTCGAGATATTTTAGTAGTACCAATAGAAAGAATAATATAAACAAATCGTATTTGGAATGGGTTGATACATTTTTAATATAATTCACCCACTTTGATTCAATCATTAAATAAATTTTAAAGGAGGTTTTGGTTGAAACTTTTAAGATTTAATGATCATGAAAACATAAAAACCGGATATTTAAATGAAAATATGGTAGTTGAATTAGATTTAAGTATGAAAAACGCATTAGAATCTTCAGATAAACTAATTAATCATGAAATTGATAAATATCCCTTAAATGAAGTTAGAATAAGCGCTCCTGTTTCACCATCCAAGATAATATGTGTGGGCCTTAATTATCGTGATCATGCTCGTGAATTGAATATGGAAATTCCAGATGAGCCTGTTATTTTTATAAAACCGCCTACATCTGTTATAGGTCATCAAGAAGATATTATTAACCCTCCAATGTCTAATGAAGTTGATTATGAGGCTGAACTGGCAGTAATTATTTCGAAAGAGGCCAAAAATGTCTCAATAGACGAGGCACAAGACTATATTGGGGGATATACTATACTAAACGATGTCACTGCTCGTGATTTACAACGTAAAGATGGGCAATGGACAAGAGCCAAGAGTTTTGATACTTTTTGCCCTATAGGGCCATTTATTGAAACTGATATTGACCCTAATAAACAAAATATTTCCTCAAAATTAAATAACGAGATAAAACAAGATTCTAATACAAAAAACATGATTTTTAAGGTTGAAGATCTTGTGGAGTTTATATCTCATATAATGACATTAAATCCGGGGGATGTTATAGCTACTGGGACTCCTCCAGGAGTAGGTTCTATGGATGTAGGTGATGTATTGAAAATAGAAATAGATAAAATTGGAATATTAGAAAATAAGCTCAGTAAACTTTAATAATATTTTTTCATAAGTTAAACCAATTTAATTAATAAAAAAAATAATAGGAAAAATTCAATTTTCCAATCTAAAAATTTTCAGAAATTATTCTACGAAGATCGCAGGTTTGTATGGTATGGCAGCACGTGATTTACCTTCAGGATCATAATTCGCATCCTTGTGGATTATAATTTCCGCACCAACTTCTCCAGATATGTAATCCTGAGCATCAGAAAGTATTTTATATTCATTCAGATGGCCTACATAGTTTATACGGGTCATTTCACGGCTGATTTTTTTGGCAAATTCTGCAATTTCTTTTTTATCATCATGGACATTATTTTTCAACGATTTTCCCATTATTTGACCAATATCTGGCCTTCCAACATCTCGGGCAATGTCAAAAACATTCCACTTCCATGTTGGTGCCAAATAAATATGTATTTTTTCAGGATCCATATCTAAAATCTTTTTAATTTCAAAGATATCTCGAACCAGCCCCTGAATTATTTCTTCCGATTTTTGAATCTTTTCATTAATCAAATCGGGGTCATATGTTGGCCATGGTGCTTCTGATACGAATCCTTCTCCGCCATATTTTTCCCATAATTCTTCTGAGGTGTGAGGTGTGAATGGGGTCATCAAACGAATCCATGCTTCCAGAACAGTGGCCAATACCATTGAAATCTCAGGATTATATTCTTCATCGTCCATGTAGTCTTTTATTCGGTGGAAATAATGATCTAGATCCTTTTTAAGAAGGAAAAGTGAATCTTGAACACCCTTCCTTGTCTGAAATCCTTCTAATGCTTCAGTAGTATCTTTAATCCTCAAATTTAACTGACCTAACATCCATTTACTGATAAAACTTTTTGGAACAACTTCAGATTCAGTTCCCACTTCATTAATATATAATGGGCCGTGGTGGATATTTTTTACTCTTTCTGCAAATTCAACGAACCATTCTAGCCTTCTTTTGGTTCCTTTGACCTCTTTTTCCCTCCAATCAAAATCTTGCCATGGTTCGGCCGAAGACATTAAAAAAAGTCGTACTACATCTGCCCCATGATTTTTGATGGCATCTGAGAGAAGCACAACATTCCCTTTTGATGATGACATTTTATGTCCTTCCAATAGGCCCATTCCAAATACTACAATGCCTTTAGGTCGCTTTTCTTCAGGAAAAATGGCAGTATGGTGGAATATATGGAATGTAAGGTGGTTTCCAATAAGGTCTTTGGCAGAAAGTCTCCAATCAAGAGGATACCAGTAGTTGAATTCATCTTTTATTTTATTTAAAAGATTTTCTTCAACTTTTACATCCCCTTCTTTATTTAAAAATACTTTGGAGAAGAATTCATCATTTAAATGATCAGGATTCATTTCTCGGAGGTATTTAGCAATTGTATAGTATGACATATAAATGCTGGAATCTGTTAATGGCTCTATAATCCACTGCGGATCCCATGGAATTTTGGTTCCCAGTCCAATCCTACGTGAACATGCCCAATCGTGTAACCAACCAATATAATAATTAAAATTGGCTCTAACTTCTTCAGGAACCATTTTCATTTTTTCTAGGGCGGTTCTGGTTTCTTTTTTCCAGTTTTCATCAGAATATTTCATAAACCACTGGTCTTCCATTATTTTAACCATGCAACGGTTACCACAACGACAAATCACCGGCCTTTCTGCAAAATCATACATTATACTGGCTTGGTCAACTTCTCGCAGCTTGGAACTAATTTTGTCTCTGACAAAAGAAACCTTATGACCTCCATAATTTGGTATGCTTTCGCTCATTATTCCCACGCCATGTTCCTGCTTGTAAAGTTCGTTGGTGGCCTCTTGAAGTTTAGGATCTTCTTGATTTTTTACACCAAGTTTTTCAATTAATTCCTGTGCGGGAAATTCACCATAGCCTTTTAGAGTGATAACGTTGATTGGCTTTATTTTTTTAACAATTTCTTCTAGCCCATACTCTTTTAAAAGCTCTGAATTATTTTTTAAATCATTTAATGCAATATAATCGGCTGGAGCATGCCCAGGAACTGAAAAAACAACACCACTGCCGTACTCTGGGTCAACAAAACTGGCAGGTAGTATAGGATGCTCTTCACCAGTAACGATGTTTTTCACCATCTGTCCAACTAATGGTTTTGGATCCACTTCTTCTATAATTTCCAGATTTTTTTGCTGTGAAATGTTATCATAAGCTTCTGCACTAATTAACCATTTTTCTCCATCAGCATTCACTTTTAAATAATGAGCTTCGGGATTTAACCAGAGATTTGTAGTACCATAAATTGTTTCAGGTCTAAAAGTAGCGGGAACCAGATAAAAACCATCAATTTCAAATTTAAGGAGAGTTAATTCGTTAATACTAACTCCTTCTCCTTCCAGGAGATCGTGATCTCCTACGGGGTTTTCGCATTCCCCACAGTATTTTACTGGGTGGGCTCCACGTCTAACCAGACCTTTATCTTTGAGTTGGCGAATTTGCCATTCAATAAATTTCTGATAAGATGGATCAGTAGTTTTAAATTCTCTTCTCCAGTCAATGGAGTATCCCATATGATTCATAACATCATGATATTCGCTGCTGAAATATTTTACTATATATTCTGGATCAATAAACTGCTCAAGCTCTTCTTCAGGTACTTTATGAATATTTTTATAAATATCAAGTGTCCAGGGGTCTTGACGCTGTATACGTTTGGCTATTCCAATAACTGGAGCGCCTGTAACGTGCCAAGCCATGGGAAATAATACATTATGGCCCTGCATTCTTTTAAAACGTGCATATACATCAGGCACGGTGTAAGTTCTGCCGTGCCCAATATGCATGGCGCCGCTGGGATATGGGTATGCTACTGTTAAGAATAATTTTTCCCTATCATCTGGATTTGATTGAAATATTTTCGATTCATCCCATTTTTTCTGCCATTTACTCTCCACGTTCTTTTTCAACAAAATCACCGTCACAAATAAGTCTCAATTTGTAAATAAATTAGTATAATTATTTATATTTTTTAAACAATTATTAATCTGAAATTTAGCACCTACAAAAATTTAATAATGATTATAAATTTTAATTTATTTTATAATATATTTCTAATTAAAGATATTAATTATTCAATTTTTTTTTCAAATTCTATTTCTTTTTTCAGCCATGTAAGATACTCTTTTGATCCATTTATTATTGGAATAGCCACTACGCATGGATTTTCATAGCTGTGTAATTCTTTTACTCTTTTTATAATATTATCTACATTACTTAAAAGACTTTTAACTACAAGCAAGGATTCACTATCTTCTTCTAGATTTCCATGCCACCAGTAGAAAGATTTAATATCGCTGATTATATTGGCACACCCCACCAATCTATCTGAAACCAGTTTATTTCCAATAAGGCTTGATTCTTCTTTGCTGGAAGTGGTAATATAAATCAGAGCAAACATTTTATCATCTCATTCAATATGTCTATCGACAATCTTTAATCATTCTATTTATTATCTTAGGGAAGGTATTTCTGGAGAACAAATTTTATGCTGAGAATATTCAACTCTCTTTCTTATTCTTTGAATTTCTTTCAATGGCAAATTAACTTTTTTAGCAATTAAATCATCTTTTATTGATTCATCAAACATTAAATAGAGAATTTTATCCAAGACGCGGTATTCTATTCCTAGTTCTTTTTCATCAGTTTGACCAGCCCATAGGCCTGCTGCTGGCGGTTTTTCAATTATTTCTTTGGGAACTTCTAATGCTTGAGCAATTTTCCATACTTGGGTCTTGTAAAGATCTCCAATAGGTAATATGTCTACTCCTCCATCTCCGTATTTGGTAAAATAACCTACCATGAGTTCACTGAGGTTTCCAGTACCCATCACAATTCTATTTAAAGAATTGGAATGATAATAAAGAATCATCATTCTCATTCTGGCTTTTAAATTGGCCAGAGCAAGTTCATTAGGTGTATGGGAACATAAATCTGGGAAAAATTTTAGTAGATAATCAATTGGTATAGTTTCACACTCAATTCCAAGTATTTTCCCTACTTTTTTCGCGTGCTTTAAATCTTCATAAGGAGTTGTTTTGCTGGGCATAATGATTGCCAGTACATTATGAGCTCCTAAAGCTCTTTGGGATAAGTAAGCCACCAAAGTTGAATCAATTCCTCCACTTAGGCCTAAAACAATTCCTGATGATCCTGAACTTTCAACTCTACTTTTAATAAATTCTTCTATTTTTTTAATGGTTTTTGGAGCATCTAATTGCGGAATTTCTATATTTTCCATTTATAATCGCCACTTTTTATTTATTAATAATTTTGTTAGGAGATAAAATGATATTTAATTCTCCTAAAATATTAATGAATTGAGCATGAATCTAGCCATATTTATTCACATGATATAGTTTATTAATTATTATATAAGATAAGTTTAAAAGTAAAGATAATATATTCGATATATCTAATATAAAAAGGACTAATAATGATGAATAAGCTTTTGTCCACTTTAATATATTTAATATTATTTTAGGAGGATTATAATGGCATTTAAAGATCTATTTAAATTTAAAAAGGGAAAAACAACCTTTGTATTTGTTGGAGGAAAAGGAGGTGTGGGTAAAACTACAGTTTCTGCCGCTACTGCTTTATGGATGTCTAAATCAGGAAAAAAAACACTGGTAATTTCTACTGACCCTGCACATTCTCTAGGTGATTCACTGGAAAGACCAATTGGACACTATCCCACCCCTATAACTGAAAATCTGTTTGCTGTGGAAGTAGACCCTGAAGTGGCCATGGAACAATACCAGGCCAAAATGAAGGAACAACAGGCTATGAATCCTGGAATGGGGATGGACATGCTTCAAGATCAGATGGATATGGCTTCCATGGCTCCAGGAATTGATGAAACTGCTGCTTTCGATATATTCATGCAGTATATGACTACTAATGAGTACGACGTTGTGATTTTCGACACCGCCCCAACTGGACACACACTTAGATTACTTTCCTTCCCGGAAATGATGGATTCTTGGGTAGGCAAAATGATTAAAATAAGGAGACAAATGGGAAGCATGGCCAAGGCCTTTAAAAACATTCTTCCATTCATGGGAGATGAAGAAGAGGAAGACCATGCATTAGAAGATATGGAAGTGACAAAAAAGAGAATTCGTGAAGCTAGAGACATAATGGCGGATCCTGATAGAACTTCCTTTAAAATGGTTATTATTCCTGAAGAAATGTCTATCTATGAATCTGAAAGAGCAATGGAGGCTTTGGAAAAATATAACATTCACTCTGACGGGGTTATTGTAAACCAAGTTCTACCGGAAGTTACTGACTGTGAGTTTTGTGAATCCAGAAGAAACTTACAACAACAAAGACTCAAAATGATTGAAGAAAAATTCAGTGATCAGCTGGTTGCTGAAGTTCCTTTGCTTAAAGAAGAGGCTAAAGGAATCGAAACATTAGAAAAAGTTGCTGAAATTTTATATGGTAAACACACAGAGTGATTATAACCATATAACTCCATAATCATTTTTTTTTTAATTAATTTTTTTAAATTAAATGCAACATTTTTATTATTTATTTTAAAATTCCCAAGAATTTATTAGAAAATCAATAATTTGTATTATTATTATTTTATTTTTTTATGGATTTATAATAGTTTTCTAATTAAAACCATATTATTTTAATATGTAGTTTGGAAGCAATATATAATAAGAAATAATTTTTGATTATAATAAATTGTCAATAATTATGGATAAATAAATTATTGTGGTGAAAAAAATGAAAGTTGCAGTGTATGGTGCAGGAAATCAGGACCTTTATGTAAATCAACTTAAATTGCCAGAAAAATACGGCGGTGTACCTCCATATGGAGGAAGTCGAATGGCTATTGAATATGCTCAGGCAGGTCATGAAGTATACTTGGCTGAGCCAAATCGTGCTATGTTGGAAGATGAGCATTGGAAGATTGTTGAAGATGCAGGGGTCATTGTGACTGCGGATGATGCTGAAGCCGCTAAAAATGCTGAAATAGCAGTTCTATTTACTCCTTTTGGTAAAAAAACATTTGAAATTGCTAAAGAAATTACAAAACATATTCCTGAAAATGGAATTATAGCTAACACATGTACTGTTTCTCCTATAGTTTTGTATTACGTTTTAGAGCGTGAGTTACGAAGAGATAGAAAAGATATTGGTATAGCTTCTTTGCACCCGGCAGCAGTACCTGGAACTCCTCAACACGGGCACTATGTTATCGGTGGACATTCTTCCAGTGATTTGGATATTGCCACAGAGGATCAAATCCAGAAATGTTTACAGCTGGCTGAAAGCTGTGGAAAAGATGCATACATTGTTCCAGCGGATGTATCATCTGCAGTAGCAGATATGGGATCTCTGGTAACTGCTGTGACCTTATCTGGTGTGCTGGATTATTATTTTGTCGGTACTCAAATAATTAAAGCTCCTGAAGAAATGGTGGAAAAACAAATTTTAATGACCTTGCAGACCATAGCTTCTCTGGTAGAATCTTCGGGTGTTAATGGAATGCTGAAAGCCATGAACCCCGAACTTCTAATTAAGAGTGCTAAATCCATGCACTTGTTGGAAGAACAGGAAGAACTGGACGCTGCTTTAAACACTTTGGAGAGGTTGGACGACAAGGTAAAAACCTGGGTGGAAAAAGGAACCATTCAACCAACCAATCTGGTGGCAGCTCAGGCATTGGCCAAAGAATTGCAGAATCTTATGGGTGGAACAGCTGCGGAAGGTACTATCCGAAGATGTATGCGGAAAATGTTTGAATAAACAAATATTTTCTTCAATTCTTTTCTTTCAATTCTTTCAATAGTTTAAACAAATGGCATTCCTATTTTTAATTTTTAATTTAATTTTTGAATATTTTTTTAAATAGTATGAAAAGCTGATTTCATGATTATAAAAGATTTAAAAACTTCTGAGTACTTTGAAACGGTGGATGGGACATTTATTTGTGAATTATTTCACCCCAAACGGGAAAATCGAGAAATAAAAATGAATTGCAGTTTGGCTCATGCTACTTTAAGACCTGGTGAGTCTTCTCATCCCCATAGGCTGATAAAATCTGCTGAAGTTTATTTTATTCTAGAAGGTAAAGGTTTGATGCATATTGGCGATGAAGAAGCTGTTTTAGAACCAGGACAAGCTGTTTATATTCCTCCTATGGAAATACAATTTATAAAAAATATTTCAGATGTTGTTTTGAAGTTTTTATGTGTGGTTTCACCGCCTTGGAGTAAAAATTATGATGAAATATGTTTAGAATGATATTTGTTATTAAATCAAGAATAATATTAATTAATATAATAATAATAAATTATCTACATTTTTAAAAAATTACTCATTTTATGCATTTTTAATTAATAAATCACCATAACGCACATATACGTAAAATTACTCTGCGCCACTTTTTCTATAGTACTGGCGACAACCCTTTCATTTGAGTAACTTAAACGCTCACAAATGGCCACTTTACGTTGAGGATTCACTCCATTATCTAGTAAAAACTGGGCCATGTCTGCTGTACTCTTGGAGGGAAGAGTAATGGTGGGACGACCATTATCTAAGATATCCATTACTTCCAGAGAATTTTCACGGCCATGAAATGTCATGAGATCTGATTCATCCCATGGTATTTCTAAACGAGCCGCACAAAGTTGGAGGGAGCTTATTCCAGGGATAACTTCAAGATCAATACTTTTTTCTAATTTTTTCTCTTTAATTATTCTTTTTATAGGTTTTAAAACTCCAGAAAATCCGGGATCACCGGTGGAAAGGATACATACACTGGTTCCTTCATGGACAAGATCCACACCCATTTCCAATTTTTCTTGAACATCTTTAACATTTAGATAAATTTTTTCATTTGCTTCGGGAAATAAATCTAATGCTCTTTTACTCCCTATGGTTATTTTTGCCGATTTTACTGCATTTTTTGCAGCTGGAATGACGTAATCTGCAGAACCGGGCCCTATTCCTGCGATATATAGTTTTGACATAGTATAAATCTCCTGTAAATCTTTATTTTTTTTAGCATCAATTCATTAAGGAAATGAATTTATATAATACTATTTTGAAGGACAATTTATTTACTTAGTGGATATAAATCATTATTAATATTGCTATTGTCTTAATCTAATAATCAAACAATTTTAAATTATACATTAATTTTGCTTTAAATTCTCATATACTTTATAGCTTAATTATTTAATAAAAGAAGTGATAAAATGCTCCAGATTGCAGTAACCGGAAAACCTAATGTTGGAAAATCATCATTATTTAACTCAGCCACCCTTTCTGAGGCCGAAGTGGCAGGATATCCATTTACTACCATAGATGCCAATAAAGCAGTCTCTCATGTGGATACGGAATGCCCTTGTGAAGAACTAGGGGTGGAATGCAAACCCCGAAACTCCCAGTGCGAGGAAGGAAGACGATTAATACCAGTGGAACTAATTGATGTAGCTGGACTAGTTCCCGGAGCCCACGAAGGGCGTGGACTTGGTAATAAATTTCTGGATGATCTTCGCCAAGCCAAAGTTCTAATTCATGTTATAGATGCTTCAGGATCTACTGATGAAGAAGGAAGGCCGGTGGAAGCTGGTAGTCACGACCCTCTTGACGATGTTGATTTCTTGGAAACAGAAGTAACCATGTGGTTGTATGCCATTGTGGAAAGGAACTGGGAACGATTGGTAAGAAAAGCCATGTCTGAAAGATTAGATATGAGTAAAGTACTACATGAACAGCTTTCTGGAACAGGGATATTATTGGAAGATATTTTAGAAGCTCGAAGGGAAATGGAATCTGATTATACTAGTTGGGAAAAAGAGGAACTAATTAAATTTTTAAGAAAACTTCTTAAAATCGCCAAACCCACCATAATCGTCGCCAATAAAGCGGATTTGCCTACATCTGCGGAAAATATCAAAAGATTGCAGGAAAAATACCTTAATGTTATCCCAGCTTCTGCTGAATCAGAAATGGCACTTACCAGAGCGGCTCAAGCGGGCCTTATAAGTTATCATTCTGGCGATGATGACTTCCAAATATTGGATGCGAATAAACTTAGTGAAAACCAGAAAAAGGCACTGGTGTATATTCGTGAAAATGTTTTAAAAAAATATGGCAGTACGGGAGTTCAAAAAGCATTAAATGATGCAGTATTCGATTTATTGAATATGATTGTGGTTTATCCTGTAGAGGATGAACATAAATTATGTGATCAAAAGGGAAATGTTTTACCTGACGCTATTTTGATTTCTAAAGGTTCTAAACCGAGGGAAATGGCATATTTGATTCACACGGATATTGGAGAAAAGTTTTTGCATGCTGTTGATGCTCGTAAAAACATGAGGGTTGCAGCTGATCATGAATTGGAAGAAGGAGATATTATAAGTATAATTTGTAGGTAAGGATGGTAGTAAATACAAAATTTCAAATTCATTAAAGAATATAATATCAACTTTAATCGTTTTTGTTATTAATTATTCAAAAATTCTTTAAACGTTATTTTAAACTTGGTTCCATGGCTGGTATCTAACTCGATTTTACCATCTATTTGATTGGTTAAACTATTAACTAACTGTAATCCTAATGATTCAGTATTTTTGAAATCTAAATCATCTGGAAATCCAATACCTGTGTCTTCTACTATTAATGTAAATTCATCATTCTTTTTTTGAAATTTGATTTTTATTTCGCCTTCAATATCATCATTAAAGGCATGTTTCATAGAATTAGTAATGAGTTCATTAACTATTAGGCCCAGTGGAACTGTGGTATTGATATCAACCATTTCATTTTCTAGATCCATATTAAGTTTTATACTGTCTGGGTCGGTTACGTAAGTTTCGAATAGATCTGTAGCCAATGTTTGAATATAATCTCCAAAATTAATACTTTTCAGGTCAGTTGAGCGATACAATCGTTCATGTATTAGTGCCATGGATTTCGCACGATTCTGACTTTCTTTGAATAGATCAAGGTCATATTTATCTTTAATATATTGTGACTGGAGACTTAATAGGCTTGAAATTACCATCAAATTATTTTTAACTCGATGATGGATTTCTTTTAAAAGCATCTTCTTTTCTTCTAATGATTGTTCAAGCTGGAGGTTAGTTTTAGTTAATTCTCGTTTAGTATTGGTAAGTTCGTTGTTCAAGAGGCTCATTTCGTCGTATAATTTATTATCATTAAGTTCTGAATAGATGTGATTGCTTGCATTTTTCATTTGCTTACGTAAAAAATTGGACTGTTCACTATTTATCCTACTTAACTCTTCAATAAAATTTGACATTTTGTCAAAAGAGTTCACTCCAATAATTAGCATACCCCTATTGAATATAAATCCTGAAAAATGAATAACCTCCGTTTTTTGATTATAGGGAATATTTAATTCCCAATTGAAAATTGCATTTTCAGTTTTTACTTTTTTAATAAAATTAGAGCCTTTATTAATACTGCCTTCATCTAATAAATTTAAAAAAAATTCTCCTTTTTTAACATTTTCACCGATTTTTAAACCATCATATACTAATTCGAGAACCTTTCCACTCAAATCACAACAAATTAAAACTCCTTCTATCTTATATTGGTCCATAACGAGCCCCCACAGATTTATAAAAATAAAAATTAAGTTTTAGTTTGAATATTTATCCTTTTAAGATAATGAGTTCTTTTTGATAGTCAATCATCCAACTTAAATAACGATTAATCTCATGAGAGTGTTTTTTAGGCAACTTTTCATCTACTACATCTCTGTAAATATTAAAACGACTAAGTAAATGTTCCATCTCAACGCCGTCATGAGGAAGTCGATCACATGCCCAAGATAATTGATCTTTTAATAAAGAGATTTCTCCTACGCTCATGGCGGATTCCAACATCTTGGTTATATATTCCATTCCAATTTTGAGAAGTTTTTCGGCTTCATCTCCATGTTGAACTATATCATTTTTATTTTTCAAAGAACGCTGTACGGATTCTTTGATAATTTCTGGGGCTTTATCTTGAAATGCTGACAGAGTTTCGGGGGTGATGGCAGATAAAATGTCTTTATTTGTCATGGGATTCCTCGGTATTTTTGTCATTTGAAATGAATTCTTTTGCTATTGAAACGGCTTCTAGAGCATTAGATGCATATCCGTCTGCACCTACTTTTTTCCATAGTTCTGGAGATAGGTTGAAAGGACGGCCACCTACTAAAATCTTAATTTTTGAAGCTGTTGATTTTCTAAGTGTTTTTATTAATTCAACAACTGATCCTAAATTATAGGGTATAGATGCAGAAATAGCAATAACGTCTGGTTCAAGTTGAATCACTGTTTCAACTATGCTATTATTTGGGGTATTTGCTCCTAGATAGTATGTATCCCATCCTTCCATTTCGAAAAAATCAGAAACTATTCGCACACCTATTTCGTGCATTTCTCCCTCTACACAAGTTGCTACCAGCCGATGACCGTTTTTATATCCTTTAAATATATATGGATATAGTTGCGACATGATCATTTGAGTTGCGGCAGTACAATAATGCTCTTGAGCTACGCTTATTAAATTATTTTGCCATAAACGACCAACTTCGTGTTGTGAAGACTCAAAAACATCTATATATATCTTTTTAATGTCTGCACCATTTTCAATGGCGTTAATTATCATTTCGCTAGCAAAATTTCTTTTAACCAGCAACAAAGATTCTAAATAAGATTTTGCCAGTTCTTTCATTTCCCTAGATTCTCCACTAAATTTATTCATTATAGTGCCTCTCTATAATACTAATTTGTTTTTTAAATTATATAATTTGATGGGGAATCGTTGATATTATAATTCATATTATGAATTATATCCATCATTTTCATAATAATTTTTTATTTCAAGAGGTGCATTGCAAGTGTAACCATGAAAATTAACATGTTTTTAATAAAGTGATAATTGGAAAGAACAGGGCATTTATTGAGTATAGATTAGAAGATTATTTCTTAGATAATACAACTGAAAAAAATTGAATAATTAATTAAGGTTTAATATGATCAATTTTACTTTTTAAGATCCTATGGAGATGTTCTGCCCCTACAATTTCTTTATCTTCTAATTTCCAGTGAGAAGGATACATTATAAATGGCCTGGTCTGGCCACCACCAAGTCCTCCGTGGCTTCCAATTAACTCCTCAAAAGCGGCAACTTCATTTTTGTATTGATCATAAAAGCTGTTTACCATTATATCTGGAGAATATTCAAATTTACTGCTCCTTAAAAGATGTTTTGCGGCATTTTTTCCAAAATTTTCTAGAGGATTTTGACCTTCTACCTTGTCATGATTTAAATAATATATTCCTTTTTTTCCAATAGCCATAGGGCCATATTCTTTAGAATAAACCATTATAAACCCTACTCCTTCGTGATTTACTAGCCCCGGAATTAAATTTGGAAAAATATTTTTTATATTTTCATAGGAAAGTTTTTCTACCCACTGTGTAAAATATATAAGCCCTAAATTCCCGGAAGCTAGAACAATTACTTCTGCTTCTTCACTTGTATTTTTTGAGCGTTTTTGAGAAACTTCGTAATCTTGTATGTATTCCAAAACTTTTCCTTTACCAATAGGGCTTTTTTTAATGTTTTCTAGAGTGTTAGTTACTACTCCTTTTCCTTTTTGCTTAGCATAGTCCTTTTTGTTCTCAATATATTTTTTTCCACTGAATAAAGGGGAAGTAACTGCTTGAGAAAAGTGATCTTCATTGGATGATAATTCACTGTATATATTCATTTCTTCAGGAAGTAACTCCCTAACCAAGTCTTCTAGACTAATACCATATCTCTGTTTGAATGTTGCACCATTGGTTTGGCCATGGTCTGACTGAATAACAAAATAGTAATGTCTATTAGTGTACTTTGCAGCATTTTCCAACCTTTTAAATTGTTTATCCAATCCTTTTAGAGCATAAAATGCATCAAAATCCCGCACTCCTGAATGATGAGCTATTTCATCGTATCCCAAATATGTGGAGTATGCCACATCAATATCTTCAGCTAAAATATCCCCAATAAGTGTTTGAGTAGTTATTTCTCTTAAAAAAATATTTGCACCCGCTCGAATAAATATATATGTAAAACCTCTTCTTATCCGTGGACTAATATCTTTTAACCAGTGAATTATCTGGGAAAATAGTTCTAAGACCGCATCAAAGAAGAATAAAATTACAATACGGGCAAAATTCGAGGGATTAGAATAAAAATAGTACCAAGTTGAATTATAGAATTTTTTAAGGTTTTTAAGTTTGCTATAAGTAAATATAACGTTATTTGCATCCCCTGAAAATAAATTAGATCTGCTGGCACCGTTTTTGGCCAATAGTCCTTTGCCATTAGAAATACGATTTTCGAGTATTGGAGCATCAGAAAGGCCTGTTGAGACCATGATCTTATTGGAATTAGCTTTTTCTACCCATCTAAATGCTGGAAAGTTATCATTGTCTCCATGGAGTATACCTGCCTGGCTGGCTCCTGTTTGGCTGGAAAGATCAGTTTCCCATGAGACGATTTTATGAATTCCATTATCTAACCATTTACTTAATGTGGGCATATGTCCTTTTTCAATAGCTTCTTTTAAAATTGGCTCTGAAAGACCATCAATTTCTAAAAAAATAACTCCAGGATATTTTTTAGGATTTTTTGCTTTGTTTTTTATATTTTTTCTTAAAACAGCTCTATAATAAGATGCTTCATCATCTAAAGTTATTATTGCTGAGAGGATGGTTGTAATAAATGCCATTCCTAAAGGAGCAAGGATTAAAGCCCAGCCTTCTATAGCTATTCCTGGAACAAAATTACTTATTAACCATATTAAGATCCCATTAATAATAAGAGATCCAATTCCAATGGTATAAACGAGAAAAGGAAGGAAAATTCGAGATAATATTGGCCAAAAAAGCGCATTTATAATTCCAAGGAGGCTTACCACTATGGCTGCCGTGAATAAACTATCAACACTTAATCCTACAGACATATTTGCAATTATGATGAATCCCAGAACTTCACATGCCCATAATAAAAATGTACGGCTTAAAAAATAGATCAAAGATGGCTTTTTAGATTTATAATCAATATCCAAATTTTTTTTATCATCAACTTTTTTAGGAAATGATTTCATTTTTTATCTCCGGGCTTTTAAGATTAAAAATAGTTATTTCGGGCGGACAATTTATTCTAAACCAGAAAATATTAGTTCCTAATCCTCTACTTGTATATTGTATCATGTTACCAACATTATATTTGCCCATAGGATATTTAATAAAATGGGGACCCCGAATAATGGTACCAATCCCCGGAATTATGAATTGACCCCCGTGAGAGTGGCCGGAAATTTGCAAACTAAATCGCCCGGTTATGGAACTAACATCTGCAAAATCTGGTTCATGGGCTAGTAATATTGCTGGACCTTCTGAAGGAAGTATTTCCATAACTCTATCCAGATTATGCTTATTTAACATTACACTATCTACTCCGGCCACATGTAAAATACCAGATTTCCCGTTATTCGTTTTTTTAAGTGTAAATATATCGTTACTTACATCTTTTATACCACATTTCTTAAGAATAGATTTTATTTTTTCAGCACCTAACCAGTGGTCATGATTTCCCAAAACAGCCACAGAAGCATCAACTGGATTTAGACGTTTCAATGATCTTTCTAAAGGTTTTTCAACTTCATCAATGAGGTAAGATACAAAATCTCCAGTTATAGTTATCATATCTGGTTTTTGAAGGTTAACCAGATCCACAATACCTTCCAAATGGTTGGGTGTTATCCACTGGCCCAGATGTATGTCTGATAAATTTATTATCTTATAATTATGGAATACTGGCTTTAAACCAGGAATTTTAACATCTATGGGAATAAGTTCAAAATCCTGAGTTTTAAATTCACTTTGGCTGACATTTTCACGATATTTGGTCATAGTTTTCTGAATTTTCTTTCGCAAAGCCATTGCTCTGGGGGTTTTTTCTTTCATTGAATCACGGACCTAATTACTTATTTAATAATCTTTTCAAATTGATTTATATTTAAATAAATAATATAGAATTTTGTTATCGTGGCCATAACAATTTTTTAATTTTATTTAAACTTCAATTTAATTTTTTTAAATGGTTCAATAAATATACTATTTCCTTTTAAATAGATTTTAAAAACAAAAGGAATGATATTAACTCCTTTTTTCTGAGCTTTATGCAAGGTTTTTGAAAATGAGGGGTCTGTATTATAATTAGGAGAAAAAAACTCTGCATCTTCTTTAAGTATTAAGAAAAGCACTGTAGATTCAAAACCATAGGTTTTTCCAGTTATTAACTCATCTAAATGTCTTTTTCCACGGGTGGTGGGGGCGTCAGGAAACTGAGCTAATTTATCTTTTACTAAAGTGCAACCTTTTACTTCCAATAACATATTTCTATTTTTCTCAGAATTTCGTAATAAAAAATCTAATCGGCTTTTTCCAAAAGTATATTCTCTTTTTTCAATTTTAAACTCTTTAAAATCATCAATTATCTCAGATTCTATTATTTCAGTTGCTAAATCACTGTGAAAACCAGAATTAATCAGTACCCATAATTTATTTTTAAGAACTGCAATAACATCAAATTTAGTTTTCCGTGTTGTGCTGGGAGGGGCTTTTTTAAGTAGTAAACTAACGCCCGGATAAAGAAGTTCTTTTAATCGCCCTGGATCTTTTAGATGAGCTTTGCATTGTTTTTTTCCATTTTTTTCTTCAAAAATTACAGTAAATCTATTAGGGCGCTCTAAAAACGTTCCTTGAATCAAATTTTCTATTTTCATTAATAATTACTCCCTAATGACTATTTTAATATTCGGACAGTAATCCAATTAAATAGATCAAAAAGCATATTCCTATTAAAAATTTAGTTTATCTAGAGTCATTATAAACTCATGTGCTCTTTTTTCAGTTAAATTAAATGACTCATTACTGAAAGTTTCATAAACGAGAGTAGGGGTTCCATTTTTTATAAGAGGTTCACTTATATAAGGGCAGCTGGTGGGTTCATTAGATCGAGGAGGAATATAATAAATCATCCAAGGAATAGCATTCACTAATAAATTTGCAATTTTCACGGATTTAGCATCGGGAAGTGCAGAAAAAATAAAAACCTTTTCAGCATAATATCCTCTATTAGAATGGATATCCACAGCTAAATTAAACTGATTTTTAGTTATATCTTTAACTGCGTATTTATTAGCTAATATTTGCCCGTCTTTTCTGCTTTTATTATAGTCTTTTTGTTCTTTTGCAGAAACGATATATAAATAATAAGAATGACTTAAATTTTGTTGATTTTGTAACAACATATTGAAAATAGCCTTATGTGAATTTTTTTCCATAGAATGGACTCCAATAATATAAGCCACTTTGGTAGGGGATTTGTTATTTCCATAAGGCCCAATTTTTACTACTCGACCAATATTTTGTTCACCTAATACTTGCAGAGGAGGAAGGCTTTGGTTCGAAAGATTCAAATATCCATCAACACTAATATCGTTTTTTAATTCTTTAGATTCTTTGTAGTAATTCAAAAAATAATCTGCAGAAAAAATTGAAATACTTATTATAATAAAAATCATTATAACTATAGTTTTTCGTCCCATGTTTATCATCTTCATGTTACTGCTGGATATATTTATATTGATTTTTATTCCAACTAATCTTTATGGAAAAATAATTAAAAATCTTTTATCTTTATAATTGTGAATAACTAACATATTATTAAATAACGAGGTGAATTTATTTGCATCCAAGACCAAGTCCAATTGCAGCTTCTCTTTACACTTTAAGAGATCTTAATGCAGACGTTGTTATTCTTCATGGCCCACATGGGTGTTGTTTTAGAACAGGGAGACTTTTAGAAAGTGATGGGATCAGAGTGTTAACTACGGCCATGTCTGAGAATGATTTTATATTTGGAGCTGGGGAAAAGCTGGAAGAAACATTAAAAAAAGCTCATGAAATGTTTTCTCCAAAATTAGTTGGAATCGTAGGTACTTGTGCCAGTATGATTATTGGAGAAGATCTTAAAGAGGCTATCCAGAAAGCCAATATTCCGGCCATAGTATTGCCTGTGGAATCTCATGGGGGTTTTGGTGAAGGCGATAATACGGAAGGGGCGGTAATGGTTCTTGAATCAGCTGTGAGGGAAGGAATAATACCTTCAAAAGAAGCAGAAAGACAGATTGAAATGCTTAAAATGGCCACTCATGTAGAAAAAACCAGAGGAATGGCTCAAGGAGAATATATATCTCCTTCCTTTGGGGACAATAGGGATGAAATTGCTTTAAAATTAATAAATGCCCTTAAAAACGGAAAAAAAGTCGCCATGGTCTTAAATGCTAAAAAAGAAACTTCTTATTTATTTTCAGATGTCATAAAACTCCCATACTCTCAGATTAATCCTGAAAACCTTCCAATTATTGTGGCTAATCTGGATATCGACATTGGACTTCCCAGAATAAGACAACATGCTAAAAATATTACAAATGAACTTTTAAATAATGATATTGAGGTGGATTATATCACAGGGGGTCTTGATGAGTATCCAATGACTGCAAAAACTTCTGCAGATATATTGGCTAAAGAAGGGGTAGAATTTGCAGTAATTGTGGGTGTTCCACATGCTTTTCCGATTGAAGATCTGGATATAGAATCTGTGGCTGTTACGGATGGCCCGAGAATTGTACAACCTCTTAGAAAATTAGGATATGATTATGTAATAGCGGAACTAGATGCTCATTCAAAAACATTGGGAACCAATAAAATTGTAAGCTCTGATTTTGGATCGGCCATTAGAAAAGCAATATGATAATTGTGGGTAATTATTGTAGATGTGATTAAATTTTAGTTATAAAGGTTTATTATACTTGAAAAAAATAAAATTATTTTATTGTCATATTATTAATTATTCCATTTAATTAAATTCAAGGTGATCAAATGAGTAAAACAGTGGGTATGATTCTTTGTGGAGGTTTCGGAAAAAGATTACGTCCTCTTACAGAACGAATTCCTAAACCATTAGTGGAGATGAAAGAAGGTTATACCATTCTTGATAAACAACTTTTTGACTTTAAAAATGCTGGAGTGGATCAAGTATTTCTTTTAACCGGCTTTTTAAGTGATAAAATTCAACAAAGATATGGTAATGATTATAAAGGCGTTAAAATAGAGTACGTGGAGGAAAAAGAGCCTTTAGGAACTTTAAATGCTATAAAACTTGGAATGGATGCTATTGATAGCAATAAACAATGTATAATCCGTAATGGGGATGTTGTAGCCGATTTAAATATTAAAAAAATGATTTATCTCGGTGAAAGATCAGATTATCCTTTATCCATTTTTATAACCAAAATGCAGTCACCATATGGGATTGTAGAGGTTAGTGGGGATCGTTTAGTGGCATTTAAAGAAAAACCCGTTTTGGATTATTACATTAATGCGGGGCTTTATTTTTCAAAAGGATCGCTTGATTTTGGTGATTTTGATGTTGGAGATATTGAAAAGACTCTTTTCCCAATGATGGCTAAAGAAAATCAGCTTGGTTATTACAAGGAGGATGGGCTTTTTTGGATGGCCATTGACACCTCTAAAGAACTCGAAGAAATACGTAAAGAGTATCAAAATAGGGAAGATAAACCTTGGGGGTATGAAAAAGTCTTAATCAACACGGAAAAGTATCTCACCAAGGAATTATTTATAAAAGAAGGCTATAAAACTTCTTTCCATTATCATGAACAAAAAGATGAAACTATGTTCATTGTTTCAGGGTCAGGTTATATTGAATTTGAAAATCGGAAAACATACTTTGGAAAAAACGACACTGTGCGTATAGAGCCTGAAGAACCTCATTCTATTGTGGCCATGGAAAATACGGTCCTTCATGAAGTTTCAACTCCGCATCTGGATGATACAGTAAGAGTTAATGATTTTTACACCAGATAACAGTAATATAATTATTATCTTTAAAAGGGAACTAAATGATAACTATTATTAATTATGGCAGTGGGAACCTGAAGAGTATACGGAATGGATTTCTGAAAGTAGGTGAAAAACCAGAAATTACTGATGATCCTAAAAAAATTAAGAACGCTGATGCTCTTATTTTACCGGGGGTTGGAGCATTTGGTAGTGCTATGGAACATCTTTTAAAATATAGAGAGGTTATTATAAATCATATATTCGAAGGAAAACCATTTTTAGGAGTCTGTTTGGGTCTTCAACTTCTTTTAACAGAAAGCGATGAGAGTATTGGAGCTAAAGGTCTTGATATATTTCCAGGGAAAGTTATAAAAATTCCTCCCGGTGCTAAAATTCCACATATGGGGTGGAATCAATTGATAACTAAAAATAAATGCCCTATATTGGAAGGAATAGGTAATGAATATTTTTATTTTGTACATTCTTACTATGCACAACCATATGATGAAAAAATTATTGCCAGTTCTACATCTTATGGAATAGAAATTCCTGCAGTGCTCTATAAGGACAATGTGTTTGCTACCCAATTTCATCCTGAAAAAAGTGGAAATGGCGGGTTGAAAATTCTGGAGAATTTTGTAAACCTATTAACAGAATAAAAATTTTTAGACAAATTTTTAATAACAAAAAATTATTACAAAAAAATTATATAGTATTATAACCCATTTTATTTATCAGCATTTAAAATTATTAATTTCAGGTGATTTTATGGACATAGAGGGATTCGTAAGACGAAGAATAAATAATGAGGATCAAGAAACTATTACCGAAGTGCTCGCTGATAGAATAATGGAATTTAAGGACATCCCAAAAGATGATGCTATCACAATGGCGGCAGCTGTTATTGAAGAGGTTCAAAACACATTAAAAATACAAAATCAAGATGATGAATTTTTAAGAGAAATAATTGATTATAATAAAGCAAAAGTGGGTATGGGGGAGATGGGTGTTGGATCCCGTGGGGCTGGAGACTTTTTTGTCCATAGAAAAATCGCTCAAATTGTTTCAAGTACCAATACTCATTCTTTTATTAATCCTACGGCCCAAGATGATGGTGGAGTAATAAAAACAACTTCTATGGAAAATGATGTGTATATAACTACTGCTGTGGATGGTATTCATTCCAGACTTAGTGAATATCCATTTTTAGGGGGTTTTCATGTTGCCCGAGCATCTTTAAGAGATGTTTGTGTTATGGGTGCTGATCCGGTTGCCATAATAAGTGATTTACATCTAGCTGATGATGGGGATGTGGGAAAATTATTTGATTTTACTGCCGGTGTGGCCGCAGTTTCAGAATTAATTGATGTACCCATAGTTGCTGGAAGTACTCTACGTGTAGGTGGAGATATGGTTCTTGGTGATAGGTTAGTAAGTGCTGTAGGCTCCATAGGTGTATCTAAATATCCTCCAACAGCTCGAAAAAGAGCAGAAGCGGGAGACATAATTCTTTTAACAGAAGGATCTGGGGGAGGCACTATAACTACTACGGCACTGTACCATGGCCTTTTTGACGTTGTTTGGGAAACAATGGATATAAATTTTATTAAGGCGTCTGAAGCGATAATGCGAGCTGGTCTCTTACCTAAGGTTCATGCTATGACTGACGTAACCAATGGTGGATTGAGGGGAGATGCACATGAAATTGCAACCACCACAGGGTTGGGCCTGGAATTCTATCAAGATAAAATACGTGAAATGATTAATCCTAAGGTATTATCTATGTTAGAATCTCTTAATATTGATCCGTTAGGAGTATCTGTTGATTCCCTGATGATAGTGGCCCCAGAAGATATTTCAGTACAAGTTAAAGAAGCAATATCTGCTGTGGGGGTTAGAATAACCGAAATTGGACAAGTAGATGATAGTGGAATTCCCCGAATGATAAAAGAGGATGGTTCCACTGAAGAGCTAAGGCCCCTTTTTAGAGAAGCAGCCTATACAAAAATAAAAAAATTGGTTGGAGATACTACTCCTGAAGATTTTGAAATCATGAAAGATAAAGTAGAAAAAGCAGCTTTAAATGCTATCAAAAAGAAAGATAAAGTTGTAAAAAGCATTAGGGAACAATAGCCATCATGGTGGATGTTCTATGGACCAAAAAGGATTTTTAATCACCATGGAAACAATTTTTGGGCTCCTTATAACTTTTATTTTAATTATAACTGTCATTAACGTTTTTAACACTCCATTTAATTCTTTTTCTAACGATCTAATATCTGCGGGCGATGTTCAGGATGTTATGGAAATCATGGCTACACAAACTGATGTTGATGGCCAGACAATTCTAGGTGAAATGACTAATATTTTAATATCTCAAAATAATAGTGGGGAGTCCATAAAATTAGCAGGTTTGTTGGCAGAGAAATTTCTAAATGAAACAGCTCCTGGAATGAATTATAATTTAACTGAGAATAGAAATCTCCAGGGAATCACCATTACATCTAACGGCCAAATGAAAAATGCGACAAATGTTAACTGTGCTATCCGAAACTATGGAAACTACACTTTTCAACTATATTTTTGGAAATAATTCGCTATTCATAAAATTTTATTATTCCAAACGAATCTATTGAAAATTTTAAATACTATGACCTTCTAAACAATGGAATACGGCTTTTTATATGTTGATGGAAAAATATTATAAAATCTTATTTTCCTTCTGAATATTTATTAAAAATATTTCTCTTATGATTATATATGCCCTGATAGTGTAGTGGATATCACTTAGGATTGCGGATCCTATAACCCGGGTTCAAGTCCCGGTCAGGGCACTATTTTGCTAAAACTCACATCTAGATAATTAGCTAATCTGTTTATTTTCATTTTTTGTGTTATTAGTCATTTATTTGTTAATTTATTTTAAACTTAATAGGTCATGGATATGTTTCCTTATTATTTTACCATTAAAACTATATTCTACTAAGCCATAATTTAATACACTAATTAAAGGATGAAATCTCATGACTTATTATTTCAACCCCGAAATTGAAAAGATGAATAGAAATGAACTTGATGCTTTAATAGAAACGCGTATTAAATATACCGTAAAATATGCATATGACAATTCACCTTTTTACCATAAATGGTTTAAAAGGAATAATATAAGCGTTTCAGATATTCAGACCCATGATGATCTCAGAGAACTCCCAGTAATAAGTGGGAAAACCATGAGGGACCAACAACCTCCTGAAAAGGAAGATTTTAGATTTAAATGCAGTCCGTGGGAGGATATATACACTATCCATGAGACTAGTGGAACTAGTGGGAGGCCCAAATCATTTTTCCTTACATGGGAGGACTGGCAAAGGTACGCCGAAAAATACGCGCGTTCTTTTACTTCGCAAGGGTTCGGTGCTGGTGATCGTATAATTGTTTGTGCCTCTTATGGGATGAATGTAGGTGCCAATACCATGACTCTGGCAGCACAGAAAATGGGCATGACTATAATACCTGAAGGAAAATGCAGTTTTCCTGTTAGAATCATAAAGGATTATCAACCAACTGGTATTGTGGCCAGCATATTTAAATTACTTAGATTAGCCAGACGTATGAAAGTTGAAGGTATTGATCCACAAGAATCAAGTATTAAAAGTTTAATTGCTGGTGGTGAAAGTTTTTCACAAGAATCCAGGGCATATGTTGAAGAAGTATGGGGGTCTGATGTTTTTAATACTTATGGGAGTACTGAAGGAACCATGTGCGGGGAATGCACTGAAAAAGCAGGCCTGCATGTTCCAGAGGACATGGTCCACTTGGATGTATATGATCCAAACCTCAAAGATTTTGTAGACGAGGGGGAATGTGGAAGGATTGTTTTAACTACACTGCTTCCTGAAGGAGGAAAAACCGGCACACTGCTTCTTAATTATGATACAGATGACACTACTGTCGTAGTTTCCAGTAAAAAATGTGATTGTGGAAGGTCTCATATGAGAATTATGAATCCTCAAAGAGAAGCAGAAACATTTTGGGTAAATGGTTCTCCTTTTAACAGGGTTGATATTGAAGCGGGTGTTTTCCAGAGAGAAAATATGGACTATTTAACTGGGGAATATGAAGCATTCATCTATGGGGACGAAGATCAGGGTGAAGTAACCATGAGAGTTAGTGTAGAATGTGAAAGCAAAGATGGATGTAATCAAGAAATAATTAAGGAAAACTTTTTAAAATCATTCTTTCAGTACAAAAAAGGATTAAATGAAGCATATGTTAATGGTTCTTTTGATATTTTATTTAATTTTACTGGTCCGGGAGATTTAGAATTTTATAAGATAAAAGGAAGACCAAAAAGAATTGTTGATAGGCGTTAATATTTTTTGCGTTTTTTTTAAAAATTTATCTATACTTTTTTTATAATAAAAACATAAAAGTTCAAAGTTAATATATGAATTAAAATAGACTTTCATTATCTAAAAATTTTAATAATTCTAAAAAATTGAGGAAAATTTAATGCTTAATGCTGAAACTTATCTTACTGATTATAAGGGTATTGGTGGTCAAATAAGAGTAAAATATGAGGATTTTTATGTGGAAGAAATTCCCGAAACAATCCCCAGTGGGGAAGGCCCTAATACATGGATATTCATAGAAAAAATCGGTCGAAATACATTGGACGTGGTACTGGACATGGCCCGTGATCTCCATCTAAGCAGAAAAAGGATGGGTTTCGCAGGTATGAAGGATAAAAAGGCAGTTACCAGACAATGGTTGTGCATCAGTAATTTTGAGCCAGAGGAAATTGAGGAAATAAAAGACCAGTTTTACAAAGTAGAATTTCTTAAAATTACTAAAAATCAGAAAAAACTTAGAATTGGCCAGCTTATTGGAAATAAGTTCCGAATATTAATTCGAAATATTGAAGATCCCGAATTAGCTGCAGAAGAGGCCAGAAAATCATTAAAAAAACTGGCAGAAGTAGGAACCCCAAACTACTATGGCTGGCAGAGGTTTGGAAAACCACGTTCTAATACTCATCTTGTGGGCAAAGCACTTGTAGAAAACGACTTGGCCAAAACAGTGGGATCTTATATTGGAAATCCTTATCCTGACGAACCTGAACGTATAATGGTGGCTAGAGAGGCTTACGATGAAGGAAAACTCGAAAAATCATATGAATTGATGCCAACGGGAATGAGATATGAACGTATGATGCTTCGCGCCCTTTTGAAAGAACAGAATAAGAAAGAAACTTTGGATGATGACTCTTACCGCAAAGCTTTACATAGTCTACCTAAACCATTGAGCAGGATGTTTGTCCATGCTTACCAGTCATTTTTATTCAACAAAGCAGTCAGTGAAAGGACTGCCATGGGAATTAATCAGTTTGTACCGGGAGATATTGTAATTGATAATGAAGAACACTTGATTCATGATAATTCTCCAGAACAGCTTCAAAAAATGATAAAAAACTTCCAAGCTCATCCTACGGCTCCTCTTTATGGTAGTAAGGTTCCATTAGCAGGAGAAAATGTGGGAAAAATGGAGAAAAAGATTTTGGATGAAGAAAAAGTATCTTTAGATGATTTTATATGTCCTAAAATGCCAAGATTGGGTAGTCATGGATTAAGGAGGGCTATTAGATTTAAAATCTGGGATGTATCTGCTCATGCCACAGAAGAAGGTGTTTTAACTGAATTTTCAATACCAAAAGGGTGCTATGCTACTGCAGTGTTAAGAGAGATTATGAAGAGCGAAGCAGTATAATTTATATATTTTAATGTTTTAAAGGGGAATGAATATTATGAAGACTTTTAAATGCCGAATCATTTCAAAAGGCCAAGCAAAAGGCGAAGCGTTAGTTAGTAATGACCCTATAAGTTTTTTAGGGGGTATAGATCCTCTTAATGGCCTAGTTATTGATTCCACTCATGAATTGTATGGAAAAAATATTAAAGACAAAATACTGATTATTCCTGGAGGAAAAGGATCTACTGTGGGGTCTTATGTTATATTCCAGATGGCTAAAAGTAAAACAGCTCCTAAAGCCATAATATGCCTTAAAGCAGAACCTATAATTGCTACCGGAGCCATAATGGCTGAAATACCTATGGTGGATCAAATTGATAATAATATAATGAACGTGGTATCTTCAGGAGCGAAAATAGAAGTAAATGCTGAAAAAGGAGAAATAATAATATTTTAATTTAGATAATAACTTTTTTTATACTATCTTAATCTCTAAAATTAATTAGAATTATCAAATCTTAATAAATTTTTTTAAAAATAAATAAAATTAAATTGTTATTTTGATTTGGAAATCATTCCTGTTGAAATTTTTATTAATTATTCATATTTTGTTCTGCCAGCACGCCACCTAACGCTCCTAAAACTCCAGTTATAAGCACCAAAACAATGGTTAAGAGTCCGCCCATCAGAGCACTAATAAACCCTGCTAAATTTCCTAAACTTGATGATAGAATGCCTATGAATGCGGTTATTATTCCAAGTCCCAGTAAGGAAAAAAACCCAATTATTAATCCTCCTATTATTCCTGCCAATGCTCCGTGAATAACACCTTCCGTGCTTCCTTCCGTAACAAGATAAATTGTGGCAAATCCTCCTATTAATGGTCCTAGAAAGAAAAGTGGGAATATGGCTAATCCCAGGGCTAAAGTCAATGCAGAAGTAATTAAAGATCCCAAAATAACAGCTTTCCAATCAGTCATTTAAAACACCACCAAAGTTTAACTTTTGGAAATTGAAAACATTTTTAAAATGTTTCCTATGGTTCCACCAATTATTCCTAGACTTATATCTCCAATTAAAGCAATTAAAAGGATCATCATAACATTGTTATTCCCCGCGAGTCCACCTGAAAAATAAAGTACCAGTATTATAGTTATTATTCCTTCTATAGCTCCCACTGCCCCTCCATGGATTGCTCCATTCATAACATGGCCTTTTGCCATGTACCCTACTACTGCACATGCAATAATTATTGAAATAATTCCACTTAAACTTGGAATTATAAATCTTAATCCTATACCTAATAATAATGATAATATGATTCCAATAATTATTGCTTTCCAGTTAAACATGAAAAATGCTTCTTTTTCTTCTGAATCCATCTTATTCACCATTTTTAAAATAAAAAATTAAGTATAATATTTTATTGCTCCAATAATTTATCTGTTCTTTAGATTATTAGTTTTATGATTTTAAATACACTATTTCACTTCTAACTGAGATAATATACGATTATTTTTTATAGTGTATTCCATATATTTTTTTCTTTTTTATAAAGAATTTTTACATATAGGGTATATATTTAATTACAATATATGTTTTTTAATATCCAGGAAAAAATAATAACAATGAGATATAAAGAAAAGTTATTAATATCATAATTTAAGGAAGTAGTCGCCATGAAATCATTATTAATCACCAATGGAACAATAATATCTGGAAATGGGAATGAAATACTTCAAAATGGATCTATTTTAATTGAAAATAATATTATCAAAGATATAGGTTCTAAAAATACTATAAATATCCCCGAAAATTGTGGAATTATTGATGTGGAAGGATCATTTATACTACCGGGATTTATTGACACCCACATGCATTTAATGTCTAATGGCTTTAAAATGGAAGACAATATGTATAATCCTCTTGCCTTGCATTTTTATCAGGCTCTGGAAAACATGAAATACACCCTTGAAGCAGGAGTAACCAGTGTTAGAGACGCAGGTTTGGCGGATATTGGGGTTAAAAAAGCCAGCCAGATGGGTTTGTTCCCTGCACCAAGAATGCAAATAAGTGTAATGCCTTTATCAATCAGTGGGGGACATTTTGATTTTTATTTAAATTCTGGATTTGACATGAAGTTATCTTATCCGGGGCTTCCTAAAAGTATTTGTGATGGCCAAGATGAAGTAAGAAAAAGATCAAGAGAGATTTTAAGGGCGGGTGCTGAGGTCCTAAAGGTCATGGTTACTGGGGGAGTTATGAGTGCAAATGATCGGCCGGAATTTACTCAATTCACTATCGGGGAATTAAAAGCTGTAGTAGAGGAAGCACAATTTAGGGGAGGAATAAATGTAATGGCCCATGCCCACGGTGCTGAAGGCATAAAAAATGCAGTTAAAGCGGGTATTTATTCTATTGAGCATGGAACTTATGTGGATAAGGAGGCCTGTCATATGATGAGTGAGGCTGGTACTTATCTAGTACCGACATTTGTGGTAACCAATTTAAATCGGAAAAAAGCTTTAGAAGGGAAACTACCAGAATACAGTCGCAAAGGGGCTATTGAAATAGCCAAAGTCCACAAGGAAAACATGGAAATGGCCTATGATTTAGGAGTTAACATAGTGGCTGGAACAGATTGTGGGGTGGTTGAACACGGGGTAAATCTCCTGGAATTGGCTTATCTATGTGAAATAGGGATGGAACCTATGGAATCCATTCAAGCAGCTACTAAAAATGCCGCTAAATGTTTAGGATGGCAAGACATGGTAGGAACAATTGAAAAAGAAAAATTTGCAGACATTGTGGTTGTTAAAAAGGATCCACTGGATGATATTCGTTCATTAGCATCTAAAGAAAATATTTTAATTGTTATAAAAGATGGAAAAATCTACAAAAATATTTTATAGTTCAATTTGATTTTCACAATATTGAATGAAAATAAATTGAAGAAAAAATATAATTGGAATTATTTAAAATTAGAGATTCTATGTACTTGAATAAAAATAAAAAAATTAGAAATATTATTCTAATTTTATTTCTATTGCTCCAATTTTAGGTGCCAGGAAATTATAGAATACCGCAGTTAAGGCATAGGTGATGAATAGAAGTATAAATCCTCCTATGGTGTAGGTTATTAATATTATAATTCCCGCGGTTGCATATCCCATTATTGCAAGTATAATAAAAATCAATATTCCAATAATTAAACCAATAACTGTACCTATAATTCCAGTTATAAGTCCTAGAGATACAGAATTTACATTTTTTATTCCTAAAAATCCATGGGCGCTTTCAATAAATTCTAATTTTATTCCTCCAACTTTCGGAGCTAATATATTGTAAAGGAATGCCACAATGACAGCTCCAATAAATACCATAATGAAAGTGATTATGGGAGTTAAAATAATGTTAATTATGGCTCCAAATATGCTAAATGCTCCTAAAGAAGACATAGGGATGGTTGAAGTGCTATTGGTCACTGAACTCATGGTGGAAGCTAAATTTCCTGCAAATTCAACAATTAAATATTGTAATGGCACCATAACTAACTGTGTTATAAATTGAAAAACAGCAGATACGCCACCAATTATCAAAGCAAAAGGAACAATATCTGCTCTGGTAATTTCTTTCATTTCTGCAAGCTCTATTTTGATTCCACCAAGCTTAGGAACTAATAAATTATAAATTAAAGCATAAAGAAATGACTGTGTTATACTTAATAGAAATGAACCAACTGGAAAAACAACCAGCCCCGCGACACCTAATGCAACTAAGAACCCGGCAAATGCAGAAAAGTCTGATGGTAACATAACTGAAAATGTTCCAGCGACTATCAACAATATTATTGCCAATACAAGACCCCATACTGCACTTAAAGAAGAATTCATAAGTGTATATGGAACAATTTTAATGGATTTTAATTCTTTTTTCTCATTCATTTTAAAAGCTCCTTTAATACTATTATTATTTTGTGAAAGGATGCTTATTAATTTTTATATAATTTAAGAAATTAATTAAAAGAATAAGGAAATTATTTAAAAACTTTATTAAAATAATAAAAAAATAGGTTGGAAATTAATTCAAGTTCTAGTTTTATCTACCGATTTTGGGAGCTATAAGATATGGGCAGTATGAATCGAATACTAGTTTATAACCTAAAACCAGTTTTCAGACATTTTAATTATTTTTTCCACACTTAAAACAGCCGAACCAATATAAGTTCGAGGATTCATAATTTTTTGAACATCTTCTGGGGTTAAATAACCTTCCAACTCACTTTGAGACAAAATGACTTCAGATAAAAGTTCTTGTTCCTTATTGGCCTTGATTGCACATTTCCTTACCAAAGCATAAGCGGTTTGACGGCCCATACCTTTACGTGTTAGTTCGGCCATTAATCTTTCGGCCATTATCAAGCCATTGGTTAAATTAAGGTTTCTTTCAATGTTATCTGGATAAAATACTAAATTACTCATGAGCTTCATAGATAGGCTAAGTATGTAATCTGTTAATATGCAAGCTTCAGGGAATATTATACGCTCACAAGAGGAGTTGGTTAAATCTCTTTCGTGCCATAATGGATTATTCTCCAGGGCAGCAACCACATAGGATCTCACTACGCGAGAAACACCACAGATTCTCTCTGCAGTAATAGGATTCATTTTGTGAGGCATAGTACTGCTTCCAACCTGTTTTTCAGGATCAAAATTTTCTCCCAATTCCATTATCTCAGTTCTCTGCAGATTTCGAACTTCTAAAGCTATTTTGTCAAGTGTAGTGGCCACATTGGCCATTACCATCATGAATTCTGCATGATTATCTCTTTGGACAACTTGATTAGATATGGAAATTGCTTCCAGACCTAAAATTTCTGATACTTTTTCATGCACCAGCAATCCTTCTTCACCCAGAGCTGCGGTGGTTCCAACCGCACCAGTCATCATACCTACACAAAGTCTTTTTTGACAAGATTCAAGTCTTTCAATTTGCCTATGCATTTCATCAGCCCATAGAGCAAATTTCATTCCATAAGTGGTGGGTAGGGCATGTTGGCCATGTGTTCGGCCTATACACACGTTTTCTTTATTTTCATCAGCCAACTTTAAAAGAAGCTTGGTGAAATTTACCATTTTTTCCCGAAGTATCTCAATGGATTCATTGAATAAGAGAGAATTGGAGCTGTCCACAATGTCATTAGACGTGGCTCCAAAATGGACATATTCTCCAGCATCACCATCGCACTGTTCCGCCAAAGCCTTAACAATAGATGCTATGTCATGGTTAGTAGCTCTTTCGATCTCATTTACTCGTTCCAGAGTTACAAACTGAGTATTAGCTTTTTTTTTAATTTCAGCGGCATTTTCTGCAGGTATAATTCCCAGTTCGGCTTCGGCTTGAGCCAAGGCAGATTCAATATCCAGCATTTTTTGTAGTTTATTTTCAGATTCCCAAACATTTTTCATTTCAGGAGTTCCGTAACGAAATTCAATAGGGTGGATGGCCATAAAAAACACTCCTTATATTAATTAACAATAGAAAAATAGTTAGTAAAAATTATTTAATTCAATTAACTTGTAGAAAAACGAAGAGCCAAACAAAAAATGGCTAAAATAATAGTCATAACAACTACTTGCTCTGGAGAAAGTTTCGGGCCTTTGGTTTCGTCTTCAAAGTATCTTACCAGCCCTGCACCACTTGCAGGTAGGCTTTTTTTATCTTTTTTTGCCATATATATCACCAATGATAATTTATAAATGTAATATTATATTTAATCTATATGTATAATATATCTATATAATATAATTTGGCCGTGTTATAAATTTAATCATATTTTATATTAAATTTTATATTAATATTAATTAAGGTCGTTCACTTTAGGAATATTTTTTAAAAATAATAAATTCATTTTAGGATAATGAAATTGTTCAAATTAACTAAATCTTTAATAGTCCTAAATACTGGGAAGAATACTTAATCATTCGTAGTTCTGTGTAAATGGCCTTATTAGAACTATATTTCCTGTTAACTTCTATAGTGATCGTATTTATTTTTTTAGAAGATGCGGCCATTCTTAAACTTCCTGGTGTGCGTTGAAATCGAATATTACACTTGGCACGTTTTTTTACATATGATGCCCATGATTTTTCAAATCTGTTTCGATAAAATATTAATCCATATCTTTCCACACCGCTAGCGGCATGAATGTCCATTATATAATCAATATCATTGGCTAAAGCAAACTTAAGAATTTTATTGGCTGGAGATCCTTTAACTGATACTTTGCGGTTGGGATCATAACCCCGATAATTCCGAGTATTTAATCCAGTTGTACGAGGAATAGCAAAGGGTATGATATAAATTGTGCCATTTATATGTTTTCCTTTAAGGAAACTCATAAATTTAAGTACGGCTAGAGGGCCCTGTGGTTCATTACCATGCATTCCTGCACATATAAGTACTTTTTTACCAGAACCATTTCCAAAACGATAAACTACGGATCCTTTTTTCAATTTATTCATTAAATCCCGGTTAAAATTAGTTTTGGGCATATATTTATTAATATACGTATTTTTGATCACATTACCATGGACATTTCTATCTAGAATTATAACACTGGGACTATTATTGGAATCAACATTATAATCAGTAGAATAACAGGAACTTACACTTAATAAAATTCCGAATAGGAATATAGATACTAAAAGTTTTTTCTTCAAAAAAACCACCATTTAAATATAAAATATATCCATTGTAATTAATA
>Ga0351900_1010_pt1 | contig 78649 bp, 86 predicted proteins | sample BONcelHT113001D3_FD_205827 | JGI IMG/M metagenome (GOLD analysis project Ga0351900, IMG submission 205827) | Enriched cells from coal bed in the Powder River Basin, Montana, United States - BONCAT cells T11 rep1 HSBNCT.T11.300.1.D3 ...
CCATAACTTCTTTTTATTCATATAAAATAAATAGGTTTTTTAATTCCAATAGTTTTCCTTTTAACAGGATTAGTTATCAGATCCGTTAATTTATTTATTAAAGGTTTAATCTTTTTATTAATCTTTTTTTCTAGACTAATTAAACAAAATTTTATATATGGGTAGTAAGTACACATTATATAATTAAAAATAACTTTTTGATATTTTGTAAAAGCATAAAAATATTCGCATTCTGTATACTATAACAAAATTAAATAAATTATATATTAAAACTCATAATTTGTGGATTAAAATGAACAAATATCTAATTTTGACCTTTATGGTGTTTATATTAATTATATCTCCATCTCCAGTTATGGCATGGTCCGCAACCAATCATCATGATATTGCCCAAGAAACTTACTATTCATTACCTTTGGATATTCAACAAAAAATGAATCTAAGTGAAATGAAAGATGGTTCTGATGATCCGGACATCAAATTTCTTGATTTTAGTTACCATGTTTATCCTTATAATAAAGAAAAAGCAGATTACTGGTTGAATAAGGGTAAAATTAATTATGATAATGGTAATTATAATTATTCAAGTTATTGTTATGGTGTGGCCACCCATTATATATCAGACGGATTTGCCGGTCCTCACCATAAAAGCGGAACTTCAAGAATCCACCATACTCTTTATGAGATACGTGCTATGTTCTTAAAACCAGAAATAACATATTTTCCTGGAAATATCGACTCTATTTTCCAGAAAAACCATTCAAAAACTAAAAAAAGTTGGAATAGATGGTTAAAAGAAGGAGACGATATAAATATACAAGAAGACTTAAACAGAGCAGGAAGCGCATCTTACAGTGCTGTTATTAATTCAATAAATACTTAATGATATTTTATTTCTTTCCGGATTTTTCAGAATTAGTTTTTTTATGTGGCAATATTCCACTTATTTTTCCTATAATACTTCCTTCTTTTAATTCTTTAATGGTAGTTTCATGGCGGTTTATTTCTTTTTTAGCCTCAGTTAATTCTCCATCCATTTTTTTTAATTGGTTCAATAACTCTGAGTTTTTCTTTTCATAATTTTTTGCTGTGGTATGAAAATCTTTTTCCATTTTACCTTGATTAGAATTATTCATATTCATTTTGACTTCTTTTTGTTTTAACTTTTCTTTAAGATAGTTAACTTCCCTCTCTAAAATTATATTTCTTTCTAGATAATCATCATATTCTTTTTTACGTTGCTGTAATAGTTTATTCATCATAAAATAATCTTCAGATAGCAAAACTGATATTTCTTCTTCACATGAAAATGGTTGATCAATTTTTAATGGAACCATGTATTGTTTTGTGATATAAGTATGTAATTCACCGTTCTTATTTTTCTTTTGAGTTTTATGATTATAGCATTTTATCCGGGAGTGCACTATTTTTATTAAAGGCTCGTGGGGAAGCAGCATGTTTAGCCTCAATATTAATTTAATAAGTTATTATGATGATTCATTGGTATATTTTATTTCAATAACAGACCATATAAATTTTTGATTACACTCATTTTGTAAATATTTATTTATATTTACGACCCAAAACATGTAACTAAACTTAATTTATACATTTAAAGTTATAAAAAATTTAGCCATTATATTCATTAATTGAAATATATTCCTCGCATTGATTCTGATAATTATGTTGATTAAATGACATATTACAAATTATAGTTAATATAAAAATAATACTTGACTAAAAAATTAGTTTAGTGTTTTTGGGAGGGATTTTTTTGGTTTTTAAATGTGATTCTATGGATGGGCCGGTGGTAAAAGCAGCAGAAGTAGCTCTTGAAATGGAAAATGTAAATTATGTACTTGCTTATGTAAGTGAGGACGATGAAAAAGAGCTAAAAGAGGCTTTTGAAAAATCAGTATTTTTGAGAGAATTAAATGAAGATGCTGCAGAAATTGCCGACTACTGGTTTTTTGAAACTGTGGTTCGACTACATTTAAAAAGTAGAGGCGAACATTTTCAGGGAATTAAACCATCTAAGAATTTGGATTCAATTACCAGACGTATTAAACAGGCTATGGATGAAGAAAACCTAACTGATTTATTTGAATACTTATCTGCATCGTTGGAAAATGAATTGAGAAAAAGATTTATGGAAGTGCTCAATAATAAGGATCACAATTTAAATGATGTTGATGATGCTAGAGAATATATCAAATCAGTGATTGATTTTGTGGAATACACAGTATTTATTCAGAAATCCATATCTAATTCTGGCCTGGATAAATTCCATTATTAATATAATCATACTATAGTTAAATAAATAAAAAGGTTTTTTCAGGATATTTTTTAGCGATTTAACCAAAAAATCATCTTTTTAGCATAAGATCCATGATACTAGCTTTTTTATTTTTATCTACTTTTTTTTGTAGAGGCATGCCTGGCATGGGGATACTAGATGAGTTTAGAAAATCTTTATTGGCCCGATCGGTTATATCTTTGAAAATCATTTTATATGCAGTACAGTGGGGGTCAACTGCTTTAGGACTGCCTTCATTGGCATTTATGGCATTGTAAGGACATCCTCCCCTGCAGAATTTTATATAATTACATTTTTTACAGTCTTCATCTACGAATTTTTTAAATTTTTGAAGCATTTCCCATGCAGGAGATTCCATCAAATCTTCCATGGATGGGTGGTCTTTAACATTACCCATTATATATTCATTCATACCCACAAAACGATAGCAAGGGTAAATATTTCCATCATGGCCCACTGCAAATGTACCGCCCATGCAATCGGCCAGGGTGCATAAAGTACCTCTTCGAATAAAAACACTTTTGCAGAGATGGTCAAAGTCTTTTATTTCGATTTTATCCAGATTTTCCAAGTATTTATCCAAAAGTTTGATTAAAAGATCTCCGTGTTCTTCTGGTTCAAGGGCCCATGAATCTGCATTATTATCTCGCATGGAAGGTAAAGCAGCATGTAATTTAATATTGAACCCATGGTCTGCAAAGAAGTTATAAATATCATCATAGTAATCTTTGGAATAGGAAGTAAAAGTGCAAATAAAGCTAACCCTGACCTCGTGAGATTTTGCAATTTCATAACCGTTCATGGTTTTTTCAAAATATCCTTCTCCTCTTTGATAGTCATTTAATTCCTGTGGACCATCAATACTGGTACTCACTGCCACGCCGTAATCATGGAATAACTGGGCCATTTCATCATCAATTAACCATAAATTACTTTGAAGAGAAAAACCTGCGTCAAGGTATTCCCCATTTTTTAGTAAAGGAAGGGCTTTTTTATAAAAATCTATTCCTGCAAGTAATGGCTCTCCTCCATGGAATGTAAAGTGTATTGGTTCTTCTCTGAAGTTTTTCAGCCATTTAACAACGTCTTCAATAATTTGGATATTCATCATCCCGGAACCTTTCTTGGATCCCCAGCAATAACTGCAATTGGATGGACAATCCAAAGTTGGAATTAACATTACATGAAAAGTCATTTTGACACCTTTATTTTAATTAATAAATGATAAATTTTTTTATATTTAGGATAATACTAACAAATAATTAAGATTATTTTATATTAGAATCATTTAAAGTAGTTTTCCTAATTTAAATTCAAATATTTCCTTAATTACATAAATTATGCAAAATAGACGAATGAAATAATTTAAATAACAAAATTTTTAAGTTCTATCTAGTTTAATTAAAAAAGAACATATGAGAATCGTTAAATCAGCGAATTTCCCATAATTTATACTTATTGTTCATTTTTATTATTTTCCTCAGATTCAAACACATATCCGCATTTTTCACAAACAATTGCCTTGAGAGTAGCACGTGATTTGTGTTCATCTATAATTTTTCGCTGAGCAGTTTTGTCCTGAGATCCACATTTAGGACATTTTTTTAGAAGTTCTTCTAGTTTCATATGAGCACCTGTTAAAGAAATTGAACATACTTTGAATAAAATATGTATCTTTACCAATTCACATTAATAATCAATATTTTCCATTCTTATTTATAAAAATAAAATAGAAATTAATTCTATTATAATAATGGCATTAGAATAAGTTATCTATTTTTTATATAGAATTTAATATTTTAATTATTATTTTTTGGGCAATAAAATTATATAAAAGTTTTTTATTTACTTTAATTCTTTAAATGTAATTTCGACTGATGTTCCATTTGTCCTATCTATCTCCAAACTCGCATCAAGCTGATTAACCAGGCTGATTAAGAGATTTAAACCCAATGTTTCAACGTTTTCAATATCAATATCTTCTGGAATTCCCACACCATTGTCGCTTATAATTAATTTTAAATTATCCTCTTCTTTGTAAAAGTCAACATTTATTTTTCCATGAACATTTTCTGGAAATGCATGTTTAATGGCATTTGTTATTAATTCATTAACAATTAATCCACAAGGTATGGTGGAGTTTATATCCATAAATATATGGCTAGCATTAACCTGGATATTTAAATAAGAAGTATCGTAAGAACGGGCCAGAATCAATACAAGACCCTCAAGATAATCTCCAAAATCGATTTTTTCAATATCTTGGGAGTTATAAAGTTTTTCATGAACTAGGCTCATAGTTTTTATTCTATCTTGAGTTTCTTTCAGAATTTCTTCTGTAGTCTTTGTTTTTATGTACTTTGACTGTAAATTGAGTAGACTGGAAATAATCTGCATATTATTTTTCACTCTGTGGTGGATTTCCTTTAATAAAACTTCTTTTTCTTTTAAAGACTTTTTAAGTCCTTTTTCAGCATTTATAAGGGCGGTCAAATCTGTAATAAATCCTTCTAAAGCAAGCACATCTCCCTCTTTAGAAAATACGCCCCTTCCTTTTTCCCAAACGAATTTTTCTCCACCAGAACATGTTTTTATGCGATAAATTACTTCAAATGGTTCTTTTTTGAGTAAAGCATTTTGTATTTCTTCTAATATATGCTCTTGATCTTTAGGATTAATAATTGAGCCATAAGATTTCTTATTATTATTTATGAAATCTTCAGAGGGGTACCCAGTTAATTCTAAACACCCATTGCTCATAAATTTCATGGTCCATTTTTTATCATTGTTGCATCGGTATACGATTCCCTGTAAATTACTTATTAAAGTATTTAAAGCTCTTTTACTTTCTTTTAAGTCAATTTCATATTTTTTACGTTTGCCTATATCTGTTATAATAACCAGACAACCATAATCTGTTCTAGAATAATCAATACGAGTTTTTTGAATAGAAACCCAGTTATTATCATAGATTTTTAATTGCATTTCAGTGTTAGGGATATTTAAATTATAATATACGGATTTAAATTCATCATCATCTAAAATTAGGTTTAATGGTTTTCCTATATCATTATTATTTATTTTAAACATCTTTTCAGCATTTTTATTTATTTCAAGTAACCTGTTTTGATAATCAAAAACCATATATGCACTGCCCATATTTTCAAATATTTTATTATGGGCAAGGGGTAAAACATCCAGTAATTGGTATTTAAAAACACCAATACTTAACATAATGACTGTTACAGTGAATGAAATGGAAGTTATATTCGCTGAAATATTAAATAAGTTTAAAGCATAAATTATATTAAAAATAAATGGAAATAATATGCCTAATAGTATTGCCACTACTTGAAACTTGTAAATCTTTGCTGAATTTATTAATATATAAATTAAAATGAAGATGGATGCCAGTAATAAAGAATAAGAATAAATAAGATTAATTGTGGCACCGATATTATAAGTATATACTATAACTGGACCCACCACAGTGTTTATCAAATTAGCCTGAGACCAGATTAAACCATGCCATTCATTGGTGAATACTAAAATAACAATTATTGCAGGTATTAACATTAAAAATATAATATTATTCATTTTAATGTATTTTTCATAATTTCCGTAACTTAAGGTAAACATAAATAAGAAAGGAGCAACAGTAGCAACCCCTAGATAACATACTTTTGCCCAAAAGATCTTTGTTGGAATATCTATAGCTAAAAATTCAAAAAGAGATCCCAAAGACCATATTACTATAGAAATGTTAATTAGAATAAAAAATATATGTGATTGGCTTGAACGGTTTTTATAAGTGTAAATAGATAAAATGCTAGAAATTAAAAAGGTTATAATAAATCCAAATACGTAAAGATAATATTCTTCTTTCATTTTTACCACAGTTCATAGACTAACCTATTTATCTATTTAATTCATAAAATAATTAAGTTATATTTACACAAGTTATTATTTATTAATTGCTATTAATTATTTTCAAGACTTAAATTTAAAAAAATATAAATTTGGGCAAAAATAACTTTTTTTCAGATTTTAAAAAAAATGTTATATAAATATCAAGTCACTTAATTTAATAGATGGATTCATTAACCAAATCTTTCTTTTAGTTTATGGATGGCCAGACCCATATCTTCTCGATTCATAATATCGAGGAAATCCTGTAGTTCATCCCAAGTCATTCCTTTGAAATTATCCACAAATTCCTGAATTTCTTTTTCTTCCATTTTCATTCCTCCCTTCATTATAAGTATATTTGTTCATTATATCTATAATATTTTTAGTATAGATATTAATTTTAATTCAGTTTTAATAGAAATTCCGTTTCCATAATATTAAATTTCATTATTACAATATATTAAGTAGAGATTTCTCTTGAAAGAATATTATAAAATTTTATATTAGTTATAATTTATATTGGGGTGCATCAATGGATAAAAAAAACGAAACTTATGAAGAATTGTTGGAGAAGGGCCGTTATTTTTTAAAAGACAGCATAAGAAAGACGATGGATTTTTCAAAAACTAATCAAAATCAGGGTTTTCCAGCCCCTCCTGTGGAAAAACCACATAATCCTAAATCTTTAATCATTGACATGCCTATGTTTGATTGGGATGAAAAATATGATCATAATTTAGTCCATGCTATTCAAAATCGTAATAGTGTGCGTAATTTCAGTAAAAAATCATTATCTTTAGAAGAATTATCGTTTCTTTTATGGTCAACACAAGGAGTTAAATTTGCTTCAGGTGCCAACGTTTTTCGTAATGTTCCCTCTGCGGGGTGCAGACATGCTCTTGAAACATATCTGACAATATTTAATGTGGAAGATATTCAACCGGGTGTTTATAGATACCTACCACTTACTCATCAAATAGTACTTGAGTTTGAGGAAGAAAATTTGAAACAAAAAATGATTAAAGCAACTTTTAATCAAAAATTTGCAGGGGAAGGGGCATTAACCTTTGTATGGTCCAGCATTCCCAGCCGTATGGAATGGAGATATGGTGTGGCTTCTCATAAGGTAATTGCTCTGGATGCGGGGCATGTGGGACAAAATCTGTACCTTGCTTGTGAAGTTATAAATACGGGGACTTGTGCTATTGCGGCATATGATCAAGAATATCTGGATAATCTACTTCGAATTGATGGAAAAGAAGAATTTGCTATTTACATAGCCCCCGTAGGAAAACTAGAATAGTATTATTTTATTTTTAAAATTAACAAAATCCCTCATTTTTGGGGGGTTATTAAAATTGTTTAATTAATCAAAAAGAAAATTTAGAGAATATTATTGTATTAATACCGATAAACTTGTCTGAACCGATAACTACTAGCTAGGGTCATTTTATATTTACTGGTATGTTCTTTGGTTAAAATAGCATACATCAATAAAGCGTCTTTATAACCTATTTTTTTACCTTTAAACCGCACATAACTTGGGCCCCGTTTATATTTACGCATAAAAAGGTTTATGTTTTTAGCTATTATTCTGTAATCTTTTCGGGATATTATTCCTGAAAAAGTACTTCTCACATGAGAATTTTTAGGATTTTTAATGTAAATGGGTTTATAAATTGGCCCATTCATGTAATCTGTAGCCATTAAAAGGAATGTAACTGGACGATATGAATAATAAACTGCTTTAATAGCTTTCTTATATTTAGTTGAATTATATATTCCCCTTGCTACTTTGGCCATGATAGGGGGGTCAATTCTATGATTTAATATTAATTTAGTATTATAATATCTCCCTGCATTACTGGTCAAACTTGGGTAATTGGCTATTATGTTACTAATAACCCTGGCAATGTATCTATTTTTCTGATCCTGTGTACCATGAGGATATGCAATATTGGGCTGTATAATCCATACTCCGGCATTTCTTAAGAAGGTATATGGCTTTTTAATTCCAGCATACTCCATTTTTGAGAAATTATCGTCCCAGGCTCTTCTAATTACATAAGTAGTTTTTAAATTTAGTTTACCGGTGTTAACAAATATAACGCCTTTACTAGAGGATGCTGCTAATTTAGCAACAGTTTTCATGGTCCCGGGGCAGCTGGCCGCCATATACACTGCAACACCATTTTTACTTGTAGAGTAAAAGGCCCTTTCACCTTCACCGGGTTTAGGAGCTTTAGAATCCACAGTAACATGTAAATCAGTTTTATTCTCTAAACTACCATTTTTAATATAACCTTTTACAGAATTAAGATTAGAAACATCTTTAGTTTTATCTCCTGAAATGTTATCTGATGTAATGAATACATCTAATGCACTAACCGTGCTACTTAACAGAAAACAGCAACATAAGAACAATAAAAATGACAGAAATAATTTTCTTGTCTTTGAATTATACATGATAATCACATATAATATTACTTTTTTGAGTTCTTATAAAACTTTTTATTATTATTTTTATTATTGGGACCATTAAATGACTTAAATGAGGAATAGTTAAATTCTTATTTATTTTAAAAAAATAATGCGATTTCAATAATAGAAAAAAAATAGATAATAAAAATAATAATTTTTTAGATTATTTTCATTATTTAACATACTGTTTCACGTTTTCTCTAACAATAGCAGAAGCTCCTAAACTTTTAATTTCTTTTAACATTTCAGGAAACTTATTTTTAGGGATTAAAACATTTATCTGGGAAAAACTAGAACCAGCAGTCACAGTGGGTTCGTCAGAACAGTATTCATTGGAAACTAAAAATGCTGCAGTATCGGCCACTCTATGATTGGCAATATTGAATTTAACATCAAAAAATTTACGTGCTTCAATGGCTCCAAATAATTGATCAAATATCATCTGTGCCTTTTCTAATTTTTGTCCAGTGCAGCTAGTACCAGCATAAAGGCCAGCGCTTGATTCCATGATGGTATCTATTATTTTAAGGCCTGCTTTTTTTAAGCTACTTCCAGTTTGAGTATTATCTACAATTAAGTCAGCGCCTTTAGCAATGTAAACTTCAGTAGCACCATCTGAGTTTATTATTTGCACCATTTCATTATCTCCATCCCATAATCCTCTGACCTGAACAAGAGGAGTGCTTTCTCCAAATATTTCTTGATAAGATTTATTTTCCATAAAAAACTGCCTAGTGAGATTGGGGTATTCTGTAAAGCATAAAATTGGCGTTTTCCTGTTTTTGTTTTCTTGAAAAAATTCACTTAATGAATTATATGGGGCGCCTTGTGGAACGGCCACAATCAAACGTGTTTGTCCGTAATTAAGATCTCCAATTTTTGTTATTAACTCTTTTGATAGATTTACGGACTCTTCACGAACCCAATCTTCACCTATTATTGCTAAATCAAGAATTTCTCGATTAAGTTCCACAGGAGCACTTTGTGGCCTGGTAAGGTAGGATTTAATTTCAGAATCATTGGTAATAAAAATTTCATTTTCTTCTTTACCAGGTTCATATCCTCTGACTTCATATCCTGCTTCTACTAGCAATTGATAAGTATTTCCCCTGTTGACATTGTTTAAGCTCCCTTTGGGGAGACCAAGAACTATTTTCTCCATAATTTATGCAATAAAAAAATAGTATATATATTTTTTGGTTTATTGGCTTGTAAAGTTGTTGGGGGCAGAGATGTTTTATCGAAATTTTTTTTAACTTAATATGCTTTATTTGCTTTAAAAAAAACACTTTAATTAATTATCAGTTATATGATATGAAAATTATTAATAAAATAAGCAATTGATAAAAATTTTAGGAATATTAAAAATGATCGAACTATTTATTGCAGGAATCACTCTAGGCCTCTATGCAGGATTCTCACCGGGCCCACTCCTTGTCTTGGTGATCTCCCAGACATTGAAACACGGCTACAAAGAAGGAGTAAAAGTAGCTTTTGCCCCGATAATTTCGGATATCCCTATAATTATAATTTGTTTGCTGTTTTTATCTTTAATTTCTGGATATAGTTTTATTCTAGGAATTATTTCTATTATTGGCGCGGTTTATTTGGTATTTCTGGCTTATGAGTGTTTTAAAACTGGAGGTTTGACTGCAGATATTTCATTAGATCAACCTAAATCACTACAAAAAGGAGTTGTCATTAATTTTTTAAATCCCGCCCCCTATTTATTCTGGATAACCATTGGGGGGCCTATTATAATTCCTGCTTATATGAAGAGTCATTTATCTCCTTTATGGTTTATTATTGGGTTTTACTTACTTTTAATAGGTTCAAAAATAGTTTTATCTTACTGCACTGGAAAATCCAGGAATTTCTTGATGGGAAAGCCATATATTTACATAATGAGGATTTTAGGCATAGTTTTAGTAATGTTTGCATTTTATTTCTCAGATCAAGGCATCCATCTAATAATTGGATAACTTTTAAACAAGCAATCTTTATATACTACTTCAAAAAGAATTAAGTTTCGATACTTATCGAATTGTGGAATAATAGAGGTATATGTTATGGATACCAAAAAAATGGCCAAAGTTTTTAAAGCACTTTCTAACCCTAATCGCTTAGAATTATACTTTCAAATTGTTAAACAGTATGAAGCCAGCTATGAAACGGATAGTGGTTGTTTAATATGTGAAATTAGTAAATCTTTGAATATTGGCGCTCCTACTATATCACATCACCTTAAAGAGTTATCTAATGCTGATTTGATTTTCACTGAAAGAAAAGGTAAATATTTAGTGGCGAGAGTTAATGAAGAAATGGTTAATGAAGTGAATGAACTTTTAAAACTGAATAATGAATCTTAAAATTTTTTTTTCAAATACAATTCGAAAGTTGTCAAATTAATAAACATATGTAATTAAAAAGAGGAATAAAAATGAAAACCGCGATAATTTACAAATCTATACATCATGGAAATACTAAAAAAATTGCTGAAGCAATGGTAAAAACTTTAGAAGCAGATTTAATAGACTTAAAAGATGTAAATCATGATATTATTAATGAATATGATTTAATTGGCTTTGGTTCAGGAATATACTATTATAGGCCTCATAAAAAATTAAGAAAGTTTGTTGAAAGCATGGATAATGTTGAAAGTAAAAAAGCATTTACATTTATAACCAGTGGGAATGGAAAACCAAACAAATGGCTAAATGAAAAATTATCTGACAAAGGTTTTGAAGTCATGGATGATTTTTACTGTAAAGGATTTGATAGCTATGGGCCTTTGAAATTGGTAGGTGGGCATAATAAAGGAAAACCTGATGAAGAAGACCTTAAAAATGCAAAAAATTTTGCAAATAGTTTATTAAAATAATTAAATTCTAGGGTAATTGGAGGGCCCAAAAGTTGAAAAAAAGATATCTTAAGAAATAATACTTAGATATAGTCCAAAAAAGCTTGATTTAATTTTCACTTACTTAAAGGACTAATTTTTCTTAAATTTTCCACTACTGTGGCTAATGCATCTGCAACAGCATCAATTTCGTCCATGTTATTAAATCGTCCGAATGTTAATCTTACTGATCCATGAGCCCTTTCAGGATTGCCCCCAATACCCAATATAACATGACTAGGATCCAATGATCTACTAAAACAAGCGGATCCAGTACTTACTGCAAATCCTCGCATGTCCAGATGTAATGTTATGGATTCGCCTTCCACAAATTCGAAAGTTATATTCACATTCTGTGGGGTTCTATGATTAGGATGGCCGTTTAAAACTGTTTGTGGAATTTCTGTTAATATTCGATTAATAAGATGATCTCTCATTTTCAATAATTTTGAATTTTCTTTTTCAGTTATCAGTTCTACTGCTTTAGCAAAACCTGCGGCCCCGGCTATGTTTTCGGTTCCTGCACGGAGGTTATATTCCTGAAATCCACCGTCCATCCATTTAGAAATAGGAGTTCCTTTTCGAATGTATAATCCTCCGACACCTGCTGGGCCGTGAATAGTATGGGCTGAAACTGAAATTAAATCTACGTCTATTTTTTTAATATCAATGGGGACACGAACAAATGAATGGGTGGCATCAGTATGGAATATTACGTTTTTTTCCTTACAAATTTTTCCAATAGTCTTTATATCCTGAATAGTTCCTATTTCTTGATTAGCATGCTGTATTGATACAATGATTGTTTCATCTGAAATTGATTCTTTAAGGTCTTCTGGATTAATTAAACCTTCTGAATCAACATCGAGGTATTTTACTCCAAAACCCATTTTTTCCAGTGTTTTAGCTGTATTAAGAACAGAAAAATCTTCTATTTTAGATACAATTATATGAACAGAATTCCTTTCTTTACTTGATTCCAAATTTGAAAGTAGGTCTTTTTTTAGATCTGCTGCCATAACTACACTTTTCAAAGCAATATTGCTTGATTCAGTGTTCCCTGAGGTAAAAATGAATTCTTCTTTAGAAGCACCTAGAGAACTGGCTATTTTTTCTCTACTTTTATCCAAAGCTTCTCGTGATTCTATACCCATTGAATATCCTGATTCTGATGTGGGGATGGCATAATTTTCAAAAAAATATTTTTTCATTTCTTCTAATACTCTTTCATCTAGGCGAGTAATTGAAGCATTATCCAAGTATATATATCTATTTAACATTATATCAACATCCTTTTATTATCCACTTAATATTAAAGCAATAAATATGGATTTAAAATTCATCTTATTTTTCTTAAGAAAATTAAGCTTATCATATGAATAATGTTATTTTGGATTCTCTTGCTTCTTGAACATATGTGCCTACGGCACCATATTCATCAATTAGATCCTCTCGGAGATCTTCTTTTTTTACGCCCATAATTTCCATTGTCATATCGCAGGCTATAATTTTTCCCCCAAGCTCTTTAAAATCAGATAATAATCGCTCTAACGATACAACATTGGCTTTTTTCATTCTCTTATTTATCATCCATTTTCCTAATCCTAAAAAGTGCATTTTTGATAGAGGGCCTTTTTCGAGACCTCCTTTTTTCAAACGTTCCAGTCCCCAGAATGTAAAATATAATGATGCATCAAGCCCCATGGATAGTGCGCCATTGGCGATAATTAATGCACTGTACACTTTGTCCATATCTCCGCTATGAACTATTATAGTGGCTTTTTCACTCATTAAATCACTACCTTTTAATTTTAATTTTCCATATGCCATTTTTCTCTTCTACATTTATTAGTTCCAGGCCCAGTGCTTCTACGGCCATAGGTATCTCTTTTTTAGAAGCAGGATGTGTCCCTGTTATTTCTATTATGTCTCCGCTTGATGCTTTTTTCAAGACTTTTCTAGTCTCAACAAGAGGGACTGGACAGGTTTCTCCTTTTACATCTATTTTTAAATTACTCATTTAATTCATCCCCTTTTAAATTAAATAATTAATCTCATACTAATATTATGTATTTTAAAATATTATCATTTTATGGTTTTAACTAATTTAATGCCATATTTTCTTAATTAAAATAATAATAATTTTTTTCACCTAATTTTACCCTAACCGAATTTTATAACGGGTAAAATCACTATTTCAATATATGGTCATTCGATTAGGATCAATTTTAGGAAAATTTGGATAAGGGGCATTTAATTTATAATTATTTGCCAAATATCCATAATATAACAATTGTTATATTAGTATATAAAAGTTTTGATGATAGTCAGGCTTAAAAAAATTTTTATTTATTAAAACTGTGGATATAATTATTTTTTAGAAAGCTATTTAAAAATAAAATGTTTTTTATAAAAATAATTTATTATATATTTTATTCTTGTTTTCGGACTGAATCAATCGAATTTTTAATGGTTTTTATCCAAGGTTTTAACTTATTTTCTGATTCATTTTTTTCATCTATTTCATTTCGGTAACTAGTAATGGAATATTGATTATTTACGTAATCTTCCATCCAGTCTGCCAATTCATATTCCTTTAAATTTTCAAAATAAACCCACGCATATCCGTCATGTTCACTACTTAGGGACAGTTTTCCATCCATTATTGTTCCGGACATTATAATATGAACAGCACGTATAAGATGCAAATTCTGTTCTGATACTCCCACCACATGTTCTAAGTTAATTTTCAAGCCGGTTTCTTCAAATACTTCTCTTATTAAAGCTTGATCAAATGATTCATTTTGATTTACTTTTCCACCGGGGAGTTCCCACTTATCTGGATTTGTTTTAGAATTAGTAGATCTTTTAATAATCAGTATTTTACCATTTTCATCACTTATAATGGCTCGCACTGCCAGACCATATACTTGGTTTATCATTTGATTTTCCTTTTTCTTTATTAGAATTTAAATCTTAGAAGTTAAACATATGAACTTTTATATTCAATTTATTATTAGTATTATTTATTAAATTTAATATAAAATATATCCTATCATTTAATTAATAACTTTTTTAAATAATTCAATATCAAAAATGTTGGTCTAGCGGAATTTAAAATTTATATTCTGCTTATTTTTGGATGAATTTACTATTAGCCGGCTATTATATGAAAACGAAATTACAAAATGATGAAAAATTTGAAATCATTTCCTCATGTGAAAATTGTTATAAATGCAGATATCGGTGTGAAATAGCTGTAAAAGAATATAAAGAACTTAATATCTACTGCAGACATCCCAAAGGTCCGGGCAATATCAATAATTGTATTTATTTTAAAACGGATCAATAAAATGATTTACATATATTATTTAATCATTTCATTATTAAGAACAAATCTTATTTTTAGATCATTAGTCTGTCTAAAGCTTTATTAAAGGAACAATATTTATAGTTGCTTAATAATAGTTTATTATACATTCATGGAGATTTAAAATGGAATATAACAAAAATAATTTTCTATTTGCAGGATTATTTATGATAATTGGAGTTTACTCCATTTATACAAAAACGTATTACAGTGCTTTGGGATGGATTTTACTAGCGTTTGCCATAGTTTTTGGAATGTACATGACTAAAATTAATGCAGAAAAAAAATATTTCATAATGGTTACTATTTTGCCTGTTTTGGCTCTGATTTGTTTTGCTTTAGAAATATTTTATTGATATAAATAAGTTCATCTTAAATAAAATATTTATTAATTTATATCTAATTATGGATTAATAGATTGTAAAATGATAAAGAATGATTATAATTAATAGTAATGTCTTAATGAGTTTTTTAGTAATTAATTTTCCTAATTTTAATATAATTTTTTCTAATCACAAAAACCATATATACTATAATATTAAATAAATAATGTAAAATAATTATAATTATTATTAATAATAAATTAAATAAAGATTTTTATATGCATATTATTATTTAATATAGGTGACTGCCATGCTCACATCTGTTCAAAAGGAGATTTTACAGAGTTTAATAAATTTATATCGTAATTCTAAGGGTAAATCCATTAAAGGCGAGGAAATTGCGGAAATAATGAACCGTAACCCTGGAACTATACGTAATCAAATGCAATCATTGCGTAGTTTGGGCCTGGTAAAAGGTGTTCCTGGTCCTCGTGGTGGTTATAAACCTACAATTAAGGCATATCATACTCTTAATATTTCTTCAACAGATAAAGAAACGCATGTACCTCTTTATCGGGATGGAAAAGAACTAAAAGACATATCTGTGGCTAAAATAGAATTTACCAGTCTTCCACATCCTGGTGAATGTGAAGCAGCCATCCAAGTTGTTGGAAGCATAAAAAAGCTTGATCTGGGAGATAAGATTAGAGTAGGTCCTACACCTGTAAATAAACTGGTGATGAATGGAGTAATTGTGGGAAGAGATGACATGGACAATATATTGCTTCTGGATACCACTGCAATTAGAAGCATACCCAAAAAAACTGTTATGGATGTTGCTACTCTAGACCTAATAACGTTGGACGAAGAATATGATATTAAAACAGCAGCCCGATACTTATCCGAGAAAGAAATTGAAGGGGCACCAGTTACAAAAAATGGAGCTATTGTAGGCATAGTTACTTTGAGCGACATAACTAGGGCTATTGGACATAATAGTGAAGAAATGAATCTAAAGGGAATAATGTCCAGTGATATTATAACTGTAGAAGAAGATGTTATGATATCTGATGCCATAGAAATAATGAATAAAAGGAATATTGGCAGATTAATTGTTTTAAATAATGATGGAGATCCTGTAGGTATTGTTACCCGAACAGATCTTTTGGATAAGATTGCTGGATTAAAATAGATTTAATTAGAATAATTATTTAAGTTTTTTTTAATTTCCATAAATTTAATTTTTTAATTAAAATATGATTAAATAAATGACTTAATAATAACAGATTATTATAATCATTATTTTCGTCAAATTAAGATAAGAAACCATATTAAGGTCGTGTAAATTTTTGAAAGATATTTCAGATGCCCATAAAGTTAATCACATGAAAATCACCAAAAACATGAAAGTATCTCAATTTATTGAACAAATGGGGAATATTGGTGTATTGGGATCTGGTAGAGTGCATAGGGCCACCCAAATACTTTCAAAAATGATCGAAGATCCTGAAATGAACATATTTTTAAGTTTGGCTGGACCAATGGTTCCAGGGGGTATGCGGAATATTGTGTCAGACCTTATTAAGGGAGGTTATGTTCGGGTGATTATCACCAGTGGGGCCAACCTCACCCATGATTTGCTGGAATCATTTGGAGGATATCATTACTGTAACTATGGTTTTGACGATGAAAAACTTCATAAATCGGGGATGGGTCGTATTGGGGATATATACACTAAATCTGAGGATTTTGAAGTTTTTGAAAAGGAAATAAATTCTATACTAGAAAAAATTTCCAGTGAAAACGATGTAATCTCCATTCAGGATTTTATTTATCGTATTGGGACTCACATAACAGATGAAAATTCCATTATAAAAGCGGCCGCAGATAACAATGTTCCTATCTATGCTCCCGGGATTATAGATAGTATGCTAGGTCTACAGCTCTGGATGTTCAATCAGTCTTGTAAAATGGGTCTTGATGCTGTGGCCGACATGCATCAGCTTTCTGATATTGTATTTGAATCTAAAAAAGTCGGAGCAGTTATTTTAGGAGGAGGACTTCCTAAACACTATGCACTAGCCTCAAATATTTTAAAAGGTGGTGTGGATGCGGCTATTCAAATTACGATGGACCGTAGTGAAACTGGAAGCTTGAGCGGAGCTCCCTTAGAAGAGGCCAAATCGTGGGCCAAGGCTAAAGCAGGTTCTAATCTGGTAACAGTTATTGGTGATGCTACTGTTTTATTTCCACTGATTTTAGCCGGAGCCCTTGATATAGTAAATGACAAATAATTCTCTTTTTATGAAAATGATTCGCCTTTAGAATAAATATTAAATGTCTAAAATAATTGATTTAAGGATTTAAAAAATGGAAATTATTCTAATAATGGTTTTATTCGCTATTTCTGGTTTTTTAATGAAAATATCAGATGATGCCTTTGATGAAAAGGGAGATAAACTATTTGCAACCATTACTGGAATATTGTGTGGTTTTATTATTGGTTTATTGGTAGTTAATAGTATTGAGGCTGCTTACATCTTCTTTGCAATACTGCTTGGGACATTATTTTCTAAGAAAATAGATGGATTACACCACGTTATAACTCTTTTAACATTTGTACTAGTAGCATTTATTTTTGGAATCCCTCAAATGGCCTTATACACTTTAATTATATGTTCTTTGGCGGCTTATATTGATGAAATTGGTAATGATAACCCTAAATTAAGCAAAAAAAGTTATTTTTTGGAAATTTTCTTTAAATATAGATTTGCCATGAAACTTACTATTCTTGGATTGGTAATTCTGGGCATCTACAGTTCATTAACTGGATTTAAAATACAAGGTATTGAATTTTTAAGTGTTTTCGCATTATTTTATTTTATTTTATTTGAAATTTCTTATGAATTTGCCGGAAAGTACTTTGAAAGAATTTATAAAAGAATTTCTAGATGATTTCATTTTAGATTTACACTAACACAATTAATGATTGTTTAATTAGCTATATTGTAAAATGAAGAATTATTATCTAATTAAATAATGACTATTTTCAATACTACAAAAAATTGAAGATATTTTTTAGATTTATTTTATAGATTCAATGATTTTTTCTGCTGATTTTTCTGGATTTTCTGCCAGATAAATAGATCTACCTATAATCAATGCATTGGAATATTTTAATGTCTTACGGGGATCCCCGCCTTGAGTTCCCACACCGGGAGATATCATAAATGATTCTTTTCCTACTACTTTCCTAATCTCTTTTAACCTATCCGGTCTGGTAGATGGGGCCACATAATTTTTTATACCTAAATCCACACCCATTTTAGCAATTTTATCTGATACTCCTTTTAAAAACATCTCAGCTCCAGGATGGGACATTTCAGTTAATAAAAAAATCTCTTTATTTCTACTTCGTGCCACATCAAGACAAGCCATCACACTATCTGACCCTACAAATCCATGCGCAATAATTGCATCTGCTCCTGCATCAAAAGTGGCTTGACATATTTTTTTATTGGTTTCAGGAATATCTGCTACCTTGAAATCAGCTATTATTTTAGATGAAAAATTCTCTTTAAAAAGTGATATGCAGTCCATACCCTCAGATAATGTCAGAGGATATCCAATTTTTATAGTATCAATAAATTTTGAAACGCGCTCTGTAATTTCCAGTGCTTGTTTTAAATCCATTATATCCATGGCCAGTATGATTTTATTTTTGACCTTCATAATAAAAAATTGGAGATTATGGTTTATATCTTTGATGGAGAGGCTTCATTTTTTTATTTTCTAAATCAATTTAACATATTTTTTTTTAGAAAATAATCTCAATCAAGTATCTTTGATGTTTTTTTAGAATAAATTGAAAAGATTTATATATTATTCGATTAAAGTTTACTTTAATTAATATTCCGATTAATTGAAAAGGTTTATAAAGGATGTTATTCAAGTAAAATTGAATAAAATTAAAGGAGAATTTAATCATGCATATTATGGAAGGATTTTTGCCTTGGCAATGGTGCCTATTTTGGTACATGGTAGCCATACCGGTGGTTGCTTACGGCATAATACAAATTAAAAAGATAACAAATGAACATCCTGAATCTAAACCTCTTCTAGCTGTGTCTGGAGCTTTTGTTTTTGTCCTATCTTCTCTAAAATTGCCTTCAGTTACTGGAAGTTGCTCCCATCCGACAGGTAATGGGTTGGGTGCTATTTTATTTGGTCCGGCGGTTGCTAGTGTTTTAGGTGCTATTGTTCTAGTTTTTCAAGCATTGCTTTTAGCTCATGGGGGTTTGACAACCCTGGGTGCCAATATATTTTCTATGGGTATTGTAGGTCCTTTAGCAGCTTGGCTAATTTATAAAGGAGTTATTCGTGTGGGATGGGCTCCTTCAATGGGAATATTTCTGGCTGCGGTGGCTGGAAACTGGTTAACTTACGTAACCACTGCTACTCAACTTTCACTTGCTTTCCCTTTACCTACATTTGGTGAGGCATTTGTCAAATTCATGTTAATATTTGCCTACACTCAGATACCTCTGGCCATTGCTGAGGGTCTTTTAACGGTGGTAATATTTGACTACATCTTAAAACTCAGACCAGATATTCTGGAAAAATTAAAAGTCATCACTCCTAAAGATAAAAATTTAAATGAGGCAGTTTAAATGGTGGATAAAAAATCAATTATACTATTATGTTTAGTTGCCATTATCGCCATTGCGCCAATGATAATGTATGGTGGCTTGGGTGAAGATGAAGGATATTTTGGTGGTGCTGATGGTGCAGCAGGGGACGCTATTGAAGAAACTGGCTACCAACCATGGTTTAATTCCATTTGGGAACCTCCCAGTGGAGAAATAGAGAGCCTATTTTTCTCTATTCAAGCAGCTATTGGAGCTATTATAATAGGATATGTATTTGGATATTACCAAGGGCAAGATAAGGAAAGAAAAAGGCAGGAAGGAGAATAAACGGTTTTTAAATCTTAAATGGATTTATATATAAAAATACAGGTATAATAATGTTTGAAAATACAGTGGATAATTACGCCCATCACAATAACCTTAAAGGAGCTAACATTTATTTTAAGATTTTATTTGCTATTTTAACTATGTTAATGAGCTTAATTTCCACTTCACCCATTATACCTTTTATTATTGCCGTTGTAATGTCATTTTTAATAATATTTAAAGCCGAAATACCTTGGAAATTTTATCTTAAATTTTTAAGCATTCCTTTTATTTTTGGATTTTTAACATTTATTTTCATGGCGTTTTTCTTTGGTTTTGGCACAATATTATGGGAATTGAATATATTTAGCTTGACAGTTACAGTCGATGGTTTTAATCTGGGATTTCTGGTATTTTCAAGAATCATGGGGGGATTTACTTGTATGGCTTTTTTATCTCTTACAACTCCTATGACCGAACTTTTTTCTGTTTTAGAGACATTTAAAATTCCAAAAATTGCATTGGAAATTGCTATGATGATGTACAGATATATTTTTCTTTTTTTGGGTGAAGGTATTAATATGTATCATGCTCAACAAACCCGGCTTGGATATCATAGCTTTAAATCATCATATAAATCTATGGGAATACTTGCCAGCAATCTTTTTATTAGAACATGGATTAAGGGAGAAAATGCATATCTTGCTATGGAATCAAGGTGCTATAATGGATCTTTACATATAAATAATTATCAAAATAAAATAGGAACTAAAAATTTGGTAATTTTATTTTCTTTTGAAGCATTATTATTAGCGGGTGTTTATTTAAGTGGAAATTTTACATTAATTTAATTTTTACATAATTCTCAAAATGAATTTAGTATTTCATTATATAATAAACTTATAAAATTGTATAATTATTTTTCCGATGATGATAATTTGATTTAAAATTCGTTAACTTTTAGGCTTTTTTAACTGTTTAGGGATATTTATGAAAGATTTTGATAAAAAATTAATTATCCAAAAGATGATATTATATGAAATGTTATGTAATTATAGTTAAATTTATTTTAATTCAATTATTATTGATTGATTAGGTGAAATAATGAACATGATTGAGGCTAAGGAAATTACTTATAAATATCCAGACGGTACCAAGGCTCTGCATGGAGTCAATTTTAATGTGGAAAAAGGGAAGATAGTAGCCCTTTTAGGACCTAATGGTGCAGGGAAATCCACACTTTTTCTACATTTCAATGGAATCATAGAACCCAGCTCTGGTCAAATCAACATCGCCAATGAACCATTAAAATATTCCAAATCTGCCCTTCATAAAGCTAGACAAAAAGTAGGAATTGTGTTTCAAAATCCTGATGATCAGTTATTTGCTCCGACTGTTAGAGAAGACGTGGCTTTCGGACCGATGAACATGGGGTTATCTGGCAAAGAAGTTGATGATAGAGTTTCAAACTGCCTAGAAAAAGTGGGAATGGGTGGCTTTGAAGATAAAGCACCCCATCATCTTAGTGGCGGACAGAAAAAAAGAGTTGCTATAGCAGGTATACTGGCCATGGAACCACAAATAATGGTATTAGATGAACCTACATCTGGCCTAGATCCTAAAGGCGCCTCTCAAATTCTAAAATTATTATATGATCTCAATAAAGAGGGTATGACTATTATTATTTCCACACATGATGTGGATATGGTTCCTATCTATGCTGATAAAATATATATCATTAGCAGTGGGGAAATAATTAAGGAAGGAAAACCCCATATAGTTTTTGGAGATGTGGAAACTATTAGAAACGCTAATTTACGTCTTCCTAGAATAGCACATCTTATGGAAATACTAAAAAAAGAGGATAAACTATTATTTTCTGAAGAATATCCCCTTACCATTGGTGAAGCCCGTAGGAGCCTTTTAGATTATATTGGTGGCGTTAAAGAGGATAAATAAAATATATAATATTTAATATCTCATAATCCAAATAAAATAACTAAATGATTTTTTTTTAAGAAAAATTATTTAATTTCATAATTATATATCTTGATTTTAGTCAAATTTATTGGTGAAAAAAATGAAGAAAATAGGTATATGTGATACCACTTTTGCCCGTTTTGATATGGGTGCTGCAGCAATCGATGAAATAAAAAAGCAAGTGGGGAATATAAAGATTATCCGGAGCACAGTTCCTGGAGTCAAGGATCTTCCAGTAGCTTCTAAAAAATTGATTGAAGAAAAGGGTTGTGAAATGGTATTAGCTTTGGGAATGCCCGGACCAGAAGAAAAAGATAAAGTATGTGCACATGAAGCCTCAACTGGCCTCATAAGGGCCCAGTTAATGACCAATACTCATATACTGGAAGTTTTTGTACATGAGGATGAAGAAAGCCAACCAAAGGATTTAAAGTTATTGGCTGAAAACAGGGCCAGAGAACATGCTCAGAATCTGGTTAAAATGTTATTTAAACCAGATAAACTTCATAAAGAAGCTGGTATGGGTATGAGAGAAGGAAAACCTGATGTGGGTCCTCTTTAATTCAAATCACACTTATTTTAATATAAAAATTTTTAATAATGTTATAACTTTTGTATTTATTAAAATTAAACCGTAATTTAACTTTTGGAGTAATTTAAATGGTTAATGTAATAGGAATTTCAGGAAGTCCGCGGATCAAAGGAAATACTACTCTTTTGATTAAAAAAGCTTTAGAATCTGCAGAAAATGCAGGTGCCAACACAAAATTCATACATCTAGGTAAATTAGATATATCTCCATGTAAAGCCTGTAACAAATGTAAAGAAACTGGTTTTTGTTCTATAAAAGATGATATGGATGATGTTTTAAAAACAATTAGTGATGCTCAGGGGCTGATTTTGGGAAGTCCCGTTTATTTTGGAAATGTAACTGCTCAGATGAAAATATTCATGGACAGGTCTCGACCCCTTAGAATAGACTTTTCATTGAGAAATGTAGTTAGTGGGGCAGTTTCTGTAGGTGCTTCCAGAAACGGCGGCCAAGAAACAACATGCGCTGCTATTCATGATTATTTACTGATTCAGGATGCAATTATTGTGGGCGATGGTGCTCCTGCAGCTCATTATGGGGCTACTGGTGTAGGTGGCAGTGTTAATGATTGTAAAAATGATGATTTGGGACTAGAAACAGCTAAAAACCTTGGAAAAAGGATTACTGATCTAGCCATTAAAATAAATAAATAAATAAATTAAAATAATAATTAGAATTAGAAAAATCTAATTATCTTTATTATTTATTTCTAACTTTGTTCCAATTATAATTTAATAGAAATTCAATAAATTTTATATCTTAAAATAGTCAAAATTCTATTATTATATTCCGATTTCATCTAAAAAACAAGGATGTTATATGCTTATTAATTCAGCTGTTGGGAAATTACCACAAAATAAAATATTTTTAGTAGTTCCTGCTTATAATGAGGAGAAAACTGTTGCTTTGGTCCTGGAAGATTTGTGCCAAAGGAGCTTTAATGTAGTATTGGTTGATGATGGTTCACGTGATGGAACATATGATATTGTAAAGGATATGCAGAATAAATATCCAAATCATATTTTTATTTATCGCCACGTTATCAACAGGGGGCTTGGGGCAGCCCTAAAAACGGGTATAGCTGCTGCATTGAAAAATGGGGCAGAATATATAGTAACATTTGATGCTGATGGCCAACATGACCCTCATGATATTGAAACTGTCTGTGAACCCCTTATTAATAAAGATGCAGATGTGGTTATTGGTTCTCGAAACTTTTCAGATATGCCATTATCCCGGAATTGGGGAAATTATCTAATGAACACACTTACTATGATTTTTTATGGAATTTATGTCAATGATTCTCAATCTGGTTTAAGGGCATTTAATGCAAACTCGGCAAGATTATTAAAATTAAATTACCATGGATATGGTGTTTCTTCAGAAATTATAAGTGAAATAAAGAAAAATAATTTAAACCTTAAAGAAGTACCCATTAAAACTATTTATACATCTTATACCCTTGAAAAGGGTACTAACACATCTGTAGGTTTAAAAATTCTGTTTAAAATGATAATTGATATTTTCAAAAAATTTTAGATAAATCGCATGTCATGAATCAAATATAAATAGTATAAGTGTTATCAGCTGAGGGGAATAATAAACATCTTTTAACAATAAAAATGAGTGGTGTAAAAATGATATATCAACCAATAGGAGTTATAATAGGAATTCTGGGATTGATAATCTCGATTATTCGCTTTAGGAGTGGTAAAAGCTCAGCTGGGATGTTAGGTTTCTGGATTTTAGTATGGGCTATAACTATTGTCATTTCCATATTTCCCGATTCAACCACATTTTTCGCCAATTTATTTGGAATTGGCCGAGGTCTGGATTTTATTTTAATAATAGCTATCCTAGGATGTTACTATTTTATCTTTAAAATATACAACATGATAGAGCAAGTAGAAAGTGAAATAACTGAACTTGTCCGACAGATTGCACTAAACAATGAAAATGAAAATAATAAAAACGATTCTCAGGAGGATGACCCCTCCAATAAGTTAGAATCTTAATCATTCATAATATTTCCCAACTTAATAATTCTTTTTTAATGGTGTTAGCATGAAAATTTGTATTGTAACAGAATACTTTCCCAGAAGTGAAAATATTGAAATTAAAGGCGGGGCAGAGGTCAGCGCATATAATGAAGCGTACCAACTTTCTAAAAATCATGAAGTTATCGTTTTAACCTCTCGAGAAGAAGGAGTTCCGGCTCAATATGAAATTAAAGGGGTAAAAGTAATCTGCTGTGGACGTGAAAGACCTTATGTTCAAAAAGGTTCTTTTTTAAATAGAATTTCTTTCATGAAAGATGCAATAAATACTGGAAAAAGATTAAAACTTGATTTAGTTGTTGGATATAATTTTATAACTCATCCTGTAGCTTGGAAAATATCTAAAAAACTTAAAATTCCTTCTGTGGCTCGTTATAATGATGTATGGATAGGAGAATGGTTTAAAAATATGGGTATCAGTGGTTTTGCTGGAGAAATTCTAGAAAGATATAACTTAACTCGTAAATTTAATCTCGTAATATCTATTTCTGATTACACCAAAAAAAACCTGGAGAAATACTTTGACAGTCAAAAAATAGCAGTAATTCCCCCTATTGTAGATTTTTTACCAGTTAAATCTGAAAAATTTTCTAAAACCACAATTTCTTGTGTGGCCCGCTTGGTAGAATATAAAAAAGTCGATGACTTAATAAGAGCTGTAAAAATCATCAAAAACGACATTCCAGATTTACAGTGCAAGATTGTTGGAACCGGCCATATGGAGAAAAAACTTAAAAATCTATCAAGAGAGCTGGATTTAGAGGATACAATTGAATTTTGTGGATTTGTAGAAAAACATGAAAATGTTTTAAAAATTATTAACTCTTCCCATATTTTTTGTCTTCCTAGCATAGTGGAGGGTTTTGGAATTGTTATTGTGGAGGCCATGGGGTGTGGTGTACCTTTTGTGGCAGCAAAAATACCACCGGTTATGGAAGCCAGTAAGGAAAAAGGAGGTCTTTTTTTCCAACCAGAAGATTGGAAAGATCTTGCAGAAAAATTGAAATATATATTAAACAATCATGATGTTTATGAAAATCTTCAAAAAGAAGGGTTATCTCACTCCAAGAAATATACTGGTGAATATGTTGGTCGAGAACTGGAGAGATTATATAATAAACTGATGGATTGATATAAATATTATTATGAATTAAATTAGTAATTAAATCTGATGGTGCAAAATAATGCTGTATTTTAAAGGTTGTATAGCAAGAGAAAAATTGAATAGTGTATCTATTGCGGTGGAAAAATTATTAAAAGAAGCCGATGTGGATTTTGAAATAAATTCTGATGAAGAATGTTGTGGTTCTGTTTTACTGCGAACTGGATTTAGGGAAGATGCAGAGGTGCAGATGGAGAAAAACATGGATTATTTGAAGGGCCAAACCATTTTAGTCTCTTGTGCTGGCTGCTATAAAACACTTAAAAAGGATTATAATGATATTATGGGCTTTGAACTGGATGTAATTCACACATCTCACCTATTCATGGATTTAATTAGAGAAAATAAACTAAAAATCGAAAAATCTCCTCTTAAAGTAACATATCATGATCCCTGTCATTTGGGACGTCATATGGGTGAATATGAATCCTCTCGAGAAGTAATAAATGCGTTTGCATCACTGGTGGAGATGGTAAACATTAAAGAAAAATCTCGTTGTTGCGGTTCTGGTGGGGGAGTAAAATCTGCTTTTCCCGAACTGGCAGATTCTATAGCTGATGAACGAATAAAAGAGGCTAAAAATACTGGTGCATCTATTCTTACTACCTCCTGCCCTTTTTGCAGTTTAAATCTGAATAAATCTGGGATATTGGAGGATATGGATTTAGAAGTAATGGATATTTCTGAATTATTACTTGATTATTTATTATTCCACTCTGAGGGATTAAAAAATGAATGAGAGTGAACTAAAAACCATGAGAACTTCTTTTGAAAAAATGAATGAAAGAAGGTTGGAACTTATTAAAAATCCCAGAACAAAAAAGTTACAAGAAAGAGTTAAAAAAATAAGGCAGGAATCTGTGGATAATATGGAAAAACTCCTGGAATTATCCCAAAAAAGCTTTTTTGAGAATGATATTGATTTTTTTATCGCTGAAGATGACAATAAAGCATTAAAGATTATTTATGATATTATTAAAGACGAAAAAATTGTTTCCAAATCTAAATCAAATACTGTGGGAGAAATAGGCCTTTCTAAATTCCTTAAGGATAAAAAAATTAATTTAATAGAAACTGATTTAGGTGATAGGATTGTTCAGCTTAAACCTGATGATAAAAGACCAGCGCATCCCATTGGCCCAGCTTTGCACCTGGATATGGAGAAAATCACGGAAATTATATCAGAGAGTGTGGGCAAATCATTAGAACCAGAACCTAGAATAATCATGGAACTGGTAAGGGCTAATGTGCTGGAAGAACTCGCCAAATGTAGTGTAGGAATTACTGGGGCCAACTCAGTTGCGGCAGAAGATGGTTCTCTTATTATGGCCCATAATGAAGGGAATATCAGTTTATTAACCCTAATGAAAACTCATATTGTGGTGGTGGGTATAGATAAACTGGTTCCAACTATTGAAGATGCAATTTCGGTGGTAAAACTGGAAACTGTCTATGCAACGGGAACCAATATTCCCTCTTATATCAACATCATATCTGCTCCTTCTAAAACTGCAGATATTGAAAAAAGACTTTTAAAGGGGATGTATGGTGCCCAAAAAGTTGTGGTTATTTTATTAGATAATGGCCGAAGAAAAGCCATTAAAGAATGCCTATGGTGTATTGGTTGTGGAAGTTGTATAGTATCCTGTCCAGTCTACAATGTTGTGGGTCATGATTTTGGATATCGGGGGTATTTGGGAGGTAGGGGTGTGGCCATGAGCAAATTTCTCCAAGATGAAAAAACTAGCTTCGATTCTGGCCTTTACATGTGCACACTCTGTGGATTATGTACTTTGGAATGTCCAGTGAGTACGCCTACCCCAGATATAATGGAAAAAATACGAATAGCATCTCAAAAAGCAGGTTTTTATCCAGAAGCACATGAAAAAATTAAGAAAAATATCAAATCATCTGGAAAGCCGTTTTAATTAATTTTAAATTTTTTATTTAATTTTAATTAATCCTTATTAAAAAGTGGCAATTTTCTTTTAATTTATTATTCTTGAAAAATCAATCAAATTTTTTTCAAATAAGTAATTAATATAAATTATATTATATGGGTAGATCGATTTTGGTGGTATGAAATTCTAAAAGTTTTTATATGCTAATTTATCATATAATTAAAAAATACTATTAAATACTAAATATTGATATTAATAAATTAATTATCATCATCTTTCTTTTAGTGGATAGAAAATGATATATCTAAAATTAAATTTTAAAATGAGTTAAGTTTTTAGTATATTAAGCAAGATGCTGTAAGTTGCTTTTCAAATATTTCGAATATATGATAATTATTTAAAATATTTTTTAAGTTTCTTAAGGTATATTATAATTTATTAATTTGATATTATGTACTGAATTTGATATTAATTAATTAACTGATTAATAATTATTTTAAAGTAGGAGGTATATGAATTGCTTCTGTTAATAAGTCCAATTAATACAGAGGAAGCACTGGAGGCTATTGAAGGCGGTGCAGACATTGTTGATGTTAAAAATCCAAAAGAAGGATCTTTAGGTGCTAATTTCCCATGGGTAATAGAAAATATTAGACAATTGACTCCTCCTGACATGTTAGTAAGTGCAACACTGGGGGATGTTCCATATAAGCCTGGAACGGTTTCTCTTGCAGCCATGGGTGCTTTAGTATCTGGAGCGGATTATATAAAAGTGGGCCTTTATGGTACTTCCAATTATGACGAAGCACTGGAAGTAATGGAGAATGTAGTACGTACTGTAAAGACTAAAAATTCTGATGCTACAGTGGTTGCTTCTGGTTATGCTGATGCTCATCGTGTTGGTGCTATAAGTCCTTATGAAATACCTAAAGTAGCAGCAGAGGCTGGGGCAGATTTAGCAATGGTTGATACTGCTGTAAAGGATGGTAAAACTTTATTTGATTTCATGAATATTGATGATTTAAATAAATTTGTCCATGAAATTCATGATTATGGTCTAAAATCTGCTTTAGCAGGATCAGTTAAGAAAAACCAGCTAAAATCACTCTATGACATTAAATGTGATGTTGTTGGGGTAAGGGGTGCGGCATGTATTGGTGGAGACCGTAACACTGGCAAAATCAATAGAAAAGCTGTTTCAGATCTTAAAAATCTGATATCTAGTTTTGAATGATTAAATTCAATACTATTGTAGAATATACTTATTTACAATAAATATTATTTCATAAAATTATAAGAAACATTTTTTTGTTTCTATTTCTATAAATAAAAACTCGGGGTTTAAGGTGTTTTAATGTATTCTAAAAAATTAAAAGAGGCAGAAACAGGCTACACATTTGATGATTTTCTTTTAATACCAGGTCCGTCTTGGGTTGAGTCAAAAGATGTGATTACTCGTAGCAGAGTTTCAAAAAATCATGAAATTAATACTCCCATTATTAGTTCTGCTATGGATACAGTCACTGAATTTGAAATGGCCATAGCTTTGGCTCAAGTAGGTGGTTTAGGAGTAATTCACCGAAACATGTCTATTGATGAACAAGTACAACAGGTTAAAAAGGTAAAAAGATCCGGGGACTTGACAATACGAGATGTTATAACCATTAATCCAGAATCATCTTTAATTGAAACTAATGAAATTATGGATCGGGAGGAGATTAGTGGTCTTCCTGTAGTTGAAAATGATGAAGTTGTTGGAATAATCAGCCGAAGGGATATAAAACCCATTCTAAATTCTGATGCCTATAAAAAGGTAAAAGAAATTATGACTTCTGAAGTGGTTACGGTTGATGAATCGATTACTCCTGGAGAAGCACTGGATATTGCTTACGATAATAAGGTGGAAAGATTACCAGTTGTTCGAAATAATAAGATAGTGGGTATTGTAACCATAAAAGATATTTTAGAACATAAAAAGTATCCTGATGCTTCTCGTGATAAAAAAGGTAGATTTATGGTTGCTGCGGCAACAGGACCATTCGACCTAGATCGTGCAATGGCTCTTGATGATGCAGGGGCGGAAATAATAGCTGTAGATAGTGCTCATGGACACAATCTCCATTTAGTAAAGAATTCCAAAGTTTTAAAGGACAATATTGATGCAGATTTAATTGTGGGAAATATAGCCACCAAACAAGCAGCAGAAGACTTAATTGCCCAAGGAGTGGATGGCCTTAAAGTGGGCATTGGTCCTGGATCAATGTGTACTACTCGTATAATCGCAGGTGTTGGTGTTCCACAACTTACGGCCATATCTGAAGTAGCGGAAGTAGCTGCAGAATATGGTATTCCAATTATTGCTGATGGAGGTCTTCGATATTCTGGTGATATGGCTAAAGCAATTGCTGTAGGTGCTGATGTTGTTATGATGGGTAATCTTCTTGCAGGCACCTATGAAGCTCCGGGGGAAGTTGTTGTAATGAATGGTCGTAAATATAAACAGTACCGTGGAATGGGATCTTTGGGTGCTATGACGGGGGGAATTGGTGCAGGAACTGATAGATACTTCCAGAAATCCAGCGGCCCTATGAAACATACTAAACTTGTACCTGAAGGTGTGGAAGGAGTGGTTCCTTATAGGGGAACTGTTAATGAAATGATTTTCCAAATGATTGGTGGTCTAAGAGCATCCATGGGTTATTGTGGGGTTAAAAACATTGCAGAAATGAAAGAAAAATCTCGTTTAATTAAAATTACTTCTAGTGGTATAAAAGAAAGCCACCCACATGATCTTTTAATTACCAACGAAAGCCCTAACTACCCTACTTTAGAATAATAACCTTATTTTTTTTTAAGAGGTATTATCAATTTTTTTATTAATTCCAACATTTTTTTACAGTTTAAATGGTGTTTGAGTTATTTCTGGCTATAATTGATAATAGGTGATTAAAATCTCAAAAAAACCTTTAAAATCATGTATTGTTCTTTGTGGAGGTATGAGTACCCGAATGGGCAGGGATAAAGGATCAATGATATTAAATGATGAGCCCATAATTTATACTGTTCTTAAAAATCTGGACAACCAAGTGGATGAAGTTTTTTTAGTTTTAAGAGATCAAAATCAAGTTAATTATTATAAAAAACTTTTAAATTGTTATTTATCTGATGATTATTTAGATTTTAGATTTGCTTTTAATTTTAATTTAAAATTTTTAATTGATGAAATTATGGGTCAAGGTCCTTTAGCAGGTATAATGATAGGTTTATCAGTTATTATGGGCGAATATGCTTTAGTATTGCCTTGTGATTCGCCTTATGTATCTTCAGATTTTATTGATAACATGTTTAATGAAATGGAAGCTTTGTCGGAATTTGATGCGCTGATTCCTCAATGGGAAAACGGAGATTTAGAACCATTACATGCTATTTACCATATTAATAGCAGAAATATTATTAATCAGATGTTTTTAACTGAAAAAAGAGATGTAAAATCATTAATAAATAAAATTAATTCACATTTTGTCAAAGTTTCTAAATTAGATTCTTCTCTGAAAAGCTATAAAAATATTAACTGCCCAGATGATCTATTAAAATAAAATGTTGAAAAATAATGATAATTAATCTAGAATAATAGTAAAAAGTGCAAATGTCATTTTAAGTTAAATAATATAAATAAAGTTATTTATTCATATAAAATTTTTTTTGCCGTTTTAAGATAATATCTAATCTATTAACAGAATTATTAAAATAAGCATTATTACGAATAAATATTTGTATAATGTTATTTATAAGTGGTAATCCATATCTTCAATTTCTACTGATCGTGGATTTCTTCCCATTTCAAGTATAAATTTATTAACCCTTTCAATCATGTTGATATAACTTTGTTTTTCAATTCTACAACCATCAATAACAGTGTAATCGGGCATTATACCGTTTTGATTTTTAAACTCTATTACTTCATCAACCATTTCTCGATATTGTTCTAGACTTAATATATTCATCAATATCATCCAACTAAGTTTTTTTATAGTCTATTTCTTCCCCTATATATATTAATGTGATTGCATAACAAATTAAAGTTTTTTATTAATTCCTTATTTCTAAATTTAAACAATAGAATAATATATTTATTATTTGCTCTTTAAATTAATTTTTAATTTCCACTTGAGCTTTGGGATCGAAAGGATTGGTTCTCATGGCAAGAGAAAATAAATAAGGGTAATTATTCATCATATGTTCCATATATTGCAGCCATTCATAAATTAAATAGGAATAAACTCTTTCAATGTCTAAAGAAAGATGTTCGTAATCAGAAGCAGATAGTGAACTCAGGGATTCACGATTTTCCAATTCTTCGGTAAATGAAAAGTTGCCCATAAACATGTTGGTAAAATTATCGTGCTCTAATAAAATGGGATTTTCAAGTAATCTCAGCATAAAATTCCTTTTATCAACTAATAATGATTTCAAATTTCTTAAAAGTTTTATAGAATCATTATTATCTTCAGTAATAGGTAAAGAATAACTATAATTTTTAATTATTTTTACTGAATCTGCAAAGTTTTTTTCTTCCCAATTTGAACTAAACTTTAAAGTTTTACTTATTGATTCTACATTTGGGTCAAAATTAGATATTTCCCTAATTAAACCAGTTCCTACTTCACTAAAAAAAGCACCAATTACCATATTCAATTTTTCCATCATTAAAGCCTTTTCTTTATTACTTATAGCTCTTTCATAACAAGAACGACAATTAAAATTTCCATTGGAATAAAAGCCATGTCTACACCAATATAAAAAAGAACAGTTTTGGCCTCATGAAATATAATATAAACAGTATTATATAGAACAGCAGAGATTATAACTAATATATGCCTGTTTTAAGTTCCCAACTTAATTTTTTAAGTAATTTCATTAATTTTCACCATTTAAACATTTTATTAAGATTGAGAAATATAAAATATAACTATTTGATAAACTAGAATAATATATTTTCCAAGATATCCTTTAAAACAAACTTTAATAACTAATTAAATAATTTTATACATTTAAACAGTATATATGATGGAAATAGGGTTTTGAGCATACATCATGGTTCCTCTTTCAAGTATACGGCCCTTGGAAATGTTAACTTCGATTATTTCCACTGAAAAGCCAAGCTCTTTGAGTTTACTTATGGCTTCTGTTTTGGTCTCCAATAAAATAGCGGTGACAATTATTTTACCACCCGATGTCAATTTTTGGCTACCTATTTCCAGAATTTCTAATAAATCTCCTCCACTACCACCAATCACAAGCATATTAACTTTATCAATATTTTTAATGACATTTAATGCTTCTTCCTGAAATAATTCAACTTTTTCCAAAAGATCATGTTTTATAAGGTTTTCGCGTGTTAAATCAATAGCATCTGGATTTTTATCAACAGAATAAACTTTTTTACATCTTTTGGCAAATTCTAGAGTCAATCCACCAGTTCCACAACCAATTTCTAAAATTTCATCTTCTTTTTTCAACTGGGATTTGCTTATTACTAGACAACGAATTTCTTCTTTGGTAGGGCCAGGAACTTTTGAATTTGTTATAAAATCAGTATCTTTAAACATATTAATATCCTTTTTAGAACTTGATTAATGTCTATATTAATTTAATACCTAATTTCTATTTTTTTATATTTCTTCTCCGCTCCAGCGGCTGAAAAGATTATGTGGGATATTTAAAACGTCTAATACTTTACCTGCGATAAAATTAGTTATGTCCTCAAGATTTTGAGGTTTATGATAAAAACCAGGCATTGCTGGAAGTATTATGCCGCCTTCACGACTTATTTTCAACATATTTTCTAAATGTACAGAACGCAGGGGTGTTTCCCGGGGAACTATTACTAATTTTCTTTTTTCTTTTAGTGAAACATCAGCAGCCCTTGTTACTGAATTATTAGCGTAACCTTGAGCAATAGCAGAAATAGTTTTCATAGTACAAGGAACAATTACCATACTTTCAAATAAGCATGATCCACTGTTTATAGATGCTGTTAAATCATCAGATTCATAATAGTAAGTGGTCATTTTTTTTAGATCTTCTATACTTATTCCTAATTCGTAATCTAAAATTAGTTTCGCGGGATCAGTGACCACTAATCCAGTTTCTTTTCCAATTTTTTTAAGGGATTCTAATACTTTTAAACCGTATGCAGCGCCACTGGCACCAGTAATGGCAACAATAATCATTGTATCACCTTTTAAATATTATGAATTTTTTATTATCTTAAAATACATAGTATTCACAATAAACTATTCTACTAAACGCATCTGTTTATTATGTCTGTTTTTTTTCTCAGGTAAATCAAGATAATCATAAAAATCAAAATTACCAAAGTTTTCTGTGTATTCTTCAGGAATATATAAACAAAGATCTGCGTGATTGAATCGGGCATCTCTAAGTGCTCCAACAATACTAGATATCTCACTTAAATTTACTATGGCATCTCCTACAGATACTTGGGTTCTCATTTCATCAAATGAAGGGTATTCTGGCATATTGATTATTAAATATTCTCCAGGAATATTTTTATCTTCTGCAATCTCTTCTTCTGCCTTTTTCAAGGTTTTTCGTTTTATTTTAAATGCCTGTTGGGGATCTTCCAGATCACTTAATTTAAGGGAACTTACATTTTTTAAAAGATCCCTGTTATCTAATTTGCCCATCATCTTCCCCACAAAGTTGGGCTGTGCCCTACAAATGGAAATTATGTCTGCATCATCATAATTATATATATTTTCTGCACTAATTATTTTATCGTTAATCAGCTTTCTTAAACATCGCCGAAACATGGCATTCACGATTCTGGTTGTGTGATGTTGATAAACACTGGGATACATAAAATATCGGGCTAAAAGAGTTGATTCTGCTGCCTGAACACCTTTTTTATCAAGAACCAAATTATTTTCCAGTTTCATATTATAAATAAGTCGCTCAATATCTATTATTCCATATGCAACTCCAGTATAATGAGAATCTCTTAAAAGATAATCCATTCTATCTACATCAAGTTCTCCAGATATGGCTTGTCCCAATACACTTTTTCCATTAATTATATCAATTATTTGTTTTATATCAAATTCTTCGGATAGTAACTCTGATAGTTCTGATTTTTTAATCACCATTCCAGTTAAAACCTCATGATTTACATCTAGAACAGCTTCAGAAACATGTGAAAATGGACCATGACCCGCATCGTGAAGAAGTGCACATGTTCTCAGAATATTTTTCTTTTCTTCATCAAGTTTCAAATGATCAGCTAAACGTGATGCAAGATACAAAGTACCGATAGAATGTTCAAAACGGGAGTGATTGGCCCCGGGATATATTAAATTGGTGAAACCTAATTGTTTTATTCGCCTTAATCGCTGCATTTGAGGAGTATCCACTAATTTAATTTCAAAGTCATTTAGCTGTAAATTACCATGAACACTATCTCTGATATATTTCAAATAATACCCCCATACGATAAGATAATTGGCCATTAATTTTCTTTAATTTTAAATTATCCTCCGGACATTATGATATTAGTTCCCTGGTTGGTAAATTCATCCTTCTGGAATTTCAAATCAAATTTAGTCCTTTCAATAATTTCTTTAAGTGCTTCAAGTGTCTCCTGGCGATGGGCTCCGGCCACAGCAACTAAAAAAAGAGGATCTCCTGTGTAAAACTCACCAATATAATGGACCACTGCAATTTCTTTAACAGAGTACTTCTCTTTTACTTCTTCTAATATTATTTTCAAGTCGTTTTCAGTCTTATCATGATCAGGAGTGCTTAATATCAGTTTTTCTACTTCCGATTCTGCTTCTTTTCCTCGCACAATTCCTTCAAATGTAAAAATAGCACCGGATTCATCAATATATGGACTTTTTTTAACGTGATTAATAAGATCCTCTATTTTTATCAGTTCTTCATTTTTTTCAATGATTTTAACTAGCATAATAATTCCCCATATAATTCTTTTTGGAATATTAATTGAGTATTAAATAATTCAGAAACAATCAAATATCACTATTTTTCACTTACTTCTTTTTTTAAGAGATGTTGCAATCGTTCCACACCTTCAATTTCATAAATGGCATCTTTAACTGATGATGGAACTAAAGATTCCCAGTTTTCTCCTTCAATCATTCTTCTTCTTACTTCCGTACCAGAATAGGTGTCTCGGTAAAATAATGGAGGAATGGTAACTTGATAACCCTCTTCCATGAATAAACGCTGTACAAGGGGATTTCCAGTGTATATTTTATTAAAAGGAGGAGTTAGCATTTTAACGTGGGATACCCATATTGAATTACAAGCAATGTCTGGAATAGGTATAATATAATATCTGGAAGCTGAAATGCCATTTTCACTCAATGCTTTTGTGAGCATCATGACTCTTTCTCCCCCAGTGAAAGGGTCTTTTATTGTGTGGCTTAATTGGGCACTTCCAATGCATATTATAACTTCTTCTACTTGTTCAAGTATGCTTTTTACAACCTGAAGATGTCCTTGATGAACCGGTTGCATTCTACCTACCAGTAATCCCCTCATTAAATCACCTAACTTATCATTTTATTATAATCTTTTTTTTTATTTATTCCCTTTCTATTTATTAAAATTATTTAATCAGAATTATTTTTTATTAATCTCAAAAATGACTATTTTTAACTAATTAAATTGATTATAATCCTAAAATAATTATGTAATGTTTATATTAAGATATATAAAGAATAATTTCACTGCAATTTAAACCATATACTTTTAAATGTATAAAACAGAAAAAATAGATTAGTTATTGTTGATTTTAAATATCACAATAGAAATCATATTTAGTAATTATAATTAAAACGTGATTATTTTGATTTATATTATTCTTAAGGCTTAATCTGGTGATTAATATATGATAGAAGTAAAAAATCTTTCTAAAACTTATAAAATGGACAATGGGGATGAAATTAAGGCCCTTGATGATATTAATTTCAAAGTTAAATCTGGAGAAATTGTTGGCATTCTGGGAATGAGTGGGTCAGGTAAGACAACTCTTTTAAAAATTCTTAGAGGAGTAGAATCTTTTGATAGTGGGGATATACTTCTTGATGATATAAAAGTTGCCCATGATTCGAATCCCTACTATTTTACCAAACTTAAAAGAGCAACTGCTATTCATTTACAGAGGTCGTTCGGGCTTTGGGCGGAAACTGTATTCCAAAATGTGGTAAGAAAACTTTACGGGGCCAAATATGGTGATGAATCAATGACTGATCAGGAATACGCCTACGATGAATTTGGAGATCAGGCCACGGAATTATTAAAACTGGTGGGCCTTGAACATAAAGCCCAGCATTTTGCCCCAGTATTAAGTGGTGGAGAAAAACAGCGTTTAATAATGGCCAGACAACTCGCTAAAAAGCCAAAAGTTTTACTTTTAGATGAACCAGCAACCATGTCATGTCCTAAAACTAAACAGGAAATATTGGATGCAATTAAAAACATTAACAAGGAACTTGGTGTAACTGTGTTGGTTGTTTCACATTTACCTGAAATTCATGAATATCTTGATGATAGATTAATTTTAATGGAAAAAGGAAAGATCATTGATGAAGGAGACCCTAAACACATAGTAAAAGAGTTTTTAATAGATTTAGAGCCGGAATTAAAACTTGATTCTCCAAAAACTTCTGAGGAGATTATTAAGGTTAATCATATTGAAAAACGATTTTTCCTAATAAAAGGTGGTGCGGTTCTTGATATTAATGATATTAATATAAATATTAATAAAGGAGAACTAATTTCTTTGATTGGTCCTAGTGGGGCGGGGAAAACTGTTTTACTTAGGATAATTGGGGGATTGGATCTTCCAGACTCTGGAGATATACAGTTCAAAATAGATGGGGAATGGGTGGATATGCACCAGCCGGGAATTCCTCGTATGAATGTGAGAAGTAAAATGGGGTTCATGCATCAGGAATTTGCACTTACACATTATGCTACTATAAGGGATCAAATAGCATCTCGTTTAGGTATAAAAGGTAATACGGTTGTTGATTTTGCCAAAAAAAGAGCAGAAGAATTAGGTATTAGTGAAAAAGTTCTAGATGTTCTTTATCAACTTACTGATCTTCCTGAAACTGAGGCAAAATTTAGATTGGAAAAAATTGGCCTCTCATCAGAGATTCTCCATGAGTTATTCCCCAGTTTTCCTGATAATGAGGTTAAAAAGTATGCAAAACCTATATTTGAGGCTTTAGATCTTTCTATGGACATTCTTGATAGAAAATCTTATGAACTTTCTGGTGGACAGAAGGTTCGTGCAACCTTAGCATTAGTTCTTGCATCCCAACCAGATGTTCTTATACTTGATGAACCTTTTGGGGACCTGGACCCAATTACCCTTAGATCTGTTTCCAATTCACTCAAAAGAATAAATAAAGAATTCCAAACTACCATTTTGATGGTGAGCCATCATCTGGACTTTGTTGAAGAGTTAAGTTCTAGAGCCATTTTAATGGATGAAGGATCTATAATCATGGATGGTAATTCTGATGAATTATGTTCTGAGTTTGTTAAACGATGCAAAGCCCTGTATTTAATGGATAATGACAAGTAATGAGAATTATATAAATGGTGAAAAGCTATAATTAATATTTTGTACAATTAAGGTGTTAAAAATGAATTTTGAGGACTTTCCCCCGGAAAATGCGCATAGAATACTTGCTCCCAGACCAACTGTAATCATAACCACGGTTAATAAGAAGGGGGAGATAAATGCCGCTCCATTTTCCTTTGTTATGCCAGTTTCTATGAATCCCCCAATATTAGCGTTTGCTTCTGCCCCGAGCCACGATACCAATCTTAATGTGGAAGAAACTAAGGAATTTGTGGTAAACTTGACTCCCGCGGATATCCTGCAAAAAATGTGGATTACTGGTGAAAAACTACCCTACGGTGAAAATGAGCTTGTAAAAGCAGGATTGAGTTCTATACCTTCTAAAGTTGTTTTAGCTCCGCGCATTGTTGAGTCAATGGCACATCTAGAATGTAAAGTTTTAAAAATCATGGAAGTAGGGGATCATAATTTAATCACGGCCTATGTTGTTCATGCATCGATTCAGGAAAACTGTTTGAAAAATGGCCTTCTTGATGTTGAAAAGGTAAAACCGCTTCTTCATCTGGGTGGAACTGATTTTGTGGTTGGAGACAACTTGAAAAAGGTGGAATAGGTAATTTATTGTTTTTTTATATTTTACGGGAGTGTAATTATGTTTGATAAAATAATGGTACCTACTGATGGCTCTGAATTTGCCAAAAAAGCAGAGGAAATGGCATTATCTCTGGCTGAAAAATTAGAAGCAACAGTAGTGGCGGTTCATGTTATTGATGAAAAGCTTATTTATCCTTTTGAGGTAATGGAGGAGGATGGCAAAGCGATTCTTTCCAATGTTCAAAAAAAGGGTCAAAAAATGGGAGTGAAAGTAGAAGAGGTTCTTATTTTTGGTAATCCCCGACATGACATGAAAAAAATTTCTGAAAAATCTGGGGCCGATCTGGTGGTAATTGCATCACATGGAAGAACTGGATTAGAAAAGATAATTATGGGTAGTGTGGCTGAAAACACATTAAAAACTTTAAACATGCCAGTTTTACTGGTTAAATGAATTTAATTTTAAATAATATTATTCTTTTATATTTCTCTGATATGTTGTGTTACATTTAATCTAATTATAATGAATATTATGGAAATAAACAAATTTAAAAATTTATTTTAACACTTAAACATTTTAACAGGATTATGTTTTCGATAAATCTAAATATATTATTTTTATATCATTTATTCAACCGATATTTTTAAACATTTTAAAGTACAATATAATTTCATTCTTATATCCTACAGATCTTAAAATGAAACATAATTTAGACTGAGGTAGAAAAATGAGATATCAATGCAGATTATGTAAATATATTTATGATCCTGAAGTTGGAGAAAAACGAACAAACACTCCTTCTGGAACTATTTTTGAGCAACTTCCAGAGGACTGGTCTTGTCCAAAATGTGGATCTGGAAAAATTAGATTCATACCCATTAAATAAGATTTTATACTTACTAAAAAATTAGTATTGAAAAAAATACAGTGGTGTTAAAATTGAAAAGATACAAATGTAAATTATGTGGATACATATACGATCCTGAAGTTGGAGAAAAGCGAACAAACACCCCTCCTGGAACTTCTTTTGAAGATTTACCTGCTAATTGGAAGTGTCCATCTTGTGGAGCACCAAAAAGAATGTTTGTAGCGATTAATTAATAATAAATAGGAATAATATAAAATTATTAAGTATTAATTTAATGGAGATGAAAAAATGGATAAGTACATTTGTGAAATGTGTGGTTATATTTATGATCCTGAAAATGGAGACCCTGACTCAGGTGTAGATGCTGGAACTGCTTTTCAAGACATTCCTGACGATTGGGTATGTCCAATTTGTGGTGTTGGCAAAGATCAGTTCAAGAAGATTGATTAAATGGCTGTCAGAGCTATAAAAAAAGGAATTTATGCTGTAGGGGCTATTGACTGGGACAGACAACTGTTTGATGAGTTAATTCCCACCCCACAAGGAACTACATATAATTCCTATCTGGTCGAGGGATCAGAGAAAACTGCTTTAATAGATACTGTCGATCCCTCTAAAACCAGTAATTTAATGGATAATCTGGAAGAAACCGGATTGAAAATTGATTATATTATTGCTAATCATGCTGAACAGGACCATTCTGGTTCTATATTAGCAGTTCTCAAAAAATTCCCTGACGCAATAGTTGTCACCAATCCTCAATGTAAAAAACTTCTTAAAAGCTTTTTTCAGTTTTCTGATGAAAAATTTCATGTTTTAGAAGACGGTGAGTCAATTTCGTTGGGTGATAAAACATTAAAATTTATTTTTACTCCATGGGTGCACTGGCCAGATACCATGGTAACATATGTAGAACAAGATAAAATCTTATTTTCATGTGATTTTTTCGGCTCACATCTTGCTACCAGCCAATTATATGCTCCTGATGAGGCTCTTTTATTAGTTTATGCTAAAAGGTATTATGCTGAGATAATGATGCCATTTCGCCCAATGATTAAAACCAACCTCCAGAAAATCTATAAACTGGATATTGAAATAATTGGCCCATCCCATGGACCTTTAATTTCTAATCCATCAGAAATTATAAAACTATATTCAATGTGGGTTTCTGATGAAACTTTACCTCAAGTTATACTACCTTATGTTTCCATGCATGATAGTACAAGAATAATGGTTGATTATGTTGTAGAGGCCCTTATTAATCGAGGGATTGAAGTAAAACCTTTTAACCTTTCTAAAGTAGAAATCGGGGAACTTTTAACGGCCTTGGTGGATGCATCAACTTTAGTAATGGCCGCACCTACAGTTTTGACCAAACCTCATCCTTTACTAGCGCAGACAATATATCTAATTAATCTTTTAAGACCAAAATTAGAATACGGTGCGATTATTGGTTCTTTTGGTTGGGGTACTATGATGGAAAAGGAAATCAAAGAACTTTTAAGTAATTTAAATATTGAATACCACGAAACCGTATTAATAAAAGGCATTCCTGAAGAGAAAGATTTTCAGGATTTGAATAATTTGGCAGATCAAATTTTGAAAACAATGGAATAATTATATTCCATTTATTTTATAATTCTGGTTGGTTGAATTCTTTAATAATTTACTAATTTATAAGAGGGGATTAAAATGGTAAGTGAAAATATGCAAGCGGCTTTAAATAAACAGATGAATGCGGAATTATATTCAGCTTATCTCTATCTGGCAATGGCTGCTTATTATGAAGATTCAGATTTACCTGGATTTGCTAACTGGATGATAGCACAGGCCCAGGAAGAAATGAGTCATGCCATGAAATTTTATGATTATCTTGTTCAGAGAGGTTCCAGGGTAATGCTCGATGCGATTGAAAAACCTCAATCTCAATGGAAATCAGCGTTGGCTGTTTCCGAACATGTTCTAGAGCATGAAAAATTGGTCACCAGTATGATTAATAATTTGGTAGATATTGCAGTTGAAGAAAAGGATCATGCTACCAATAATTTCCTTCAGTATTTTGTGGCAGAACAAGTAGAAGAAGAGGAATCTGCTGGGGGAGTACTCCAAAAAGTAAAATTGGCTAATGAATCATCGACTGGACTTTTACTCGTTGATTCTGAGTTAGGAAAACGTGTTTTTACTCCTCCAACTCCAGAAGAATAATTATAAAATTATTTTATACATTAATTTTAATAAATCAATTTTTTATTTTCCAATACTTTATTTTCCGTATATGAATTTATTTAAATTTATTTTTTAGATTTACTAAATTATAAATAAAAATAATTACATAATTAATAACATTAATCCAAAAAATAAATAGCTTTTAAGGGGGCTTAATATGGGTGATAAAATATATGAAGTTCGGAAAATTAAGAAAAAAGATAGGGGTATGCCTTTAATAGGGGATAAATTTCCAAAATTAAAGGTTCAAACCACCCAAGGTATGATGAAACTGCCCAAAGCATTTAAAGGTAAATGGTTTATTTTATTTTCGCATCCGGCAGACTTTACTCCAGTATGTACCACTGAATTTGTGGCCTTCCAAAATAGATATGAAGAATTTAAAAAATTAAACTGTGAATTGATTGGCCTAAGTATTGACCAGATTATGTCACATCTTAAATGGATTGAATGGATTGAAGAAAACCTAGAAACTGAAATTACTTTTCCTTTAATTGCGGATACTGGTAAAGTAGCTGATACTTTGGGATTAATCCACCCTGCCCGACCAACTAATACGGTAAGGGCCGTGTTTATAATGGATCCTAAGGGAATAATCAGAGCTATATTGTACTATCCTCAAGAATTAGGGCGTAATATGGACGAAATTTTGCGTATGGTTGAAGGATTTAATAACATAGAAGAAAAAGGTGTGGCCATACCTGCTAACTGGCCTAACAACGAATTAATTGGAAAAGGACTCATAATACCTCCGCCTGGTGATGTGAAATCTGCTAAAAAACGAAAAGAACAATATAAATGTTATGATTGGTGGCTTTGCCATAGAAATTACTACAAATGGTGAATTCAATTAATCTGACTTAAAATTAAAGGGTGTAAATATGAAAAAATTTTATGAACTTCCTGATCTTCAATACGGATATAAAGATCTGGAACCGTACATATCTGAAGAACAATTAACCATTCACCATCAAAAGCATCATCAAGCTTATGTGGATGGAGCAAATGCATTATTAAAAAAGTTTGACAGTGCCCGTGAAAAAGACGAGGACTTTGATATAAAAGCAGCGGCTAAAGAACTTTCTTTCCATGTGGGAGGGTTTGTACTTCATAGATTGTTTTGGGGTAATATGGGCCCTGCAGATAAATGTGGCGGCGAACCAAAGGGTACCTTAGCAGAATATATAAAGAAAGATTTTGGAAGTTTTGAAAGATTTAAAAAAGAATTCTCTCAGGCAGCAATCGGAGCAGAAGGTTCTGGATGGGCAGCTTTGACACTTTGCAGAAGAACAGACCGTTTATTCATCATGCAAATTGAAAAACACAACATTAATGTGATACCTAATTTCAGGATATTGATGGTTCTGGATGTATGGGAACACGCTTATTACTTGGACTATAAAAATGCCCGGCCTGGGTTTGTAGATGCCTTTTGGAATATTGTAAACTGGGAAGAAGTTAATAAGAGAACGGAAATCTGGTTGGAATCTCCTTTATAATTTATTTTTTTTATTTTTTTTTAGTTAATCTAATCATAATGCTTATTGTATAATAAATCTGTTTTAACTCTTTTAAAGTAAGAATATATACTTAATAACTTTTTATATTTACAATAACCAATTCTCATGTTATAACATTCTACTTACTATAATAATATTATAAGAAATGTTTTAATAGTTATTTACATCTAATAAATTTGTATGGGATATATTATAATGACATTATTCTTTAAAGATTACCCAAAATAAGTGAAGTCAGTTGATTAGGATTTGATAAAAATGATCTGGAATGAAAAAGCAGAGTGTATGTCTAGAGATGACTTAGAAGAAATACAATTAAAAAGATTACAAGATGTTGTCCAAAGAGCATACCAGAATGTTCCACACTACCACCAAAAATTTGAAGATATAGGAGTTTTTCCAGAGGATATCCAAACTTTAGAAGATATTAGAAAGCTTCCTTTTACCACTAAAGATGATTTAAGACAGGTTTATCCATTTGGAATGTTTGCAGTTCCTAAAAAAGATATAATTGAGATTCACACGTCTTCAGGAACTACGGGAAAGCCCGTTGTATCAGGATACACTCAGGAAGATATTGAATTATGGAGTGAAATCATGGCCCGGGGATTAACCATGATGGGGATAGATGAAGAGGATATTATACAGAATACACACGGTTATGGTCTTTTTACAGGTGGATTCGGTGTCCATTACGGCGCGCAGAAAATGGGGTCCACTGTAATCCCCATATCTACTGGTCAGACCAGAAGACAAATTGAAATTATGAATGATTTTGGAACCACCGTAATGATTTTTACCCCATCTTATGGTTTGTATTTATCTGAAGTTGCGGAAGAAGAGGGTTTTGATCCTACAAATTCTCAATTGAAAGCCATTGGTTTTGGTGCAGAGATGTGGACAGATGAAATGAGAAAAGAAATCGAAAAAAGATTTGGAGCTCCAGCATTTAATATATATGGTCTTACTGAGATAATGGGTCCTGGAGTGGCTGTTGAATGCCAGCAACAGAAGGGATTGCATATCTGTGAAGATCATTTTTATCCAGAGATAATTGATTCTAAAACATCCAAAATAATGGAGGCTGGACAAACTGGAGAATTAGTTTTAACAAATTTAAGCAGACAAGGGATGCCTGTAATTCGTTTTATCACCAAAGATATAACTCGTCTCAATTATAATGTATGTGGTTGTGGACGTACGTTGGTTAAAATGGATAGAATCACAGGTCGTTCTGATGATATGTTAAAGGTTAGAGGGGTGGCGGTTTTCCCATCACAAATTGAGAAGGCCCTCCTAAAAATTGATGGTGTGGAACCTCATTATCAAATCATTGTCACACGGCCGAACAGGCTGGATGAGATGGAAGTACAAGTGGAAACATCTCCAATTCTTTTCTCTGATGAGGTAAAAGAGATGGTAGCTATCAAAAATAAAATTGGAAGTTATATTGAAAATGAAATTGGTTTGCGGGTTAATGTTACTCTAGTGGAACCAAAAAGTTTACCTCGAAGTGAGGGTAAAGCAGTACGTGTAATCGATAAAAGAAACTTATGCTAATATTTATTCAAGTAATTTAATGAAGCGTAACTTTTATTTAAACCATTAGTTTTTGACTTCATTAATCCATTTTTAAAATTTAAGGGGAATAAAATGAAAATAAAACAACTATCAATTTTCCTGGAAAATAAGAAAGGAAGGCTTTGGAAAGCATTAAATACGTTGGCTGAGGGAAATATTAATATCAGGGCTCTTTCCATTGCTGACACATCAGACTTTGGTATTCTCAGACTTATTGTCCCGGAGCCGGAAAAAGCAAAAAAATTATTGGAAGAAAATAATTTTGTGGTTAAAACCAAAGATGTGGTTGCAATTGAATTATCAGATCATCCTGGTGGACTTTCGGATGTTTTAAAGATTCTAAATGATTCTGATATAAATCTAGAATATCTTTATGCATTTGTACATGAGAAAAAAGATAAAGCAATAGTACTATTAAGAACAGATAATTTAGAACAACTTATTGATGTATTGGATGATGGCGGTACAAGTTTAGTACCTCCTGAAGAAGTATACGATCTTTAAATTGCCTATTATAACTTATGGGATATTAAGGGAACTAATAAACTTAAAAATTATATTATATTTTTCATGAACTAATATAATTTAAATTAAAATACTTTAAACTTTTCTAACATCTTCTAAGGTGTAATGGATCCCTTCTTCTTCTAATCTCCTTATTATACTATTTTTCATTTTACCTACTGCAAAAACTAAAATATTGAGTCCTCTTTTTGCTGCTGCAACTGTTGATTGGGGGGTGGCAAATTCAAAATCAACTTCTATTTCTAATTTATCCACTAATGCTCTAGAAACAGTTCCCATTATTCCTATCCTATCAAATCCTTTTTTATAAATTTCCATAACTCGATCAATATCTGCGGTACGGGATCCTCCCTCTTTAACTGTAGATAAAACAAGTATAACTACATTTCCAGGATCTAGTTCAATGGTTCCTCCTAGACTTATAAGGGCCACATCTTCACCGGCATGAACATCAGAGAGTACTTCTGCATGAGCTGTAGCAGTTTTTTTTGAAGCGAATAAAGTTCCATCATTCATGAAAAGTCCTACTTCGTCGCCGGTTTCTAAATCTTCTTGAGCAATAGCAGGCCATACTGACTTATAAGTATTCATGGTCTCCAAAACTTCATCAGAGTAATTTCTAAGAGATAGTGCTTCTTTTTTTATTCTTTCGATACCTTTTTTTGTTATTTTATACCGTGAACGCCCAGCCCCAGATTCCATGTAACCATTCTCTACCAGACTTTTAATATTTTCTGAAACGGCCTGGATAGTAATTCCCAATTTTCCAGCTATGTCTTTTTGTCTTAAATGTGGCTGGTTACGGGCAATTTCACTAAGTATCTGAAATCGTGTTAATTCGCCTTTATTCTTAAAAATCTTCATTTTAATCCCTGTTTGTTTGGCCCATATTTCATGATTAATTGAAATTCTAAGGAACCAGTTTTAATGCATTAATATATTTAATATAAATTGTTTTAAGTACTTAATTTATTGTTTAAACATTGATTGAAGAGTTTTAAAAAATTTTCCTTCTTATCTGCAGGTAAATATGCACCGCAGGCTACGGAATGTCCTCCGCCGCTTCCTCCAACCTTTTCGGCTACATTTCTAATTATGTGGCCAAAGTGGATTCCATCGTAGGCTAAGAGGCGGGAACATCTAAGAGAAACTTTAATGTCAGTATTTTCATCACTTATCTGGGTAAAACCGATTATTGGTTTTCTCCAGTCCCCATAACTTAAAATCATACCAGCTATGGTCCCTATAACCTCGCTTTTAATTCCATTTCCTTCAAAATACTGCAAGTTTTCCATAGAGATTATCATATCTTCATTTTCAATAGCTTCTATTTTTTGAGCCAGATAACGCCGATGATCTTTTGATAAGACATCCATTTCATCCAAAGCAGCAATTCTATCTCCTTTCAATATTTTAAGTGCTACATCTGCTCTTTTATTTCTACTACATGCATTTACTGCAGTTGAAAACTCACTGGCATCTCTTAATGGTGTATATGGTTCTTCATTTAAAAATTCATAAGAATCAGCTAATACTAATTTAGGGATATGTTTTATGTATCTTTGAGGTACTTCACGGGACAACATCTTAACCAGTTCAGAAAATAACTTGCCCTTTTCGGCACTGGATAAATCACAAAGTTTTCGGTGTTCTTTTTTATTTTTCTTTTCTATGCCCAGTTTATTTAACAGAAGAATACTTTCTGTTTTATTATTGGTAATGGGGAGATGGACATCTCCAAAATAAGATAAAGCTACAAATAAAGGCCGGGTTTGTCTTCCGTAAATGGCTATATCATTGATGGATTTTATCTGCCCTTCTTGAATACTTTCTTGAAGTATCATACTATTTAATCCTTCTAACTTGCCGGAAAGACTATTTTGCATATCTCCCACACCAGATAAAACTCCCATCCAGCTTAAATCACTGTAACCGAATTTTCTGGCTAGTAAATATGCCATTCCTCCTCCGGATATTTCATGGGAGCCATTAATACCATAAAAAAGAGGATTTATTTCCAGAAATTTCCCTTGAATGGTAGAATAATTAAAATCACGGCCTCTTAATGAGGGGTGATGGTCAAGTATTAATATATTTGAAGAAGAAGTGGATAGTTTTTCTGTGGCTTGCCCTGATCCTAGATCGGAGAATATAGTGAGTTCATTTTCCAGTTTTAGATGGTCAATTTTATCTAAACTTATGAATTCCACTTCATGTTCTTTATCCATACGCTCCAGCATGGTTGATATAATTGCTCCAGCAGTTATACCATCACAATCGATGTGGCTGTAAATTTTTATATCTTCAGCGGTTTCTACCATCTTTTTGGCTTTAGAAAATGCTTTTTCCATAGGCTCAGGCACGGAAGTTTTCAATGTTTTTCTCCTTATTTAAATTTATTTATAATCAAATAAGAATTTATAAATCTATTTAAATAATTTATTAAACTATATTAATAATATTATTATAATTATTACTATTTATATGTATATAAATTTACATACTTTAAATGGATTATTTATTTCTGGAACCGTTAATTGTATTACTTATTTTTAAAAGAAGATCTTTTTTTGTCATTTCTTTACGTTCTACTATTATTCTCCCACTTGATTCCCACCACATTCCGGGATGAGATTTATTATTTTCAGAATCTGGTTTAAGATCCAGTTTTCGAGCTGCTCTGGAAATTTCACTTAATTTTGGAGACTTAACCCCATCTTTTTTGGAGATTTTTCTTCCTTCTTTTCGGGTTCTTGCAGAATCAATATAAACTGGCCAAATTATGGTTTTTATTTTATCAATCCTCCATTTATTGATAAACTGCTATATAGGCGTTCATAGATAGTTTATAAGTAATATATTGTTTAATATATTAATTTGTATACTAAAACGTGGGTAATATTATTATAATTTTATTATTTTATCATTATTTAATTTTCACCTATAGTGTAGATTTGGTGAAATTAAAATTATAGGTACTCAAATAATTTTTGCATCATGTCTTTTACAGTATACTTTTCTGGAATTATAGCATCAATTCCATATTCAATTAGAGCATTCCCGGTAATGGGGCCAATGGCTGCAACTAAAACATCATTTTGGGAAAAAATCTTAATTATTTCTGATTGCTCAGCATTACTTGCAATTTTAAAAAGATTATGCACAGTTAATGGACTTGTAAAAGTAACTGCATCAATTTGCATATTTATAATTTTTTTAATTAAATCTCGTATAGAAGATGTTTCAGCAGGAACTATTGATTCGTATGCTTCAGCAACAAAAACATGAGCTCCTCTTTTTTTTAACTCATTTGGTAAAACTTTACGGGCCGCCATGGTACGTGGAATTCCAATATATTTTCCTTTTAAATCGTAGGGTAAAAATGAGTCAAGTAATCCTTCGGCAGTATATTCAGAAGGCATTATCTCCACGCTTAATCCTTTAGATTCCACAAAATCTCGAGTTTTTGGTCCGATAACCGCAATTTTACAAATGGGGTTTAATTTTTGTAATAAATGAGGACAAAATTTAAAAATAGATTCTACTGCTGTGGGGGAAGTAAATATTAACCACTCAAGTTTTTTAATATTTTGACAAAGCTCCATCAAAGAGGGTGTGCATGTAAGCTTAAGTTCAAGAGTGGGAACTATAAATGGAACCCCTCCTAATTCTTCCACAATATTAACTGCAGATTGAGAGCGTTCAATAGGTCGGGTGATTGCTATTATTTTACCCTTATGATTTTTAGACATTTAATGGCCTCTATTTAAATTTGATATTTGTTAAAAATAATGGAGGGATTAAAAATAATGGATCGCCTAAATGATAATTTCTTAGCTATTAGTTTCTACTATATAACCGTAAATCATCATTTTTTCTTCATTTCTTGGTAAACATCCACCACATTTCCTACTACTAAAAGGGCGGGTGGATTAATATCTTTTTGGGATATATTTTCCAAGGTACCCGTTATGATTCTTTCATCTGGTGTGGTGCCCTTTTCAATTACACAAACTGGTGTTTTGGGGTCACGATACTTCATCATTTCCATAGTATTTTCCTTAATATTACCTATTCCCATTAAAACTACCACTGTATCAGCAGTATAATCCCATTTGACTTGTTTTTCTTTTTTAGTAGGATCTTCATGGCCTGTAACAACAGTAAATGAAGTAGCCACTGCTCTGTGGGTTACAGGAAGTCCTATGGTGGTAGGAACTCCAATGGCAGAAGTTACTCCTGGAATCATATCTACTTCTATGCCTTCATCATGGAGAGCCAAAACTTCTTCCCCACCACGACCAAATACAAACGGATCTCCTCCTTTAAGCCTAACAACTTCCTGGTATTTTTTGGCTTCATCAACAAGTATCTTGTTTATTTCATTCTGGCTTTTAGAGTGTTCACCCGCTTTTTTGCCAACATATATTAATTTGGCATTTGGAGAATGTTTTAATATTTCTTCATTGGCCAATCTATCATAAATAACAACTTCAGCTTTTTCTAATGCTTTAACTGCTTTAAGAGTGATTAATTCTGGATCACCCGGACCAGCGCCTATTAAATGTACTACCATGTCTTCACCAGCTGTATATTGATAAAAAATTTTTTTCTAAATCATATTTATCATTCTATTACTATTTTTATGGTAATTAGAATTAGCCAGATAAAAGTAAATAATTTTTATGGGATAGCTAATTGATATAATTTTTAGTAATTAACAATTCCCTTAAAGAATTTTAAACCATCATCTGATCCAAGTATAAGTTCGGATGCTCTTTCTGGGTGAGGCATTACTGCGCAAACCAGGCCAGTTTCATCACAAACACCAGTTATTGATTCCATGGAACCATTAGGATTTTCTCCTTCAAACTGTAGTACTATTTGATTATTTTCCTTTAATAATTCCATATTTTCGTTGAAATAACGGCCTTCTGCATGTGCCACTGGCAGCCTAATGATTTCATCTTTAGAATAACCACTAGTAAATGGCGTTCTATTTGTTTTTACTTTTAGTTGGGTCCACTGACAATTGAATTTTGGATTTTCATTTACAGTGAATACTCCTGGAACCAGGCCCACTTCGGCCAGTATTTGGGCGCCGTTACATATACCTAGAACGGGTTTTTCATCTTTAACCAGAGATTTAATTCCTTCAATCACGGGTGTAATTGCCGCTATGGCCCCTGCTCTTAAATAATCTCCATATGAAAATCCTCCGGGAATTACGGCAGCATCAAGATGGGAAATATTTTTTTGGTTCCACCAAATGAATTCTGGTTCTCCACCTGCCAGTTCGAGGGCATGATATACATCTCGATCACAGTTAGAGCCAGGAAACCTTATTACTCCTACTTTCATGTTTGGTCAGTCCTATTAATTAATATTTGATTATTCATCTCTCACGGGAGAAATCTGAATTTCATAATCGTGAATCACAGGGTTACAAAGTAATCTCTGGCACATATCATCCACTTCTTTTTCTACAGCATTGGCATCTTCTTCATCCATAGAAAACTTTACAATATTAACTGTATCGGTATCCTGAACTTCATATCCTAAAAGTGCGAGTGCACGCTGTATAGTAGATGCTTCTGGGTTTAACATCCCTTTTTTTAGACTAATTTTTACTTCAACATCGTATTTCATTAAACCACCATAAATTAAATTTAAATAATGAATTAAAATATTTAATTTTTTTAACTTATTCAAATTTCGAATTTTTGCAGTTTTTCTTCATCTAATATCATGGAGGCTACTTTTTTATAGGCATCCATTACCCCGCATTCGCCCTGTCTGAATAAATCTTTATCAAGAACATCAAAGGTTTTAATATCCCAATAACGACAAGTGTCTGGGCTTATTTCATCTCCTAAAACTATATTGCCATCATTATCGTAGCCGAATTCAATTTTAAAATCAACTAGCGTAATTCCTTTACTGGCCAGAAAATCTTTTAATATGGCATTAATTTTATGAGTTATTTCTCTTATTTCATCCAACTCTTCTTTAGTAGCCAAATTTAAGGCAATTGAAATATCGTCGTTTAGCATTGGGTCATGATATTCGTCATTTTTATAATCCATCTGGATAAGGGGTTTATCAAAAACTTGCTTATCTTCAAAGGGAAATTTCTTAAGTAAACTGCCGGCAGCTATATTTCGGGTGATAACTTCCAGAGGTATCATTTTAAGCTTATGTGAAAGCATTTCCCCAGGTTCTAGGAGTTCAATATATTGTGTTTTAACTCCTTTTTCTTCCAGGACTTTAAAAAGCTTAGATGAAATAATGGAATTATAATACCCTTTTTGATGAAGACAATCCTTTTTTTCACCATCTCCGGCAGTTATATCATCTCTAAATTTAACGACGACCTGGTCAGAATGTTCAGTTTCATAAACGTCTTTTGCTTTACCACTGTAGATTAATTTTCCAACTTTTATATTCATTATATCGCCATTTTTCTATTTGTTCTCAAAGGCTTATATACATGTAAATCTAATTATAGAGATATATTATGATTTAATTAATATAATGATATCCTAATTAATAAAAATAAAATATAAAAATTATTCTTAGTTAATATTTTAAAATGTTCCAATAAATATAATTAGAATAGTATAATATTTAGAATAGTTATACGAATTAAGAATTTAGATTAGTTATTATGGTTTGTTAATAGTAGATATAAACTAATTAAATAATTTATTACTTGCAAATTAATATAAAAAATAGGATAATCATTTTGATTAGGCTTAAAGGCCGTTACAGGTGAAATGATGTGTGGTATAGTTGGATGTATCTTAAAAGATGAAAAAGCAGCCCCAGTACTTTTAGATTGCGTAAAAAAGTTAGAATACAGGGGTTATGACTCAATAGGTATCGCCACTCCCTCTTCAAAAATTAACATTAAAAAAGAAAAGGGGAAAATTAGTGAAGCTGAAAAAAAGGTAGGGCTATCTGATTTACCAGGGAATATGGGAATCGCTCACGTAAGGTGGGCTACTCACGGAATACCCACTCGTAAAAACGCCCACCCTCATACAGATTGCACTGAAAAAATTGCTGTGGTTCACAATGGAATAATTGAAAATTATAATGAATTAAAGCATCAATTAATTGAAGAAGGACATATTTTTAAGTCAGATACTGACACAGAAGTTATTCCTCATTTAATAGAAAAATACATGGCTAATGGTATGGATCTAGAAACTTCAGTTAGAAAATCTCTGGATCAGATACATGGATCATATGCTCTTGCTGTAATATCTACAGATGAGCCTGAAAAAATTGTTGGTGTACGTAAAGAAAGTCCTTTAATTGTAGGAAAAGGTGAAGGAGAATATTTCCTGGCTTCAGATGTACCGGCTATTCTTAAACACACAGATAATATCATATACTTGGAAGACGGTGAAATGGTCATCCTTGATAAATCTGGGGTGACAGTTAAAAACATGCTAGGGGAAATCATAGAAAAAGAAATCCATATCATTGAATGGACACCAGATATGGCTGAAAAAGGCGGATTTGACCATTTTATGATAAAGGAAATTCACGAACAACCGGGTGCTGTTCGAGATACCCTATTAGAATCTCAGGATATAGAAAAAATTGTATCTGAATTCGGAGATATTGAAAGAATATGTTTTGTGGCTTGTGGAACATCATACCATGCCTCTTTAATTGGAAAATATCTATTTGAAAGTTTAATGGGCCTACCAACTGATGTGATTCTTGCATCTGAATTTAAGTATTCTGCTAAAGCTATGAATGATAAAACATTAGTAATATTTATCAGCCAATCTGGAGAAACTGCAGATACACTTAAAGCTCTTAGAATGGCTAAAAAAACTTCTGAAACACTAGTTGTAGTAAATGTTTTAGGAAGTACTGCTACCAGGGAAGCTAAACACGTTATTTACACAAGAGCAGGCCCTGAAATTGGAGTGGCCGCGACTAAAACTTATGTAAGTCAGCTTACCTGTATATATATTCTAGCAGCCCATATGAGCAACCGCTTGGATTTAGTTGATGATTTGCATAAAGTTCCACAATACATGGTGGATGTACTGGCCAATGAAGAACATATCCATGATATTGCTAAAAAATATAAAGACGTTCCAGATTTCTTTTTCATTGGAAGAGGATTATCTTATCCAACCGCATTAGAAGGCGCTTTAAAACTTAAAGAAATAACATATATTCATGGTGAGGGTTATGCTGCAGGAGAACTCAAGCACGGGCCTCTGGCACTAATTGATGATGGCGTACCTGTAGTGGCGGTGGTACCTCCAGGAAACTCCCATGATAAAACTTTAAGCAACGTGGAGGAAGTTCGGGCCAGAGGAGCCCATGTGATTTCAGTAGGTTCTCAGGATGATGAAATCCTTAAATCAGAATCACACGATGTAATGGAAATGGATGGAGAAATTGATGAAATCATGTCTCCCATATCCTATATTGTACCATTGCAGTTATTTGCCTATTATATTAGTGTGGAAAAGGGTATAGATCCGGATAAACCAAAGAATTTGGCCAAGTGTGTGACTGTGGAATAATAATGTAATAAATATTTTTTAAAATATTATCATATTTTTTTATTTTATTTATTCATTTGAAGTTATTAAATTTCGTTATATCAAATATTATTCCAATAATCTACCTTTAAATCATATTTTGATTACAAAAATTATAAATAAAAAAATAAGGTTATAATTATGAAGTGTAAAATATGTGAAAATAATTTGGATAATAAAATTTTTTTGGTTAAAGAAATGATGTTTGGATTTAAAACTTCTTTTAATTATTTAGAATGTTCTTTTTGCGGCTGCTTACAACTAATTGATGTTCCTAAAGATTTTAGTAAATATTACGAGTTCAATGATTATTATTCTTTTAAAAATGATGGGTTCTTTAAAAAATTCCTTAAAAAAGAATGGATAAAACATGTTTTATTTCAAAATAGTATAATTGGTAAGTTTTTGAGTATTAAATTTAAGAAAACTTTTTTTGATGAAATAGCAAACTTGAACATAATAAATAAAAATACAAGAATATTAGATGTGGGAAGCGGATCTGGAGATTTGGTTATTGCATTAAATACGATGGGCTTTAAACATGTTATGGGGATAGATCCATATATTGAAGAGAAAGAAAACAGTGTCATTCAGAAAAAAACGATTTTTCAAATGGATAAATCTGAAAAATTTGATTTGATTCTTTTTGATCATTCATTTGAACATATACCTGAACAATCAGAAACGCTAGATACTGTTTTTGATTTATTATCTGAAAATGGTGTGTGTATGATTGGAATTCCATTAAAAAATGAGCATATCTGGAACTTATATGGAGTTAATTGGGTTCAAATTGATGCTCCAAGACATTTATTTTTACATACACTAGAAAGTTTTAATTTACTTACTCAAGAAAACAATTTAGATGTTCATGAAATTAAATATAATTCTAATGAATTTCAATTTTGGGGCAGTGAACAGTATATTAAAGAAATACCATTATTGGATAAGAAATCGTATCTCATTAATCCAAAAAATAGCATATTCTCAGCAGATCAAATTTCTGAATTTAAAAATAAATCTGAAAAACTCAACCGCAAAAAATTAGGAGATCAAGCTATTTTCATTTTAAAGAAAAGAATGGTAAAAATGTAAATAATAATAATTCACACTTTCCATTTCAGAATTAAGTGTTTTTCAAGATTTTTTATCTTAACTTTTTTATTAATTTTTGCCTTTTTATCTAAAAATAATTTTAATTTTATATAAGCGTCTTTTTTTGCCTTAAAAATTATAAATTTTCCCCTATACAAATTCAAGATAATTTGAAGGATTTCTGTTACTATTAAAAAATGAATATTCATTAAAATATATTTATTCGGTAAATTCTTAAATAATGTCCATGTATAATTCCGCCAATTATAATAGACAGTAAAATCACTAGTTGGTTCATTAGTTCCGCCTTTATAATGCCAAACTACTGCGTCAGGGCAGTACCATGCACTCCAATCGGCCCATCTCAATCGCAGGGCCAGATCAAAATCTTCGTAATAGGCAAAAAAATCTTCGTCAAAGTATTCTCCCTCAAGTTTAACATCTTTCAGCGCTTCCCTACGATATAAACAGGCCCCGGCACAGCAGCCTAAAATCTCTTCTTCCTCATTGTATTTATTAGAATTTTCATAGGCACCTCTATTAAATCCAAGACCATTTTTAGAGTATTCTAAACCAACAGAATCTAATAAATCTGGATTTTGGCCCCAAATCATTTTGGGCTGGATGCTGCCTGCTTCAAGGTGTTTTTCTGACATTGAAACTAATTTTTCCAAAAAATCTTCTTTAATTTCAGTGTCATTGTTTAAACAAACAATAAACTTGCATTCAGAGTCTTTAAAACTCTCGTTTATTCCCTGGTTGTTTGCTTTAGCAAAGCCATAGTTTTCATGGTTTTTAATAATTTTGATTTGGCCTGATTTTAGTTCATTATAATAATTTTGATTAATATAATCAACGGAATTGTTGTTTGGGGAATTGTCTACAAATATTATTCTAAAGTTTGAATAAGTCTGGTTAAAAAGAGAATCAAAGTATTTTTCTAAAAATTTCTCACCATTATAATTGGGGGTGATAATATAAGTCTCAACCATCTAAATACTTCCTTAAATATTATTGTAAATATTTATAATGTCTTTAACATTTTTATCCCAAGTAAAACTTTTTTCTATAAGTTTTCGTCCATTTTCACCTAAATTATCTCTTTTAGAAGGATTTGTTAAGAGGAACTTTATATTATTTTCTAAGCTTTTTACATTACTTGGTTCAACCAAAAAACCAGTAAAACCATCTTCAATAACTTCCACAACTCCTCCAGATGCATAAGTCACAACTGGAATTTTACAGGCATTGGCCTCTGCCAGCACCATTCCAAAACCTTCTCGGGTAGAGGGCAAGGCTAAAACATTTGATTTTTTCATTTCACTAATCAATTCGTGATAATCTAGATTTTCTAAAAATTGAACTTGTTTTTTAAGGCCATATTCCTGAGTCAAATTAATTAAATTCTCTTTTTCCACACCAATTCCCACAATTATTAATTTTATACTTGGAATATCTTTTTTTAAAGATTTAACTAGTTTTAATAAATGATCCACATGTTTATGGGGGGCTAAACGGCCCACAAATATGATGGTATTTTGATATTTTTCATTAACTTTAACAGAGTCAATAAATTTTAGATCCACACCAGCATAAACTACACAAATCTTGTCTTCTTTAACCCCATAATATTCAACCAGGGATTTCTTAGTTGAATTACTTACAGTTATTATTTTATCATATGGCAATCTAACCAAAATTTTTTCAGCGAGGGATGCGGTTTTAGCAGATTGAATCCATTGATCATCGCCAATTGTACTTACATCATGTATAGTTCCCACTATAGGGGTTCTTTTTAGTTTAGAACCTAAAAATGCGGGAATAAGAGGAGCATAGGCCTGAGCATCAATAATATCATAATCATTCTTCATTATCCATTTAAAGATAGCAAAAATAAACTTAATAAAATCTGATGAACTTCTCTGAGGAGGATTTTTTATGGTAGGGCCAATATGATAAACATTTATACCTTCGATTTCTTCTTGATCACTTACACCATCTATTTTCATGCAGATCAAATCGATATGATGGCCTTTTTTTACTAGACGCTTAGCAAATTCATAATAACGTCTTTCACCACCGCCTTGGTAATGTGGAACAAAGAAATCAGATACTATACAAATTTTCATATTAATTAGCTCCGAATGATAAATAAAAATATTAAAAATATGTTTTGAATTTAATGAAGATAATAATTAAATTTAACCTTATTTTGGATAATATATAATTTAATTTAAGAAGATGATATTTAAATTTATAAAGTGAATCAAATGACATCTAAATTTTTTAATAATCCATTAACCCCTCAAAAAAAGGCCATAGACATTATAAACTACTATTTCCAAAAAGAAAGAGAGGATGATCATCAGGCCAGGAATAATGCCCAGAAAGAATTATTAAAATTTTTGATTAAAACAAAAGACGGGTCTTATACCTTAAAATCAAACGAATTTCAGGGAAAATCAGAGACCATGCACACTTCTAAGGGAGCTATTACAGAATCTCTGGAAAAGTTTGTAAAACCATCACTTCTTGATAATAAGAACGATATAAAAGTTTTAGACACTTGCAGTGGGTTTGGATATAATTCATCAGCTTTAATTGAATATCTCAACGTAGAAGATAATACTAATATTAAATTAAGCTTTGATCTTATAGAAATTTCTATAGAAGCATTGGCTGGAGGATTATTAGTGCCCACCCCAATTTCTTCTCATAAATTGGTTAAAAAGGCCATCGAAGAAAAACTTATAGAAGAAAAATTTGCTTCAATCAATTTAGAAGAATCTAAAATACCATCTAACATTAAGTTTCGCATTTTCTCTGAGGATGCCAGAATAGTCTTGAAAAATCTAAAATCAAATTATTACGATGCGATTTTCCTGGATCCATTCAGCCCTTCTAAATCTCCGGAACTTTACACCATGGAATTTTTTAAGCAGTTAAAAAGAGTTATTAAAGACAATGGTGTTCTGGCCACATATACTTCAGCTGCTCCGGTAAGATATGCTCTTATCGAAGCAGGATTTTATATTGGTGAAGGCCCGGTATTTGGCCGTAAATCTGGTGGAACCATAGCATCCCCCACATCAAAAAATATTCTAAATGATATATCGTCTGATGATGAGCGAATGATCGCCCTTTCAGATTCTGGCATCCCTTTCAGAGATCCAACTTTAAATTTATCTGGAGAAGAAATTCTTAAAAATAGGATTATTGAAAGAAAAAATGCCAGGGGCCACTATAAATTTTCTTCTGTGGTGAAGGCACCTATTTTTCTAGGTGAAGATTTGTTAATGGATAAATTAGGCCGTAGAGTTCTTAGGAATATAAATAAACTAAATATTGAGCATTCTAAATCTGAAAAAGCATTTTATTTGGTATGTCCTCAAAATGATAAATGTATTTGTGGATGTAATCAACCTAAAGCTACTAATTCTCGTGATAGGATTAATATAATGATTAAAAGACTCTCTAAACTTTTGGAACATAATATTTTTCTTTAATTTTAATATTTACTTCGATTTAGAATATTGCTTTTGTTTTTAAATATTAATATTCTTTATTAAGAAAAATTTAAATAGTAATACTCATAATTTACTATCTATATGTATTAATTAAAGTGTTAAACAAATGGGGGCTACTCTAAAATCTGCGGGGTTACAGATTCTTAAGGTGTACAATCAACTATAATATATATAAAAAATATGATTAGTTATTGATAAATTAAATTACTATAATCTATTTTTATGATATTAGATTGTAACTTGTAAATATTTTAATTCAATTCAGCAGATCACTTTTATAAGGAATCTTCCATTAAGGAGATAGTAAAATGTTTGAAATCAAACTAAAAGATAATTTAGGAAGAACGGGAATATTAAAAACTAAACACGGTATAGTAAGGACACCGGCCTTGATGCCAGTTATACATCCTGGAAAACAGTCCATTGATGTTAAAGCTGCTGGTGCAGAAATGGTTATTACCAATGCTTATATTATTTATAAAAATGAGGATCTAAGAGAAAAAGCTTCACAAGATGGAGTACATTCCTTAATTAACTTTGATGGTCCTGTTATGACTGATTCTGGTTCTTTTCAGCTTTCAGAATATGGTGATGTTGAGATAAATAATCAGGAAGTAATTGAATTCCAGGAGCTTATTGGTTCTGATATTGGAACTTCACTAGATATTCCTACTCCTCCCCATGTAACCCGATCTCGAGCAGAAAAAGAGTTAGAAATAACTCTGGAACGGGCCAAAGAGTCTTTAAAATATAAAAAAAATATAATGCTTAACTCAGTGGTACAGGGGTCCACATTTCCTGATTTAAGATCCCAATGTGCTGATGAACTAAGTAAAATGGACTTTGAACTGCACCCTATTGGTGCGGTGGTTCCACTGATGGAAACTTATCAATATAAAGATCTGGTGGATGTGGTAATGGCTTCTGTTTCTCATTTACCTGATTCAAGACCACGACATTTAATGGGTGCAGGCCATCCCATGATATTTGCATTGGCAGTGGCTATGGGCTGTGATTTGTTTGATTCAGCAGCTTATATTTTATATGCCGAAGATGATAGATTTTTAACAGTTACTGGAACTTATAAACTGGAAAACTTAGTGGAAATGCCATGTTCTTGTCCAATTTGTATCGAATACACTCCTGATGCTCTGAGAAAAATGGATAAAAATGAAAGGAAGGTATTAATTGCTCAACACAACCTTAATGTTAGTTTTGCAGAAATAAGGAGAATAAAACAAGCTATTAATGATGGAAATTTAATGGAACTGGTTGAAATACGATGCAGAGCCCATCCACGTCTTTTAGACGCGTACCGGCAACTGGGAAAATATGTGGAAATTATGGAAAAATACGATCCGTCATCCAAAAAATCTGCTTTCTTCTATAGTGGCCCTGAATCTTTAAATAGGGTGGAAATATACAGACACCTTGAAAAATTGAGTAAATTACCTAAAAAAAGCAGATTACTGCTTTTACCAGCCCATAGAAAACCTTATCATAAATATTTATCACAAGAACCTGGGGAATTTTTTAGTGAAGGATCTTCTAAAAAATCGGGTACGGATGATTTACAGATAATGGTAGTAGATGTTCCATTTGGACTGATACCGCTGGAACTGGATGAAGTTTATCCACTAGCTCAAAATGATTCTCCCCGTATAATGGATGATAATGCTCGCCATTTTATTCAGGAAATAATTGAAGGAACCTACGATGAATATGATGAAGTTATTATAAGCTCATATCTTGATCAAAAATTCAGCTTGGGTTTATACTCGAATTATACTCTTCCAGAATCTCTTAACATGAAAATTGATGATCAGCAAAAAATAATAGCTGTGGCAGATTATCAGTTTGGTCAGGGGGCCGGAGATGCATTATTTGCTGGCAATCTGGAGATTGTTTACAGTAAAAAAACCGGTAAAATAAGACACATATACTATGGTAAAGAGTTAATTGCCACTATGAGGGCTTCTGATGGTATTTTTGTTCTTAGTAAAGAAGGCGCTCGGCGTCTTCACTCCAGAATGGAATATCCGAAAAATCGGGTAGTGGTTAATGAAGATTCAGAACCATATGCTCGTGAGGGAAAAAGTATATTTGCCAAATTTATTATAGAATGTGATAGCAATATAAGAGCTAATGATGAAGTTTTAATTGTAAATGAAAATGATGATTTACTGGCCTTTGGCAAGTCATTATTAAACAGTACTGAAATAATGGATTTCAAGGTGGGCCAGGCAATTAAAACACGAAAAGGAGGATTATAATGATACCAGGTATGGGAATGAACCCCAAACAGCTTAAACAAATGCAGAGAAGTATGAAACAGATGGGCATGGACATGAAGGATGTTCGTGGTGTAACTGAAGTTATTATTAAATTCAAAAATAAGGAACTTGTCATCAAAAATCCTAAAGTCAACATAATGGACTTTATGGGACAACAAACATATCAAATAACTGGAAAATCTAAAGAAAATTCTATAGAATCGGAATTGATTATACCGGATGAAGACATTGAACTAGTGTCTACTCAGACGGGTGTTAGCAAAGAAGAGGCAAAAAAAGTTCTAACTGAAACTAATGGAGATTTAGCAGAAGCTATTATGAGGTTAGGTTAATGGTTTTAATCGCCCAATTATCTGATCTACATGTGGGTGCAATCAATCATGTGGAAAAAACACTTTTAGATGCCATAGCACAGATAAATGATTTAAATCCAGATTTGGTTGTATTAACAGGAGATTTAACTGAAAATGGATATTATCTTGAGTTTTTACGCGTTTTTGAGTTTTTGGATTTGATTGAAAGTCCTCTTATGGTTTTACCTGGAAACCATGACTCAAGACATGTAGGTAATGAAACTTTTGAAGAAGTTTTTCATGATAGAAGGGGCATTTTAACCGATGGAACCGATGATTTAAAGGTTATTGGATTGGATAGTAGTGAACCTGATCTTGATTATGGTAAAGTGGGCCGTCCTCAGCAAAGGTGGATGGAAGAACAACTGTTAGAGGTCCAAAAAAATAATCAATACAAAATCATTGCTCTTCACCATCATATAATCCCGGTTCCAAAAACAGGTAGAGAAAGAAATGTTCTGGCCGATGCGGGGGATATTTTAGATTCATTAACTAAAAATAACGTTGATTTAGTCATATCCGGACATAAACATGTTCCGTATGTATGGAAACTAGAAAATACTGTTTTTGCAACTGCTGGAACGGTGTCTTCTCTCAAACTGCGTGGAAAAGATACCAATTCTTTTAACACATATAAGTTAAAAGATGAATTTCTGGAAATTTATTTAAATAGAGTATATGGAAAAAGACATTTAATGGGTAAATATGATAATATATGTTCTCCTTAATTATTTCCTTTCCCTAATTATTTATATATTTTAATTATATAATCTAATATAATATTTTAAATTTAAAATTTAGTGAGTTGTTGAATTTATAGTTAATTATATCTAATCAAATGGTTATTCAGAATATTTATTAGATATCATTATCCATTAAATGTTAAAAGAAGATAAACAAATTGTGGATTACTAATTCGAATATCATTAAAAATTATTCTAATTCAGAATATCTATAATTAATGGCTATAGGTGGTTAATTGAAAGTTATTATAGATGCATCAAACGTGGCCCATTATGGGAAAGGAGCAGATGAAAACCCTCTATTGAAAAATATTTTAAGTTCAATAGAATCTTTAAAGAAATTGGGTTATGAACCAGTAATTATAGCTGATGCATCATTACGCCATGAAATAGATGATAAAGAAGCGTTTAATAAATATATTAATGATGGAGAATTCCATCAAGTACCTTCAGGTACCACGGCGGATCATTATATATTGAAGCTGGCTGAAGAGGATGATGCTAAAATATTATCTAATGATGTTTTTCGTGAATACTTTGATGAATTTCAGGATATCAATAGTAGAAGAATACCTTTTACATTGAAAAACGGCGAAATCGATATTGGAACATCTTCTAAACCAAAAAAAATCAAGAATATTCTTCAAAAGATTACAACTGAAACACTTTCTCAATTTGAGAAGAAAAATATGGATTCTTATCGAATTAAAAAAGGAAAAAAAATCAGTGGAATAGCTATTGCAAAAGAGGCTATTGATAGAATCACTAAAAGTAAAAAAGACGGTATTGAACCTAAATTAGAGGGACTTTTCATGAAGATACCTCTTTTTGAAAAGGTAATGAATATGGTGGAAGATGCTGAAAAAACCAGTGATTTCATAATATTTGTTTTGGTTCATCCCAAGGACTACCGTGATGCAGTAAAATATGCCGGAAATATTGCAGTTACTGTGGGTGATCGTTTAAAATTGGAACATGCTCCACTGGTAGCTGTTCGTAATGATTTATTCACCAGGCCGGGTAGCTTTGAATTAAATATAATTTACTCAGATGAAGTCATAGAAGAATCACTATATAATGTGAACATTACTATAAATGATCACGACTACTCTTTTGTTAAAAAGAACTCCCGGAATATAGCCAGTACTATTGCTGCCAGACTTGGAACTTGGAAATTTCCTATAGTGTCTGTTAAACCGAGCATGTTAATGGAAAAACCTGGACACTTTGAAGTAATATTAGAGAAGGGAGGAAATGATTAATGGCTTCCTATTATATTTTAAGGGCGTTAGCTGGCTTTTTTCTCAAACATAAAGTTCTGAGCATAGGTACCAAATATTACCCCACCAATAACATGGAAAGGGAATATGTGGAAATGATAAATTATACTCAGACCATGCTTTTGGAAATAGAAAAAGCCAGCATTACTACAGGCAATATTTTTGAAAACCTAGTTAATGAAGTAGGTAAAGAAAATATTCCTGATAACAGACGATTTATAGAAATTAAACCTGCAGAAGACAGAGTTGATGAATATGCTCTTTTAAGCAATATTATCATGGGAAGCGACCGTTATCTTTACGTTGAAGTCTTTAATAAGGGCAGAATAATTCAAGAATTTGCTGATATTATTAAAAAAGAAAATGGTTCTATTGTAGAGCAAAGCTCCGCGGAGATTGTTGCCAAGCTTTTATCGAAAAATGATGCTATAAGGGTAGCTATTGAATTAATTAGGGTAGGTGGAAACAAAGATATAAGTGTAAGGGCTGCAGCAGGTATGACTGGAGCTGCTGCTATTGAAAGATCCATTAATCTTAATAAACAGATAGGCGAAGTTTCTGGAGTAGGATTCACTAAATTAGGTGGTGAATTTGCCGTGGTATTCCCCTCTAAATTTTCCAAGCTAAAAGGTGAACCGGCTGTATATGATAACTACCTGTTTGTTGACGTTATTAACTCCACTAAATTCATTGAGGAAAATGGTAGAGATCATCTGGTAGAAATAATGAATGATATCAAAGGATTCATTCAAAAGGAATGCAAAGGAAAGATAGAAGGCTACCGGGAGGGTGGAGACGATCTTATTGCTAATTTACCTACTAAAGATCTGGCATTAAAAGCAGGTATAGATTCTGCATGGCACGCCCTTAATAACGGTGCTAAAATAAGAGTAGGGATAGGTAAAAGTAGAAGAGAAGCTGGTGAAAGGGCTCAAATGGCTGATGATATAAACTTGTGGAATCCAAGTTCTCTTATTGTCTTCGACTTAGCAGATGGTATTTATGGCTATTTTATCCCCTCTGAGTTCGCCAGATCTATAATGGATTTTGCGGTTCATAAAAAAACCAAAGCCTTTTTAATTTTTGCGATGGTATTTATTGCCACATTTGTAGGTTGGAATATTGGATACTGGCAATTTGGATTGGTGGCAATTTTCCTTGCAGTACTCTACGCTATCACAACTTAAAGGTAACCTTTTTAAAGGTGTAATTATAAAATAGTTAAGGTGGAGGTAGTATGAGGCCTGAGACTGAAGGAAAAATTATTGTTGCATTAATCATTTCCCTGATTGCATTTGGTTGTGGCTCTGGAGTGGGCATAGTGATAGGTATATCTCAAAATGATACCGATTCTCCTTTTTCAATTAATTATACTCAACCAGAAGACTTTCAACTTCCCACTGTAACAACTAAATCACCAGATATTTCCAGCACACCCTCAACATCTGATTCACAAAATAGTGATTCTGAAGAGGTTTATGTGTCTAAATCAAATAATAGGCGCTCTGATAATAGTAATGAGAGTACTTATGTAGATAATGGAAATAATAAAAGTGAAACGAATAGCAATGATTAACCCAATTCAATTAATAATAGGTTTTAAGAATATTTAGTTTGATATAAACATTCTTAAACTTATTAATTATTAATTAATGGAAAGATTATGCACCAAGTATGTTGTGCATGTATTAATTAGACAATTATTATCAATATTAATTTTAATTATTTGACTTTTTTTATATTAAATATTGAGTGATTATCATGAAAATTATAGATGGTGGGGTCTGCTCTGTTGAAGGAGTACTGGCTTCTGGATCGCAAAATGGTAAATATGGTGTTGGGATAATATTCAATGAAAATAGTACTGCTGCAGCTGTTTTTACATCAAATAAAGTTGTAGCAGCTCCAATAATTTTCACCAAAAAATCTATAGAAAATGGGAGTATTAGTGCTATAGTGACCAATAGTGGAAATGCCAATTGTTTCACAGGTGAAAAAGGCCTTCAAGATTCTGTTTTAATGGCAAAAATGGTTTCAGAATATTTAAAAATAGATTCTGATGAAGTAGGTGTGGGTTCTACAGGTGTAATTGGTCGTGAAATGCCTATAAATATCATAATCTCTTTAATTAATGATTCCTTAAAAACTCTAGAAAACTCATCTGATGGATCTAAACGTGCTGCTGAGGCTATAATGACTACTGATACTTATTCTAAAGAATTTGCAGTGGAAACTAAACTTAAAAACGGTAATATAGTAAAAATTGGTGGCATGACTAAGGGGTCAGGGATGATAGCCCCGAATATGGGTACTATGCTTGCTTATATTACAACGGATGTGGATGCATCTCCTGAAGAATTACAAAAATCACTTAAAGAAGCAGTTGATCAGAGTTTTAATATGGTTGTGATTGATGGTGATGAAAGTACCAATGATATGGTAATTATCATGGCCAATGGTCGTTCTGGCAAAATAGATGAAAATTTTCAGAATGCATTGAATTTTCTCTGCCGTGAATTAGCCCGGATGATGGCTAAAGATGGTGAAGGGGCAACTAAATTGATAGAAGTGGAGATTAAAAATGCCCAATCCGCAAAAGATGCTCAATTGGCCGCAAAGGCAGTTGTCAAATCGCCCTTAGTAAAAACTGCTATTTTTGGGGGCGATCCTAATTGGGGTAGAATTGTGGCTGCAGTGGGATACTCTGGAGCAAATATTAATGAGAAAATAATAAGTGTTTCCTTGAAAGCTCTGGATGAAAATCATCCATCAAAAACAGAAGTAAAAATTGTGGATAAAGGATTTGTAAAGGCCTATGAGAATACAAAAGAACTATCTGATGCGGAATCTATAATGAAAAATAAAGATATTAAAATAACGGTGGATATTGGATTGGGTAGCAGCACAGCCACAGCTTATGGGTGCGATTTAAGTTATGATTATGTTAAAATTAATGCAGAATACACTACTTAAACTAATAAAGCAATAAAATAATTAAATTTAATGATTGTATTTATTATTAATATTTATTAGATATTTTAGAAGGGATGTAAATGAAAACAGTAAATATATTAGTGGAGGCTCTTCCTTATATTAAAAAATTCCACAAAAAAAAGATCATGATTAAATATGGTGGTCATGCAATGATAGATGAAAATGCAATGGAGTCTACTGCCCGTGACACCGTTCTTTTAAAATATGTTGGTATGGAACCTGTGGTGGTACATGGTGGAGGACCTGAAATATCCAGATCAATGAATAAACTGGGTAAAGAACCTCAATTTATCGAAGGGCTCCGCATAACTGATGAAGAAACCATGGAAATAGTCAAAATGGTACTTGTGGGGAAAATAAACACAAATATAGTCTCTAAAATTTGCCTACACGGTGGAAAAGCTGTAGGGTTATCTGGAAAAGATAGTGAATTTATAAAAGCCCGAAAAAAAGCCCTTCATGTGCTTAAAAATTCTCAGACTGGCGAAGAACAACATGTTGATCTGGGGTTGGTGGGGGAAATCGATTCTTTAAATCCTGAAATAATTGAAATGCTTACCACAAATAATTATATTCCTATTATATCTCCTATTGGTGTGGATAATACGGGTAACACTTTGAATTTAAATGCAGATACGGTTGCTGGAGAAATTTCTTCTAAAATTAATGCTGAAAAGTTAATTGTATTAACTGATGTTCCAGGAATTCTTGAAGACCCTAATGATCCGGAAACACTTATTAAGAAGGTTAGGGTTGGGGAAATTGATGAACTGGTGAGAAGTGGCATAATCACTGATGGGATGCTGCCTAAAACAATGACATGTGTTAAGGCCATAAATGACGGAGTATCATCAGCTCATATTATTGATGGTCGAATAGAGCATTCTTTGCTACTAGAAATATTCACGAAAAAGGGTATAGGAACTATGATAACGAAATAGGTTTGTCATAGTATTTAATTAAATTTTTCTTTAATATTATTACTTTTTTTATTTTATTTTGATGAAATTATAAAAAATAATATAAAATTAATTTATCTTGAGTTTTGAACAAATTGCCTGGGCCATTTGCATGGTTTTTGACTTTCCTCCAAGATCTGGAGTTAAAAATTTACCTTCTCTCAAAACTTTAATTAATGCCTGTTCTATTTTAAGGGCATTATCTAAATCTCCCATATTTTCCAGCATCATTACAGTGGATAGTATCATGGCGGCAGGATTAGCAATTCCTTTTCCTGCAATATCTGGAGCAGAACCATGAACTGGTTCAAAAAGTCCATTATCAATCCCTATATTAGCTGAAGGAGTCATTCCCATACCACCAACCAAACCTGCACCCTCATCCGATAATATGTCACCAAAAAGATTAGTGGTGACAACTACATCGAATATTTGTGGTTTGGTTATCATAAACATGGCTGTAGCATCCACGTAATAATCATTGGACTCAATACTAGGATTAATTCGAGCTGTCTGATAGAAAATGTCTTTAAACAAGCCATCTGTTTTTTTAAGAACATTGGCCTTATGCACGGCAGTAACTTTATTTCGATGATTTTTTAGAGCATAATCAAATGCAAATTCACATATTCTCCTGGAAGCCTTTTTAGTAATTAATCTAATAGCTTCAGCACCGTTTGAATTATATTCCTCTAATCCAGAGTACAATCCTTCTGAATTCTCACGTATAATTACAAAATCCAGTCCTTCGTATAATGATTTAATCCCAGGAAGTGATTTAACGGGTCTCACATTAGCATAAAGATCCAATTCCTTTCTAAGAGTAATAATAGCACTTTTTTGACCTTCAGCTGTAGTCACGGCACCAAATAATGTTGAATCTGCTTTTTCCGCTATTTTTATTGTTTTTTTGGGGATTGTACTCCCATGTTTGTTATAACATTCATTTCCTGCTTCTGCATGTATATATTCAAAATTTAAATTAAGTGAATCTAAAACTAAAAGAGCAGCTTCCATGACTTCTTTTCCAATTCCATCACCTTCTATTATAGCAATTTTTTTCCCCATAAAAACACCAGTATCTAAAAATACTTAAAATATGATTTATTTAAAGTTATTCTACAAATTATATATATTTTATAAACATATAATAAATTATATAACAAAAATTGGGGAACTAATTTGAATTTAGGTTGCTTGAATATAACTAATATTTACTTGAAGTAATTCAAAAATTCCTGATTTTTATATTTTATTACACAATTAATCCATATTAATGATTCTGAGGAGATAATAGGATGAAATTAATTAATTCTCTGGGAATTATGGAAACATTTAAAGATAAAAAATCTCTCAAATATTATCAAAAAAAATTAACAAAAATAAGAAAATCTGAAGCTAAGACATTTATTGACATTGGAATGGTTTATTTAGAAGACAATCAGCCGGATAATGCTTTAAAATATTACAAAAAAGCTAAATTGATTTATAATGATATTAATGATGATAAAGGAACTGCATTTACTTATGATATTATAGGGGATGCTTATTTAACTGAAAGAAATTTTCAAAAAGCTATAATGTCTTATCAAGAATCTTTTAAAATTTATGGATCAATGAGATCTTCTGAAAAAAATAAAATATTTGATAAAATTAAGAAAGCTGAAATGGCCAGTATGGCTACAGATATAGTTAAAAATAAACAAAAAAATGCTTATTAAACTGCTTATTCTCGAAAAAAGCAGATAATTAGTTATAACATTATATTTATTAAAAGAATTATTAAGAGATGATTATATGAACAATATTTTTTTAGTTCTGGGGTTCATGGATGCCTTTAAAGGTGGTAAAAAAGGATCACTTAAATATTATGAGAAGAAATTACATGAATTTCAGGAACAGGAAGCTGAAGTACTGATTGATATGGGTGTTATTTATTTGGAGAATGACGACATTCATAATGCTCTTAAATGTTTTAAAGATGCTTTAGATCATTATTTTAAAGTTGATTATCCTGAAGGTGAAGCTTATGCATATGATCTTATAGGGGATTCTTATTTAATCCTTAGAAATGGGGATATGGCATTGAAAAATTATGAAAAATCTTTTGAAACATATTCTCTGATGGGATCGTCATTATCTGATGAAATGGAAGAAAAGATTGAGGAAGTAAAAAAAATTATGGGGTCCACTGATTTTATTTCCTGTGATTTGGACGATGAACAGGAAAAAGCGTTACTGGAAATGGATTATTTTGATGAAACTACATTAGCTGAATTTTGTCAATCTTCTAAAGTAGATGAATCCAAATCTGATTCAATCGAGATGGAAACAGTATTAAAAAAACTGGATGATTGTTTAGAGTTAATTGAAAATTTTGATGATTATCGAATATATAATGATTCAAGAAGTATAGACTACCTCAATGAAGCATTATACACCGCAAAAGCCATAGAAGATTTTAAAGGTCAAGGAACTTTAAATTTAATCATAGGAAATAATTATTTACATGATAATGACATTCCAAACTCTTTGAACCATTTTAATAATGCCAATAAATCTTTTAGACAATCTAAAAACTTCATAGGTGAGTCTATTTCACTTTTATTTATGGGGGTCGTATTTTTTGTTCTTAATGAAAAAGAACAGATGTATGATGTATTTAAAAACTCTCTCAATATAATTCGCGAAAAGGGATATCAAAATGAGGAAGAGCTTGCTTTAAATATTATTGAAATGCTTTCCACTTAATTAATCTAAATAAATACTAATTTTAAAAATTTTTTTTAATTCAAATTTTAAATTATTTTATAAAAATAGAAAAATCTTATTATAAAAAGGTTCATATTATTATATAACTTTAATTATCGAGGTGAAGAAATGGAAAAAAGAGAAAATGTGGCTCGACTCATTGAATCTTTACAAGAAGAAGATGAAATGGTTAGAGTACAGGCTATGGAGCTCTTAGGAGAAATTGGCGATTTTGCAGTTGACCCTCTTATTGATGCCCTATCCAGTCCTAATAAATATGTACGTAGAGGATCTGCCAAAGTTTTAGGAGATATTGGTGATTCTAAAGCTATCGGACCATTAATTGATACTTTATCTGATGATAATAAATGGGTTAGAAGAGATACTTCTTCTGCTCTGTCACGTATGGGTACGGAGGCTACTGAACCTTTGATTAAAATTCTTTCTGATGAAGATTGGAAAGTTAGAGGGGCTGCTGCGTGGGCTTTAGGAAATATAAAGGATTCCCGTGCTATTGATCCTTTAATCAAACTTCTAAATGATGAAAATGGATTTGTAAGGGGTGGAGCAACATGGGCCCTAAGTAATATTGGTGGTGAAAAAGCTCAAGATGCCTTAAAAGAAGTAGCTAAAGGTAACGGATCATTTACTCAAAAAGTCGCTTCTAATTATCTCAATAAAGATGATTAAATAAGTTTTACTTATTTAATATTATTTTTATTTGGACTAATTAGGGATTGATTTTCAGTAATTAATTGTAATTTTAATAAAAATTAATATGATCGTCAAGACAATAATTCTGATTATATTATTATAATCTAAAAAATTTTCTTAATGATTTTTTTAATTTCAATAAATGAAATAATGCCCGTCGTTATTCAACAATCTTATTAAAATTACATAATTTATTTTTAAAACTTATAAATAGGTGTTTAATTGAAAGTAAGCGTAATTGGAGCATCAGGAAATGTAGGTAGTGCTGCTGCTTTTTGTCTAGCAGATGAACATTCTTTGAGAGAACTGTTATTAGTTTCTCGAGAAAAAAGTTTAAGGTGTATTGAAGGCGAAGCTATGGATATGTATGATGCTTTAGCAGCTAAAGATGTACACGTTGATATAAAATCCACATGTAACTTGGAAGATCTTGCGGGTTCTCATATCGTTGTTTTATCTTCTGGAATATCTCGTGATGAGGGTATGAGTCGGATGGATTTAGCGGTTCCCAATGCTAAAATAGTAGCAAAATATGCAAAAGAGGTGGCCCGATATGCTCCAGAATCCATTTTGTTGGTGATTAGTAATCCTGTGGATGTAATGACTTATATCGCTTTAAAAGCTTCCGGTATGGAAAAAAATCGTGTTTTTGGATTAGGCAATCACTTGGATTCTTTGCGACTAAAAACATTCATTGCTAGGCATTTTAATATTAATGTCAGTGAGATAAGATCCAGGGTTATTGGTGAACATGGTGAGAACATGGTTCCTTTGCTCAGCTCAACTTCCATTGGAGGGATTTTACTAAAATATTTTTCTAATTATAAAGATTTTGATATGGAATATATGGTGGAAAAAGTTAAAAGTGCTGGTACCGAGGTAATAAGTCGAAAAGGAGCTACTGAGTATGGGCCTGCGTATGCTATATCCAACATTGTAACCACCATTTTAAATGATGAAAAAAAAATATTAACTGTTAGTGCTTATCTTGAAGGCGAAATTGAGGGAATTGAAGGAGTTTGCCTGGGGGTGCCTACTAAACTGGGTGAAAATGGTATTGAAGAAATTATTTCCATAAAAATGAGTGATTATGAAAAAAAATCATTTATTAAGGCTGCAGAGGTAGTTAAAAAGTTAACTCATGATGTATTGAATATAGTGGATATTGAATAATACTTGTATTCTATCATTTTTTTTTATTTTTATTTGCTTATTTTATTAATGAATGTTTAATGGAAAACAGTATATTGATATTATTATTTTATTCTTAGAAGGTTCTTTCACCTTTTTGATTTCAAAAATTATAAAAATTTGCTACTTTTGTTCAGAGTTTAAAAATTATTTTCACTGGAAAAATTTATATTATTGTTCAGTTATAATAATCTATAACCTGTATTTTTGAACATTGTATATTAAAAATGTCATATGGTGAGCAAAAATCAAAAAAATAATGGGCACCGGCAATAAATTTCCGGTAGGTTTATATAATATAATTTTTATATTATTTCATTAGAGGATTACACTTTTTTAATTCATATCCAAATTCATAAAATTACTAAGGGATACTCCATACACAAAATAGCCCATTAATTTAACATAGGTGCAATCATGATAATAATTGGAATTTTAGATTTACAAGGAGACGTTTATGAACACTTCCAGATAGCTCAAAAGGCACTGGATAATCTGAATGTTGAAGGCCAAGTAATAAAAGTGAGAACTTATGAAGATGCATCTAAATGTAATGGAATTATTATTTCTGGAGGAGAAAGCACAGTAATAGGCAAACTCATAGTGGAAAATGGCATAAAAGATGCTATTATCAAAAATGATATTCCAGTTTTTGGAACATGTGCGGGTATGGTTCTGCTGGCTAGAAAAACAGATTATGAACAGCCTTTATTAGGATTAATGGATATGGAAGTTAAAAGAAATGCTTTTGGCCGGCAAAAAGACTCATTTGAACAAGAAATAGACATACTTGGAGAAAAATACTCCGGAGTTTTTATTAGAGCGCCTGCTGTGGATGAAGTAGGAGATAAAGTTCAAATACTATCTCAAATTGGGAATATAATTATAGGTGTGAAGCAAGGAAAAAATATGGCCATTGCTTTCCATCCTGAACTAACTGAAGATACCAGATTACACGAATATTTTATAAAGGAGGTATTATAGTGTGCGGAATAGCAGGAGTAGTTTATAAGGATAAAAAACCTCACTCTGTTGGTAGTGATATGACTAAAATGTTAAATGCTCTACAACACAGAGGCCCAGATTCTGCAGGATTCTCCATATATGGGGGATTAGGCTTAGAAGAAAACGAATATTTATTAAATATTGAAGTTAAACAAAAATTAGGGCTTATTGAATCAGTTAAAGAAATAATAGAATTATTAAGTCCTATTAAATCCGAAGAAATCATTCCTTCGGTTGAAAATTATGATATTTACCGATGCAAAGTTTCATTGGATTCATTTGATTTACTAAAACCGCTTATCACGGATATTGATAAATTAGAAGATATAATGGTTTTAAATGGAAGCCATTCCTTTGAAATGATTAAAGATGTGGGTTCTGTATTGGAAATTGCTGATAGATATGATACTTGGTCTAAAATGGGTACTCATGCCATTGGACACACTAGATTCTCCACAGAAAGTATAGTGGATAGATATCACGCACACCCTTTCCAGACTTATATCATTCCTGACATAACAGTGGTACATAATGGCCAAATAACCAATTATTGGAAAATAAGAGACCCATTAGAACGTAAGGGACACATATTCGAGACTAATAATGACACGGAATGTATTGTTCATTATGTGGCTGACAAATTATTGGCTGGATATTCCCTGGAAGAAGTTTTGGAACAATCTGTAAAGGATATGGATGGTCCATTTTCTTATATTATAGGAACTCCTAATGGTGTAGGTATTGCCAAAGATCAACTGGGACTACGTCCGGGTGTAATGGCTGAAAACGATGAATTATTTGCAATAGCATCAGAAGAAGTTTCTTTAAGGGAAGTAATGGATACACAAAACGTTGAGCAAATCTCCCCTGGAGAAGTTAGGGTTTATGAAATTTAATACTAACTAATAAAATTGATTATTTAATAATAAAGGTGATTTAATGAGGGAAATAGAAATTGACGCTCAATCAAAAACTCCCAGGGAGATAAACCGCGCTTTAAAGGCAATGGCTAAAGAATATGATAGGATTATAATAAAAAATCCCAATGCCAAACATTATCTTGTTGCAGGACTCACCGATGATGTGGAAGTTGTGATTGATGGTTCAGCAGGATACTTTGTGGGAACCATGGTCCACGGTACTCGTATAAAAATCAATGGAAACGCAGGTTGGTTTCCTGGAGATAACATGACTGAGGGTGAATTAATCGTGGAAGGATCTGCAGGTGATGGTGTAGGTCAGGGAATATACGGTGGCCATGTCGTAATTAAAAAGGATGTTGGCTCACGTACCGGTGAGATAATGAAAAATGGAACCATCATTATAGGAGGAAACTCCGGATTCATGACTGGAATCTTCATGATGGGTGGTAGAATAATAATCCTAGGAGATATTGCACAAGACGCGGGAGAATCCATTATCCGTGGTACAATTTATGTTATGGGCGAAATTAAAAGCCTGGGAAAGAATGCCAAAGTAGAAGAAATAGATGATAATGATAAAAAGGAATTAAAAGAATTATTACCTACATATGGATTTGAATTAGACGATAAAAACTATGATAAATTCCGAAAAATAGTTCCTAGAAGTAAAAGGCCATTCTATGGTCATGATTCGGAGGAAGGTTAATGAATAATAACTCTACTAATCAAAATATAATAAAAAATGGCAAAATAGCCATGGTAGGAACTCCATGTCAAATTCTGGCAGCCTCTATAATGGATGATTATTCTGATTATCCCGATGATATGTCAGTGGATTTAAAAATAGGATTATTCTGTATGGAAAATTTTTCTTACAGCTATTTAAAGGAACTATTTAAAAAATACGAAATCGACTTTAAGGATGTTCTCCAGTGTCGTATTGAAAAAGGGTATTTATGGTTATACTTAACTGATGATCAAATATTTAAAATAACTTTGGATGAAGCCAAATCTTGCATCAGAAAAAGTTGTCAGATATGTATGGATTTCACTTCTGAACAATCCGACATTTCTGTAGGATCAGTTGGATCTCCTGAGGGGTGGTCCACGGTTATTATCCGTAATGAAAAAGGAATGGAATTAATTAATAATGCTGAAAAAGAGGATTATATTGAAACTAGGCCCATATCCAATTCAGGATTAAAATTGATGGATAAACTAGCTATACAAAAAAAATCTGAAAATTTAGAGGAAATTCATAAAAGGGAAAATATGGCCCGTCCGGTCATGTACTGGAGAATAATGCCTGAAGGGGATTATCTGGAAGAGGTTAGCCCGTCTCAATTTTTAGATTTAAAAAGTGATGTAATTGATGTGGGAGCATGTGTTTTATGTGGGGCTTGTTTATTGACATGTCCTGAAAATATTGTCCAGATTAATGGCCGAAAACCGGAAATAAAAGGTAAATGTCCTGAAGGATGTAATGCATGTTATGTGGCTTGCCCCCGAACATATGTGCCAGATAATATAGTGGGCCGCGACTCTGAAAAATCCCCATTTGGTGATTATATTCAAATTGTTTCTGCCCGAGCCCCTGTATTTCAGGGACAAGATGGTGGGGTAGTCACTGCTCTTTTAAGCTATGCTGTTTCCAGTGGATTGGTTGATGAGGCTTTGGTTATTGATAAAAGTCCACATGATCCATGGAAACCCATACCAAAACTCACAGATGATGTGGAAGAAATTGTAAAAGCGGCCGGGACCAAGTATTCTGCATGTCCTATATTTAAGCCGTTAAAGGAAACTGAATCTAGAGAGGGATACTAATGCCTTTCAAAGTAGAAAGAAATAAAGATCTCTGTATGAGAAATTTTGGCAGGCCAGGTTGTTGCTGGTATCTTTGCGATAACCGAGACGAAAGCCAGTGTAAAAACTGTTACTCTTGTTATAATAACTGCCCTCATGATGTTTATGAAATAATTGGGGATGAACCATATCCTATTAAACATGAAAATTGTGTAGGATGTCGTATATGTGAAGAAATGTGCCCTAACAGAGCTATTGAAGTAAATGCAGTACCAGAAGATAGGCGGAATGTCTGGTCTTTGGGAGATATTGTGGAAATCAATAGAAAGTCCAGCGAAGGGTCATACAAGGTCAGGGGGTGTGGTGCAATTCGAACCATCCCTACTTTTGATGATCTGGTAATTGTACCAGCACAAGTTTCACGACCACCAATTGATAAGTACCGGGAACCATGTAACACTAAAGTTGTTTTAGGAAGTAGGTATGCTGAAAATCCACTAATGCTGGATACTCCAATTATGATTGCTGCTATGTCCTTTGGTGCACTCAGTAAAGAAGCCAAAATTTCACTAGCCATGGGGGCCACTTTGGCCGGAACCGCAACCAATACTGGTGAAGGCGGAATGCTCCCTGAAGAGAGGAGATATGCTTCTAAACTGATAGCCCAATATGCTTCCGGTAGGTTTGGTGTATCAGCTGAATATTTAAACAACTGTGAGGCTATTGAAATCAAAATAGGACAAGGAGCAAAATCGGGTATGGGGGGACACCTTTTAGGCGAAAAAGTAACTGCGGAAGTATCTAAAATCAGGATGATTCCAGAGGGAACTGATGCTTTGAGCCCGGCCCGACATATGGATATTGTTGGTCCAGAAGATTTGAGCATGAAAATCTCCCAACTTAGGGAAATTAGTGACTGGAAAGTTCCTATCATGGTTAAATTCGCTTCAGGTAGGGTTACTGATGATGTAAAAATCGCAGCTAAGGCTGGAGCAGATATGATTGTAATTGATGGTATGCAAGGAGGAACTGGTGCGGGACCTGATGTAGTAACTGAACATTCTGGTGTTCCAACCATCGCTGCTATTGTGGAAGCAGATGAAGCTTTAAAACATATTAATTTGAGGGATAAAGTAAGTCTGGTTGCTGGTGGAGGTATTAGGAATGGTGCGGATGTGGCTAAAGCAATTGCACTAGGTGCAGATGCAGTTTATGTTGGTACTTCAGCTCTGGTTTCTATAGGATGTCGTGTATGTCAGACTTGTTATACTGGAACCTGTAGAAAAGGTATTGCCACCCAGAACCCTCAGCTAAGAAGAAGATTAGATTATGTGGAAGGCGGTAAAAAGGTGGCCAGATATATAGAGGCCATGACTGAGGAAACTTGTATGCTTACCCAGCAAGCAGGTAATACTGATGTCAGTAAACTGGAAAAAGATGATCTTCGTGCATTAACTACAGAATCATCAGCCCTGACTGGTGTTAAACTAGCCGGTATGGAATCACCTTTCCGCATCAAATAATGGTCTTTGATATTTGATAAGGAATTATAACAACTTGTAATTTAAAGACACCTAGATTTAAAATAAGATAGTTAATAATTTAACTATTTTATTCTATTTATTTTTTCAAATTAAAAACAGTCTAAGATTTTTTATAAAATTCAAATTATTCACTTGTTTGATCTATATTACTTCTATTAAATAATATATTCATCAATTTTTTTTATTAATGGAAGCTTTAGCCTTATTACCACTATCAACAGCTTCTTTTGATTTATTTCCACTTTTATTTTTTTTAGATACATCCCTTTCAATTTTATCATCTTCTTGATAACATTCTGGGCAGATAGTTAATTCATTGAAAGGATCCATTTCATCAGTGACATGTCCGATTAAAGGCTGTTTAAACTTTAATTTGGATAATTGATCTGGGACTTCTTTTCCACATTTTTCACATTTTTTCATAGAATCATCCTGAATAATTATTAACTAAATATTTTATACCAATAACAAATTGTCTTCCATTCCATAAAAATTGTTTATTTATGTGAGGTGTCCTTTAGAAAAAAAATTTTGAATATAAACTATTATAAAATCAATTATTCAAAACAATTTTAAAGATAATTACATATCAACTAATTAAAATTTTAATGTAAACTTATATAAAATTTAATTTGTAATAAATGGATTTTTATTATTAGTTAAATATTAACATAAAATAGATATTACAATTATATTCAAGGGAGATATTAAATGAAAATATCAGTAAAACATTATGTCTTAATCATAGCGGCCCTTTCATCTTTTTTAACACCATTTATGGGTTCTTCTGTAAATGTAGCTCTTCCCACAATTGCTGCTCAATTTAAAATAGATGCAATTGTTCAAAATTGGATACCAGCATCTTATCTTCTTTCAGCTGCCATATTTGCTGTTCCATTTGGCCGTATTTCTGAAATTTATGGTATGAAAAAGGTATTTAATTATGGTGTGGTTATATTTACTTTATTTTCATTTTTATCGGCTTTAACACCTG